>Ga0214917_10000573_pt1 | contig 47968 bp, 42 predicted proteins | sample LL_1208_BB_MetaG_FD_177983 | JGI IMG/M metagenome (GOLD analysis project Ga0214917, IMG submission 177983) | Freshwater microbial communities from Lake Lanier, Atlanta, Georgia, United States - LL_1208_BB | ecosystem: Environmental > Aquatic > Freshwater > Lake | place: USA: Georgia | collected... | reverse complement strand
AGGCGGGAGGAAAATAAGGAGGAGTTTCAAGGCTTGGCCTCCATCGGATCTAAATCCTCTTTTGGAGGATTTCTCCGAACCCGGGGGGGCGGAAGAAAGACCCTATTGATTCAAGCCACCCAGATGAGCGGGGCGGAATCGATTCCGGGGAAGATGTATGAACTGGATGCGGATCTGAAACTGAATCCAGCTACGGACAGCAAGGCCGCTGAGGAGATGGAAGAGGTGAACCGGATTCCCACGGGGATTTTGGAGACGGATGAAGCGTCGGCCATTTATCGGGATGAGCGGGGAAAGAGGTGGAGACTGCCGAAACCCGATTTTTCGTATACAGATCTATCGGCCAAGGGGACCGTGAGGCTGGACCGGGAGGTCTGTACGGAGCGGGATCTGCTCAATTGTCATGGTACTTTTTACGAACTGCCGGCCGAAAATGCGGGGGGCATCGCAAAAGTCAGGCCGATTGCGACGCACCAACTGAAAATTCAGGATTTCTGTTCCTTCCGGGGATTGTTGGTGATGACCGGCATCCAGGGCGGGGCGGGAAATCCCCATATCTTCCGGTCGAACGACGGTCAGGCCAATGTATGGGTCGGCGTGGTGGACGATTTGTGGAGATTGGGAAAGCCAAGGGGCCAAGGCGGGCCGTGGATGCATAGTTCGGTGAAAAAGATGGAGCCGTCCGACCCCTATCTCATGACCGGCTATGACCGAAAAAGGCTGGAACTTACCAACGAGGGAAGTCAGTCGGCCAAATTCACCCTCGAGGCCGATGTGACGGGAGAAGGGAAATGGGTCCCGGTGAAGGAATTTGTCCTCAAACCCCAAGAATCGGCCCGGCATGAATTTCCAAACTGGTTTCAGGCCTACTGGCTTAGGGTCATTTCAAATCAGGACACGACAGCAACGGCTCAATTGAGTTACGATTAAATCCCCATGAGATTGTTTTTTGTTCTGGCTGGGGGTCTTTCTGTCTTTTCGAGCTTCGGTTTGTTGGCTGAGACCAACACAACTTCCGCTCTTGTTCCATCTGCCCAGGATCCGGGCAAAGACGCCCGTTTGGCGTGGTGGAGGGACGCGAAGTTTGGAATGTTCATTCATTGGGGTGTCTATTCGTCGTTCGGCGGAGAATGGAACGGTCAGAAGGTGGAGGGATATGCGGAGCATTTGCAGCGGATCATGAAGATCAAGCGGGAGGAGTATTTGGAAAAGGTGGTGAAGCCGTTCAACCCGACGGAGTTCAATGCGGACGAGTGGGTCAAGACGGTGAAGGACACCGGCATGCAATACATCGTGATCACCTCGATGCATCATGACGGGGTGGCGATGTTCGATTCGAAGACGGACGACTACAACGTGGTCAAGACGAGCAAGTTTGGTCGCGACCCGCTCCGGGAGTTAAAAGCGGCGTGCGACAAGCACGGGGTGAAGCTGGGGTTCTATTACTCCCATGCGCAGGACTGGTCGATTTCCGGGGATCCAAGATATCCCGAACCGAACGGCCCGGAACGGCGCAAAGCGGTGGTGGAGAAGAAAGTGTTGCCCCAAATCAAGGAGCTGATTGAAAACTATCATCCTGCTCTCTTCTGGGGGGACACAGCCCATCATAATCCCAAGGAACTGAACGAGCAGATTCTGGCTTATCTCCGGAAGGAGGATCCCCATCTGATTATCAATGGGCGGGTTGCCGGGGCGATCTACGGGGATTACCTCAGCACTCCCGACCGACCGCTGGAATTCGGGCCGATGACCAAACCGGAGGAGCAGGATTGGGAGGCAATTCCGACGACGAACGAATCCTATGGGTATCACTCGTTGGACAAGTCACACAAGCCCCCGACCCATTTTATCCGCTTGTTGGCGAAAGCTGCGGCCAAGGGCGGAAATCTTCTCCTGAATATTGGGCCGATGGGGAACGGTAAGATGGCGCCGGAGGATCTGGCGATTCTTCACTCCATCGGGAAGTGGTGGGAAGTGAACGGGGAGTCGATCCGCGGAACGAGACGGACCCCGTTGATGCGGCAAAGCTGGGGAGATTCCACTCTCAAGGGAAAGAATCTTTATCTGCACGTATTCGAATGGCCTTCGGACGGCAAACTCGTGGTGGGCGGAATGAAGGGGGAAATTGAAAAGGCGGTTCTCCTGGCTGACCGGGAAAAGAAACTGACCGTGAAGCGCAGGGGAATCGATGTGGAGATTGAGCTTCCGCAAAAAGTCCCGGATGAAGCGGATAGTGTCATTCTAATCGAGTGCAAGGCGGTTCCGCATGGGGATCCGGTTTTTCTTTTGCAGAACAACATGCCGAACCGGCTGAGCGTCTTCTTTGCCGAACTATTAGGGACACAAAAGAAAGATGGCTGGAGGTTGGGTCGTGGGACCGCGAACTCGGCGAATGTCACGGGGTGGACCCAGAAAGAGTGCGGAGTGAAATGGTCGGCGCGAGTGAACCAAAAAACCGATTTTGATGTGATCGTGCGCTACGACGCCCCGGGAGCCGACGGAAAGACCAAGGTCGAGACAACGGGGGGAACCGTTACAGCGAAGAGCGAGGATACCTTTGGCGGGGACTTCACCCTTCAGATCGGAAGCCAAAAACTGAAGGGTGAAGTCCTCCAGCAGGGGGAGGGGGTGGAGCTGAGTCTTGGAAAGATTACGATTGAGTCGGGGCCGGTGGAGATTCAGGTCATCACTGACACGATCACCGGCAAAGAGCTGATGCGGCTTCAGTCGCTGACTTTGACCCCACGTTGATGAATCGGTTCGGCTCGAGAATCGTGTGGTCCCTTGTCCTGCTTGGCTTTATCAGCCTGATCATCTGGAGCTATTTGCAAAATTGGGGTGAACGGGTGAATGTTCAGATGCCGACCGATAATCCCCTGAAGGCCAAGCTCGGACTCCCGCTGCGAAACGGCGGTTTTGCGCGAAAAGGATTCAACCTTTGGGACCCATCGATTATCAAGGTGGGAGACACCTACCACATGTTCGCTTCTTGCTGGACCAGTGAGGATTTTAACGCCTGGAAAACCAGCTTTATCGTGCGGGGCACATCGAAAAACCTGCTCGGGCCTTATACTTTTGCCGGCGAGGTATTTCGTCCACGCCCAGGCGACTTCTTTGACTCCCAAGGGTGTCACAATCCCAAAATCACGTTTCATAACGGAAAATATTATCTCTACTACCTCGGGATTCCTGCGTGGAAAAGTGGTGTGGCGGTGAGTGACTCGGTGGAAGGACCGTGGGAACGCCGCAAAGAATGGTGCATACCCGCCAACAACCCAGCCCTGTGGATTCATCCGGACGGGTCGGTTTACGGAGTGGGAAAAGTGAAGGTGGAAAATCCCAAATACCCGGGGAGTGTGAAGTTCGACGAGCTGTTTCACTACATTCACGCCTTTCGTTCCTCATCGATCTTTGGTCCCTATGCCATGCTGCATCATGGAAAGGACAACGCCCTGCCCAACAATTATCAGAATGAGGATCCGTGCCTTTGGCACGATGGCACGCGTTATCACATGCTGTTGACCGACCTGCACGGCTTGGCCTCCGGGCTGCACAAGAGTTTTGTGTATTACACGTCTCGCGACGGCATCTCCTATGAGTTGGTTTCCAAGGAGCCGCTTTTCTCCAATCAGAATCCCATCCGATTTGAAGATGGCAGTGAGACGAAGTTCCTTCGTATTGAGCGTCCGAATGTCTTTCTCGATGAGGAAGGTGCAGTCATTGCGGTCCTGGCGGCCTGTTCGCCGGAAAAGCAAACGGAGGGGGCGCGTATTCTGGTATTTCCTGTGGACCGATTTGGGCGTCGGTTGAAATGACCCGGCACTGAACCCTGACCCGAAAGCTATTTCTTGCGGGAGAGGAAGAGCATCGCAAGACCGAACAGGAGCTGAACCACGCCCCAACCGAGGGTGATATTTTGGCCGAGAGTTTGGCGGATCATTTCCGGTGTGGAGGACAGTCCCGTGCCGATCAGAATGATTCCGTAGATCGTGAAGATCAGGCCCAAGGGGAGGCGGAGGTCGAAATTCATCAGAGGAAAAGAAGGTTCAGGATGACAACGGCGATCATGACGAGGACGCCGACCAACACGGGACGTTTGTACCAGGCTTCATCCTCTGATTTGGGTTTGGGGGTGAGGGAGTAGACAAGGCCTTTGAGTTCCTCGTCGCTCTTGGTCCGACGGGTCAGGAGGGAAATCAGGACGGTCAGGCCGAAACAGGCCGACCAGGCGACGATGGCCATCCAGAAGTTTTGGCCCATTTCGCTTTGGAAAGGGAACATGGGATGAAGCCACCCGCCTTTGATACCGGGAACACAACCCTTCGCCAAAGCCAGTCCGTGAAAGATGGCGGCAGCCGTGGTGCCCCCGATGAGTCCGAAGAAGGCGCCATGCCCGGTCGTGCGGCGCCAGAACATGCCGAGAAGGAACGTGGCAAAGAGCGGGGCATTCACAAAACCGAAGACGAGCTGAAGCATGTCCATGATGTTGTTAAACTGGGACGCGAGGAAAGCGGCGGCGATACTGATGAGAATCCCGAATACCGTCGCGAAGCGCCCCATCCAGAGGTAGTGGGCGTCGGTTTTGTTGGGGGCGAGATAGCTTTGATAGATGTCATAGGTCCAGACGGTGTTGAAGGCGGTGACATTGCCAGCCATACCGGACATGAACGAGGCCATGAGGGCCGTGAATCCGATTCCAAGGAGTCCGGTGGGAAGATATTTCGCGAGGAGAGTAGGGATGACCATGTTGTAGTCCGGAGTCCCGTCCGCCGCCGTGGGAAGAAACATTCCACCGCTTTGTTGATGAAGGGCGATGGCGATCATTCCGGGAAGGATGACGAGAGCGGGGAAGAGCATTTTCGGAATGGCGGCGATGAGAGGAGTGCGACGGGCGGCAGACATCGAGTCGGCCGCCATGGCTCGCTGCACGACAAGAAAGTCGGTGCACCAGTAACCAAAGGAGAGGACGAAGCCGAGACCCATGACCATGCCGAACCAACCCACGCCCATTGGATTTTCGACGGGGTTTCCAAGATGGGCCCAGGACTGCGACCATGTGCCCGGAGCAAACCCTTGGGCCGTCGCAACTGGAATCAATTTCTCCTTCAAAACGGTCCAACCGCCCGCGTCTTGGAGGGCTAGGTAAACGAGCGGGGCAAAGCCCATCACGATCATGAAGAACTGAAGGACCTCGTTGTAGATGGCGGAGGTGAGGCCTCCGAGGAAGATATAAACGAGGACGATCAAGGCGGAGACGGTGATGCAGGTCCAGTAGTTCCAGTGGACCAGGGTTTCCAACAGCTTGGCCAAGGCATGCAACGAGATGCCAGAGGAGAAGATGGTCATCACCGCAAAGGAGATCGCGTTGAAGGCCCGGGTCTTTTCGTCAAAGCGGAGTTTGAGGTATTCGGGAACGGAACGGGCCTTCGAGCCGTAGTAGAAAGGCATCATGAAGATGGCGAGGAAGACCATCGCGGGAATCGCGCCCACCCAATAGAAGTGGCTCGTCATGAGCCCGTACTTGGCCCCGGAGGCGGCCATACCGATGACTTCCTGGGCGCCTAGGTTGGCTGAGAGGAAGGCGAGACCGGTGACCCAGGCGGGAATCGATCGGCCAGAGAGGAAAAAATCCCCGCTACCCTTCATGGATCGTTTCAGGGCAAAACCGATCCCCAGAACAAAGGTGAAGTAAACAACCAGAATTCCGTAATCAATCGAGCCCAGGCGGATGGCGGAAATGGGATTCATAAAAAAGATTTAGGGGGCGGGGGTCAGCCAGACTTTGCGGATGTCGGGTCCGCCCGTCCATCCCTCTTTGCAGGGGAGGAACTCGAGCCGGCTTTCGCCGACAGGAAGAGAGAACCGGGCCAGTTCGTGATTCCACCCGAGGCCAGAGTTTTTGCGTTGTCGACCGGCCTATGGCAGGTCGCCCCAAAAAGTCCGGAAAAAAAGAAGAGAGGAGGACAAGACTCAGGGACGGAACCGGACGGGGTATCATGGAGCGGAGCCTTCTGGAATCGCGACATTGAAAAAGAGGGCGCTTTCTGAAGGTGCGATATCCTTCTTTGGATTCTGGGATGCGGAACATTGGCTGAAGAAATTATCCTTCGCCTTTGAGTTTCCCGTGAGGAATCCGTCCTCCCGGTTTTCCCGGCAGGCATTGTTGAAGAACAGGTTTCCGTTTGCGGTCTTGTCATCCGCCCGTCCGCCGAGTCCGATCCCGCGCCGGTTGCCGGAGCAGTGATTTGCCGCGATGAGATTCGGCCCGGTGTTGCCTTTCACCTCCTCGTTCCAAACGTGGATTCCCGTCCCGTTGCCGTGAAGCTGGTTGCCGAAGACGATGTTGTTCTGGATCGCCTCTTCGACAAAAACACCGTGGCGCCGGTTCGCATTGCAGGTGTTGAAGAGTGCGGTGCAGTCGATGGCATGGGCGTCGAGGTCGATCCCGTCCATGAAGTTGCCGCTACAGACATTGGCGATCGAGTGCACCCGGCAGGCAACGTGGCTCCAGATTCCTCGGCCGTTGTTGCCATAAACATTGCAGCGATAAAGAAAGATTGGATCGCTGCCACTGCGGCCCTTGGTGTTGATACCATCGCGGGCCCCGGCAATCAGGCTGGTACCTTCGATCAGGGCGATACTTCCCGTGTTGGCGTTGATGGGGAAGAAGGCCTGTCGACCGGCATCAAGCTTTCCGCCGGAAACAGAGCAGTACCCGGTCTTCGGAAGTAGGACGACTTGGGTGATCGGGGCCGCGCGTGCCCACTGGGGTTCGATCGGAATGCCGTGATCCGAGAGGATTCGCGCATCGGCCGCCATGAGAAGGCAGCTGTTGGGTGGAAGCTCGAGGCCTTTGGGGGTTTTGCAGAGGTATTCTCCGTCGAGGGGGATGACGAGGACGTCGTTGGGGTGTGCCGCTTGGGCTTTGGCGATTTCCGCTTCCACCAAAGCCAGATCCGTGGGAACGATTTTCGGGGGTTTGTCCTTGTCTGCAGGTTTGGGATCTTTTTTCCCGCCGGGGATTAAGGGGACATCAAAGCGACCCATCCCGGCCACGATGACCGAGTTGGTGTGGGGACGGGCGAGGGTGGGCGGATCAAAGAATTTTACTCCTGAAGCCGCCGGGTCAACCTGGAGGTTCTCATTGGAGATTAGAAAGGCGTTTTTGGCTCCGGGAGCCAGTTTGACGGAGGCCGAGAGGTAATTATGAAACAGCTGCTGGTTTTCTCCGCCGATGGAAATCGTCAGGTCCTTGGCGGTGCCGTGGTTTTCCGAGACGAGATTGCCTTTGCTGGCAGGGGTGAGCTCGAGGGTGAGCCCGCTTTTGCCGAACCGGTTGCGGGTGATGATCCCGCGGTCCGAGCTGCTTTGAATGTCCGTTTTGTTTCCCGAAAAGGTGTTGCCGGCGACCATGCTGTTGAGCGAGTTGATGGAAAGGGCGGTTTCTGTTTGGTTTTTGAACACGTTGTCGAGGCACTGGAATCCGCCGGACTGCTCGACTTTCAGGGCGTTGCCATTTTTCTCAAAGTAGCAGCGGGTGACGCTGGCGGCCTCGTTCAGCGAGGTGACATGGGTCGTTCCGCGGTAATCGATGCCGGTCTTGGCGCAGCGGATTAAATGGAGTTGATCCAGATTGATCCTGGCCCCTTCGGTGATCTGGATGCCGGTAACGAGCTTGCCTGCACCGTCGAGAGTTGCCGGTCCGGGACCTGCGGAGGAGACGGAGACAAACTCGGCTTTTTCCACCGAGATCAGGCTGGGGGCGGAGCAGTTGGCCCCTGCCTTCACGCCGGCAGAGGGGGAGAGTTGAAGGCACATCTTCGATCCGAGCCGGAGGGGGGCGGAGCCAACCTCGAGGTTGCCGGCGGGTTCGAGAATCAGCACCGCTTCCGGTTTTTCTTTCCGCGCCGCATCGATCAGCACCTGGGCCGCTTCGGTGGTTCCGGCGGGAAGAGAAACGTGATGAATTTCTTCTTTCGGCCCGGTGATGAACGGAGCTTCGGGCGGGGTGAAAAACTGTTCTGCAGAATGAGCCGGGGAAAGGGGAGTAAACGCCAGAAGAAAGAGGAAAAAAGAGGCGCAAGGCAGGGAAGAAACTAAGGAATTTTGGATTTTCAAAATGTTCATCAGACAACCTGAGGGAGATCGGATTCGGAAGACAAGCCGGATTTGGATGTTCATGAAAATTTGAAGAACATTATTTAAATTATGCTTGTGAAAAAAAACAGGGTTCATAATTGTTACGTCCATGAATAATTTCAAAATCATTTTGGGGATGTTTTTTTGGGCAAATTTGGGTCTTGTGGGTTTCCCTATGTCTGAAGCTGTGGCGGGCGGGGTGGATCTTCCCGTGTCGGAATGGTGTGTGGTGGGGGCCAAGGATCAGAAGTTTGGACCCAAGGAGGAGGCGGGAAAAATCATCTTTGGCGGGGAGGGTTTTGGGGCAAAAGGGAGAAATCTGGCGGCATTTTTTCCGGCAACAGAGCTCGGCGAGGGGCAAACGCTGAAGATGAAGGCGACGGTTCGGTTCACGGGGGTGGCGGGTACGGGAAATTTTCGTTACGGGCTTTTCAAGAAGCGTTTCAGAGATCATAGCCGGGGTTGGTTGGGTTATTGTGCCTACGCTGGTTTTGACAAATCTTTCCCAAGCGGCGCTTTGCTGGCTCGTTTGGCTGAAAACGACGCAGATTTCAGCGGAATGAAGGATGCCAAGGGGCAAGAGGCGGCCCGAAACCTCGGCCCGAGCGTGACGGGATCCAAGACGATTAAAGATGGGGTCTACGTCGTGGTCTTGTCGCTGAAGAAAACGGGAGGTGTGATCGAGATTGAATCGTCGATGGATGGGACGGGGGATGTTCCAACCCCGATGGTGCGCTATTCAGCGAAAGACAATGCGCCGGTGACGACCAGTTTTGATGCGTTGGGATTCGTCACGCATGAGGTGTTGTCCAGCGATTCAGTTGAATTCAGCGCGGTGTCGGTCGTTTTGGAGACCCCTTAGGATCTTGGGATACTTCCGGTATGGTTAGGTATGCTCCAACGCCGCCATGCCTCTGGTGGCGCCCCTGCCTTTTTGCGGGCATAGTCCTTTGATCAATGGGGTAGCCTGCGTCGAGTCCTGGATTTGTTCGGCGAATAATCCGTTTCAGTCTGAGCCGGCCACGACAAAGGACTGCTCGCATGGGGTCAACAGAAAGGCCGTTCGAAATACCATTTTTATCGGGTAACGCATTTCCGCATTCCGTAGATACACAGGCAATCCAGAACCTAAATCCATTGGATTTCATGGATATTTATTTCTGGTGCAAAGTGTTGAATAAGAATTACTAAAACCAATGTACATGAAAAGATCATGGGTTGTAATGGTTATTCAAAATGCTTAATGCATCAATTATACATTAATTTTAAAACAAAGATTCCGAAACATTATTTTTCGGAAAGCACCACCATAATAAAATAAAAATATTTGCAAATTATTGCTTATAAACAATATAAGCTGTAAAAAATGAAACGAACAAAATATTGCGCAAGAAAATACCACTTGCATAAAAAATATTACATTATATGCTTAGTATATCATTCGGTATGAGAAAAGTTGAACAAATCGCTCGTCTGACCGTCAAAAATAGTTCTTAGGAGATAAAAAATATGAATACAAAAACCGATCGTAATTCCGTTCAACCCACCTTCCGCAATCTTCGAAAAAAATTCTTACTGCTGCTCCTCGCGTTGGTTGGCGTGGTGACGGGAGGTTCGGAAGGATGGGCGACATTGTATGCAACCTATGATTTTTCTTCTGGTTACACAAATGGCAACTTGGTTGGACAAAATAGCTGGACTCAAGTTGGGACCGGTTCAACTGGACCGATACAAGTAACGAATGGACTCGTTAGGCTAAAGCAGACGACCACAAACGCGGTAACGGGTGGGGTTCAGAACGCCTACCAAGTCATTACAACTCTCCCTGTTTCAGGTGTGACCACGAACACCACTTACTACTATGTGCTTGAAAAACTTAATGTTCTCTCGGCTTATATCAACTCGGGTGGGACGTCTGGATCCGGAATAGCCACCTTATGCTCGAATAATGCTGCTACGGGCAGTTTTGCAAGACTCTATATCAAGCGGACGGATTTAACTAACACAGGGACTTATGTTTATGGCTTGCAGGTGGGAACGAACGCAGCCGTCTACGGAACAAATTCCTTTGCGATCGGAAGTACAAATAAAATAGTCGTTACCTATGATGTGCTCACTAGTGGAACCGATTCATCTTCCCTGTTTATTAATCCTATCGGAATAAATAGGTCTAATTGGACGAATGAACTTACTGTTTCCTTGAGCGGACCTCGTCCGACAAGCTTCCAGTCTTTTTCTCTCCAGCAAGGGGCTCAATCAACTGGGACCAATAATGCTACGCTGAGTCGTGTCTTGATTGGGGATAGTGTCGCCGATGTTTTGCCCCTTCCTAATGCTCCGGCTTCTTCGGCCGCGACCTCACCTGGAGCAGGTGGTTTTACCGCCAACTGGGCCGCCTCTTCGGGAGCCACGGGCTACTACTTGGATGTGGCTACCGATAGTGGATTCACAACTTTTCTGTCCGGCTACAATGGAAAGGACGTTGGCGCCGTCAACTCGGCTTCTGTGACTGGAACTTTTTCGGGTGGCACAACGCTGTACTACCGGGTGCGTGCCTATAATTCATCGGGAAGCAGTGCGAATTCCGATGCGCAAACGGTGAGTATCGTTGCTGCATTCCTTCCCACGGTTTCAAACGGGGAAGTGAGCGGTACAGTGAGTTGGACGAATGGCCCCGGATGGTCTCCCAACAATCCGGTGAGTGCGACCAATGCGACAGTCACATTTAACGGAGCCCTAACCGGCGGAACTTTGAATGCGAACAACGACAGCACCGGAAACTTTAAGATCAATTCGCTTGTATTTGCGAACACGGGCTCGGGCAACGTCAATGTGACGGGAAATCCTTTCCAGCTTTCCAGCAACGGGACGACCAACCCGACAATCACCTTTGCAAATAACACTGCCTTGATCCAAAGAGTGAGCAATGCCCTGCAGTTGGATGCACCGTTGACAGTGAGTCAACCCGGAGCAACCACAGCCAACTCAATTCTGGAAGGAGTCATCAGTGGTACTTCTGGAATGACCAAGTCGGGGGCTGGCTTTGTTTATCTGACGGGTACGAACAATAGTTTTTCTGGAGGCGTGGCGGTCGGAAACGGAACGTTGGTTGTGGGGAATATTGGTATGGCCGGTTCCAACAGTTCCCTCGGAACGAATGGAACTATCACTTTAGGTGGTAGCGGTATTTCAGGAACTTTGCGTTGGGGTGACTATGCCACCGGCAATGAAGTTTCCGACAAGGCGATTAGTCTGCCTGGTTCAACGGGAGGCGGAACGATTGATGTTCGGGGGAGTTCTTACTACCTAACCCTGAATGGAAATATTGACACTGGAACCAACATTTCTGCCAGAACCTTTACTCTTACGGGTAACGGACAGAACGTGGGGATGAATGGTGCAACCAACTCCCTTGTGGTTAATGGATTGATCAGCGGAAATGGCGGTCTGACTGTGAATGGTTCTGGAAATCGGACTGTGGTGCTTGCCAACACCAGCAACAGCTTTGGCGGGGCATTTTCAATTTCGGGTAGCACTGGAGGTCAAACCTACAAGGTGAAGATTGCCAATATTGGAAATCCCGGGGCGAACAGCTCGATCGGAACCAACGGGACGATCAATATTGGTAACAACACGGCCAACACCTTCAATATGCTCACCTATACAGGTTCGGGTGAGACAACGGACAAGACGCTCAATATGGCGGGGACACTTGGACCGGTAAACATTGTTAACAACGGTCCTGGAACCCTTAAGTTCAATAATCCCGTGACGATCACTGCAGCTGGGGCCAAGACATTTTATCCTGACCAAGATCAGGAAACAGGGGTGATGGAGTTTGCCGGGAATATTCCCGACAGTTCGGCAGGCGCAACAACGATCAAGAAAGCGGGAGCTGGGAAACTGGTTCTTTCGGCGAGCAATTCCTTCACGGGCGGAATGAGACTGGCTGGAGGAACCCTTGAATTGCTTCACCCATCGGCTCTGGCCGCCGGGAACTATCTGAAATATGAAGCCCAGGCAACTAACGGGGTCGCGTTGGTAAAGATTGGATATTCTGGAAATGGACCTGACCTTGCCAATCTGCAAGTGCTCGTCGACGGCACAATTAATTTGGGAACGGATGCGAGCGCTTCGATCCGTTTTGCCACAGCCAACACGTGGACTGCAGGTAAGGTCCTGACCGTTGCAAACAGCACCGGTGGTGGAAAAATGTATATCCTTAACTCGGCCGGATTAGATCTGTCCCAGATCAAGTCTCTGGAGCATCCGACTTGGCCAGCTTCCCTTGATGCGAACGGACTGTTGACCTTCACAGCTCCCGCTCCTGCCAATACTGCTCCCTCAATCACTTCTGGCGGGGCGTTCAGTGTGTCTGAAAACATCATGGCGGTGACAACAGTCACGGCGACCGATGCGGAGGGCAACACTCTTTCCTACGGCATTTCGGGCGGTGCGGATGCCGACAAGTTCTGGATCGATTCCGGAACTGGAGTTTTAACCTTCCTCTCGGCTCCAAACTTTGAGAGCCCCACGGATGCGGGCGCCGATAACGTCTATAACGTGACCGTTCAGGTGACCGATGGCACACTGACCGGGACGAAGGACATCGCCGTGACGGTGACCAATGTCAGCGATTCGCCGGCGGACTTTAAGGCGGATTGGCTGGCGGCGAACGGCTTGCCGGGCAGTTCGGGTTGGAATTCTGATCCCAACAATGTCGGTTACTCTCTGGCAACGGCGTATGCATTCGGCTTGAGCCCCAGCGTGAATAGTGGTGCGCCAGTCGCGCTGGCGAGCAGTTCAGCCGGGTCAGTCAAGATTGTCTACCTGCAAAAAGACAACAGTGGGGTCATCTATGCCGTGAAATCGGGAACCGACCTGGCGGCAGGTTTGAGTGGGACCGTGACTCCCATGGTGAGCGCAGTTCAGCCGTCACCTGGCAAATCTGGGTATACGCAATATGAAGCCACCTACACTCCGGGTGGAAGCAAGGGATTCCTCAAGGTTCAGGCAGATGTCCCGTAATTAGTTTAGGTAGAAGTTTAGGTTTAGGAAGAGCCTCGAGGCGAAAGTCTCGGGGCTCTTTCTTTTTTTGGGGAAATGAGATATCGGGCAAACTTTAAATTTCTATCTCCCAAGTCGAGTCTCACTTCCAAGTCCAGCCTCAAAGCTCACTCTTGGTACGGATGAGCGGCCCCGCTCATCCTAGGACGACCCAGAGGGTCGTCCGTACCTTAGAATAAGCATTCCTGCTTTACTGCCGGGTTACGCGGAGGCGGAGAAACAGCTTGTTCAGGGAAGGATCCGCAAAAGTTCGGATCCGCAGAATTTCGCAGGACCCATCTCCGTCAGGGTTGGCATCGACTGTTTCGGAAAAGGTACTGACTTCATCCACATTGAGAACGGACCAGGTCAGGAGATCATCCGAACTGAGGATCTCATATGTTAGATCGTCCGCTTTTAGGTTGTGGCGGTAGGTGAATGTCAGCCAAGGTCCGTCCAGCGTGGTTGTGTTCCATCCCACTGAAGGAAGGGTAGGGGGAGTTTCGCTCAATGGGTTTAGGTCGAGGGCATACTCGAGAAGGTTGGGTAATCTGTTCTGATTGGGATCGGCATCCGGAAGGCTGGCCGAGGCTGACCATGCGAACGACTGTTGCCAATCGAAATACCCCGAGGAAGGGGTGAAGCTGGTGGTGGAGAAGGGGGAGTTAAAGAAGACAGCCGAAGTGGTGTCGCTGTAATCCTTCACGTTCGAGGTCAAGGAATGCCGGACAAAATAGTTTTCCGATCCGTAGGCTTGGGCGCAGATGGCGGCATCGCTGCTGTTGCTGGATTTCGGGGTTTCCCGGACGACATTATTGAAAAAGAAATTGTGGTCGGCCCGGTTCGTGGTGGTCGTGACCACCTTCGTTGTGGTGTTGGTTGATTTATAGATGGCGCCTCCAGTGCGGAGTCCCCGCGTATTGGCCTGGCAGGTGTTGGCGATGAAACTGTTGTAGGAGGTGGGGCCCGCCACCATGGAATAGACGTTGATTCCGATCGGATTGGAGGAGGTTAGATTGCCGATTAACTGATTGTATTTGGCGGCTTCCTCGACAAACAGGCCGGACCGAATGTTGCCGGGCGTGGAGTTAAACTGAATCAGCGAGTACGAGGTGTAAGCGTCGACGTCGATTCCATCCATGTTCATGTTGGCGCTGGAGTTGTCGCTCATGATATAGCCACCGCCTCCCTTGGCCCAGATTCCACGGGCGGCCCCCCCATCCAGAGTGCAGTGGCCGACGATACTGGGAGTTCCGCAGCTCAGGAGGGCCAACACATCCGATCCAGTGACCCGGGTGGTTTTTACTCCAAAGTTTTTCCAGTTCATCTGGTCGATCACAAAGCGGGAGCAGTTGCTGAAGGTGACGCCATTGCGGCCTGTGGTGTTCTGTCCGTCAACCGTCCCGCCCGAAATGCTCAAAAAAGTGCTGTTGGCGGCGGAAAAGGCAACGACCCCGGGGTTCAGCTTGATGGTTCCGTCCAGCAGAACACAGGTATTGGAAGAAAGGGAAAGAGGAGCGTCCCCCGTGATGGTGGGGGCGGTGAGCTGAAGAACGGTGACATTGTTGGGGTTGCTGGTTCGAGCGGCATTGTAGGCGGTCTGGATGGCGGACAGGGTGGTGGCGGAGGTGGTGATATCGGTTCGGCCCTTCCCATTCATAATGGGATTGGTGTGCCGATTGAGGGCCGTGGGCGGATAAAAGTAATCCTGTCCTGGGGCGCTCAGGGGAGTGGAGGTGGTGATGATGCGGTTGACCCCGGCATCGCTACGCAAAACCAGAGGAGAGGTCACGTCCGAGGCAAAAAGATTATCGTGGAGGACATTGGCATATCCGCCGAGGGAGATTCCCTCCGAAGAGGTGCGGATTTCATTCGAGACGATGAAATTCCACTGGTTCAGGTTGGTGGCGCCTGCGATAGAAAAGCCGGTTCCGTTGCCTTGGCAAAGGTTATGGGTGATTTTGCTCCAGGTGATGTTGGTCACGCCGATACCCGACAGGGTGTTGAATTTGGCCTGATTGTTGATCAGCGAGGCGTGGGCACTCGATTCCAGCAGGATTCCGTACGCGTTGTTGTGGCAAAGATTATCGAGGCAGGTGGCTTGGGTGGTGGCGGAAAGGTGGATCCCGGCGGCAGTGGTGGCCTCTGAAACTTCACAGCGGGTAACGGTGATTTGATTGTCGAAATTGGCTGAGCCCAGCCCTTGGAGGAAAAGACCGTCCTTTCCGGTTTGGCGGATGACGAGTTGGTCGAGGCTGACCCGGCTGACTCCGGGCGCCTCGATGCCGTAGAGGTCGGCTTGATTTCCGTTCAGGGTCAGGTAATTCACGGACGTGTAACTGGAACCGCCGGTGATTTTGATCAGGCTGGTCGCGGTGGTGGACGAGGATGCGGCGATCGATGTGTTGGAGGATCCGGACAGACACATTTTGGATCCGAGGATAAGAGGAGTGGTGGTGACCAGATACTCGGTATTGGATTTCAGGTTGATGATGAGAAAACGGGTGGCATTGGCGGTTCGTGCACTGTTGATGGCCGTTTGCAGGGTGGAGATGGAGCCGGAAGTATCGTTGATTGTGGTCACTGTTTCGCCGGCGGGCTGCTGGAAAAAGGTTCCGTTGGGAACCGTGTAAAGCGTTCCGGTCAATCCGGGTTGAGCAAGAGAAGTGGCAATTGTCGCCATTAAAAAAACTACAGGGGAACGGGTCATACAAGTCAGTATGGATATGCTACTTGGTTTTAACGAAAAATCCTGAACTTTTTCTGTAAGCTATAAGTGGTTATCATATAACAGTATATAGATTGAAAATTACAAAGATTCATTGGTCATGGATTCGTAGTAAATCGATAAGTATTATATGATTGAAAGTAATCATATAAAAGATATGCTACATTCCCCATGAGGGTTCCCAAAAATGTGGTGGAAGCACGCAGGCAACTGCTGGCCGATCTTTTACAGAACCAGCGTTATCTTCCTCTGGAACAGATTTGTGTCCGCCTTTCGATCAGTGCCGCGACGGCCCGGAGGGATTTGAGCGAGCTCGAACGGACCGGAAGAATTCGAAGAACGCCTGGGGGAGCACTAACCGATTTTTCGGATAAATTTCCCAGTTTTGCGGAACGGTTGGGGAAGGATTCGGACAGGAAGAACGCATTGGCCCGGCAGGTTCTGCCCCATCTGTTTTCAGGGTCGACGGTTTACATCGACGGAGGAACTACGCCTTTTGCATTGGCCCGGCTTTTGCCCGAGGCGGAGATTCCGGGGTTGAAGGTCGTGACGAACAGTCTCCCCGTGGTGGAGCTTCTTTCGGGAAGCGGGGTCTCCCTGCATATCCCTGGAGGGGATCTTGTGGCTCGGCAGTCCCTCCTTCTTGGGGATCGGGCGGTGCGGATCCTGCGGGACTGGAAAATCGATGTGTCCGTCCTGGGGGCCGAGGGAGTGACGGAAGCCGGATTTTGGAACAGCGCCCCCGAGGTGGTGGCCCTGCAAAAAGCAGCGATGGGAAACTCAAAGAAAAGTTTTGTATTGGTCGCTGCAGAAAAAATCGGTCGTCGGGCCGGGGCACTGCTGGCTTCGTGGGAAAACGGCCTGCGGTTGATCACCGATGCCACGCCCCGGCAGTTGGCTTCCGCCCAGCTTCCACAACCAGAAAAGGAACGGACATGAAACTAACCGAACGAAACAAACGGCTGAAGCAGCTGGTCGAACTTTCCCGGAAAATCGGAACGGCCCCTGAATCCTTTGCTATTCTTGGGGAAGGGAACACTTCGACCCGCTCGGGAGAAAACACCTTTTGGGTGAAGGCCAGCGGGACATCCCTCTCCACGGCGGAAAAAGATTCCTTCACGGAATGCCGGCGGACTGTTTTGGATTCCCTGTGGGAATCGGCCGTCCGCTTGGATGCCCAGGTGGACGAGAAGCTGCTCGAGTCCCGGGTGAAACCCCAGGATCGAAAACCTTCGACCGAGGCGCTGTTTCATTCTTATCTGCTTTCCCTGCCGGGGATCGAATGGGTCGCCCACACCCATCCCATCGCCGTGAATGGAATTCTCTGTTCCCCGAGGGCAGCCGACTTTGCAAAATTTCGAATGTTCCCGGATGAGATCGTTTGTGGAGGAGAGCAGTCAGTGCTGGTGCCCTACACCGACCCCGGGGTTCCGTTGGCCAAGGCCATCCGGCAAGGGGTGGAGAATTTTGAAAAAGAGCAGGGAAGGTTGCCCCGGATGATTCTGCTGCAGAATCACGGACTGATTGCCATCGGGCCGAGTGCCGGGGCCGTCGAGGCGACCACGAAGATGGCGGAGAAGTCGGCCAAAATCTTTCTTGGAGCCGCCTCGCTGGGTGGACCGGTGTTCCTGCCCGAGGCGCAGGTCCGGCGGATTTCAGGTCGTCCGGATGAACTTTACCGGCAAAAGGTGTTGAAACTGGAATGAGCGCGAAGTCCACTCATCACGCGGCGGTTGATCTCGGTGCGGAAAGCGGACGGATCATTCTGGGGACGCTGACCGAAGGGCGGCTTTCCATTGAGGAGATTCACCGGTTTTCGAGCCAGATGCGGGAGAAGGATGGGGGATTGAAATGGGACCTGCGGCATCTGGAAGCCGAAATTCTGGCAGGATTGAAAAAGATCGGGGATCGAAAAATCGCACTGGAATCGGTCAGCTGTGACAGTTGGGGGGTGGACATCGTGTATCTGCCGAAAGACGGATCTCCTGCGAAAGACCCGTTCTGCTACCGGGATGGACGGAATGAGAGGATTTTTCCCAAGGTGGTGGAGAAAATCGGAAAGAAGAAAATCTTTTCCCGAACCGGCCTCCAGTTTATGCCTTTCAACACCCTCTATCAATTGGCTGCGGATGCGGAGAGCGGAAGAGTAGAGGTGGGACAGAGTTCGACCTTTTTGCCCGTAGCGGACTATCTGAACTATTTTCTGGGGGGTCGTCCTGCCGGTGAAGTCTCCCTGGCAAGCACCACGCAGTTTTACGATCCCAAGAGTCGGAAGTGGGCGGAGGATTTGGTTCAAGAGGTCGGGATTTCAGCTTCTCTTCTTCCGGAAGTGGTCCCTTCGGGAACGGTGCTCGGAAAAATTTCAAAAAAAACAGCCCAAGCCACAGGACTTCCCGATTCGTGCCAAGTCGTGGCTTCCTGTTCCCATGACACCGGGGCTTCGGTCGCAGCCGTTCCCGCCGAGGGGAAAGGATGGGCATATCTAAGTTCTGGAACGTGGTCTCTTCTGGGGGTGGAGAGCCCGAAACCTTGGATGACTCCAGCGTGTGCCGAGGCAGAACTGACCAACGAAGTTGGTTTCGGTCACTCCATCCGGCTTTTGAAAAACATCGCAGGTCTTTGGTTGGTGCAGGAGTGCCGAAGGGATTTTGCCAAACAGGGCCGGGAGATGGATTACGGCACGATTACCCGAATGGCCTCTGAGGCAGCTCCGCTTGTCACCCTTCTGGATCCCTTTCTTACCGCGTGGAATGCTCCCGGGGAAATGGGGCGGCGGATTGCGGATTATGCGAAAGCGACGGGTCAGCTGGTGCCGACCTCCGACGGCGCAATGGTTCGGGCTTGTTTGGAAAGTCTGGCTTTGGCCTATCGGGAGTGTTTGGAATCGATCGAAAAGGTTACGGGAGAAAAAATCAAGACCCTGCACATCGTTGGTGGAGGGAGTCAGAACAAGCTTTTGAATCAGATGGCCGCGGATGCAACTGGGCGGACGGTGGTTTCGGGGCCGATCGAGGGAACCGCCATCGGCAATCTTCTGATTCAGGCCTACGGTTTGGGGCACCTTAAGAGTCACCAGGAAATTCGAAACATCGTGCGGGACTCTTTTCCCATTGAACTCTTTCAACCTCTATCGAACCCGTTGTGGAAAGAGGCGTGGAAACGCTTTCAGACCCTTCGCAGCACAAAAGGAAAATAAACAAATATGAAAAACCATCCAAAAAACCGCTGGCAAGATTCCGTGGCAAAAACCCTCGATCCGGTTGCCCGGCTCGTCTACCGCTCCAACCTGATCGGTCAGGATCCCACGTTGACCAACACTGGCGGCGGCAACACCTCCTCCAAAATCACGGAAAAGGATCCTCTGACGAATCAGGATACCGAGGTTTTATGGGTCAAAGGTTCCGGCGGGGATCTGCGTACCGCCAAAAGGGACGGCTTTTCCTCTCTCTATATGGAAAAGCTCAAGGGGTTGCAGAAAAATTATCTGGGGTCCAAGACGAACGGTCCGAAGACCCAGATCGAGGACGACATGGTGGGGGCCTATGCCCACTGCACGTTCAACCTGAATCCCCGTCCTTCCTCCATTGACACCCCGTTGCACGGGTTTGTTCCGGCACGACATGTGGATCATACCCATCCGAACGCGGCGATTTCCCTCGCAGCCTGTGCCAAGGGCAAGGAGCTGACGAAAGAAATTTATGGGGATGAGGTGATCTGGACCGATTGGCAGAGGCCAGGCTTCGACTTGGGTCTGATTCTGGAAAAATTGTGCAAGGATCATCCGAAAGCAAAAGGAGCGATCATGGGTCAACACGGACTGATCAACTGGCATGAGGACGACAAGAAGTGCTACGAACTGACGTTGGAACTGGTCGGAAGGGCGGCGGAGGCGATTGAAAAGAAAGATCGCGGCGAAAAGACCTTCGGTGGGGAAAAATACAAATCACCGAGTGAAAAAGAGAGGAAAGCCCTTTGGCTTTCGATTCTACCCTGGCTGCGCGGGAAGGTTTCCGCCCAGCAGTGGATGATCGGAACCGTGCAAGAGGATGCGACGATCCTGCGTTTTGTGAACAGCAAGGATGCCCCCCGCTTGGCGGAGATGGGAACCTCCTGCCCGGATCATTTCCTGCGGACCAAGATCAAGCCCCTTTATGTCCCGTGGGATCCGGCGACGGGGGATGTGGCAAAATTGCGGGGCCTTCTTGAGGAGGGGCTTGAAGTCTACCGGGCGGACTACAAAAAATATTATGAAAAGTGCAAGCGCAAGGATTCTCCGGCGATGCGGGATCCAAATCCGACGGTTGTACTGATTCCCGGACTGGGAATGGTGGCGTGGGGCAAGTCGAAGAGTGAGTCGCGGGTCACAGCGGAGTTTTACAACTGTGCCGTCGAAGTGATGCGTGGAGCGGAGGCCCTCGGCGGGTATATCAATCTTCCCCAGCAGGAGGCATTCGATATCGAGTATTGGCAGTTGGAGGAGGCGAAGTTGCGCCGGATGCCGCCCGAGCAGGAGCTCGCCCGGCAGGTCATCGCCGTGGTGGGTGCGGGGAGCGGGATCGGCAAGGAGACAGCGCATCGTCTCGCCAGGGAGGGAGCCTCCATTGTTTGTGTGGATTTAAATCAAAAAGCGGCCCATGAAACTTCCGCCGAGCTCGTGAAAAAGCTGGGGGAGGGAATCGGCGTTGCGGGCACGGGGATTTCCGGTTGCGGACCGGCGATTGGTCTGGGGGCCAACATCGTCGATCGGAAAAGTGTGGCCGAGATGTTGGGGGAGGCGGTCTACGCCTATGGGGGAATCGACGGAGTCGTCGTGACGGCGGGCATTTTTGTTCCGCCGGATCTCGAAGGAAGAATTCCCGATGAGAAGTGGGCGCAAACCTTCGCCATCAACGTGACCGGTTCCTATGTGGTGGCGGATGAAGCGAACAAGATCTTCAAGGCCCAGGGGTTGCCGGCGAGTCTGGTTCTAACGACAAGTGTCAACGCGGTCGTCGCCAAGAAGGGAAGTTTGGCCTACGACACGAGCAAGGCAGCGGCGAATCACCTGGTGAGGGAACTGGCGATCGAACTGTCCCCTCTGGTTCGGGTAAATGCAGTGGCCCCGGCCACGGTGGTGCAGGGAAGCGCGATGTTTCCAAGGGACCGGGTCATGGCTTCGCTGGCCAAATACAAAATCCCGTTTTCCGAAAAGGAAGGGGATGAGGAACTCCGGACGCGACTGGCGGAATTTTATGCCAAGCGGACGCTGACCCAGTCTCCCATCACCCCTGCGGATCAGGCGGAGGCAGCCTTCCTGCTCGTCAGCGGCAAGCGTTTCCCGCGAACGACAGGTCAGGTGGTCCACGTCGACGGGGGCTTGGCCGACGGATTCCTTCGTTAAGGATTTAACTCCTCAGCGACGGGGTTGGTCAGAGAGCCGATCTTTTCAATTTCGATGGTGACCTGATCCCCTGGCCGGAGCCAGCGGGGAGGAGTGCTGGCCATGCCGACCCCGTGGGGGGTGCCGGTCAGGATGACCGTTCCGGCGGGAAGGGTGGTGCTGCCACTGAGGAATTCAATGATTTGCGCGACGGTGAAGATCATGTCGTTCGTGCTCCAGTCTTGGACGGCTTCGCCGTTGAGAAGAGTGCGAAGTTTGAGATTCTGGGGGTCGGGAATTTCGTCGGGGGTGACGAGGCAGGGGCCGAGGGGACAGAAAGTATCAAATGTCTTTCCGCGACACCATTGGCCACCCCCGGCGTGTTTTTGCCAGTCGCGGGCGCTGACATCATTGGCACAGGTGTAGCCCGCCACATAGTCGAACGCTTTGGAGGCGGAAACGTTTTTACAATCACGACCAATGACGACGGCGAGTTCGCATTCGTAATCGACCTTGTCACTCCGAAGATGACGAGGGAGTAGAATGGGGTCTTCCGGATTCTGGACGGAAGAGATGCTTTTGATGAAGAGAACGGGATATTCGGGAAACTTTGAGCCCATTTCCGTGGCATGGCGGCGGTAGTTGAGGCCGATGGCAAGAATCTGAATCGGAGCCAAGGGAGTGAGGAGTTTCATGACTTCGGATTTTTTTCCGGTGGATTGAAAACCGTTGAACAGATCGCCTTTCAACTGGAGGGCCGTGCCGTCCGCTTGCAGTTCAGAATGGGTGATCCGGCCTTGGGGATCAAGATGACGGATGATTTTCACTGATCAGAAATCCGATGGGGGAGGTTGAAAGTGTGCACCGTAGAGGACTTGAACCTCTGACCTCCACCGTGTCAAGGTGGCGCTCTACCACTAAGCTAACGGTGCGGTAGTTCTGAAACCCTATCACGGGTCAGGGATTTGGGGGAGAGAGAAAATCCGGCCTATCGGCTTCGGGTTTTTGATTTCGGGCGGAGAAACCGGGCCTGAAAAGAAATGTGACGGGTCTCGGGGAGAATGAATTTCTTCAACTCCAGATCCATCCAAGGGAGGGGAAAGGCGGCGAAGGAAGCCTGAGCGAGATCGGTCGCAAGCGTTTCGATCAGTTTACGCTCTTTTTGCCGGGCGGTTTTTTGCAGGAGTTGGCTGAGGGCAAAGTAGTTGAGCGTGTCGGCAAGATCGTCGGTCTGGGCGGCTTTTTTCAGGTTGGGAACGGGGAAAACGGCGGTGCAGAGGATCTTTTGGGGTTGGGCACGTTCTTCCTCGGGGACTCCGAGATGGCAAGAGAGTTCGAGATCAACCAGCGAAAGTACGGGAGTCATGATGACTTGGGACGACGGGCGGGGGCGAAGGCGAGAACGATGAGTTCCAGCAGGGCGAAGGCTCCGACATAGAGTTGGCCTCCGTTCCCGAAGCCGTAGCTGTGGAGGCCTTTGCCGAGGACGAAGTTCACCCCGTACCAGGCCATGAGGATGGTGAGAAAGCAGGCGATTGAACCAACAGCAAGACCATAACCGCCCCACCAACCGCCAATCCGGCCGTGCAGGAGAATGACATAAGCGAGAAGGGCGATGAGAGCCCAGGTTTCCTTGGGATCCCAGTCCCAGAAACGGCCCCAGGAGTAGTTCGCCCAAACGCCACCCAGGATGACTCCGGTGGCGAGAAGGAGTACGCCAATTTGGAGGCAACGGTAGAGATGATGGACCAGGGAATCATCCTGGGAGGGCAAGGCACGCCTTTGGATCGAGCGAAAAACCAGAAAATGGGCGAGGGCGGTCGCGAGGGCGAAGGCGCCATAGCTGAGGGTGATGGTGAGGACGTGGATCGTGAGCCAGAAATTGCTGCGCAGGACGGGAACAAGGGGATTGAGGGAGGGATCGAGGACGGCGGGTTGGAGGTCGGAAGCGACCAGGGCGAGGATGACCACGGGAGAAGCGGCCAGAAGATAGATGGGGGTGCGATGACGGATGGAAAAAAAGACGGCGAAGAGACCGGCGCCGAAAGCGACCCAAAGGATGCTTTCATACATGTTAGTGACTGGAGGCCGACCGGCGATCCAGATGCGGGCGGCAAATCCGGCGATGAGGAGGAGGAGTCCCAGGTAGGCAAGATTCCGGCCCCACGGGAGGAGGCGATGTTTTGGATCCCGTCCTGCGATCAGAAGAAAAATGGCAGAGAGAAGCCAGGCGATCCAGGCCCAGCGGAAGGGATGAAATTTCAGGTAGGCGACTTCGAGTTGGATTTTGGGTCGGGAAAAATCCGCATTCTTTTGCTGTTCGAGAAGCTGGTCGAGCGAGAAGGGGGAGCCGGGGGGCGACCAGGGAGCCCCCGCGGAAGAACCGCTGGGCGAGGGGACGACGCGAAATGCATCGCCGGATACGAGGGAGGAAAAAAGCCGGAGGCGGAGAGAAACGGTTTGGGCGGCGGCCGGGAGGGGAAGGGTTTCGGCTCGGGCTCCGCTGGCTCTGGAAAGTTCAGCCTGTCGGGAGAGTTCCGTCAGTTTTGCGATTCCGGCCAAGCGGCGAGGGGAGAATAGGCGGGTATCTCCCGGCAGGGACAGTTCCCGACGAAGGGCAGGATCGTCCACGAGAAGAATGGGTTCATTTTCCCAGCCAGCAGGATTTAGCCAGAGCGAAAGAATGAGTTGGCGGGATCCGATCTTTCCGATGTCAGGAATCGAAACAGAAGAGCGACCGCAGATCGAGGTGGTGATTTCCTGGGCGAAAGAGAGGAAGGGTTTGATGCGGCCACGGTGCTGGATGGCCAACGTGTCGAATGCCACATCATTTCCGGCCAGCTGAGCATGGTCCTGCGAAAAGGCGGAGATCCCGGTGAGGGCAAAAAAGAGAAAAAGGTGGCGGATCATGGGGTGGGTTGAGATTGGGTTTCCCGTCGAAGATAGAACATGGAAAAGATGCCGGCGACCATGAGAAGAGAACCGCTCCATTTGAGAAGCCAACCGGGGTCATGGAGAACCTGCAGGGTGGTCCGGTTGAGATCCTGCGGATCCCATCCGGCCTGGGAGAATTTATAGGACAGGCCGGTGATTTGGGGGAGGAGTCCGGGAGGAAAGGTGGCGGGATGATTCATTTCGAGCTGAGCGGGGACTTCGAGGTTCTTTTTCGGGTCGGCAAAAGTGATGGAAGCTCGGAAGTTGGCGGGCTCGTCAGTGCCGGGGTCGCGGGGAACGTCAAAAGAGTCGAGACGGATCGAGAAGGGAAGGGGTTGGAGTTCGAGACCAAAACCAATGCGGGAGGCGGCGCCGGGGGAGGTGAGGACGGCGGAGGTTCCGGAGGCGATCCACCGGGCAGGTCCCGAGCTGCCGTCTGGGGAGCGCAAAAAGGCATGAAGGGCGGGACGACCGGGGCGGGATTCGGGTTTTTCGGAGGGCAGAGTGACGGTTTCGATCCGGGCATTTTTTTCGAGCGAGACCAGTTTGACGGACCAGCCCTTCCAGCCGGGGGAAAAAGTTTCTCCAGGTCGGACGATACCGGTGGCAGGGGTGCCGGAGGCCGATTCGCCGAGGAAGGAAAGGGTACCGGGGGTGGGGCCGGGGGCGAAGGTAAGTCGGGATGTGGTGGTGGTGTCCGGGAGGGTGCCTTCGAGCATGACCAAAACAGCGGGATTTTCCGGGCGATCCCCGTCGGTGGAGGGCTGGCCATCCTTAAGGACCAGATTCGGCCAGTAGCGGGCAACGAGAATTTTTGCCCCGGAGAAATCCTCCAGGGTGCGGTTGAGAACATCGTTCAGGCGGTAAATTTCACCCGATCCGTCGGGACGGAGAATTTCCAGTTCGAGGGGATCCCCGGATTTCCGGGAGCCGAGAAAGAAATGAAACCCACTGGGTTGGCCGGAGGTGTTGTGGAGGATGGGTTGGGCGGGATCCCGGGCCAGAACCATTTGGGTTTCGCGGAAGGTGGGGGCGGTGGAGGGGCGGGTGGATTTAGGCAGGGCGGAAAGAAATTCCACGGAGGCCTGCGGGCCAAGGTCAGCACGCGAATCGGCTGCAGAATTTAAGACCAGAGATAGGCGGATGGGTTCGGGGCCGAAAGGGCCTGTAAAGTCCATAGAGAATCCCGGACTCGTGGAGGCGGGATCGTGGGCAAGCTCGGTTTTTTCGATGGAGCGACTGGCGTAACCATCGATCACGAGTTGGACATCAGATCCGGGGAGGGGGAGAAGGCGGGGGCGGTCGGGTCGGGGGGTACGGACTTCCGGATCGAAGGGAGTGGAAAAGAGCTGGCCGGTGGCCGGGCTTTCGACGGTGAGCCGGGGGCGGTCGAGAAGGACTTCCTGCGCCGGCGGGGCTCCCCGGGAGAGGTCGACGGAACCTTCGAATCCGCGGGAACGGCCAAGAAGGGCGCCCGCCAGAAGAATAATGATTCCGGCATGGGTGATGACAAAGCCCGCGTGGTGTTTTTGCCAGGGCCAGCGAGTGGCGGCGGAACAGATCAGATTGAGGCAAAGAAGAATAAGCCAAAGATTGAACCAAGGAGAACCGTAGACATAGGCCCGGGCCACGCGGGCACTGAAACCGGATTCAAGGAAGGTGGCGGCGGCACAAACGCCGGTCAGCGTGATGAGGAGCAGCATGGCAAGGTCCAGCGAGCCCAAGGCATGGACAGCCCGCCAGATGGGAGACCGAGCACATCGGGCGGAGATCATTTGTTTCCGGGATTCGTCCAAGGACATTTGAAGAGAATAGGGCGAACCGGCGGGAGAACAAGGAGGGCAGGATTAGAGTTCGAGGGTCTGACCTTGGCGGGCAAAGGCCACGTCGAGGGAAGGGGGGCGGGCGGCGCGACGGATTTTTTCCTCCATTTGCGCGAGGGTGACATCCGAATGGGTGGGATCGAAGTGCGTGAGGAGCAGACGTCGGACTTTGGCCGAAACGGCCTCTTTCAGGCAGAGTTCCGGGGTGCCATGTCCCCAACCCCGGCGACCGGGGTACTCCTCTTCCGAATATTGACCGTCACAAATCAGCAGGTCGGCCTGATGGGCCAGTTGAGTCAGAGGATTGTTTGAGGACTCCGGAGGTTCGTTGTCGGTCGCGAAGACCAAGGAGCTTTTCTTTCCGCTGGCGGATTCGTCCAACCGGTAGGCCAAACAACCGCCTGGGTGAGGGACGGCGACGGATTGAATTTGGAGTGAATCGTTTCCTTGGCGGAGGGTCAGGTCATGGCCGGGCTGAATTTCGTGGAAGGAAATTTTTGCCCGCAACTGGGGGAACCCGGCCGGGAAAAAGGGTTCACTTTGTTGGGCATGGAGGGCGCGTTCCATGAGGTTGCCGGCGTGGGCTCCGGGAAGCCGTGGAGAGTAGATGTCGATCGTCACATCCTCCCGGAATCCGGGGAGGAAAAAAGGGACGCCCTGAATGTGGTCCCAGTGGGCATGGGTGAAGAGGAAGGTGAAATTTTTGCGCCCTTCACGATTCCAGACCATCCCAGCCTGGCGAAGTCCGGATCCTCCGTCCACGACGAGCAGATTGTTTTGCCCCCAAAGCACGCTGACACAGGTGGTGTCTCCGCCGAAGGCATGGGTGGGGGTTTCCGTTGTGGAAGGTGCGGGGATGCTTCCGCGGGTGCCCCAGAAGTGGAATTTCATTCTCCTCCTTTTTGGACGGGAAGACGGCGGGCGAGAAGCAGGATATTTTTGTCGCCGACTCTCCGGCGTTCGATGCGTTGGAAACCGTTCTGCATCATCAAGGTGCCCCAACCCCCCATTCCCATTTCACCGGCCTTGCGCCCGGCTCCATGCTCCGGATGGAAGGCTTTCCCATGGTCCGAGATTTCAAAGACAAGTTCCATGGGGGTGAGGTGAATTTCGATATGAACCGGACCTGGGCGGCTGCCATACGAATGCAGGTGGATGTTGGCGAGGGCCTCATCGACCGCGCCTAGAATTTGTCCCGCATCGAGGTGGTTGAAGCCGGCGTGGAGGGCCCACCGTTCGGCCAGATTCCGCAGGCCATGCAAGCGAGGCGGAGCGAGCTCGATATCGATCAGGGATTCGGGGGCGGGGGAAGCCTCGGGCACGGGGAAACCGTTAGTCGTTGGGAATCGGTGCCGGAACGACTTTGTCGGTTTTGAGGATGCTTTCTTCCGAGGGGAGACGGGGCACGGGTCCGCCCCAAAGAAGGCGCCAAGGTTTGCGGGCGACGGTTCCCATGAAAGTCTTGGCATAGGTCGCGACCACCTTGAAATTCTCGAGGACATTTTTGAGATCCAGAATGGCCTTGCTAATGGAGGATTCATTTTTGGTTAGAAGCTCGTTCACGCCGTCGAGCAGTTCTTTGCCCGAGGCCATCACCTCATCCAGGTTGGCGGAGTGCTTGGCGTACAAAATGGTTCCGGGAGGGAGGGCGGGGTTGATCACCGGCCCCGGCTCGAGATTGAGATATTTTTCAGCGAGGACCGTGTCGGAAATTACCGCAGCGACCGTCCCGACACGGAGAACGGGAAGCGGGTGGCGGATTTCGACCACGACGCGGATACAACAACCCGGGGATTCCTTGGTGCGTTCCTCATCCGACAGGGGGCGAATGGAGCGGATTCGGCCCGCGATCGTCCCCGCGTAGCGGACTTGGGCCTGACGATCGAGGCCCACGGCGCTCGGGAGATCGATCGTCAACAGGGCCTTGGGTTTGTTGAGATCGGTGCCGGAAATGGCCAGGGAGAGAGCGCCGAGTAGCACGAGGCTGCACAGGATGACGGCGGCGGCGATGAGGAAGTCGGAACGTACTTTCTTCATAAAAACAGGGGATCCATTCAGCCCTCTTGGAGGAGATGTTTCAAGTAATCATCTTGGGACAGGCGCAAGGCGATGGGGCCGTCCGCTTCGCCGCGAACGAATTGCTGAAGAAAAGGATCCGGATTTGCCCGGATTTCTTCCGGTGTCCCTTCGGCAATAATTTCGCCCTGACGGGGACCATTCCCGAGCATGAGCATGTGGGTGGCGATGCGGAAGCAGCTGGTCATGTCATGGCTGACGACCACGGCGGTGACGCCGATCTTGCGCGTGCTATCGAGGGTCAATTGGTCGACCACGGCGGTCATGACGGGGTCGAGACCGGAGGTGGGTTCGTCACTGAAGAGGAGTTCGGGGTCGAGGGCGAGAGCTCGGGCGAGGCCGACCCGTTTGCGCATTCCGCCGCTCAGCTCCGAGGGCTTGAAATTCTCGAAACCGGTGAGTCCGACCAGTTCGAGCTTCATTTTTACGATCATTTCAATCAGGGACGGGTCGACCTGGCTATGTTCCTGAAGGGGGAGGGCGATGTTTTCTCCGACGGTCATGGACTGGAAAAGGGCGCCGAACTGGAAATTCATTCCGAAACGGAGACGGATCCGGTCGAGCTCCTGGGGCGAGGCTTTCGTGATGTCCTCCCCGAAAAGGTGGACCGATCCGGAGGTGGGCTTTTGTGCGCCGATGAGAATGCGCAGCAGGGTGGTTTTTCCGCAACCGCTCCCTCCCATGATGACAAAGGTTTCGCCTTTCCGGACTTTGAAATTCAGGCCGTTGAGGACGGCCCGACCGTTGTACGATTGAACAAGATCCTTCACTTCAAGGATCACGTCTGCCGAGGAATTCGTTTTTTTCGGCGTCGGGCTCATAGGATAAAGTAAAACAGTCCGGTCAGGATCGTGTCTGCAATGATGATCCACAAAATGGAGTAAACCACGGCAGCCGTGGTGGCACGGCCGACCCCTTCCGCGCCTCCCTCCACATTCAGCCCCTGGTAGCAGGCAATGGTGATGATAATGTGTGCAAAGACGGCGGTTTTTATGATCCCGGAGTAGAGATCCCATAGTTCCGGACGCTGCATGGCCCGGATGATGTAAAACGAACTCGGCATGCCCATTTCCAAAGTGCAGACCGCCCATCCGCCGACGAGGCCCACACAATTTCCAAAAATGGTCATGCAGGGAAGCATAATCATCAGAGCAATAAAACGGGGAACGACGAGGTAGCGGATCGGATCGATGGCCATGACCCGGAGCGCTTCAATCTCCTCATTGACCTTCATCGTGCCGAGTTCCGCCGCCACGGCGGAGCCGCTTCGCCCCACGACGATAATGGCCACGAGAAGTGGCCCCAGTTCACGCAACAGACTGAGTGAGACGAGATCGGGAATAAAGCTGTTGGCCCCGAGTTTCCCCAGTTCGGTCGAGCTTTGCATGGCGAGAATGAATCCGACGCTGAGCGAGACCAGGCTGGCCATCGGGATGGCTTGAATCCCGATCCGGATGATTTGGGCTAGAATTTGAGAGGGAACCAGAATTCCCGGGCGGGTGAATCCGTACAGGATCCAACCGAAGATGCGGAGGTTCAGAAGGCCATAGGTGAATCTGGAACCCCCGGCATTGAGGAGTCTTTCGAAAGAAAATTTCAAGCGGAACCACCGGCCAGAGCCTTACGCGCCTCGGTCTGATCCGGGAAGATGGAGAAGACTTCGCTCAGGCGGACCAGGTCGAAAGAACTGCGGACGCGGGGCACGAGCGAGCAAATTGCCATTTTCCCGGAGTAGGCGCGGGAGCTTTGATAATACTCGATCAGGGTGGCCAGGCCGGAAGAGTCGACATAGGCCACGGCGGCGAAGTCCAACAGCAACCGGGGGGTCTTCGCCTTGGCCTTTTCCCGGAGGGTTGTCCGGAGGGTGGGGGACTGATTAAGGTCGATTTCCCCGGAGACAGAGAGGATGACGATGGAATCCTCGATTTTTTCCTGAATTTCCATGGAGTCAAAATCTTATCCATAATTCCCCGTTTTCCCAAGTGCAAAGGTGCGTCTTTTTGCTGGTGAAAAGATCCGGTTGGGCAGATTGTGGTCTCTTATGAACCTTTTGGAATTCTTCCGCCCCCCACCCTTGGATCCCATGCTGAAAATCGTTTCCGGAGTATCGATCTTCAAGGAATGCAGCCGGGCGGAATTGGAAGCCCTCAAGCTGCATCTGCATGAGCGGCATTTTTTGGCGGGGGAGATTGTTTTTGACGAGGGGGAGGAGGGGGAAGGAATGTATGTGGTCATCCGCGGGAAATTGCGGGCGAGCCGAAAGGGGTTGTTGAAGAAAAAAACCCTTGGGGTGATCAAGTCGGGGGAATGTTTTGGGGAGATGGCCCTGTTGGGTGCGGGGCCGCGGATGGCGACGGTTGTGGCGGAAGAGGCGACCACGGTGTTGGCGATGTTCCGGCCTGAGCTGGTTAGTCTGGCGGAAGCCCGGCCCCGGTTGGGATTCAAGATCGCGATGGGGGTGGCCCTGGTCCTCGAGGCCCGGCTGCGGAGATTGGCGGACGGGGAAGCGGAAGAACCTTCGGCCACATGAAGCCCCTGCCGGATGACCGTTCGCTGGAACACCCGATTATTTGGGTGGCGGTGATCGCGGGAGCGTTGGGATCGATTGTCCTACTCAATGCAGTCGCCTGGTTGGCTTTCCCGTTGGTTCTTGCGGTGGTCCTTTATTACCTCGTTCAACCCCTGTTGCATCGGTTGCAACTATCCGGGGTGACGCCGAATCAGGCGCTGGGGATCTTTCTGGCGGCGGCGACCATCCTGACCGTGATTGCCGGGCTGACGATTTTACCGGCGATGCTCAATTCCCTTTCTGAATTTCAAAATCAGCTGCCGGAGTACTGGGGGCGACTGCAGTCGGTCATGCGGGATAATCTCCTGTCTTTGGAGAATCGTTTTGCCTTTGCGAAAAAAGCCGGACTGGCGGCGGGATTGCAGTCTCAACTGGATCACTTCATCGCCGGTTCAGGCAAGGAGTACATCGCGGATGTTGCGCTCTTTCTTCTTCACTGGCTCCCGAGTCTTTTGCTGGTCCCGTTTCTGACGTTCTTTTTCCTGCGGGATGGAACGGCATTTCACCGTTTGGTTTTGCGGGCCGTCCCCAACGCCTTTTTCGAGAAGACCCTGATTCTTTTCAATCGGATGGACAACCAGATGAGGGCTTATTTTCGGGGAATGTTTGGACTGACGATGTTGGACACGGTGAGTTTGGGGTTGGGGTTGTGGTTTTTGGGGCATGGTCCGGGGATCTTCGGTTTTTGGGATGCCATGTTGCTGGGGTTGATCTGCGCCATCTTTGCATGGGTTCCGTACATCGGTTCAGCCATCGGGGGTCTGTTGGCGGTAGCCACCGTGGCGGTCAAGGCACCGCAGGCGGGCGGGCTTATTTTGGCGGTGGTTTTTCTTTTTCTGGGGGTTCGTCTGCTGGATGAATTTGTCTACACCCCGATGACGGTGGGCCGGGCGCTACGGATGCATCCCCTGATCACGGTGATGATGATTTTTTCCGGGGGAATGTTGGGGGGGGTGTATGGACTTCTTCTCGCGATGCCTTTACTGGGGATTTTCACCGTTTTAGGGCAAATGTTTGTGGAGATATGGTTTGATCCACGTTTGCGGGCGCGGTATCAGGCCCGGGGAATCCTGGAAAAACGGTTGGCTTCCAAAGACTTGGAACTCTGAAGAGAGACTGAGTGTTGGGCGGGGAACTTGCCCCGGGGGAATGGGTTGGGCAAGATATCGGGATGGCCAAAACCAAAACAAAAAAACCAAGCCGCAAGGGGGCTTCCTCCAAGGATTCCCACAATATCCGTGAAGTCATCTCCCATGCCGAAGAGTTGTTGCATGCGACCACAGGAGATTTTGGGGAAAAGGCCCGGGAGGTCCGGCATCAACTCGTCCGGAAGCTCGAAGCGGCGAAGGAAAAATTTCAGGATATGGATGATGTGAAAGAAGCTGCGGAGGAAGGGATGAAGGAAGCGGACCGGATGATCCGGAAGCATCCTTACGAATCCGTCGGGGTGGCGTTGGTGGCGGGACTGGTCATCGGCGCGTTGTTGAACCGACGCTAAGGATTTTATGGTTTCCGCACTACGTGATCTGGCACTGACTTCCATCAAGGTGGTGGAAGAACGTTTGCGCCTGCTCGGCGCGGAGTTGCAGGAGGAAAAGTGGCGGGCGGTGGAGGCGATTCTCTGGCTGGCGGTGGGTTTGGGACTGGGAGTTCTGGCCCTGCTTGTGGCCTCCCTTGCGGTGGTGTTGTCGGTTTGGCCGGATCCTCAGGCACGGATTTTCGCACTCGTGGGGTTGGCCCTGCTGTATGGGCTGGGTTCAATCGGGGCCTTTTTGCGCATGCGAAAAAGAATTCAAGGGGAGGGCCTTCCCTTTGCGGACACGGTGGCCGAATTTCAGAGGGATCGGGAATGGTTGAGCTCCCGGCGCTGACGCGGGCGCGGGAGATCCGCCTGGCGTGTCGGGCTTCCTCCCGGAGAGCGGGTTGGGAATTTCGCCGTGCGTGTGCCGGAGCGGCCTCGATCGGGCATTGGATCGATGAGGGCGAAAACCTGATCCGTCTGGGGAGCCAGTGGGGCGGGCCGATCCTCGGAGTGGTTTCCCTTTTTTCACCGGGAAAAAAATCGGCCGGTCATGCCTTGGGACTTTTTGGACGGGTATGGACGGCGGTCCAGCTTGGTCTGCGGATTCAGGAGGCCTGGAGTCGGCGAAGCCGTTAACGACTTTATGAGGCTGGTCATCAAAATCGGCAGCAGTCTTCTGGCGGCGCAGCGGGGCGGGCTCGCGGAAAACCGGATGCGGGATTGGGCCAAACAAATCGCTGCGCTCAGGAGGTCCGGACACGAGGTGATTCTGGTCAGTTCCGGAGCGATCCGGGCCGGGATGCAGGCTCTCGGGTTGCGGCAGCGCCCGACTTCGAGGCCAGAGATGCAGGCGTGCGCCACCATCGGACAGCCTCTTCTGATGAAAGCCTACGGGGCAGCGCTGGCACCGCATCGGATTCTGGCGGCGCAGATCCTGCTGACTTCCTGGGATTTGGACAGCCGGAGGATCTATGCGAACACCCGGGCAACCCTGCAGACCCTGTTGAAATTGAAAAAATGCATCCCGATCTTCAATGAAAACGACGCCTTGTCGTTTGAGGAAATCGCTTTGCTCAATGCTTTTGGCGACAATGACCGTCTCTCCGCCCATGTGGCCATTCTTGCCCGGGCGGATCGGTTGGTCATTCTCACCGATGCCCCGGGTCTGATGAACCGCCCGGATGGTGGTGGCCAACTGATCCGGAGAGTCAAAAAAATCGATGCCAAGGTCCTCGGGTATGCGGGGGGGGCGGGAAGTGCGGGATCCGTCGGAGGAATGCTTTCCAAGCTGGAGGCCGCCCGGATGGCCTTGGGTCGCGGGATCCCGGTCGTGATTGCGGACGGGCGGGAAACGAATGTCCTGAAAAAGAGCGTCCTGCGGACTCCTCCCGGAACCTGGGTGGCCCCGTGAGTACCGTTCGGGAACTGGCGGAAAAAGCGAAGGGAGCCTCCCGGCGACTTGCGCGAATCTCGACGAAAGAAAAAAACGACCTACTCCTCGCGATGGCGGGGGAACTGGAGCTGCACAAGAAGGGAATCACGGAAGCCAACCAGCAGGACATGGTGGCGGCCCGGGCGGCCGGAATTTCGGGCTCCCTACTGGACCGGCTGGATTTGAATGAAAAAAGGTTTTCCGAAATGGTCGAAGGAGTGCGCCAAGTCGCCCGGCTGCCTGATCCGATCGGGGAGGTGGTGAAACAGTGGCGTCGGCCGAATGGGCTGGAAATTTCCAAGATCCGGGTGCCGATCGGTTTGATTGGAATCATTTATGAGTCCCGTCCGAACGTGACGGTGGATAGTGCCGTCTTATGCCTGAAAGCGGGCAATGCCACGCTTTTGAGGGGCGGGCGGGAGGCAAGAAAGAGCAACCGGGCTTTGGCCGATGCTTTGGGGAACGCAGCGAAAAAGAAGGGGTTACCGGCTGAGGTGGTTGCCCTGGTGGAGGATGAGGGGCGGGAAAGCATTCCGGAGATGTGCCGACTCGAAGGTGTGGTGGATCTTTTGATTCCCCGGGGAGGCCAGGGATTGATTTCCACCGTTCTGGAGCATGCCCGTGTCCCCGTGATCAAGCATGCGCACGGGGTTTGTCATATTTTTGTTCACCGGGCAGCAGATCCGGAAATGGCGGAAAAGATCGTGATCAATGCGAAATGCCAGAGGCCTGCCACCTGCAATGCCGCAGAAACTTTGCTGGTGGATCAGGCCGGAGCGGAAAAAATCCTTCCCCGCCTGGTCCAAGCCCTTCGGGCCCAGGGAGTAAAACTTTACGGGGACGAAGCGGCCAGTCGGGCGGCGGGCGAAAAGCTGGCTTTTCCCGCGAATTGGGAAACCGAATATCTGGATCTAAGCATGGCGATTCGTCTGGTCGACGGGGTCGAGGGAGCCTTGGAACATTTGGAGAAACACGGCAGTCATCATTCGGACACCATCGTCACGGGAGATCGGGCGGCGGCAGAGCAGTTTCTGCAAGGGGCGGATTCGGCTGCGGTGTATTGGAACGCCTCCACCCGCTTTACGGACGGTGGAGAGTTTGGCTTTGGCGCAGAAATCGGCATCAGCACGGACAAGATTCATGCACGCGGGCCGATGGGGCTGGAGGAGTTGACTTCCTACAAGTACAGGGTGACCGGGCAGGGGCAGATCCGGGAGTGATGGGCTTGTGAAATTTGCGTCCGGGATCCGGATTCATCTGCTGTTCGGCTTGATCACGGGGATTCTTCTTTTGGTCGTGATCCAGGCGCGCCGGGAGCCTCAATTCACTTTTATGGACGTTGTCCGCATGGCGGAGGAAAAATCCGCCCACAAGCCGGAACCTCTGGTGAATGTCGCTCCGGAGTTCCTTCGGCTGAATTATGACCAGTACCGGGATATCCGCTGGAAGAATGACAGGAGTCTTTGGCGTGCGGAAGGGGCACCTTTTCAAATCCGGTTTTTTCACCCCGGCTATATCTTCAACCGGTTGGTGGAGATGTTTGTTTTGCCTGACAGCCCGGATCAACCCATCCGCTATTCCCCGGAATTCTTTGATTACGGAAAAAATGTTTTTCCGGAAAAACTTCCCAAGACGGGGGGCTATGCGGGGTTCCGCGTGCATTATCCCCTGAATCAACCCGGGGTTCTGGATGAGCTGTGTGTGTTTCTGGGGGCCTCGTATTTCCGGGCCGTTCCGAAGGATCTGAAGTATGGGGTGAGCGCCCGAGGGTTGGCCCTGGACACCTATATTCCGGGGAAGGTGGAGGAGTTTCCGGTGTTCACCAAATTCTGGCTCGAGAAACCGGACTCCTTTGCCAAGGAGTTTCATCTGATGGCGCTACTGGAATCAGAAAGTGTCACGGGGGCGTACCGGTTTCGGGTCATTCCCGGAGTGGAGACGAGAACCGACGTCGAGGCGGTCCTCTTTTTCCGGCAAACCCCCAAGATGATCGGGTATGCGCCCCTTTCCTCCATGTTTTGGTTCGGGGAAAACACGAGCAATACTTTCGGGGATTTTCGTCCCGAGGTACATGATTCGGACGGAGTGCTTTTGCAAAAGGAAAACGGGGAGTGGGTTTGGCGTCCTTTGACCTGGGGACGACAGATTCAGACGAATCTTTTTCCCGACACGAATCCCAAGGGGTTTGGGCTTTTGCAACGGGACCGGGATTTCAGCCATTACCAGGATTTGGAAGCGCTTTATCACCTTCGGCCGAGCGTGTGGGTTCGGCCGCTGGAGGGATTCAACGCCGGATCCCTGTTTCTCATGCAGTTGCCCACCAAGAATGAGTATGCCGACAATGTGACCGTATTTTGGAAGCCGGATACGGCTCCCGCGCCCAATCAACCTCACCGGATTCGTTACGAAATACGCTGGTACCGGGATGCAGAGGACCTGCCTCCCATCGGAAAATGCCTGTCCACCCGGGTGGACGATCAGGAAAAGGAAAACCAGAGGCATTTTTACCTCGAGTTCGGTGGGGGCAGTTTGAAGAATTTCAAGGCGGATCATCCTCCAGGCTGGGAGGCTTATTCGCCCAGCGGAGCGAAAATATCGAAACCCCAGCTGCTTTGGAATGAATACAATAATTCCTGGAGATTCAGTTTTGTGGCCACCAAGCAACCCGGACAGAAGCCGCAGGAAATTCTTTGCCGGTTGACCGGGCCGACGGGGCATCTCACCGAGACCTGGAGTTACACATGGCTCCCGTAGAAACTCCGGATGAGTGGGATGCCGCCGCCCGGCAGGTGGAAGATTGGCTGAGGGCGGTTGGAGTCGGTTCGCAGCAGAGGTGTCTTGAACTGACGTTGGCGATTCTCAAGGAAGCGAGGGAGGCGCAGGGGAGGCAGGAACCGATCGCCATCGCCATGGAGACGGCCTTTCGAAAATTCGAAGGCTGGGCCAAAAGCGTTTTTCCCGAAGCGGCGGCCGAAAGGGCGGCCCTTCAGGCTTTGGTCGCGCTCCATGGCACACAGCCGGATCGCAGGCAATTGGCCATGGTGCTGGAAAAGACCTGTCCTTCCGATTTCTCGGAGCAACTTTCAAAATTCCGCATCGATGCGAGCCCGGAGATCCGTCTTTCGAAAATGACCGCCCGAAAAATGAAGTATGGCCCGATTGAGGCGATTGCCCAGGAGACTTGGCATCGTTTTGCCTGGGCCCCTCTTTTTCAGGCCTTGGTCATCTGGACCGCTATTTTCCTGATTCTCCTGCGCTGGTTGGCTCCCAAGGCCCCGTTATGAAACCGGGAGTTCTGTTCGAAAAGATCACCGCCGAAACGGTGGGATTCCGACGGGCGAGTTTTTTTGGAGCCATTTTGGCCAGCACCGGCCTCGGAGTGTGGTTTTTGGCGCGGGCCTTTTCCCGGGAAGGGTTTTCCGGTCTGGAAGTGGCACAACTCATCCTCTTCGCTTTTCTTTTGCATCAGATTGTGACCGGATTCTGGCTGGCAGTGCTGGGGGGGTGGACACAGCTTTTTCCGGGAAAGGAGATCCGGATGGGGTGGACCGGGGCCGTCCTCCCGGCGGCGATCCCGCCCGCGCGGACGGCCCTTGTCCTGCCGATGTACAACGAGGATTCCGGTCCGATCTTTGCCATGGCGGAAACCCTTTGGAGCGACCTACAGGCCACGGGACGGGGCGACGAATTCGACATCTTTTTTCTCAGCGACTCCAACCGCCCGGAAAACTGGATCGCGGAGGAATGGGGTTGGTTTGATCTTTGCCGGCGAACCGGTGGGTGGAGCCGGATCCACTATCGCAAGCGCCGCTCCCCCCGCCATGGGAAGAGTGGAAATCTGGCGGACTTTTGCCGGAGGTGGGGCGCCCACTACCGGTATATGGTGACTCTGGATGCGGACAGTATCATGACCGCAGGTCTCATTACCCGCCTCGTCTCCATGATGGAGAGCGCTCCCCGCGTGGGGATCATACAGACTTTGCCCTATCAGGTTTTTGGACGGACTCTTTTCCGGAGAATCCAGCAGTTCTCCGTACGGCTTTACGCGCCGGTTTTCGCCGCCGGTGCGAACTACTGGCATTTGTTTGCCGGAAATTTCTGGGGACATAACGCCATTTTGAGGGTCGCTCCGTTCATCCAGTTCTGTGACTTGCCCGAACTGCCGGAGCCCTCGACGGACCGGCGGCATATTCTGAGCCACGACACCATTGAGGCGGCCCTGATGCGCAAGGCAGGGTACGACGTCTGGCTGGCCTACGGGGAGGAGGGGAGTTATGAGACGGCGCCACCGAACCTGGCGGATCATCTCGTCCGGGAGCGTCGATGGTGCCGTGGAAATCTCCAGCATTTCTGGTTTCTTTTCGCCCCGGGAATCGATTTTGCGAACCGGTTCCATATTTGGACGGGGTTGATGGCGTATCTGGCGGCTCCACTCTGGCTTGCCTTTCTCGTGTGCGGGGCTTTCGACAGTTTTTTCAAACATCACTTGTCCCTGCTTTCCTCCGGAGTGGGAGGGATGGCGAGTTCTACCGGACGGGCTTACGCCATTCTTTTTTTTGCAACCTTGGGCCTTCTCCTTCTTCCGAAGCTGATCGGTCTATGGAGTGCCCGAAGGAGGATGAATCAAATGGGGGGTTGGCTCCGGACTATGGGCAGCGTCGTTTGTGAAACCCTTGCCTGGTCGGCGTGGGCTCCCAGCATGATGCTTTATAACAGCCTATTTGTGATGGAGGAACTGTTGGGGAAGCGGGTTGGATGGGCTCCGCAAAATCGGACGGAAGCCCAAGCGCCCAGCCTGTTTTTCATGCTACGCCGTTTCTGGCTTCCCGTGGCCGCCGCGGTTTTGGCCGGATTTCTCATGGCGAAATACATTCCGCATCAGTTGGGGGTTCTTTCCCCGATTCTGGTTGCCTGGTTGGCAACGCCTTGGCTCGCTTGGTTGACGGCCCAACCGGCTGCCGGCGAGTGGGCGCGCCGAATCGGACTTTTTCTTATCCCGGAAGAAATCGAGTCCCATCTGAACCGGGAAATTCGCGGGTACCTCCACCGGGTGGACCAAGCGGGGCGGGGATCCATTTGCCGGAAATCTGAAATCACGAGATTGGTCAGGGATCCCGCCTTGAACGCTCTGCACATCAGTCTGCTGCGGGTACGCAGGATGGTGAGTGAAAAAACACGGCAACATCTGGTTCCCCTCCGGGAGAAGGCCCTGGAAAGGAATCCAGCGGCGTTAAGTCAGGCAGAATGGATGGATTTATTGACTGACCCCGACTCCTGCCTGTGGCTACATCGTCAGTTCTGGAAGCGTCCAACAGGCAAAATCCATTCCTGGTGGCGGGAGGGAGAGTGGCCGGCTGTCAGTTAAGGCCGGGCTTCCGATTTTTTTTCGAAACGGTTAAAAACCTCGGCTGCGTTTGATTCGGAAAGGGTCAGTCGGTTGGTTTGGCCGGATTTGATTTCGACTTCCAGCAACCAATAGGCCACGGCGTAACGACTCTTATACTGGCCGTAGAGAGAATGTTTTCCAGGGACTGGATTTGAAAAAATGAAACATCCATTCGTATCGGTGCGGGTTCGGGCCGTCGCGGAGTTGGCGGCGGCTTGGCCCATGGCCTGAAGGTCCAGGTTTTTGTATCCATCCGAAAAGTCGATTTTTAGTCCCACCGGCTGTTCTCCTCCTTCCGCATTTTTCTGAACGGCCAATCCATCCGTTCTCCAGGTTTCCATCCGGATCCGGCGGATTTCGGGAATGAGGGAGGTGGGGGCGAGAATTAAGTCCATACCGCTTAAATTTTGCGGGGACGTGCTATTCTTCAACTGGATGGTCGCTTGCCCTGCCAGAGGGGAGGGGGAGGGTTCTCCCCCATGAGCCAAGGGGAAAATAAGAAGAACGGCGGCGGCTAGCTTGCCAAAGTGGGCGAGTGGTTGAAACTTATCCTGATGGAGGCTCATCCAGACCCAACTTACGCCCAGTCCAGACGGCGGGAAAGAATGCGATGAATGATCCGCGCTACCGGCGATTGGCCGAACTGCTGACGGGGTACTCCACCGCCCTCCGGAGGGGGGACAGGGTCTGGATTGATGCAGCGGAGATTCCGGAGGATTTTGTTGTGGAACTGATCCGGGCGGTGCGTGCGCGGGGAGCCGAACCCTTTGTGCATCTGCAGGGGGGGAAAGTCTCCCGGGAGATCGCCCGGGGCAGCACGGCCCGTTCCCTCCGATTTTCCCTCCGTCATGATTTAGCCAAAATGAAGGCGATGCAGGCTTACATCGCGCTACGCGGATCCCAGAACAGCTTTGAGAACAGTGATGTTCCGGCGGAAAAGCAGAGGCTGGCTGGGAACATCCTCCGGCCAATTTCCGACCGGCGGATCAACCGGACCCGATGGGTCGTGCTTCGCTGGCCGACCCCTGCCATGGCGCAAGGCTCCGGAATGAGCACGGAGTCTTTCGAGGATCTCTTCTTCCGGGTTTGCAATCTGGACTACCGAAAAATGTCCCGAGCCGTCCGGCCTCTGGTTTCCCTCATGCGACGAACCGATCGGGTCCACATTACGGGGCCGGGGACGGATCTGAGGTTTTCCATCCGGGGAATCGGGGTGATTCCCTGTGTCGGCGAACGGAACATTCCGGATGGGGAGGTGTTCACCGCGCCGGTCCGCAAGAGCGTGGAGGGACAGGTCACATTCAACGCTCCCGCAATTTATCGTGGGATTCCGTTTGACCAGGTTTGTCTCCGTTTTTCGAAGGGGAAGATCATCGAAGCCACGGCCGGACAAAAAACCCGCGAGTTGGAGGAGATTTTCTCAAGCGATGAGGGGGCCCGGTACATCGGCGAATTCGCTCTGGGGTTGAATCCTCACCTCCAACATCCCATGCGCGACATTCTGTTTGATGAAAAAATCGCGGGATCCTTCCATTTCACTCCCGGGCAGGCCTACGCCGTGGCAGACAACGGGAACCGTTCGCAGATTCACTGGGACTTGGTCAATCTGCAGGGACGGGCCCAAGGGGGAGGTAGGATCTTCTTTGATGGAAAGCTGGTTCGGGAGGACGGGAGATTTGTACGGAGGGATCTGGCCGGACTTAACCCGGAGCGGTTGGCGAAGGTTTTATCCCTATGAGTCTCTCGAGAACCCTGGTCGAACTGGCAGAGCAGTCGGGTGCAAAAGATCTTCCCGTCTGTGAAAAAGCGGTTGTGGAGGCCTCCGGAGAACAAAAGTCGATGGTGAATGCGCTGTTGGAAACCGGGCAGGTGGACGAAAAAATTTTTGCGCAAAAACTGGGGGAATCCTTGGGGTTGCCCGTTTGGGAGGGGGAGATTCCGCCGATTCCGGCACCCCTGCGGGAGAAGTTTCCGGCCCGGATCGCCCTGCGGCATCGACTTCTCCCTGTGACGCCGGCGGAGGGAGAGCCCCTGCCGGTTCTTTGTTTTGATCCGTTTGATCATTTGGCGAGGCAGGCGTTGGCCGGGTTTTGGGGAGGGGAAACCCGTTGGATGGTGGCTCCGCGACGGGCGGTGCTCGACGGGTTGCGTGGGGGGTACGGAGTGGGTGCCGAGACGTTTGATGAAATTCTGGAAGCCGGGGGGGAATTTGCCTCGGCCAATGATCTTGAGCAGGAGACGACGATTTTGGATGAGAACGATTCCGAGGCTTCCGTCATCAAGTTCGTGAACCAGATCATCCGGGAAGCCCTGCAAGAGCGAGCGACGGATATCCATATCGAACCGCTGGAGGACGACCTTCAGGTTCGTTACCGGATCGACGGGGTTCTGCGGAATATTCCCGTTCCTCCGAGAATCAAGCTGTTTCAGGCCTCGCTAATTTCCCGCATCAAGATCATGGCACATCTGGATATCGCGGAACGGAGGCTTCCCCAGGACGGCCGCATTAACCTCGAATTCGAAGGGCGTCCGATCGACGTCCGTATTGCAACGATTCCCTCGGTAACGGGGGAATCGATCAGCCTGCGTTTGCTGGGCCAGCAGCGGTTTGATTTTTCCCAGATGGGGCTGAGTCCGGTGCATGAGGCCAGCGTGCGCAGTCTGCTGGCTTTGCCGAACGGGATCGTCCTGATCACAGGGCCCACGGGTTCGGGAAAATCCACCACCCTGTACACCTTCCTTGCTTCGCTGAACACGAAAGATCGGCGAATCGTGACGATCGAGGATCCGGTGGAAAACAAGATTCCCGGGGTGGTGCAGATCGCAGTGAAGCCGGAGATCAACCTGACCTTCGCGGCGGGGCTGCGGAGCATTCTCCGGGGCGATCCCAATGTCGTCATGGTGGGAGAGATGCGCGACGTCGAGACGACGGAGATCGCCATCCGTGCTGCGTTGACCGGGCATTTGGTTTTTTCGACCCTCCACACCAATGATGCGATCGGGGGGATCACCCGGTTGGTCGACATGGGGATCGAACCGTTTCTCGTGGGTTCCTCCGTCCGGGCCTTCATTGCCCAACGGCTGGTGAGGGTTCTTTGTCCCTGGTGTTGCGAGCCGGGGAAATATTCCGAGGAATATTTGAAGGAGATTGGGATCCCGCCGGAAAAAGCGGCCACCGCCTATCGGGCCGTGGGGTGTGACCGTTGCCGGCAGACGGGATATCAGGGCCGGCGGGCCATTTTTGAAATCTGTCTGGTGACGCCGCAGTTGCAGGAAATGATCACGCGGAAGGAATCGAACGCCGCCTTGAAGGAAATGGCCCGGGCCCAAGGAATGAAAAACCTCCGGGACGATGGCTGGGACAAGGTGGCGGAGGGGACCACGACGATTGAGGAGGTGGTGAGGGTGACGGTGGTGGACGGTTCGAAAAGCACGGGATCCTGAGATGGGCATTTTCACGTATGAGGCCTTGGCCTCGGGGGGGGGGCGGACTCAGGGAACGTTGGAGGCCAAGAGCCGGCAGGAGGCTTTGGCTCAGTTGGGTAAAATGAAACTTCGACCTCTCCGATTGCAGGAACAAGGGGCTGTGGGAACTCCGGGCGGACATGAGGCCGCGGGTGGGTTGAGGGTAGAACAGCCAATGACCGAGGCTCAGATCATTTCGTTTACGGAGGAGCTGGGGGATCTGCTGGATGCGGGCCTCCAGTTGGAAGGGGCCCTGAAGATGATGGAGCAGAGATCCGAGGCCTCCGTTCTCAAGGCGGTGGCCCAAAGCCTAAGGAACCAAGTTCGGGAAGGGACCAGTCTTTCCCGCGCTTTGCGAACCGCTTCGGCCAGCTTTTCCGATCTGTACTGCAATCTGGTGGCGGCGGGAGAGGTCAGCGGGGCCTTGGGGGCGATTCTTCAGCGGCAGGTTCTTTATCTGAAAAAACTAAGTGATCTGAAGTCCCGGGTTATTCAGGCGCTCATCTATCCGATGTTTGTCAGCGGAGCGGGGATTCTTCTGATGGTGTTGTTCGTCGTGGTCTTGGTGCCGCAGTTGGAAACCTTGTTCAACAAATCTCCTGAAACGATTCCCTTGGTGACCAGAATTCTTCTGGGGACGAGTTATTTCCTGGTTCATTACGGATGGTTGGTCGCGGCGAGTCTGGCCCTGGCGGGTTTGGGGTTTTGGCAATGGATCCAGAAGCCGGCGGGAAGGATCTGGTGGGATCAGGCTCGGATGAAGATTCCGGTCGCTGGGGCGGTTTTGGAGGCATCCTTTTATGCCCAGTTCAGCCAGACCTTGGCAAACTTGCTGACGAATGGGGTCACGCTTTTGCAGGCGATGAATCTGGTCTCGCAAGCCACGCCGAATTCCTATTACCGTCTCCGCCTCGAAAAGGCATCCGAGCAGATTTCGGAAGGGTATTCCCTGAGCCGGGCTTTGCGTCAGGTGGGGGGTTTTTCCGACATGTTTCTGGATCTGGTGGCGGTGGGGGAGCAGACGGGGGAGCTATCCAAGGCTTTGGACAAGGCGGGGGCCCGTTTTGAGAAGGAGATGGACCGCAAGATCCAGCGGATTACGGCGCTGATTCAACCGGTCATCATTGTGATCATCGCCTTGGTAGTCGGGGCGGTTGTTTACTCCATCATCACCAGTATCTTCGACGCCATGTCTGGGATGCGGAAAAGTCTCTAATAACTTATTCGGGCTGGTTCGGGGGTTGTTGACGGAGGGGGGTGAGCAAGGGGAAGGTTCCGCAACAGGAAAGCCGGCTTCCTGCCAAACTGGGAGTCGTGAAAAAATGGGGTAATCCATTGGCTGGGCTGGTTTGGGCTTTTTGCCTTCTTTGGATTTTTGGTTTGGAAAAATCCGAGGGAGCTTCGGGGCATACCATTCTTCCGGCGTCTTGGGATGTGAAGGATAACGCCCCCGTTTTTCCTTCGTGGTTTGGTCCGGTTTCGGCCCAGGCGGGCCTCAATCTGTATACTTGGCGGGCGCAAGTCCGGCCTCCGGAGGGGGAGGCAAGGCTGGCGGTGACTCTGGTTTTTCGGGAGCCATCCGACGGGTTTGCGCGGGTGATTTGGCAGGGGCCGGGGCAGGCCGTCACCCTTTGCGGGAATTTGTATGAGCGGGCTGCTGCGTTGCACCAACGAACCCTGTTGCTGGATCGGGAAAGCTTGTCTGGTCCGGGGCAAATTATTGTGGAGTCGACGGGGAGCGAGGCGGTTTTGGAGCGGGTGGAATTGGTGTGGGTAGAGCCCTTGGTGTTGATGACGGGGGAAGGCTCGGCAGGGGCTTGTTACCTGACCTCCTCCGGGAAGGTTCTTTCTGCGGATGAACTGCGAGGGGATGGTCGGCGATCTCCCGTGGATCAGGGGCAGGAGGGGTTGATCGACGCAGTATTGGATCCGGGACCGGTTCGGATCGATTCCATGAGTCCCGTGCGTTTCCTTTCCTCGGTCGCAGGGCAACCCGGATATGCAAGATTGGAAGCCCAGGTTGCCGGATTGGCTCCCGGAAAAGAGCCCGGCATTTTTGTGAACGGAAAGACGCTGGAAAGTTTGTCGGTCGAAGTCCCCGGTCTGGGGGATCCGGGATACCGGAAAGAGGCGGAGGGGTACGATGTGCGTTACGGGGGTTGGCGAAAGCTTGTGGCGTATGTACCGACGGGGGTTTTGCGTCCGGGGGAAAACCAGGTGGACTTTCAGATGGCGGATGGTTCCGGCATGACCCTGCGGAATCTGCGTCTGCAGGTTGTGTTTCCCATTCCGGAGAGACCTTTGCCTGTGACGCCGGCGCAGAATCCTGCCCCGCCATCGGTTTTCATGGGGGGCACATCCGTGGGGAACGGAACTCCGGCCCGTCCCCAATTGCGCACAGGGTTGTCTTCCGGCACGGGAAGCGTAGGCTTACGAACAGAATGAAAAGATATCCTTACCGCTCCTTCTCCGCCGGATTCACCCTGATTGAAATCATGCTGGTGGTGGGAATCATCACCGTCCTGATGGGCTCGGCCATCTTCATGCTGACCGGCAACTTGGAGTTTGCGAAGGAGCAGCGGGCTCGCGGGGATCTGCAGGCGATGGTGACCCAGATCCGGATGTATGAGATGAAGAGTGGGGGAGTGGCGTTGACCGAGTCGCAGGGGTTGCAGGCGCTGGTGGGGAAGGGAAAAGGATTCGAGCAGTTGCCCAAAGATCCCTGGGGACAGGACTATAAGTACAAGGTCGATTCCTCTTCAGCCAAGGGGTTTCGCGTTTATTCGATGGGACCGGACCGAAAAGACGATTCAGGCAAGGGCGACGACATCAGCTCGAACTAAACGGGCGAAAGAAAGTGGGCCGGATGAAGCGGCGGCCAGCAGGGGGGGCGGGGTTCACTCTCTTGGAAATCGTCCTCGCCATTGGTATTGGGGTGATTTTCATGGGGGGAGCGGTTGTTCTTTTGTCCTCCACGGGTGGGGACAAGGAGTTGGCAAAAGCACGCAAAGTTCTTGAGGAAGCAGCGCGCGAAAACCGGGAGCAGGCGCTGAAGCACGGGCACGAACAGAGGGTCATTCTGGGCTTACATGGACCTGCGGGCAGGGAGTTTTCAGACGAGGTGGAAATGAATATTGTGACACCGCAGGACATCGCTTTGGAACGGAAGGGGTGGGGCAAGCCGGAGGATTATCAGTGGCTTTTCACCGGGAGTGGTTTGGTGGAGCCGATCCGGGTGCGGCTTCGGCATGGGGACAATTTCGAGCAGTTCTCCTTCGGGGCGTTGACGGGGGAAACGACCACCGAGAAACCCGACCGAGGATGAGAAAAAAATCCTCCGGTTTCACCCTGATCGAGGTGATGTTGGCCGTGGCGATTTTTGCCCTGGCCGCGGTCGGATTTGCCAAAGGGCTGAATGAAATTCTGGGGCTCAATGTCGAGATGGTTCGGACGGCACAACGACGGCAGGCCGTGGAGTCCTTGGCCGCAAAAATCCTCGCCGCCTCGAACAATCTTGTGGACCAAGGGAACCAGTGGCAGACGGTGGAAAAATATGGGACATGGGTTCTGGAACAATCCATCCAAGCAACGGAACCGATCGCTCTTGTGAGCACGAACAACACGCGTCTGGTGACGGGTTGGATGCAGGTTCGTATTCAGGCGGTGGACAAAAGCAAGGAGCGCTTGGATGCGGTTTCGTTTCTCCTCTGGCCACAGCGATGAAGAAATCCTGCCAAGCTTTCACCCTGATCGAAGTGACGCTCGGGATGGCCATTCTGATTCTGATTTTTGGGGTCATTTTTCAGTTGGTGCAGGTTTCCGTGGTGGGGGCGGATGATGCAGCGAAATACAGTCTGCGAAACCGTGAGGTCAGCGGGTTGTTTACCCTGCTTCGGCAGGTTTGTCTGGATCTGCCGATCAAATCCCAGATGGGATTGGTCCCGCGCAACGGGGGGGGGTACGACCTAGTCATGACAAATGCGCCCTTGGCGATTTTGCCGGATCGGTACGAAGGAACGCGGGTGCTCGAGTTGCGTTTGAGCAAGGCGGCGACCGGCGATGGACGGATTCTTCGGTTGGTGGAGAGATTCGAACCGGGAAACCAACCGGGGCGGACGGCAAAAGGAGGGCAGACCAATTCCTTCATACTAATGGGAGACATTCAATCCATGAAGTGGGCGGTCTGGGATCCTCGTAGTCAGCAGGAGATGGGGGAATGGGATCAACCCGTGAAACCCTCGTATCTGAAACTGGAGTTGGTGCGCAAAGATGGGGTACGAAATTTGACGAATGTGGGGATTTTTTGGATCCCCACCGGATTGGGGCCGGGAGGCCAGACTCCGGCAGATACCATCACGAAGACGGCTTTAGTCTCAACGAATGGCGCAACGAATACAGTAACGAATTCACCATGAGGGAACTGCCTTTTCGCGCTTCTTCGGGAGTGGCCCTGATTGTGGTCCTCTGGGCGGCGAGTCTCATCTCGGCCGCCATGCTTGGCTTGGCCGCCATTCTGCAGGGTCAGCTGGGCCAAGAAATTGTCTCTCTGCAGAGTGCCCGGGCTGGTTTGGTGGCAGAGTCCGGAATCCAAATGGCTCTGAATTCCCAAGTCGCTCCGGCTGAAATCAAACAGGCGACGGCGCAGTTGAATCAGCGGCTGTCGGACGGGTGGAAAATCCCGGTCCATTTTGAAGTGGGGGATCTCCAAGGGGAGGAGGGGAAGCTCAATATCAATGCCCTCCTTTTGGGAGACAAGGCCCGGGCACAGAGGGTTTTGCAAAATCTCTTTGCCAGCTGGGGAGTGAATTTGTCCACGTCCACCCGTTTGATTGACACCCTGATCGACTGGGTGGATTCAGACAGTTTGACCCAACCGCAGGGAGCGGAGGAGGAGGATTATACAAAGCGGAAAAGAATGGGGCCAAGAAACGGACCTTTTGAGTCGATCGACGAACTAGAAAAAGTGATCGGGTGGGAAGAGATGGCGAAAGAAGCAGCCTTGGGGCTGCAGGGAGTCATCAAGCCATTGAAAAAATTTACGGTTTATGGATCTGGAAAACTTGCGCTACTTGATGCCGAGCAGGATGTTTTGGAAGCATGGCTGGATTTGACCCCACACAGCGCTGACCCTTTTTTTGAATGGAAAAAAGGTCAGGATCAGGTCCTCGGCACAGTTGATGATCCATCTGCGGTGGATACTTCCAATCTTCCCCCTGGAGCATTGAGTCAAACCAACATTGTTACTTTAGTTAAACCGGATTTGTGGCGGGTGACCTCGACGGGGTATGTGGGGGAGGCTAAACGAACAGTAGTGGCTCTCATTTCCCGCAATCCCCCCCAGATCAAGGCACGATGGACGGACGAGGAAGGCCAGCCATGAAAAAGGAAAAACCGGTTGTGAAAAGAAAGGGTAGGGAGAAAACCCCGAGTGGCCCTGTTTTTGTTTTTCCCGGACCTGAGGGATGGGAGTCTTGGAGCGTCGAGGGGGG
>Ga0214917_10000572_pt1 | contig 48112 bp, 29 predicted proteins | sample LL_1208_BB_MetaG_FD_177983 | JGI IMG/M metagenome (GOLD analysis project Ga0214917, IMG submission 177983) | Freshwater microbial communities from Lake Lanier, Atlanta, Georgia, United States - LL_1208_BB | ecosystem: Environmental > Aquatic > Freshwater > Lake | place: USA: Georgia | collected... | reverse complement strand
GTCGCGGTGCTGGCCGACGCGACGACGCAGGTCGCAGGGCGGCCCGAACGCGTCGTGCGTCTGGTCGAGTTGGCGATGCTGTACGACCTGCCGATCGCCGGCGGGACGTGGGAGGCCGTGCGGGCCGACTGGGGAGCTGCGGCGCCCGACTCCGACGCGATCGACGAGGCGACGCGGGCCAGGTTCCTGGCGCTGTTCGAGCAGCCGGGGCGTCTCGGTGCGGCCCTGCGTCGGCTGCACGACGTGGCTTTGCTCGAGCGGATCATCCCCGAGTTCGCCCACGCCCGCGATCTGCTGCAGTTCAACAACTACCACAAGTACACGGTGGACGAGCACTGCATCGTGGCGGTCGAGCAGGCGAACGCCTTCGCGGCCGACGAGGGCTGGCTCGGGGCCGCCTGGCGGCAGGTCGGGCGGAAGCGGCTGGTGCTGCTCGCGCTGCTCATTCACGACCTCGGCAAGGGGTTCGTCGAGGACCACAGCGAGGTCGGCGCCCGCATCGCCCGCGACGTCGGCGCGCGGTTCGGGCTGGCCGCCGAGGAGGCGCAGATCCTCGAATTTCTCGTCCACCGTCACCTGGCGATGGCGCACATCGCCTTTCGCCGCGACGTCGGGGACCCGAGCATCGTCGCCGGGTTCGCCCGCGAGGTGGGCTCGCCCGAGGTGCTGCGCATGCTGACGGTGCTCACCGCCGCCGACGTGGCCGCGGTGGGGCCCGGCACGTGGAATCGCTGGAAGTCGGACCTGCTGGGCGATCTCTACTTTCGCACCCTCGGCGTGCTCGACGGGGAGAGCCCGTCGGCCGCCGCCGAACGGCACGGGGCCGCGCTGGGGCGTCTTCTGGCCGACCTCGACGCCGACGACCCCGTCGTGGAGCTCGCCCGCGAACTCCCGCGGGCGTACCTGCGCGACACGGAGCCGGGGCGGATCATCGACGAGCTCCGACAGTTGACCCGGCTGCCCGAGCGGGGCGTCATCGTCTCGGCCCGCTGGCAGCCGGAGACCTCCACCGTCGCGATCGCGGTCGGCACCCGCGAAAGCGTGGCCCCGGGAATCTTCCACCGGGTCGCCGGGGCGATCACCGCGGAGCGGTTGGAGATTCTGGCCGCCGACATCAACACGCTGTCCGGAGGCCTCGTCCTCGACCACTTCGTCGTGCACGACCCGGATTACGCGGGCGAGCCTCCGGCCGATCGGCTCGCCGACATCACGGCGGCGATCCGGGCCGCCGTGAAAGCCGACGCGCCGCCGACGTTCACCCGGCTGTGGAACCCGTTCGCCCCCCTGCCCCCGCCCGTCGCACCGCTGCCGGCGCGGATCCTGTTCGACAACGAGAGTTCCGACGCCACCACGATCCTCGAGGTGTTCGCGCACGACTTCGTGGGCCTCCTGTACATGATCGCCAAGGCGTTGTTCGACGCGGGCATTTCGGTGCGGGCCGCGAAGATCGGCACGTATCTCGACCAGGTCGTCGATGCGTTCCACGTCACCGACGAACAGGGCCGAAAGATCACCGATCCTGTGCGGTTGGAGTCGCTGCGCCGGTCGCTGGAACGGGTGGCCCGCCCGCCGGGGCATCCGACGTCGTCGTGAGCCGCGGGGCGCGGCGGGCCAGGGTCAGCATGCGGTCCCGCCAGCCGGTCTCGAACGCGGCGATCGGCATCCCCACGAGCCGTTCGAAACCGACCGTGCGATCCCCGTTCGCCGCGGCCAGCGCGGCCAGCGCCGGGGCCGACAGCACCGGCGCGCCGAGCGTGAGGTCGTAGGCCAGGCCCCACGCCAGCAGATAGGCTTCGCGACTGGTGGCCGCGGCATGCCCGCGGCCGACCACGAACTGCCCCTCGTCGCCGGCCACGAGGGGCGGGAGCAGGCCCGGCGGCCGGCTGGTGAGCAACTCCGCCAGCCGAGCCAGCCGGCCGGCGTCGGGAGCGTCGAGCCGCAGTTCGCCCGCCTCGAGCAGGCCCCCCTCGAACACCTGCGCCAATCCCTCGTCGAGCCATGCCGGCAGCGCGGCCGCGAGTCGCAGATCGGCGTAGGCGTGCCATGCCTCGTGGGCGAGCGAGGTGAGGAAATCACCTTCCGCCCGGGCCACGCGGGAGTCGTTCCCCTTGCGGGCGCGATCGACACGCGCCAGCACCGCGGACTTCTCCCGCCGCCAGCGGGCCCGGGTGCGGGCGACGATCTCCGCCCGCTGGCTCGCCGGGATGCCCTGGGCCTCGAGTTGGTCGGCGAGCCGTCGAAGCCCGGCCGCCACCTCGTCATCGAGGTCCTCCTGCCGCTGCTCGGTGGCTGCGAGGCCGTCCGCCGCACGCTCGGCCTGCGTCAGCACGACGGGCACGTCGCCACCGGCCACCAGAAGCGAGCGGCCCGGCATGTAGAACGCCGGATTGGCGACCTCGACGCCGCACTCGGCCTGGGTCTGCGCGTATTCGGCCGGGGAGCCGCACAGTCGGACGGTGAGCCGCCGACCGGCCGCGGCCCCGGCGGACGGCGGCACGAGCGTTTCGAACGCGGCGAGCAGCGATTCGAGCCGCACGATCGCCAGCCGGGTGAGAGGCTGGCCGGCGGAACTTTCGAGGTCGAACATCGGGCCCGCGAAACGCCACGGGCCGTCGTCAGCGCGGCGGGTGAGCCGCAGCCCTGCCGCGGCCTCGCGCTCGTCGCGGTTCCTCGACCGGAACGCGTCGACGTGGGCCGCGAGCGTCGCACGCTCGTCGGCCGGCAGGAGGTCGATCGAGCCGATCCTGTCCGCGGGAAAGCGGCGCGTGACGAGGTGCATGGGCCGTCCAGGTCGCCGCACGATCTCCACAAAATGGACGCCGTCGGCCTCCACGGCCGGGGCCGGGGTGATCGACAGCCCCTCGATCACGCTGCCGTCGGTCAGCGTCAGCCGTTCGAGCCGCCACGCCGCAGCCCGGGAGAGCCCCGCCGCCGAGGGCTCAGGCTGTGCGGCGCCGCCCCGCCCTTCCCCGCCCGGCGCGGAGGAGATGAGCACGACGGCGAGCAGGCCGGCGACGGCCCGGACGACACGAAGGCTCATGGGCCGCCCGCCCGCTCACAGGTAGGTGTTGATCACGTTCTCGAACAGTTCCTGTCGCCCGCTGATGTTGGCCGCGGCCTCGCCCTTGGCGAGCATCTCCTGCTCCAGCGACTTCAGCGACTCGCCGCCGGCCTCGATCCGCTTGCCGAGCGGACCCGACCACGACGCATACCGCTCTTCGACGAGTTTCTGGATCGCGCCGTCGGCCCGCATCGCCGCGGCGATCTTCAGGCCGCGGGCGAAGGCGTCCATGCCGCCGATGTGGGCATGGAACAGGTCCACCGGCTCGAAGCTCTCCCGCCGCACCTTGGCGTCGAAGTTGACACCGCCCGGGGCCAGGCCGCCGTACTTGAGGATCACGTACATGATCTGGGTGGTGAGGTAGATGTTGGTGGGAAACTGATCGGTGTCCCAGCCCACGAGCGTGTCGCCGGTGTTGGCGTCGATCGACCCCAGGAAGCCCTGCATGCCGGCGTATTCGAGCTCGTGCTGCATCTCGTGGCCGGCGAGCGTGGCGTGGTTGGTCTCGATGTTCATCTTGACGTGCTTCTCGAGGCCGTAGGTCCGCAGGAAGTTGATGCACGTGGCCGAGTCGAAGTCGTACTGGTGCTTCATCGGCTCGCGGGGCTTGGGCTCGAAGTAGAACTGGCCGGTGAAGCCGATCTCCCGCGCGTAGTCCACGGCCATGTGCATGAACTTCGCCAGGTGGTCGATCTCCCGCTTCATGTCGGTGTTCCACAGGCACTGGTAGCCCTCGCGGCCGCCCCAGAACACGTAGCCGGCCCCGCCGAGCCGGTGGGTCACCTCCAGCGCCTTCTTCACCTGGGCGGCCGCGTACGCGAACACCTCGGCATTGGGGCTCGTGGCGGCGCCGTGCACGTAGCGCGGATGCGAGAACAGGTTCGCCGTGCCCCAGAGCAGCTTCTTGCCGGTCCGCTGCTGGGCCTTCTCGAGCGCCTCGGCCACGGCGTCGAGGTGCTTGTTGCTCTCGGCGAGCGTCGCGCCCTCGGGCGCCACGTCGCGATCATGGAAGCAGTAGAAGTCGCAGCCGAGCTTCTCGAGGAACTCGAACGCCACGTCCACCCGCTTGAGCGCCGCCTTCAGCGGGTCGCTCTCCGTCTCCCATGGCCGCAGCATCGTGCCGGGGCCGAACGGATCGCCGCCGGTGCCCCGGAGGGTGTGCCAGTACGACATCGCGAACCGCAGGTGGTCGCGCATCGGCTTGCCTTCCACGAGCGCGTCGGCGTCGTAGTGCCGGAAGGCCAGCATGCTCTTCGTCTGCGGACCCTCGTAGCGAATCGTGCCGATGCCTGCGAACGCCTCTGCCATGCCGGTGTCTCCTTCGAGCGTCTGGGTGCGGGGGTGGGGGTCGGGACTGGTATGCGACTGCGAGAGGATACGTCGGTCGCCGACGGCTCCACAAGCAGATGCCGCTGCCCGTGCCGGCAGACGAAAGGTGGTCCGGACTCCGGGCCGCCACGCCATGCCGGACCGGGGACGCCCGCGATACACTGTGGCGGGTGAACAGGGTCGCGAGAAGGAGGTTTCCGCATGCGCTCGTCGGGGCCTGGCGTTGCCGTGGCGGCGGTCGTGCTCGGCGCGGTGATGGCGGCGGCGGCCGAGTTTCCGGAGCCGTACGACAGCGAGACCGATCTCTCGCGGCGGCGGCTGACGCCGCCCGAGGCGGCGGCCGGATTTCGCGTGCCGGAGGGATTCGCGGTCGGCGTCTTCGCGGCCGAGCCGGACGTGATGAACCCCATCGCCGTGACGTGGGACACCCGCGGCCGGCTGTGGGTGGCGGAAAACTTCACGTATGCCGAGCGGACGAAGCAGTTCGAGCCGGGGCTGCGCGACCGGGTGCTGATCCTCTCCGACACCGACGGCGACGGCCGGCTCGACGGGCGGCGGGTGTTCAGCGACGACCTGCAGCGGCTCACGGGCATCGAGGTGGGGCTCGGCGGCGTGTGGCTGATGTGCCCGCCCCGGCTGCTGTTCGTCGCCGACCGTGACGGCGACGACACCCCCGACGGGCCTCCCGAGACCGTCCTCGAGGGCTTCACGGTCCCGGCGGAGAACCACCACAACTTCGCCAACGGGTTGCGATTCGGCCCCGATGGCTGGCTGTACGGGCGCTGTGGCGCGTCGGCGCCGGGCACGATCCAGCGGGCCGACGTACCGACGGCCTACCAGGTGCCCCTGCGGGGAGGCATCTGGCGATATCACCCGCGGACCAGGCAGTTCGAAGCGGTCTGCCACGGCACGACCAACCCCTGGGGCCACGACTGGGACGCACATGGCGAGGGCTTCTTCATCAACACGGTCAACGGTCACCTGTGGCACGTGATACCCGGCGGCCATTTCGCGCGGCCCCACACGCTCGCCGCGAGCCCGCTCGTCTACTCGCCGATCGACACGCACGCCGACCACTGGCACTGGGACACGGGCAAGACGTGGATGGACTCGCGGTCGGCCAGCGGCGAGCACGACCGGCGTGGTGGTGGTCACGCGCACATCGGCATGACGATCTACGGGGGCCGGCAGTGGCCCGACGCATACCGCGGACGGCTGTTCACGCTCAACCAGCACGGGCGGCGGCTGAACGTCGAGCGATTGGAACGCGAGGGGAGCGGCTACGTGGGCCGGCACGAGCCCGACATGCTCCACGCATCCGATCCGTGGCTCGTGGGCATCGAGGTGACGTACGGCCCGGATGGCTCGGTGTATCTCGTCGATTGGAGCGACACGGGCGAATGCCACGACCACACCGGCGTGCATCGAAACTCCGGCCGGATCTACCGGGTCACCTACGGCCGGCCGGGCGCCGTGCCCCCGCCGAACCTGCCGCGGCTCGATGCCGCCGCCGTGGCGCATCTGCTCGCCGAGCCCGACGAATGGCTGGCCCGTGCGGCCCGCCGCGAACTCTGCGACCGTGCGGCCCGTGGCCTCGACGTCGAGCCGGCGATCCGCCCGCTCACCGATGCGCTCGCGACAGCCGACGCCGCCGTGCTCCGCCTGCGGGCCATGTGGACGCTGCACGCGCTCGGCAGGCTGTCGCGCGAGGCGATCGACCGGGCCCTCGGCGACGACGACGAGCACGTCCGCACGTGGGGCGTGCGGTTGCTCACCGACGACCTGCCGCTCGACACCGCGACCGGGGTGGCGCGTGCGGACGCGACCCCGCTCGACACCGGCCGGCTCGCGCCGCTCCTGACCCGGGCGGCGGAGGATCCGTCGGGGCTCGTGCGGCTGGCGCTCGCCTCGACGCTGCAGCGGCTGCCGCCGGTCGATCGTCCGCGGCTCGCGGCCGCGCTTCTGGCCCACGGGGAGGATGCCCACGACCACAACCTGCCCGCGCTGATCTGGTTCGGGCTGATGCCGCTGGCGGAGCAGGATCCCGCCGCGCTCATCACGCTGGCGCTCGAGGGTCGGTTTCCCGACGTCAGGATCTGGACCGGCCGTCGCGTCGGCGAACTGGCGGCGAAGCGGCCCGACCTCCTCGCGCGGCTCATCGGGGAGGGGACGAGCCGGCCACCCGCCGCGCAGGCCGATCTGGTCAGGGGGCTCGCGGCCGGGCTCGCCGGGCAGCGCCGCGTCGCGAAGCCTGCCGGCTGGGAGGCGTTCGTGGCCTCGGTCGATCCGCAGGCCGGTGTGGAGGCGACCCTTCGCGGTCTCTCGGTCGTGTTCGGCGACGGGCTGGCGCTCGACGAGGTCCGCCGGTTGGCGCTCGACGGCGACACCGAGCTTCCCGTGCGGCGGCAGGCGCTCGAATCGCTGATCGAGGCGCGGCCTGCCGATCTGCGTTCGGTCTGCGAGCAATCGCTCGGCGTGCGGTTCCTCAACGCGACCGCGCTCGCCGGCCTCACGCTCTTCGACGATCCGCAGATCGGCCGGCGGCTCGCGGGGGCCTACAAGTCATTTCACCCGGTCGATCGGCCGGCGGTGATCGAGGCGCTGGCGTCGCGCCCCTCATTCGCGCCCGCGCTCCTCGGGATGCTGGCCAAGGGCACGATCGCGCGGGGCGACCTGACGGCCGCGCAGGCTCGGCAGATTCGCAGCTTCGGCGATCCTGTGCTGTCGGCCCGCCTGGCGGAGTTGTGGGGCGAACAGCGTGATACCCCGGCCGACCGGCGGGAGGCGATCGCTCACCTCAAGGCGGTGCTCACGACCGCGCGGCTGGAGGCGGCGTCGCCGGCGCGGGGGCGGGCCGTGTATGCCCGGCAGTGCGGCGGATGCCATCGGCTGTTCGGCGCCGGCGGCGAGGTCGGGCCCGATCTCACCGGGGCGAATCGCGGCAACCTCGACTACCTGCTGTCGAACATCGTCGATCCGAGCGCGGTGGTCACGAGAGACTTTCTCGTCACGCGTATCGTCCTCGCCGACGGGCGGGTGCTCGTGGGGATCGTGAGCGGTGAGAACGAGGCCACGCTCAGGGTTCAGACCGCACAGGCTGTGCTGACGATCCCGCGGGCCGACGTCGAGATCCGCGAGCCCACGCAGGTGTCGCTGATGCCCGACGGGCTCCTGCAACCGTTGCAGGAACAGGAGATCGTGGACCTGATCCGCTACCTTGGCGAGCCGGCCCAGGTCGACGAGGCGGCTGGTTGACCGCGCCGGCGTGGCAGGACTGTACGATGCTGATTCGAGACATTGAACCGTGATCGCGATGCGAATGGCTGCACTCATGGGGGCAGGTCGATGACACCGTCGGTGATTTCCAGGCGTACGCTCCTCGGCGCGGGACTGGCCGGAGCCTTGATGGCGAACCCGGCGACCGGCCCCGCCGCTGAAGCACCGGCCGGGCGGAAGCGGCAGCTGCGGGTCGCGCATCTCACGGACATCCACGTCCAGCCGGAACTCGAGGCGGCGCGCGGCCTGGAGGCCTGCTTCGCCCACGTGCAGGCGCCCGGCGAATCGGTCCCGGACGGGCCGCCCGATCTGGTGATCACCGGCGGCGACACCGTCATGGACGCCATGGATGCCGACGAGGCGCGGACGCGGCTGCAGTGGGACCTGTGGCGCAGGGCGAAAGCCGATCACTGCTCGCTCGACGTGCGCAGCGTCATGGGGAATCACGACGTGTGGGGATGGGGGAAGTCGAAAGCCAGGACGACCGGCGACGAGCCGCTCTACGGCAAGCGGTTCGCCTGCGAGCAGTTCGGGCGGGCGTTGCCCTACGAGAGTTTCGACCGTGGGGGGTGGCACATCGTGCTGCTCGACAGCACGTTTCCACATGCCGAGAGCTACATCGGCCGACTGGACGACGGTCAGTTTGACTGGCTCACGCGCGACCTCGACGCCGTGCCCGCGACGACGCCGGTGCTCATCGTGTCGCACATCCCGATCCTGTCCGTGTTTCCCCTGGCGGCCGCCACGGCGCGGGAGGAACCGGGGGGCCGGCCGACGTTCCAGGTGTCGGGCCAACTCGTGCACACCGACCACGCCCGGATCCAGGACCTGTTTGTCAAGCACCCGAACGTGAAGGCCTGCATCAGCGGGCACCTGCACGTCGTGGAGCAGGTGGACTACGCCGGAGTGCGGTATCTCTGCAACGGGGCCGTGTCAGCCGGGTGGTGGCGCGGTCAGCACCGGGGCACCGACTTCGGCTATTCGGTCGTCGATCTGTTCGACGACGGCACCGTCGAGGCACGCTACGTCCCCTACGGATGGACGGCCCGCGGCTAGCGGTTCGCGGCTCTGCGGGGCATACGGGTCATGCGGGAGAGCAGCCGGCGGCCGGCGTCGGGAAACCACTCGATGAGGCCGGCCATCAGGCCCGCCTTCCGGGGCACCACGAGTTCGCTCGTGCGGCGGTCACAGGCGGCGAGGATGTCCCGCGCGAGCCTGTCCGGATCGAGCTGCGCGAGGCTCGTGGTGCCGCCGGGCGCGGCCGCCTCCTGGGGCAGGCCGGCGGCTGCGGCCTCCGCCGCATAGCGTTCCGCGGCCCGATCGGCGGCCGGGTCGTCCGCCGCCCGTCGGATCGGCCCCGGCGACACCAGCAGCACGTGCACGCCCCGCGGCGCGAGCTCCAGCCGGACCGCATCGACGTAGGCCGCGAGCGCCGACTTCGCCACGCTGTAGGGCCCCATGAACGGCATCACGAGCTTGCCCGCGAGGCTGCCGATGTACGCGAGGTGCCCGCGGGCCGCCGCCACGTCGTCGGCCACGGCCTGCGTGATCTCGACCGCGGCGAGCAGGTTGGCATCGAGATACTCCTGGAGCGTCGCCCGCGAGGCCTTGAGGATGGCGGCCCGGCCGGACCGGCCCACGCAGAAGAAGAGATCGTCGATCCCGCCGAGCAGGCGGACCGCCTCCCCCGCGACCCGGTGCCCCTCACCGGCGGCCGCGAGATCGGCGGCGAGGCCATGGATCCGATCGGCCGGCACGCCACCCCGCTCACAGGCCTCGAGCGCCGCCCGGACGCCCGCCGCCGAGCGGCCGACGACGAGCACCCGTGCTCCCGCCGCCGCCAGATGCCGAGCCAGCACGAGCCCGAAGCCGGCCGTGCCGCCCGCCACGATCACCCGCCGCTCATGCCACGTCATCTGGGAACGCCAGTCCTCTCGCCGAAGTGCCGAATCCGGGAGTGCGAAGTGTACATCGGCCCCTGACCGACGGGCTCGACTGCGTGGTAGGATCCGCGGCCGCCAGAGTTCTTTCCCGCCCTCCTCTCCCAGCCCGCTCACCCTTCCCGCCGAGGAGCCCACCATGACCCCCCACCGGTCGCCCGAGATCGTCCGCACGAAGGTGGTCGCCACGCTCGGCCCAGCGTCGCGTGCCGAGGATTCGATCCACCGGCTCGTCGAGGCGGGCGTGGACGTGTTTCGGCTGAACATGGCCCACGGGTCGATTCCCGAGCACCAGGAGTCGCTCGATCGGATCCGGCGGGTGTCGGAGGCGACGCAGCGGCCGGTCGGCGTGCTCGCCGATCTCGCCGGACCGAAGATCCGGCTCGGCGAGCTGCCCGGCGGGGCGGTGGAGTGTGTCGAGGGAGCCCACGTGAAGTTCGTGCGCGGCACCGAGAGCCGGGCGCCGGACGAGTTCACGACGACCTACGCCCCGCTGATCGACGAGCTCGCCGTGGGCGACTCCGTGATGCTCACCGACGGCACGATCAGCGTGGTCGTCGAGGAGAAAAACGCCCATGCCGCCCGCTGCCGCGTCGTGCAGGGTGGCATCGTGCGCAGCCGCCAAGGGGTGAACCTGCCCGGCGTGAAGCTCTCCGTGCCGGCGATGAGCGCGGCCGACTGGCAGCACGCCGAGTGGGCCGCCGGCGCGGGCGTCGACTTCGTGAGCCTGTCGTTCGTGCGCTCGGCCGTCGAGGTGAAGCTGCTCAGGGAGCTGCTGCGCACGCGGGGCAGCGCCGCCCGCGTGGTGGCCAAGATCGAGAAGCGGGAGGCGATCGACAACCTCGACTCGATCGTCGATGCGGCCGACGCGGTGATGGTGGCGCGGGGCGACCTCGGCGTGGAGATCGACGTGGCGGGTGTGCCGATGGTGCAGAAGCTGATCATCCGCACCTGCCAGCGGTATCAGCGGCCGGTCATCGTGGCGACGCAGATGCTCGACAGTATGCAGCACGCCCGTCGGCCCACGCGGGCCGAGGCCACCGACGTGGCCAACGCGATCCTCGACGGCGCCGACGCCTGCATGCTGTCGGGCGAGACGGCGATCGGCGACCACCCGGTGGAGGTCGTGAAGATGATGCGCCGTATCGCCCGCGAGACCGAGCGGCAGTATCTGGCCGACCGCTGGCACTACCTCGAGGGGCGGTTCCAGGCGGCCCGCGGCTCGGCGGGCGTCCCGGTGCAGGAGTTCCTGCCGGCGCCCGAGTTCCTGGTCGAGGGGCTGCACCCGATCACTCAGGCCGTCGTGGACGGCGCCAGCCGGATCGCGGGCGAGCTCGACGCGAAACTGTTCGTCGTCGCCAGCCGCAGCGGCGTCACGGCGATCGCCCGCTCGAAGCGTCGCGGGGCGGTGCCCACGGTCGGCCTGTCCGACGACCCGGCCGCCCTGCGGCAGATGGCCCTGTACTGGGGCGTGACGCCGCTGGCCTACGCAGCCACTCCCGACACGAACGCCCTGCTCGAGCACGTCACCGCCTGGGGGCTCCGCGAAGGGCGGCTCCAGCGTGGCGACCGGATTTTACTGGTGGCGGGTTCCGGCTTCGGAACGGGCGGCCACAATATGGCGCTGGTGCACGAAGTCTGATCGCGAAGTCCGAACACAGGGCAATGAGAGGGCAATGATGGCCAAGCAGAAATGCGTGCTCGCCTACTCCGGCGGGCTCGATACCTCGGTGATCCTCGGCTGGCTGATCGAGCAGGGATACGACGTCGTCGCCGTCTACGTGGACCTCGGCCAGCCGTGCGAGGACCGCGAGGCGATCCTCAAGAAGGCCCGCGACTGCGGCGCCATCGAGGCGTTGATCGTGGACGTGCGCGAGGAACTGTGCCGCGACTTCGCGTTCCCCACGCTCCAGTGGCAGGCCCGCTACGAGGGCACGTATCTCCTCGGCACGTCGATCGCGCGGCCGCTGATCAGCAAGGTGTGCGTCGAGATCGCCCACCGCGAGGGAGCCACGGTCTACGCCCACGGCGCCACCGGCAAGGGGAACGACCAGTGCCGGTTCCAACTCGCCGCCGAGGCGCTCGATCCGGCCATCACCGTGCTCGCCCCCTGGCGGATCGCGGCGTTCCGCGAACGGTTCCCCGGCCGCCACGAACTGATCGAGTTCTGCGAGCGGAAGAACATCCCGGTGAAGGCCTCGAAGGGCAAGCCGTACAGTTCCGACGAAAATTGCCTGCACACGAGCTACGAGGCGGGCCTGCTCGAAGAACTGACCACCGACGGCCTCGGCCTCGTGGAGTTCGGCATGACGGTGTCGCCGCAGGCCGCCCCCGACACGCCCGAGACGGTCACGGTCGAATTCCAGCACGGCGTGCCCGTCCGGGTGAACGGCGAGACGCTCCCGCCCCACGAGATCGTGCTCGCGCTCAATGCGATCGGCGGCCGCAACGGCATCGGTCGCACCGACATCGTGGAAAACAGGCTCGTCGGCATGAAGAGCCGCGGCGTGTACGAGGCCCCCGGGATGACGATCCTGTACGAGGCCCACCGGCTCGTCGAGCAGATGACGCTCGACCGCGACCTCGTGCACCTGCGTGACCGGCTCTCGCCGGAGGTGGCCGAGATGGTGTATTACGGCTTCTGGTACTGCGCGAAGATGGACGCCCTGCTGGCCTTCATCCGCGAGGCCCAGCGGCCGGTCACGGGCACGGTCGAACTGGGCCTGTACAAGGGCAACATGCTCGTGCGGAGCCGCACCAGCCCGCAGAGCCTGTACGACGCCGCGATCGCCTCGATGGAAGGCGGCGGTTCCTACAACCAGACCGACGCCGAAGGGTTTTTGCGGATCCTGGGCGTGCCGCTCCGCGTCCAGGGGCGGGTGCGGCCGCGGACGTAGGCGGTCCGATGCAGGCGAGCCGGTCGATGCTGTCGCGGCTGCCGCTGCTGGTGCGCATCGAGGCCCGGCACGCGCCGGTGTGGATCGCCGCGCTCGCCGCGGCGACGCTCGCGGCGTTCCTGCCCCGCGTCGCGCCGGCCGGCCTCCCCGGGCCCGCCAGCGCCGCGGTGGTGCTGGGGGGACTGCTGGCGGTGGCGGCGATCGGCTTCGTGCCGCGGACCGGTTCTCCATCGCTCGACGCCGCGTGGACCTCCGCGCGTGCCATGTGGCCCGTCGCCGGTTGGTCGGTGGCCGCCGTGGCGTCTGGAGAACCGGGACTCGCGGCCTGGGGCTGCGGGGGCGTGATGCTGGGCGCCGGCTGTCTGGGCTTTCTTGCGCGGCTGAGCCTGGTGCCGGCCGACGCCGCCGGCACCGTGCTCGCGGCCCTCGGGGTGGCGGGCGCGGCGGGTGGGTGGGCGACGGCCGCGTGGGGTGGCGATCATCGCGGTGCGACGGTCGCGGCGGCCGTGATGCTGGTGTGCTGCGTCGGGGCCATCGCCGCTGCGGCGTCGCGTCGCGCTCGCGATTCCGTCCGTCACCTCGCCAACCACCTGCTCACCGGAGCGGCCATGGGAGGCGCCCTGCTCGGGATGGTGTTGTGGCTGTTCCTGATGCCGGACGTCGCCCGCCTCGATCTCTGCGCCTCGGCCGCCTGGTTCGTCGCCCTTGCCCTGCCCGCGGCCACGCTCGGCGACGGCGTGTCGCACCGCGCTGTCTGGCGGCGGTGGGAGCGTGCGCAGCCGCACGCGGTGGCGTGGCCGATGCACCTGGGGCCCGGCCGCCGCCGCGACACGCTGCGTGCCCCGGTGGTCACCGCCGCGATCCTGGGCTGGCCGCCGTTCGTGGCGGCGGCCGTCGGAGGCTTCGCCGACGGGCCGTCACGCTGGGCGGTGGCGATCGTCGCCCTGCTCGCCGCGGGCGGCCTGTTTCTGATCGCCCTGGCGTTGCTCGGCGAAGCGGCAAGGGTGCCTCCGGATGTCCAGCAGGCTGCCGCACTCGCCGCTGTGGGGCTGCTGGCGGTCGCGCTGCTCCACGCCGCGGCCGGGGGCCCAGCCTCCCCAGCCTCGCTGGTTGCCGGCGGTTGAAGCCGGTCGGGTGACGTTGAGGAAACAGCGGATTCCTGCCACACTGCCAAGGCTTCCCAGCCCCTCGGCAGACGCCCGCCCGGTTTCGGAAGGGGTCGAGAAGGATGGGCATCCCGCTCGATATGGAATGGAACCGCTCGATCCCGATTGCATGAAGGAGTCGTCGCACGTGAACGGATTCACCCTGGCCGGCCGCTCGATTCGCAGGTTTTCCGCCGGTTCGCGGCGGATGGCCGCCTTGTCCACGGCGATCGCGACGACCGCGGCGGTGCTGCTGGTGCTCGGCGGTGCGGCTGCGCGGGCCGGGTCGTTCGCCGCCAGCGAGACGATCTTTCCCGCCACCACCCGCGGCTGGATCAGCGTGGCCGATCCGCAGGTGCTGCAGGAGAGCTTTGATCGGACGCAGTACGGTCAACTGCTCAAGGATCCGGTGATGAAGCCGTTCGTGGACAGCGTCCGTACCCAGCTGCGCTCGGCCGGCAAGCAGCGGCTCGGAAAGCTCGGTCTGACGCTCGAAGATCTGGAAAAGGTGCCGGGCGGCGAGATCGCGCTGGCCGCCATCGAGCCGACACCGGGAACCCTGGCCTCGATCCTGTTGGTCGATACGACGGGGCATGACGCCGAGACCAAGGCGCTGCTCGACCAGGTCGGCAAGCGGCTCCTCGAGCAGAAGGCGACGAAGGTTGCGGGCGCTTCCGCGGAGACCACGGTCTACCAACTGCCCCCGGATCAGTCCGCGCCCTCCCGCCCGCGTCAGGTCGCCATCTACTCGACGCCCGGAAGGCTGGTCGTCGGCGACTCGCCGGCCGTGGTGGCACAGGTCGTCTCCACGCTCGCGCAGGGACGGAAGGATTCGCTCGCATCGCTGCCGGCGTACCAGGCCGTCGTGGCCCGCTGCGGCAAGCAGGTCCCGTCTGCGGCGGCGCCGTTGCGGTGGTTCGTCGATCCGCTCGGCTATGCCAAGGTCTACCAGGCCGCCAATCCGCCGCGCGAGAAGCGCAAAGGGCCCGACTACGTCGCCATCCTCGGTCGGCAGGGCTTCGACGCCGTGAAGGGGGCCGGGGGCGTGGTGTTCTTCGGCCACGGTTCCCGGGAGGCCCAGCACCATACGCTCGTCTACGCGCCGCCGCTGCCGGGCCGGGAGCCGCTGGCGGCGGATCGATTCAACCTCGCGGCCCGGATGCTCCACTTCCCCAACGCCGAGGCGGTCGAGCCGCCGCAGTGGGTGCCCCGGGACGTGTCGAGTTGGGTGGCGATGCAGTGGGACCTCGCCAATGCATTCGCGTCGGTCGAACCGCTCGTGGACGACATCGTCGGCGAGAAGGGTGTGTTCGACGACGTGATCGCCTCGCTGAAGGAGGATCCGGACGGGCCGCAGATCGACGTCGAGAAGGACCTGGTGGCCTGCCTCGGCAGCCGCGTCTCCGTGCTCGGCGATTACGCGACCCCGGTGGACACCGACAGCGAGCGGCTCGTGATCGCCATCGAGGCCAAGGATTCGGAACGGGTCGCGGCGACGGTGGCCAAGAGCATGGCCACCGATCCGGACATGCAGAAGGTCGAGTCGAACGGCCACGTGATCTGGGAGATGATCGACCGCTCCGCGGCGATCCCGAAGCTCGAGGTCGAGACGCCCGGCGGCTCGATCGCGCACGCCGATGACGAGAGCGACCCGCACCACCACCGCAAGCGGCTGCGGGAGCGGGAGGAGAAACTGCTGCCGCACTCCGCCGTCACGGTGGCCCACGGCCACCTGCTGATCGCCTCGCACCGCGACTTCCTCGAGCGCGTGCTCGCCGCGTCGGCCGGTGAGGGTGGGCTGGCGAACGCGGCGGACTATGCGGTGGTCTCGGGCGAGATGAAGAAGCTGTTTCCGACGACGACGTCCATGCGGTCGTTCGCCAGGGCCGACGAGTCGGTGCGGCCGGCCTACGAAATGCTGCGCAAGGGGGAGATGCCGAAGTCGAAGAGCGTGATGGGCCAGTTGCTCAACGCCGTGCTGGGTGACGGCAAGGAGGGAAGCGTGCGGGCCCAGAAGATCGACGGCAGCACGCTGCCCGACTTCGAGCTCATCCGCAAGTACTTCGGGACCGTCGGGCTCGGCATGGAATCGGTGCCCGAGGGCTGGTACCTCGCCGGCGTCGCCCTGCCCCGCAGCCAGTCGGAGCCCGAGGTCGCTCGGCGACCTGTCTCGCCGGTGGGACGCTAGCGGCCTGCCCGGACGTGCACCGTCGGTGGCCACAGGCCGGCCGCGCGGTCAGCGAGGATCGGCGGCGGCCCTGTTCGAGGCGTCGATGTCCCGCTGCGACGCGTCGGCCTCGGGCGTGGCGGCGGCGGGGGTGGCTCGCGTCGAGCGGGCCGGCAGCGTGGTGCGGTAGGCGTCTCGCTGGAGGCCGATCTCGGCGAACGGAATCTCGGGGAAATCCGCGATCTTGCGGAAGATCGGCGACCCGCGGCGGACGGTGAAGTCGAGGTCGGCCGGGGCCGCGAACTTCGGGTCGTTCGTCCCGGTGCCGGCGGCGAGGTCGAGGTTGTCGGCCAGGGTGCAGCCGGCGAGGTCGCCCTGCCTGGCGGAGGTGCGCAGCGGCTTCGGGCACCGCACCGCGACGTTGCCGGAGACCACGACGCCGCGGGGCCGGGACGCGTCGGTGTTCGTGTCGAGGAGCGCGGCGAGCGCGGGGTGGCGGTCCTTCCATGGCGATCGGTCCGGGTGGGCCGACGCGAGCCGCTGCCGCAGCGTGGCGTTGGTCTGGTAGCCGCGGTCCACGCCGCGGGCGTCCACGTGGTAGGCGATGGGGCAGTCCACGACGACGTTGTGCCGCACCACGTTGTCGTGTCCGCCGCCGAGAAACACGCCGGCGGCCGCCCGCACCACGACGTTGCCCTCGACCGTGTCACCGCTGTCTCCATCGTCCATGTAGAAGGCGTTGGCCCGCGGGCAATCGTGGACGAAGTTGTGCCGCAGCACGTTGCCGCGGCTCGTCCAGTCGAACGAGGTGTAGAACGCGCCGACGTCGGCGCTCGTGAGGGCGACGCGACAGACCTCGTTGAGCTCGAGCAGGTTGTCGTTGCCCGTGTACAGCACGGCGGCATGCGGCAGGTCGTGCAGGAAGTTGTGGGCCACGCGGCAGCCGACGGCCGGCAGGTCGTCGCGGTTGGGCTCGCCGAGGTGGATCGCGGCCGCGTAGGTCTTGCGCCGCCGACCGATGTCATGGATGTCGTTGTTGACCGCGGCGTGCCCGCAGGACTCGAGTTTCCCGCGGTCGCCGCCGGAAATCCGGACACCCCCGTCGCCGAGGCCGTGGATGTCGCAGCTGCGCACCGCATGATCCCGGCCGCCGCGCACCACGACGCCGTTGCCGCCGAGATTCCGCACCGTACAGCCGACGACCACGTTCTTCCGACCGCCGGAAATCGAGACGCCGTCGCCCAGCCCGCCCTCGATGAGCAGGTTTTGCAGTGCCACGAGCGTCGCGTCGGTCACGCGGACGACCGGTTCGGCGAGTGTGGCGACGTACAGTTCGTGGACACCCTCCGGCGGCCACAGGTAGAGCCTGCCCGTGGCATGGTGCAGGCACCACTCCCCCTCGCGATCGATCTCCTCCGGAAGGTTCACGGCCGACCATGGCTCCTTGCCGTCGCCGAGTTCGCCGGCCGGCGCGTACTTCGAGCCGATGCCGTTGTTGATCGCGGCGGAGAGGTCGATCCGGCGGGTGGTCGGGTCGATCGCCGCCACCCGGATGGTGGAGGGGTCCCACGGCACGCGCCAGTAGCCCTCCAGCCACACCCCTTCCGCGACGTTCCACCGTCCGACCCGGTCCTCACGGGCGATGAACGAACCCCCACGCCGTCCTGCTGCCGGGCCGTGCCATGTGCCCTTGTCCACCACGCGGCTGATCGTGGCCGGCGTGTCGTTCGGCCAGCGGGCGAGCGGCAGCGGCCGGTCGTCCGCGTACAACTCGGGCAGGCCACCGCCGTCCTGGTAGATGTCCGGCGGCCGTGCGGCCTTCCCCAGCCCCACCGCCGCCAGGTCGATCGCGACCACGCGTCCGCGGGCGGCCGGGTCGATCCGCTCCGCCATCGGACCGGCTCCGACGGGCTCCATCATCCCCGCGTCGATGGTTCGCCCGGCGTGGATTCGCGCCGAGCGGTCCGCCGGGCCACGGATCACGAGCCGCGAGTCCCGCGCCTCGAGCACGAGCGCTGTCGTGCGCCGATGGATGCCGGGGGCGAGCCGGATCGTCGCGTACCCGTCGCCGGTGCGGTCGTGCTCGCGGGCCGCGTCACGGGCCCGTTCGAGCGTGGCGAACGGCCGGTCTTGCGTGCCCGGATTGGCGTCGTCGCCATCCGGCGCGACGTGCCAATCGGGCGCTGCCGCCGGCGTGGCGGCGGGGGCGTCGGCCGCCTGGAACGCGACGACCACGGCGAGGAACCAGCGGCACGGGTGACACATGGCGGCCGCGAGTATAACGCCGCCGGGATTCAGTCTCGGGTCCACGCGTGGTCGATGAATCGCCACGGCCGGCCCGGCGGCGGCGTGTCGCGCAGGCACTCGGGCAGCCGCGTCGGGTCGAAGCCGTCGAAGCACAGCCGCCGGGCGAACCGCAGGAGCGACCATGGCATTCCCACGGCCGAGAAGAACGGCGGTGCGGCGCTCGGCCAGGGCCCGCCATGCTGCATGGGCGGGGTGACGGCGAGGCCGGTGGGCATGCGGTTCTCGATGATCCGGCCGGTGCGGGCCTCGAGCAGCGGCTGGATGATCGCGGTCGCCCGGTCGTCGCCGCCATCCTTCGCCAGATAGAGGCTCGCGGCGAGCGCCCCCGGCACGACCGCCACGGCACGCGCGACCGCATCGACCGAGGGGGCCCGTACGAGGAGCGTGGCGTTGCCGAAGGCCTCGACGAGGAACGCGTCGGGGCGGGCCAGAAACTCCTCCGCCCGGACTTCGAGGAGTGTGGCGGCGTGTCGGCAGCCCGTGGCCGCCGGCGCATCGTCGGCGGCCCCGGCGACGAGTCTCGCGCCGGCATCCCGCAGCCGGGCCACGCCGGTCGCCAGCCGCTCCCGGCCCAGCGGGCCGAGCAGCACCTGCTCGCCGACGGCCGTGAACCTGTCGCGGAGGGCTTCGATGAACGCCGGGCCCGCGGGGTCATCGACGAACAACACGACCCCGGGCTTCGTGCAGAACTGGCCGGCGGAGCCGGTGACGCTGGCGGTGAGCTCGTCGGCGATGGTCGCACCACGCTCGGCGAGCGCCCCCGGCAGGATCACGACCGGGTTGAGGCTCCCCATCTCGACCCACATCACGCGGCCCGCGGCCGTGGCCGCCGCGAAAAGTCTCCTGCCCGCCTCGTGGCCGCCGGTGAACCCCGTCGCCCCGACTCGCGGATCGGCGACGAGCCGCTCACCGTCGGCCGGCGCGACGCCGTGGAGCAGTTGCACCGTCGCCGGGGGCAGGCCTGTCTCACGCACCGCCTCGACGGCCTCGCCGGCGGCCAGGAGCGACACCGACGGGCAGCCCGGGTGTGCCTTGGCGATCACGGGGTTGCCCGCCGCGATCGCCGCGGCGAAGTCGCCCCCCGTCACCGCGCCGTAGGCGAACGGAAAGTTGCCGGGAGGCAGCACCACGACCGGGCCGAGCCCGAAGGCGGCCGAGCGGATGTTGCGGGCGGTGTCGATCATCGCCATCCGCCACGTGCCCGCGCGGGCCGCGGCGGCGGCCTGCCGCAGTTGGTCGAGCATGCGCGGCAGTTCCACGTCGGCCAGCCGCGGCTTCACCGCCAGTCCGGTTTCGGTGTGCGCGGCCGCGACGAGGTCGGCGGCACGGGCTTCGAGCCGGGCGGCGTAGCGTTCGAGGAACTCCGCGCGGGCCTCGTCGGGCAGTCGGGCCATGGCCCCGGCCGCGACGTGGGCCGCCGCGAGCGCCGCGTCGGCGTCGGCCCAGCCGCTCACCGGCCAGGGCGTCTCGAGCGGTCGGCCCGTGGTCGGATCGAAGGCCCTGTACGTCTCCGTCACCGTGGCCGGCCGCCAGGTGCCGGCGATGAGAACCGGGGGAATGTCGGCCGCGACGATTGTGCTCATGGACGTTGTCCTCGTGAAGATTCCACCACCGCCCAAAACGGGTGTTGACGGTCGCACCGCGTGCGGAGGTCCTCGAGCAGGACGTCCACGTCGGCGGTGGGCGTGTCGCCGGCGACCTTGCGGCCGTCGAGCGTCACCGTGACCGGGGCGGTGAAGTCGACGAACTCCGGTGACAGCCAGATGCGGACGCGTTCGGCCCCGCACCGCACCGCCAGCGCGTTGGCGGCGGTCGCCCGCCCCTCGATCGTGAACGGGCGGATGTCCTTCGGCGGCGGCCAGTGCGCCGGCAGGACCACGGTGCGGGCCGGCGCCCCGGCCATCTCGATCCACCAGAAGAAGTTGTCCCACGGCCGCATCGTGACCACGTCGATCGTGCGCGGGAAGAAGTCGCGCCGCCGCGACTGCATCCAGGAAAAGATTCGCAGGATCTCGTCGGAGAAGTGCTCGTGGCCCCGGCCGCGGTACTCCACGTAGGTGGTGTCGAATCCCTTGGCGAAGCAGCGATCGAGGTCCATCCCGTTGCGGGCGAGGCTCGCGCCGTCGAGTTCGCCTCCCACGGCGTAGATCGGCAGCGTGCGGGCGTTGTGCCAGTAATGGTTGACGTATTTGCCCGCCGAGGGGGCGATCGCCACGAGCCCGGCCCACAGGTCGGGATGGGCCAGCGCGATGTCCCACGCGGCGTCGCCGCCGATCGAATGGCCGGAGAGGAACACGCGGTCGGTGTCGATCGAGAACCGCTGGAGCGCAACGCGGACCGCGTCGAGCACGGCGGCATGCTCGCGGGCGGTGTATTCGTAGGCGGTCTGGCCCGGCCGCGACCATGCGGGGGCGATCACGATCGTGCCGTGCCGTGCGGCCTGCCCTTGCCGGGTGCCGTCGGCGGCGGCCGGCCCTGCCCACCACTCGATCTGGTTGAGCGGCGTCGTCCAGGCGGCGTGCAAGGACACGACGGCGGGATAGCGACGCAGCGGATCGTATTCCGGCGGCACCTGCACGAGGCATTGCCGCGGCGGCTCCCCGTCGAGCCCGGGCACGGCGAGCAGATGGAGTCCGGCGGCGGTCGCCGCGGGAGGGGCGATGGGCGGACGCATCTGCCGGGCGAGCGCGGCCAGCGTCGCCGCCGCGAACGCCTCCTCGCCGCCGAGCCGCTCGCGCAGCCGTCGGCGGTCCGCCGGTTCCGCGGCCGCGAGGTAGTCGCGCAGCAGGTCGCGCACCCGCAGTGTGGACAGGGCGAGCTTGAGATTGTCGGTCGCGGCCGCGGCGCCCGTGAGCCAGCAGGAGACCCCCAGCGCGACGGCCCGCTCGGCCGGCAGTTCCGGGTCGGTGCCCAGTCGCTCGAACGTCGAGAGCCGTTCGAGCGCGGCGAACGAGAGTTCCGCCGTGATCTCGTCGAGCGCTCGGTGGGCGGCGGCCGAGTCGGCCTCGTCGCCGAGGGCCGCCGTCTTGGCCCGCAGGGCTTCCACGAGACGCCGGGCGAGCGTCTGACGGTCGCGGTACGAGTCGCGGGCCTCGCGGACACGCTCCAGCACCTCGCCTCCCGCATCCGCGACCGGAAACTCCTCCAGCAGCCTCATGGCCAGACGGTCCTGCCCGACCCGCCCCCGCAGTTGGATTTCGTCGAGCAGTCGCGTGGCGGCGAGTTCGGCGAGCCGCCGGCGTTCGTCGGCCAGATTGGCGAGCCCCGGAAAGTCGGCGAGCACATCGTCGAGTTCCGCCCGCGACTCCTCGTAGCGTTCCGCCTGCAGGAGCAGCCGCACGATCCGCAGCCGTTCCTCGGCGTTCGTGCGATCGATCTGCTGGTCGATCACGCGCCGCAGCACGTCCCGTGGAATCGACGACGTGGCGACGCGCTGGTCGAGCAGCACCGGCTGATCGGTGAGGATGCCCTCCAGGCTGGTCCAGCGGGGGGTGATCCGCGTGATGCCCTGCACGATCTCGATGCGGCCCGACGCCGTGGCCAGCGAGATGATCCGCCGGCCGAACTCGTCGAACGGCGTGGCCTCGACGACGCCCCCCACTGCGGCGACCCGCCGGCCGGCCTCGGGCACCCGTTGGGGGATCGTGATCTTCTCCAGTCCGAGTCCCACGGCGCCCGGCTCCACCTTCGTCACGCGTCGCTTCGCGACCATCGTGCGGGTGAGCTCGTCGTCGCACATCAGGATCGGTCCGCCCGTCTCGCCGCGAAATTCGGCGACCGCCGGATCGACGTTCACGCCCGTCAGGATGGCGAACCGGCCCTCGAGCACCCTCCCGTCGGCGAGTTCGACCGTGTCGGCATCGAGGGAACGCGCGGCGGACGCCACGAGAGCGAGGCCGAGGAGCAGCTGGGACAGCGGGCGCGGTGAGCCGGTCATGTCCACGCAGTGTAGAAGCCCGGGGGCCGCGGCGGCCACACCGCCGCAGCCGTTTCTTGACGGGTCCCGCGGGCCGATCGACAATCACCCGCGGTTGCTCGACCGTTCCCGGCCCCGCCGTGCCGGGCGTCTCGAATCCCGTCGCCCCGCGGCGCCCTGCGGACCTGCGGAATAGTTCGGTGGCCATGCACGGAATCATCAGGCAGATGCTGCTGGCAGGCGTCGCCTGTTCCCTGCTGTTGCCGATCGTGCTCGCCGTCGTGATCGGGCTCGGCGTGCTGCTGCGGGCGGTCGGCGACGCGGCCGGCGGCGTGGTGTGTGGCCGCATCGCGCTCGTCGTGGGCGCGGCGTGGCTCGTGGCGGTGGTCACGACGGCCGTGGCGAGCGGAGCCGCCCTGCTCGACGAACGCCCCCATCCCGGCGACACGGACGGAACGCGTCACCCATGAACATGCTCCTGCGACTCCGGACGGGACCGCTGATCCGAGTGTCCGTCGCGGTCCTGGTGGCGGCGGCGGCGGTGTCCGCCGTCCCCGCCGCCGACACGCCGACGCCGGCCGATGTGCGCCGGAAACTGGACGAGGCCAAAACCCTGCTCGAGGCCGGCCGACCGGCCAAGGCACGGCCGCTCGTCGAGGCGGCGGCCGGCGATCTGGCCGCGCTCGCCGCACTTCCGAGGATTCCTTCGGGTGTCCGGCCGCTGATGGATCTGTGCGGTGAGTTGAAGGACGATCTCGAACTCGAGGGGATCGACGTCTCGGGGATCACGATCCCCCGCCTCAACGCGTCGGCAGTCGCGGCGCCCGCCAAACCTTCGCAGGCCGCCGCTGCGCCGGCCAAGGCGGTGTCGGGCGTCAGTTTCACGCGGCAGGTGGCGCCGATGCTCCTCACGCACTGCGGCGGCTGCCATGTCACCGGCCGTCGGGGCGACTTTCACATGCCGTCGTACGAAGCGCTCATGAAAACGGGGCTCGTGCAACGGGGCGCCGGCGACGCCAGCCGGATCGTGGATGTGATCGTCACCGGCGACATGCCGCGGGGCGGTGGCCGGGTGCAGCCGCAGGAACTCGCGGTGCTGGTGGCCTGGATCAACGCCGGCGCGCCCTTCGACGGTCCCGATCCGGCGGCACCCCTCGGCCAGGGGTCGGCGCCTGCGGCCGCCGGCATCACGCCCGGCGGCAGCCCCGGGGACCGGATGCCCGCCGCGGTCGCCCTCAAGCCCGGGGACGTGTCGTTCGCGTTCCAGATCGCGCCGGTCCTCCAGCGAAATTGCGTCGGCTGCCACGACGACACGCAGCCGGAGGCGCGGCTTTCGATGACCACCTTCGCCCGCCTCGCGCGTGGTGGCGAGAGCGGCGCGCCGTTCGTCGCCGGACGTGGCGCCGACAGCCTGCTCGTCCGCAAGATCAAGGGGGCGAGCGGGATCGAGGGGCAGCGGATGCCGATCGGCAAGCCGCCGCTCGCGGCCGACGTGATCGCGCTCGTCGAGAAGTGGATCGATCAGGGGGCGAAACTCGACATGCTCGGCCCCGACGCCCCGCTCGCCGATCTCGCCGCCGCCGGCCGGGCCCGCAGCCTGTCGCACGCCGAGTTGAAGGCGGCCAGGTTCGCCGCCGCGGAAAACCTCTGGCGGCGCGCTCTACCCGACGAGAACCCCGCCGTGGCTCGACTCGACGACGTGATCGTGCTGGGCAACATGCCGCAGTCGCGGCTCGACGAGGTGGCGGGCTCGATCGACAAGGCGGCGCGAGGGGCCCGGGAACTGCTCATCGACGGCGACGGCCCGTTGCTCAAGGGGGGCGTCGCCTGCCTCCTGTTCGCCAAGCCGTACGATTTCTCGAACTTCCACGAGGCGACGACACGCCAGGAGCGGCCGAAGGGCATGGCCGGCGATGCGGCCATCTCCGGGGACGTCGTCTACGGGGCGGCGATCGTTCCATCCGCCACGGCGGATGGGGCCGACGACGATCTGGCGGCGGTCGTGACCGAGCAGGTGGTGGCGGCGGCGTTCCTCGGTCGCGGTGCGCCCGCCTGGTTCGCCCGCGGCGCCGGCCGCACGGTCGCCGGAAAACTCGCGGCCAAGGCCGGGGTGGTCAAAACCTGGCGTCAGGAGTCGGCCGACGCCGTCGCACGGCTCGGATCACCCGAGGACTTCTTCGGCGGGCATGCGGGTGCCGTGTCCCAGGCGGCCGTGGGTGGCGGCTTCGTCTCGGCCCTCGCTCCGGCGCCGGCGAAGCTGGAGGCGCTCGTCGCCAAGCTCGATGCCGGCGCGGCGTTCGATGCCGCCTTCGCAGAGGTCTTCAAGAGCCAGCCGCAGCCGCTGTTCGCGACGTGGGCGGCGAAGCAAGCCCGGAAGCCGGCCGGCAAACGCTGATCGCACCGCTGCCGGCCGGATCGGCGGCGCCAGCGCTTTCGTGGGGGCGGGGAGCGGGCGGCGATACGTTTTCCACCGCGATGCCGTGGCGCCGGGGAATGCGGAGAGCTCGTTCAATACAAGAGCGGGTGCCTTGGGGCCGGGGCATGTGATCCGAGCGACGTCGGCTCAGGGCCGACGCCTTCGGCGGGACACGCGACCGGAACCATTGATTCGGCGCCCAACGAGCCTCGTTAAGAGCTCACCGGCATGGTTCGACGCAGCACGAACATGGCAGAAAACGTATCGCCACACGCTCCTTCCCGGCGAACACCGACATGAATGAATCGACCGAGGTGGATGAATCGGCTCCGGCGGCCTGCCGGCGAGGGATCAGAAGTCGCCGGCATCCCGGCCGAGCGGCTCCATCGACTTGGTATTGCGTTCCACGGCGAGCACGACCGTCTGCCGTTCCACGCCGTCGGCCGTGCTGGCGATGATCGGCAGGACCTGGCGCTTGTTCGGCAGATCGACCCGCACCCGGAACGTGCCGTCGGGCTGCACCTTGACCGGCTCACCCTGGAGCGTGACGTACGAACCCGGCTGCGTGGCGCCATACACGATCATCTCGGCGTCCACCTCGAGTTGGAAATCGCTGACCCGGTCCTGGTCTTCGCCGTCGGCGCACGTCGTGCGGGCGGCGGGCGGACCCATCGGGCGCCGCAACCGCTCCTCGAACAGCTCCTGGAGTTCGGTGCTGTTGTTCTCCGGCGAGAATCCACCGCTCATCGCGTAAATCTTCTCGCAGTCCGCCGCGATATCGGCCCAATGCGCGTCGAGGGTGTCGGCCGGGATCCCGGCCGGCGTCGAGACCGCATTGCTGCGGGCGAGCGCGTGCAACCTGCCGGCGGCCGTCAGGTAGCCGATCTCGAGGCGGCACCGCATCGGCTCGCGGATGTCCACGAACCAGTTCTTGACACCCCCGTGCACTTCGATCGTGCGCACGACGCGTTCCGACGGGGATCCCTGCAGACCGTTCTCGAGTTGCAGGAGCCGCAAGACGGGCCGGGCGGCATGCCAGTCCTGGCCGAGCGCCGCCTCCGCGCGGGCGATGCTCCGGGGAGACACCTCCCAGAACGCATGCAGCCAGTGCGGCCCACGGACCATGACCACCATCCGGTCGCGAACCGCCTGCCGCGGCTTCCCGCCCTCCGGCGGCGTCGCCAGGCTCTTCACGCGGAGCAGTCGAGCCCGGGCCTCTTCGATGCGCTGCGTGATCGCGGCATCACGGGCCGCTTTGGCAGCAGCCTCCCGATCACGAGTCTTTTCCAACTGTCGGACCTCGCCGGCCTGCGGCGACCGATGCAGCTTCGCCTTGCGCACGAGCGCGCGGATGAGTTGGTCCTTCCGCATCGAATGCCAGCCCGCGACGCCGTGCTGCTTGGCCATGCGGGCCAGGTCGCGGACGGGCTTTTCCTTGAGGTTCGCCGCGGTCACGGGAGCATCCTTTGGCTGGTGGCTGGCGGCGGACGGGCGACTTCGCGACCGATCCCGGTCACGGGTCCTGTCACCTCGAACCAACAGTATCCAGGAGTGGCCGAAAACGCAAATCAAGACCCACCCAGAAGGGTGGTGCGGGCGGCTTTTTCCTGCTGATTTCGCGCTTTTTCCGCCCCGAGGGTGGCCACGGCAGGCGGGTGCCGAGGGTCAGTCGCCGCGGAGTTTCAGGCCCCGCTCGACCAGTTTTTCCCGGACCTCGTTGAGGCTCGTGACACCGAAGTTCTTGCACTCCATCAGATCCTCGGCCGTGCGCCGCACGAGTTCGCCGATCGTCGTGATCCCCAGCTTCGTGGTGCATTTCCGCGCCCGCACCGACAGATTGAGATCGGTGATCGGGAGAGAAAACACCTCCTGGTCGTCCGCCGACGGTTCGGCAATGTCGGCGGCCGCCTCCTCGGCGATCGCCGGGGCCGCCATCTGGCCGAGCGACAGCCCCTTGCTGGCGAGCATCTCCTTGATCTCGACGAGGCTGGTTTCGCCGAAATTCTTGCTCTCCAGCAGTTCCGCCTCGGTCGTGCGGGCCAGGTCGCCGAGCGTCAGGATGCCCATCTTCTGCAGGCAGTTGCGGCTGCGCACGGAAAGTTCGAAATCGGTGACCGGCAGGCCCATGACCTGCTCGATCCTGTCGCGGGTCCGCAGTTCCTGCTCGTCGATCTTGAGGTCGCCGGAAGCGGTGGAGTCCTTGAGGAACAACCGGGCCCGGGGATGGTCCGGGAACGCGTCGAGCACCCGCTGGTAGCACTGCTGGGCGGCGTCGAAGTCGTCCTCGTCCTCGTACAGCAGACCGAGGTTCACCAGCGCGCCGACGGTGCCGGGATAGCGTTGCAGCGACCGCTCGTAGCACGACTTGGCCTCTTCGTCGTTGCCGAACCGATCGTGGAGCACGCCCATGGCGAACAGCGCCGTCGGGTTGCCGGCGTCGATCGCCAGGGCCTTTTCGAGGGCGGCCACGGTCTCCTCGGTGGCCGCACCCGCGTCGGCGAGCATCGCGCCACGCAGGGCCCAGTAGTCGGCCGACGCTTCGCGCTGCGGGAGTTTCTCGAGGACGACCTCCGCGTCGCGGGTGCGGCCCGCCGCCCGCAGGACGTCGGCCGTGGCGACGCCGCACGCGGTCGCGTCGTAGCCCGCCCGCTGGGCGGCGTCGAAGGCCTCGCGGGCCTTGTCGGCATGCGCCGCGTCGGTCGCGGCGAGCGCGGCATGGGCCCGGCCCTGGAAAAACAGGGCGAGCGCGCCGCCGTCGGCCGACTTGAGCGTCTCGAGGGCCTCCCGCGACCGCCCGAGCAACTGTTGGCACACGCCCACCTTGACGGAGGCGGCCGGACTGCGATCACCCGCCGCCTCGAGTTCCTGCACCGCGATCCGCAGGTCGCGGTGGATCGCCGGGTCGGCGCCGAGGCCTTCGAGCAGTTGCCTGATTTCACCGGGGCCGAATGGGCCGGTGCCGGTGACGAGATCGCGGATGTCGAGCGTGGCGGTGGGACTCATGCGGTTGGCCTCGGGGGAGGAAAAAGTGCAAGCCAGCGGCGGGAGTCGAACCCGCAACCCCCGCATTACGAATGCGGTGCTCTGCCAATTGAAGCTACGCTGGCGGCAGCATCCGACCGGTGAAAAGCGGCCGGAAACCCGCAAATTAGCGCACGATTCGCCCCAGCGTCAAGGGACGGCCCGCCACACTCCCGAAACACCGGACGAAACACCGGGGTGGAAAAGAAAAAAGTGGGGCCTCAGACCCGGCAGGAGCGTCCTGCCAGGGGCATGCGGGTCAGGGGCAAGGCGACCGCACACCCCGAATATGGTCGAAGGCCCCACTTTGAGTCTTGGTGTGGGGTGTCGGGCCTCCGCCCGACGGCCTGCGAAGATACGCACGACCCGTGCCAAAGCATCCGGATTTTTTCGCACGCGTTCTGTCCGGAGTTCAGGCGATAGTCCGACTTCACCGCCGGGGCCGTCTCGGACTCGCGTTGCAAAATGCGGACGCATTTCGCAACACCCGCCGCATTTTGCGCGGCCCGCACTCGGCGCCCCGACCAGCCCGGTATGATTTCGTAGCGCCTGAACAAAGAACGCGGTTCCCCCGCGGTTTGTTCGGTGGGTCAGTTCGACATATCTGGAGACCGCCGGTGAACCCGCGCCTTCCCGCCCTGATCGGTCCCCACCGTTGCGGACCCGGGCAGCGGCTGCTCGTCATCGCCGGGCCGTGCGTGATCGAGTCGGAGGCGGTCTGTCTGCAGATCGCGGAAGCGATCGCGACGATCGGCGAGCGGCTGGCCGTGCCGATGGTCTTCAAGGCGTCGTTCGACAAGGCCAACCGCACGAGTGCCAACGCGTTTCGGGGCGTGGGCATCGCCGAGGGGCTGGAGGTGCTCGCCAAGGTGCATCGGGCCACGGGGCTGCCCGTCACGACCGACATCCATCTGCCGGAACAGGCCGCAGCCGTGGGGCAGGTGTGCGACCTGATCCAGATCCCCGCCTTCCTCTGCCGCCAGACCGACCTCCTGCTCGCCGCAGCGGCGACTGGCCGCGCCGTGAACGTGAAGAAGGGGCAGTTTCTCGCGCCGGCCGACATGCGGCACCCGGTGGCCAAACTGCTCGCGGGGGGCTGCGGGGACATCTGCCTGTGCGAACGCGGCACGTTCTTCGGGTACGGCCGGCTCGTCAACGATTTCTCGGGCCTGATCACGATGCGGTCGTTCGGGGTGCCGGTGATCTTCGACGCGACGCATTCGGTCCAGCAGCCCGCCAGCCTCGGCGGCGCCACCGGGGGCGACCGCGGGCTCGTCGAGCCGTTGGCGCGGGCGGCTGCCGCCGTCGGCATCGACGGCGTGTTTTTCGAGACGCACCCCGCGCCCGACACCAGTCCGAGCGACGGGCCGAACATGGTGCCACTCGACCAGCTCGAGGGCGTCCTCGAGCGCGTGCTGCGGATCCACGAAGTGCGGCAGTCGTTCGAGCCGCGGCCGGCGGTCGAGTCGGAGGCGGGGCACGGTCGATGAGCAGTTCGGCACGGATGCGGTTCGGCGGTGGGGCCGCGGTTTCATCGTTCCAGGCCGGCGTGGGCGGCGCGGTCTTCGCGGCCTTGGCCGGAGCGTGCGCGCCCGTGGCGATCATGGCTAGCGTGGCGATCATGGCGATCATGTCGATCATGGGCTGCAGCGGCGACCGAATGCCGCGCCCGCAGCGCTTCGAGGCGGCCTCCGGCGCGGCCGAGCGGCCCGTGCAGCCGATGTCCGCGGAAGTGCGACGGCAACTTCTGGACGGGGCGATGCAGGTGCTCGGCCGGCTCGATGGCTACGACGAGGCGGCGGCGTTCGCCCAGGTCTTCGACCGCCTCAATCAGTGGATTCATGGCGTCACCCTCGCGGGCGGCGATCAGGCCGGCGGCTGGAAGCTCGATCCGCTCTACGACACGCTGCCCGCGGAACTGCGGTCCGTGGCCCTCCCGGAATCGCTGGCGAGCAGCGTGTTCGATGCCGCCGAGGATGTGCCGACGCTCCGCGACCAGCGCTGGCTCGCCGACGTCGCCGCGACGGCACGGGGTGACGCGATCGACGACCTGGCCGTCGCCCGAAACCTGTTCGCGTGGTGCGTGCGGTCGTTGGCGATCGTCAGTGATCCGCCGTCCGTCCCGACAGAGGCCAATCCGGGCACCCGCTGGTTTTCGACCGGGGAGGTGCTGCTGGCCGGCCGCGCCAGCGCCGCGCAGCGGGCCTGGGTGTTTCTCGAACTTCTCCGCCATGCCGGCCTCGACGGCGTGATGCTGGCCACGGGGGATGCGGCGACGGGCGACCTGCGACCCTGGCTGCCGGCGCTGGTGTGCGACGGCGAGGCGTATCTGTTCGAGCCGCTGTACGGCCTGCCGGTGCCCGGTCCCGGCGGCAGTGGCGTGGCGACCGCCCGGCAGGCGGCTGCAGACCCGGCGATCCTGGCTGCGCTCTCGCTCCCGGATCGGCCCTATCCGGTGCAGGCCGGCGACGCGGCGAAACTCTCCGTGCTCGTGCCGGCGACGCCGGCGACGCTCGCGCGGCGGATGCATCTGCTCGATGGCGAGTTGGCAGGCGGCGGCAGGATCGATCTCTCGATCGCCGCGACGGAGCTCGGGGCCGCGGCACTGGCGGCGCTTCCCGGCGAGGCGATCGCGGACCGCGTGCGGCTGTGGGCCTTCCCGTGGGAGACGCTGCGGCGGCGGCGAACCTCGGCGCAGGCGGTGTCCACGGCCGCAGCCCGGGAACTCGCGCCGCTCGTCGTCGCGTTCGAGCAGTCGACGCCGGGCGGGGCCCGGCGGAGCGTGCGGCCGCTGTATGCGGCCCGACTGCGGGAGTTTCGCGGCGAACTCGACGGCCCCGACGGAGCCAAGGCGGCGTACATGCTCGCCCGGCCCGCCGCGACCGTGATCGCCGAGGCGGCCGGCAGAGCGCCGCCGCAGCAGGCGGACGGCGTCCGTCGCCTGTACGAGGGGATGAAGGAGGATGCCACCTACTGGCTCGGGGTGCTGATGCTCGCCGAGGGGGAGCACGAGGCCGCCGTCGACTACCTGGGTCGGATGATCCTGGAACTCGCTCCCGACAGCCGGTGGGCCGACGCCGCCCGGAGGAATCTGGCCGTCGCCGAGGCGGCGCTCGGCCACACGGCCAAAGCGATCGAACTCCTGCGTGCCGACCCGTCTCCGCAGCGGTTCGGGAGTCGTCTGGAGGCCGCCCGGCTCGAGCGTGCGTCGTCCGCGGCGGCCCCGCGCTGAGCCGGCGTCGCGGCGTCCGGCCCGGAGAGCGTGTCGCGTTGCCTGGAGCCGGTCCGGCGGGTATGTTCTGGGATTCCCCAACCGGATCCCGGACTGCTGCACGAAGGACAACCCCATGAAAGATGGCATCCACCCCAACTACACCGACACGGTCGTGCGCTGCGGCTGTGGCAACACCTTCTCCACCCGGAGCACGGTGCCGGAGTTGAAGGTCGACATCTGCAACGTCTGCCACCCTTTCTTCACGGGCAAGTTGAAGTTCGTGGACACCGCCGGCCGGATCGAGAAGTTCAAGTCGAAGTTCGCCGGCGCGGGCTACGCGAGCCTCAAGAAGGGCAAGAAGGCCGAAGCCGCCTCGTGAGGCGGATGCATCGGCCCTGACGCATGCGCGACCAGCTCGAAGCCAGGCTCGCCCGGTTTGAGGAGCTCGAGCGCGCGATGGTCGATCCTGACGTCCTGGCCCAGCCGCAGCGGCTGGCAGCCGTGGCCCGGGAGCACGGCACGCTCGCCAAGCTCGCCCGACGCTACCGCGCCTTCGTCGAACTCGAGCGGCAGATCGCGGATCTCGAGGAGATGAGCCGTGGCGACGACCTGGAGCTCAAGTCGCTGGCGCAGGCCGAACTGCCCGATTTGACCGGCCGCCGGGAACGCGAGTGGGACGAACTCCTCGACCTGTCGTCCGACGACGAGGATGCCGACCGGGCCCGGATCATCATGGAGCTGCGGGCCGGGACGGGCGGCGACGAGGCGGCGCTGTTCGTGCGCGACCTCTACGAGATGTATCGCCGCCACGCCACCGAGGTCGGGTGGGACATCGAGGTGTTGGATGCCAGCCCGACGGAGCTCGGCGGATTCAAGGAACTCGTGCTCGGCGTCACGGGCGAGGGGGTGTATCGCAAGCTGCAGTTCGAGAGCGGCGGACACCGGGTCCAGCGGGTGCCCGACACCGAGACGAAGGGCCGGATCCACACGTCGGCCGCCACGGTCGCGGTGCTGCCCGAGCCGGAGGACGTGGAGGTGTCGCTGTCCCCGGACGACTACCGCAAGGATCTGTTCTGCGCCAGCGGGCCGGGTGGGCAGCACGTCAACAAGACCGCCTCGGCCGTGCGGCTGACGCACCTCGCCACGGGCATCGTCGTGCAGTGCCAGGACGAGAAGAGCCAGCACAAGAACCTCGCCAAGGCCCTGCGCGTGCTCAAGACGCGGCTGTACGAACACCAGCGTCAGATCGAGCATGCGAAGCGTTCGGCGGATCGCAAGACCCAGGTGGGCTCCGGCGACCGCAGCCAGCGGATTCGCACCTACAACTTTCCGCAGAACCGCGTGACCGACCACCGCATCAACGAGAGCTTCACGCTCGACCAGGTGATGGCGGGAAGGCTCGGGCTGGTGATCGAGGCGATCGAGCAGTTCAACCGGCAGCAGCGGCGGAGCGAGATGGAACGCTCCGCCAAGCCCGCGGCCGGGGCGGCCGGGTGAGGTGAGCCGCATGGCCGATGACGCATGGACGGTCGGTCGGCTGCTGAACTGGACGACCGAATGGCTCGGCGGCAAGGGCAGCGACTCGCCCCGGCTCGATGCCGAGGTGCTCCTGGCGCATGTGCGCGGCTGTCCGCGGATCATGCTCTACACGGCCTTCGACACGCCCGTCGGCGACGTGGAGCGGGCGCGGTTCCGCGAGCTCGTGAAGCGCCGGGGCGAGGGCGAGCCCGTGGCCTACCTGGTGGGGAGCCGGGAATTCTTCTCGCTGCCATTCACCGTGGGTCCCGCCGTCCTCGTGCCGCGACCCGAGACGGAAGGGCTGGTCGTCCGCGTCATCGACCTCTGCAAGCCGCTGTCGGCGCCGCGCGTGGTTGACGTGGGGACGGGCTCGGGGGCGATCGCCGTGGCGCTCGCGAAGCACCTGCCGACGGCCCGCCTCACCGCCACCGACGTGTCGCCGCCCGCCCTCGCCGTGGCGCGGGAGAATGCCCTGCGGCACGGGGTGGCCGAACGCACGGAGTTCATCGAGTGCGACCTGCTGGCCGACCCCCGGGCGGCCGGGCCGTGGGACATCGTGGTCAGCAACCCGCCCTACGTCCGGGACGACGAGTTCGAGTCGCTGCCACGTGACGTGCGGCTCCACGAGCCCAAGGGGGCGCTGGTGGCCGGGCCGACGGGCGTGGAGGTCATCGCCCGCCTCGCATCATCGGCCGTCGAGCGGCTCGCGCCGGGCGGATGGCTGGTGGTGGAGATCGGTCCGACGATCGCCACGGCAGCGGAGGCGGCGATCGCCGCCGTGGCGGGCCTCGAGCCGGGGCCGACGCTCAAGGATCTGGCGGGCCTGCCCCGGATCGTCCAGGCCCGCAAGGCGTCGTAGGGCTCGATCGTCTCCGGCTGCGCTGCGGACGCGCGAGGCCGGTTGGCCTCCCATCCTCGATTTGCCCCTCGGAGGCCGAGGTCTCGTTGTCATGAAGAGAGACTTCGGATACCGGCTTCGTGTTCCAGACCCTTCACGACGGGATCGATCGACTGGGCATCGCGCTCGCCGACGCCCTGGAGGCGGGCAGCATCGGCCTGGATTTCGTCCGGCAGCGGGTGGTCGCGGGCATCCGCCGCCTGCGCGGTATCTGCCGTCGTGATCCCCTGCCCTGCCGGCCCCTCGTGGCGATGGCGGCGGCGGTCTGCGCGGGCTGCGTGCTGGGGCCGATGATGACCGCGGGACACGCCGGAGCCGCGTGGGCCGTCACGCTCGGTTGCTGGAGCTGCGCCGGGGCGTTGTTGGCGGCATGGGCGGCCACGTTTCGGGCCGCCCGTCACGCCACCGCCGCCTGGGTGCTGTTGGCGTCGATCGCGTCGGCGGCCGCCGGCTGGGCCGTGGCCCGCGACCGGCTCTTCTCGGCCGACGATCTGGCCTGGAGGCTGCACGAGATGCCGACACCGGTCGCCGTCGAGGGGACGGTGGTCGAGTCGCCCCGCCGCCTGCCGCCCCCGTCCGTCTCGGCCTCCGGGGTGACGCTCGAGGCGGCCAGCGAGTGCATCGTCGACGTCAGCCGCGTGCGGATCGGCGCGGCCTGGAAGGCCGCATCGGGCAGGGCGGCCGTCGTCGTGACCGGTCCTCCTCCGGATTGTGCCGCCGGCTGCCGGGTGCGGATCGTGGGCCGGGGGCTCCGTCCCGCCCATCCGCTCAATCCCGGCGAGTTCGACTTCCGCGCCAGAGCACGGTCAGACCGCTGTCTGTCACTGGTGCGCTGTCAGTCGGCGGACTGCATCAATCTCATCCAGCCGCCGATCTGGTCGGTGGCCGCCTGGCTCGACCGGATCCGGTGTGCGGGAACGGCGACGCTCGACACCCACCTCGGCAGCCGCTCGGGGATCGCCGCTGCACTGCTCTTGGGCAGCCGCGAAGCGATTGCCGCGGAGGACTCCCGGGAATTCCTCGTCACCGGCACGATCCACATCCTGTCGATCTCCGGGCTGCACGTGGGGATCCTGGCGCTTGGACTGTATCGGCTGTTGAGGCTGATCGCCGTGCGGCGGTCGCGCGCGCTCGTCGCCGTGGCGGTGAGCACGGGCCTGTACATGCTGCTGGTCGGCGCGGAGACGCCCGTCGTGCGGGCCACGCTGCTCGTGTGGCTGTCGTGTCTCGCCGCCGGGCTGGGTCGCCGCTCGCCCGCGATCAATGCGCTGGCGGCGGCGGCGATCGTCATCCTCGTATGGCACCCCCCGGAGGTGTTCCGCATCGGCACGCAGTTGTCGTTCCTGTCGACGGCCGTGCTCGTGGGGGCGGCGACGCTCGTGCCGCGACCCGGCGGCGGCGACGACCCGATCGAACGGCTGATCGAATCCAGCCGCACTCCCACCGAACGGTGGCTGCGTCGCCTGGTGCACGGGGGACTCGCCATGATGGTGACGGGGGTGGCGATCTGGTGCGTGACGGCGCCGATCGTCGCCGCCCGGTTCAACGTCGTGAGTCCGATCGGCCTCGTCCTCAACCCGCTCATCGCGCCGCTCGTCCCGCTGGCCATGGCCTGGGGGTTCCTGTGCCTGATCGCCACGCCGTTCTCGGGATGGCTCGCGGGCCTCTGTGGAGCCGGGTGCGATGCGACGCTGGCCCTCATCGAGCACCTCGTCGGCTGGGCCGCGGATCTGCCGGGGGCCTACCTGTGGGTCGCCGGACCGGCGGCATGGTGGGTGGTCGGTGCGTACCTCTGGCTCCTGCTCGTGCTCATCGCCCTGCCGAGGGAGCGACTCGTACGGTGCCGCACGTGGGTCGCCGCGGCCACGATCTGGTGCGGTGTCGGCGCGGCGTCCGCCCTCGCGGCGTCGCTGGTGAACCCGCGGCCGATGGGCCTCGAGGTCACGGTGGTGTCGCTCGGCCATGGGTGTGGAGTGGTGGTGCGGAGTCCGGCCGGGCGGGTCCTGGTCTGCGACGCCGGGCGGCTCGGAGCTCCGGCCGCGGCCCGGCGGGCCGTGTCGGCCGTCCTGTGGACGAGTGGCATTTCGCGGATCGACACGCTCGTCGTGTCGCATGCGGACGCCGATCACTTCAACGCGATGCCCGACCTCCTGGAGCGTTTTGCGGTGGGCGAGTTCGTCGTGTCGCGCACATTCCTCGGCAGCGAGGCGCCCGCGGTCCACGAACTCCTGCGGCTCGTGCATGAGCGACGGATCCCCGTCCGCTGTGTCGCGGTGGGCGATGAGATACCCTGCGATCCCCTGTGCCGGGTGCGGGTCGTGCACCATGAGCCCCGGGCGCAGGAGGACAACGAGACGAGCCTCGTGCTCGCCGTCGAGTCGGCCGGCCGCAGGCTGCTGCTGACCGGTGATCTCGAGGGGGAGGCGCTCGCGCGGTTCGTGGACGGCGACCCGGACCGATGTGACGTCCTCCTGGCGCCGCACCATGGCAGCGTTACCAGCCTGCCGCCGGCCATCGCTGGAGTGACGGCGCCGACGTGGGTGATCGTGAGCGGTCCGGGGGGCGCCCGCTGGGGGGAGGTGGAGCGGGCCTACCGCGGCGCTGCGGGCCCCGGCCGTGCCGCACGGGTGGTGAAAACCGCTGGCGTCGGCCGATCGAGCGGTGCCGCGCGGCTGTGGATCACCGCGCAGGGCGTCGAGGTGCGGCAATATCACGCCGGACGTTGGGCCGAAGTGCCGCCGCCGTTCAGGCCGTCGCGGCCGTCTCACGTTTCCAACGCCATGCCGCTGCCGCCAGGAGCGCGAGGTTCAGGATGAGAAACGCGAAGAACTCGGTCTGTCCGCCCTGGCCGAAGCCATAGGAGTGCAGCCCCGCACCGAGCAGGAAGTTGACGCCATACCACGACATGCCGATCACCGCGGCTCCGAGCACAGCGCCGGCGGCGAGGCCGAAGTTGCCGATCCAGCCCGCGTACCGTCCATGGAGCACGACGAGGTACGCGAGCAGCGACACCAGCGCCCACACCTCTTTGGGGTCCCAGCCCCAGAATCGGCCCCACGACACGTCGGCCCACAGGCCGCCGAGGATCGTGCCGGCGGCGAGCAGCAGCACGGCCACCTGCATCGCCTTATAGATGAAGCCCGCGAGTTCGGCGCAGGCGGCCGGCGGCTGGTTCGGCCGGCCCGCTCCACCGGGGCGATAGCGGCCCAGGAGGTAGTGGCCGAGCGAGAGCAGGCCGAGGCCCCAGGCCAGGGCCCCGGCGGCATAGCTCGACACGATCGTCAGCACGTGGATCGTGAGCCAGAAATTGTCGCGCAGGACCGGCTGCAGCGGGCTGAACTGCTTGCCCGGAATCGGAAAGAACCAGGCGATGAACGTGCCCGCGAAGGCCACGGCGGTGACGACGAGCCCGAACGAGCGACGGGAGTACACCTCCGGCAGGTGGTCGGCGAGATGACCGCCCGCCCACGACGCCGGCACGGTGAACGGCGACAGCATGGCGGCGAGGATCACCCGCGGCAGGTACCACACGGCCGGCGCGAGCATCGACAATCCGACGAGCCACACGACGAGGTTGTTGAGATTCGGCAGGGAACGATCGACGTCGGTCTGCGGCAGGAGGTTGATGATCGTGCGGCCGCCCGCCGCGTAGGGGGCCATGGCGAGCACCCACAGCACGAGGGCCGAGAGGCCGATCCGCGGCAGGAGCGTGATCCAGCCGACAGGGCCGCCGCCCTCGCCGGGAATCACGGTGCCGAGCGGGGGCGGCAGGGCCGTCAATCGCCAGCCGTGGGCCGCGCCGCGGGCGCAGATCGGGGCGAGCAGGAAGCACAGGCCCAAGAGCGCCAGGAAGAACGGCACGTAGATCACCGTCTCGTACATGTTGGTGACCGGGGCCCAGCCCGTGATCGCCACGCGCGACGCGAAGGCGGCTGCGGTCCAGGCCAATTCCCCGACCAGCAACGCGACCCCCAGCCAGAACATCGGAACTCGCGCGCGGCCGAAGGCGAGGGCGAACGCGAACAGCGCGAGCAGGCTGCCGATCCAGGACAACCGGAACGGGTCGCTCTCGTTGTACGTCACCTCCCGCCGCGTGCTGCCCGCCGCGGGGTAGGCCGTGTAGCGCAGGAGATCGGCGTCGACCTCGTCGATCGGCAGTTGCCGACGCCGCGGTTCGACGGTCTCGCCGAGCCGTCGCAAGGCCGTTGCAAAGGCCTCCGCGGAACGCTGCGTGACCGCCTGCGACGCCGTCGTGGGCTCGGCCAGCGCCGCCTGCCGCAGCGAGTCGAACGACGCGCGTACGGCGGCCAGCCCATCGGCCGGCAGACCGGTGAGCAGCGTGTCGGGGGCGTCGAGCAACGCCGACAGGGCCACCCAGGGGGGCATGTCGTCGTCCGCATTCCGCTCCGCTTCCAGCGGCTCGGCACGCACCGCGGGCACGACCAACAGCCCGCCGCCGTTGTCGTACAGCGACTCGCCGAGCACGGCGATCCGGTCGGCGAACCGGCGGGCGGCCCGACGGACGGCGGTCGATGCCGAGGCGACGCGTGTCTCGATGCGGCCGGCTGCATCGCGGAGGGCTTCGACCCGGGGCTCGGCCTCGGCCGTCGGGAATCGCGTCGATTGGCCGATCGACTCCGCGAGATCGAGGAGTGCCGCATCCACGGCCTTCGCGTCGTCGGCTGCATCCGTGGCGGTGAGCTGCGCCCGCAGTGGACGCCATGCGCCCGCCACCTGCTCGAACAACTGCACGAACCGCGAGCGTCCGATGGAGTCGGCGGTGGCCCGGAACGTGAGCTGCCGCCATGTCACGTAAGCCCGCCACAGTTGATCGACCTTCGCGTCCACGCCCTCGAGGCGGAACTGGCCCCCCTCCGCCCGCGCGGCCCGCCGGCGCTCGTCGATCTCGACCAGCCTCCGACGGAGCGGCTCGCTGTCGGCCACGTCGTCCGGGGAGGCGTACTTCAGCCTGCGCATTTCGCCGCCAGTGGTCTCGAAGACGGGCAGATCGAGGAGCTTCCGCACCTCCTCGTGCTCGGCGATCAGAAACGGCACCCGCTCCCACGCCTCGGGCCGCACGAGCCAGTCGAGCAGCAGTTCGTCGGCGTGCCATTTCACGATGGCGCCCTGCGGGCCGGTGGCCAGCTTCGGGGACTGCGTGTTGGAGATCGTCTCGAGGTGCCGGCGGGCGAACGTGTCCAGCGGCATGATCCGCCCGTCGTCGAGGACGGGAATCTCCCGCCACGCCTCGAGCGATGCGTGCAGGCCCGGGGTGGGCACGGCGGCCGGCACCGCGACGGAGGATGCCAGGAAGACGACGAGCGCCGGGATGCCGGTGAGGATGGTCCGTGTGAGCGATGTCATCAGGCGACTCCGATCTGGCGGCGGGGCGCGAAGAAATACGCCCGCATGTAGAACATCGTGAAGATGCCGATCACGATCAGGCCGCTTCCAAGATACTTCACACCGCGGCCGGGGTCGTAGTTGACGGTGAGCACCGAGGCCTCGAGTTTTTCGGGCCGGTTCGACCAGCCCTGCGTGAACTGCTCGAACAACTCGTCGCCCGGCAGCCACGGGCCCATGAAGCTCTCCTGGAACAGCCGGTAGGAGCGGCCCGTCGCCGGGTCGGAGAAATCGACCGGGGCGTTCATCGTGATGGTCACGGGCCGCTTCACGAGCGGCGTGCCCGAGGCGGCGAGAAACTCGACCACGCTCGAAAAGTGCGAGGCCTGGCTCGTGCCCGGGTCGAGTCGCCGCTCGAAGTTGTCGAGCTTGACGTCGAAGCCGATGTCAATCGCATCGGGCACGAGCATGATGGTGGCCGAGCGGGAGCGCCCCTTCACGGTCCGCTGCTCGGACGGCCCCGGCGGACCGGCGGCCGCGCGGGCGGGTTGGATCGGCAGTCCGGCGAGCCAGAACTCCTCCGCATGCCCGTCCACCGTCAGCCGGACCCGGGCGGCCCGACGCTTGGCCGAAGGCGGCTTGTCCTTCGAAAACGGCAACGGCAGCGTGGCGACGTCGAGTGAGTCGGCCGGAAGGAACCGATCGACCCGCAGTTCCAGCTTGCCAATCGGCATCGCGAACGCCGGCACGGGGCTGCCGTCGGCCGGCAGGCGTCCGGCCGACGCGGCCGGCTGCTGCCAGACGCGGTACAGCAGCTCGTGCTCCGAGCCCGATCCCGCCTGGACGATGTCGATCCGGCTTCGCCCCTTGCCCTGCATCCGCTCGGATGCATCGGCGGCCGCACGCTCGATCCACAGGGTGCCCCAGACGCCCGATCGCACGGCGTGGATCGACACCTCGGGAAGGTCGGCCAACACCACCATCTCCTCGTCCGCGCCGCCCGCACCACGCCCGATCCGCAGCCTGGCGGCCGACAGCTTGGGCTCGAAATCGGTCAGTTCGACGGTCAGGTCGGTGCCCTCGATCGGGAACCGGTCCTTGCCGACGAGGGCGTCCACCTGGAAGCGGTGCGGCTTCCCTCCGGCCACGAGCACGAGCTGTCCCTTTTCGCCGTAGCCCACCTGCGGATCGGGAATGCCGGCCACGAAGGCCTCGGCCTCGGCCTGCGACGCCGTCTTCCAGAACACGAGCGTGCCACCGCCGACGGTCGCCCGGTGCCGCATCTGCGACGCCCGGAGCGGATCGGGCTGCCAGGCCAGTTCCGCCGGCATCCATACGCCACGCCCCCCCTCTCCGCCGGCGGCAAAGGAGTCGCTGCCGATGCGGAGCTTCACGCTCGGAGCCAATGCCGCGGTGGAGTCGGCCAGGAAATCGAGCACCTCGAGGCGGATACCGTCGGCGTCGTGCACGACGCCGGTGTCGCGCGGCGCCAGGCCCCAGGGCAGCCACCACCGTGTCCGCCCGTACTCACTCCAGTTGAAGGGGCCGGAGCGAAAGTCGATCGGTGCGACGGGGACGGGCTTCCCGCCGCCGGAAGGCGTCACCTCGATCGCGAAGTGATGCGAGTCCTCGTAGGCCCGGCTCCCCTGCTCTCCCTCGAGGAGCGGGATCTGGGCGTCGATGCCACCCCGCTGCGACAGCAGGCAACCGGCCAGCAGCACCAGCAGCCCGATGTGCGTGATCACGAAGCCGGTCTGGTGCCGCTTCCACGGGTAGCGGATCGCGGCGGCGCAGAAGATGCTCACCGCGAGGAACGCATTGAGCAGCGTGAACCACCAGGTGTTCCAGACGCCGAACTTGACCGCCTCGGTGCCGTAGCCGCTCTCCACGAACGTCCCGAGTCCGAGGACGATCGCGAGCAACGCGATCAACACGACCGCGAATTGCAGGGACGCGAGAAACTCGTAGACGCCCAGCACCCACCGCACCGCGGTGGGCTGCTCGGGCGACACGAGCCGGCGGGCTGCCATCGGTGTCCTTCACGGGGCGGCGGGGGCGGGAGGTGCGGACGTTCCCGAGGATTATAGCGCTCCGCGGGCCGGGGCCGAGAGGTCGCGCCGACGGCGGACGCCTACCGCCAGCCGAAGGTGTCGGCCATCGCGTTGAGCAGCGGGTTGGCCAGCGACGTGCTCTCGGGGCTGCCGATCGTGCGCACGAGGTCGTAGGCGATGAAACCGCCGAACAGCAGCAGCAGCGAGCAGCAGATGAGGCCGGCCGTCTGCCAGACGCTGAACGACATCTCGGGGGCGAAGTCGCCGGGCAGCCCCATCGCCTCCGACGCGATGCTGCTGGGCAGGCCGACGCTTTCGTCGCCCAGCGAGGATCCTTCGCCGGCGACGGCCTGCCCGAAGAAGCTGGAGTCCCCCGCCTCGGACTCGGCGATCACGACCGAGGCGCTCTCGTCGTCGCCGCCCCCGCCGCCGAGTTCGAAGTCGTCGCCGCCGAGGGCCGTGCCGTCGTCGGGCGCGGCGGCACCGCCGCCCAGGTCGATGCCCGACATCTCGATGGCGTTGTCCTCGAGTGACAGGCCGCTGTCGAGCGGGCCGGACAGTGCCGCCCCTGCGCCGGTGGCGCTCGGGGAACCCGCCCCGCTCCCCGGCCCGCCCACCGCCAGCGAGCCGCCCGCCTCGGGCGACAACTCCGCGAGGTCGATGGCGAGCGTCTCGTCGATCTGTCCCGGACCGCCGGTCACGCCGCTGAGGCCGGCGCCTGCGAGGGAGGGGGACGATGCGCCGATGGACGATGCCCCGACGACCGACTCGAGCAGCAGGTCGTCGTTCGCCGCCGCATCTCCGCCGACCCCGCTGCCGCCGATCCCCACGTCGGCCTCCCCGCCGCCGACGCCGGACAGCGAGAGGCCCGACCCCTCGCCGCCGCGGACCATCGTGTGGGATGCCGCGCCCAAACTGTTTCCATCGTCGAACACGACCACATCGGCCTCGACCGCATCACCGAGCACGAGGTCGCCCACGTCGGCGCCGCCCGAGAGCGATCCGTCGTCGAGGTCGAGCGACAATCCGTCGGCCTGGGGAGCCTCGTCGGCGAGCTCACGAGCCAGCCGCTCGACGTCGTCGGCCTTGAACTTGATGGTGGCTCCATCCCGCATGGGAAACAGCCGCTTGCGATCGACGAGGTGCTGGACCTCGTCCACCGACACGCCGAGCTGTCGGGCAGACTCTTCGAGCGACAGGAATTTTCCGGCCATGGCTGTGCTGGGGCTGTGCGGGGGTGAACGCCGGCGGCTCGTGCCGCCCTTCCCGTCTATCTGTTTCGACGGGATCGTCCACGGATTCTACGCGAGCCATGACGCGAACGTGCGAGCCGCACGGTCCGCAGCGGCGTTCACGGTGGATTTTGCCCAACCGGACCGGTTGCTGACCCCGCCTCGATCAGTCTGCGGAGGGCGGCGGGCTTGGGCTCCTGGGCGTTGAAGTCCCCGACGAGCAGGTCCCAGGTGATGTTTCTCGTGCTCTTCAGGGCCAGCGTGCCGGCGGTGTTGTCGAGCAGGTACACCGCGGCGCTGCGGAGCTGCGGATCCACCACCAGCACGGCCTGTTGGCGATCGTCGATAGGCGTGGCCTGAATCCACAGTTGGCCGGACGGCAGCTGCGGCGGCGCGGCCGCGCCGGGACGCTGGGCCAAGCCCCACCGGCCCCCGAGGAAGGCGAGCCCGAGGGCGGAGACGACCGTGGCATACCGCACGACTGACGGGAAGGATCGCATGGAGCGACGGTAGACAACGCGGATACCCCACGCAACGCGAAATCGCAGGGACGCGGGGACGCGTCGGCCGCCGGTGCCGTGGCAGCAAACAACGCAGCTTCCCTCGCCGGCCCAGTTCGCCGCCGGGGTCGGCGCAAATCTGCCATTCATCCCCGCCGGTTGTTTCGATTCAATCGGTCGGGCAAAGACTGCCGATCATCATGTGGGTGCGGCCGCCAGCCCCGGTCGCCCGTGCGAACGCCCGCCTCGGAGGAATCCGCGTGTCGAAGATCAATGCCCTCTCGACCCTTCTGCTTCGGTCTCCGATCGTCTGGGGCGGCGCCCTCGCCTTCTGCTTTTTCGCCCTCATCCACGGCGGCGTGATCGCCGACGCCAACGTGATCCGCTACCTGGCCGGGCATTGGGTGGAGTATGTCGAGACCGCGATGTTCTGCGTCGGCCTCGCCGCCCTCGCGATCAAGTGGATCGACGTCGAGCGGCAGCGGAAGCGGGTTGGCGACGACCTGCTGGGGCCGATTCCCGAGGGGGGCCAGCCGGCGGCCGAGGCGGTCTCGCTGGCCGGTGCGTTGGCCGACGCCCGTGACGAGGCGTCCGCCGCGGGTCGGCCGGTCGGATACCTCGAGCGGCGGCTCGCCGAGGCCCTCGATCTCGTCGTCCGAACCGGCTCCGCCGACACGCTCGAGGGGCACCTCAAGTACCTGTCGGATCTGGATGCGGCGCGGGCCGCGCAGAGCTACGGGCTCGTGCGGTTCGTCATCTGGGCCGTGCCGATCATGGGCTTCCTCGGCACGGTGATCGGCATCACCGAGGCGATCGCCCAGCTGTCGCCCACGCAGTTGGACAACATCTCGGGGGTCGTGGCCGGCCTCGGCGTCGCGTTCGACACCACGGCGACGGCACTCGCCCTGTCGATGGTGCTGATGTTCCTGCAGTTCGTGATCGACCGGCGCGAGCAGGCGTTGCTCGGCGACGTGGACGCATCCGCCTGGGCGGCGCTCGCGGGCCGATTCCAGATGGAGGAGGGCGCCGACGGCACGGCCCTCGCCATGGCGCGGCTCGGCGACGCGGTGGGCCGCAACTCGATGCGCCTCCTCGAGGCGCAGGAGCAGTCGTGGCGGGCCCTCGAGCAGTCGGCGGCCGGCAGCATCCATCGCGTGTTCGAGGAGACGGCCGACCGACTGCAGGTGTCGCTCGCCCGCTCGCTCGACGAGACGCTCGGGCGCTGGACCGACTCGCTCGTGCAGGCCCAGTCGCATCTGTCCTCGGCCCGTGAGGACCGGTGGGCTCGTGCGGCCGACGCCCTGACCACCGCGATGCGTTCGTTCGAGCAGCACCAGAAGACGCTCGCCGGCCAGGCCGAGCTGCTGGCCCGCGTGGTGGATGCGACCCGCGACGTCGCCGCGCTCGAACGGTCGCTCGAGTCGAATCTGGCGACGCTGGCCGACAGCGGTCGCTTCGAGCAGACGATTGCGACGCTCTCCGCGGCGGTGCAACTGCTCGCCGCACGGGCCCAGGACACCGTCGTCGAGCCGCGGCGGGTGGACCTGCATGGTGTGCAGCGCTCCGGAAAGGCCGCATGAGTCGCACGCGACCCGCCGACGGGCCGACGGTCTCGCTGTTTCCGTTCCTCGCCGTGCTCCTGTGCACGATGGGGTCGCTGCTGGTGCTGCTGGTGCTGTTCAGCCGCTCGGCGCGACAGGGGGCGGAGTCGGACGCGTCCGCCGACATCGCCGACATGGAGGTGGCGCGGGACAGCCTGCGGTGGCGCCTGGAGCAGTTGGCGGGCGTCCGCGACCGGACGGCGTCCGACCTGGAGGCGGCCCGGCTGCAGTTGGCGGGCGTCGAGGACCACACGCGGACCCTGACCGACGAGTTCGAGAAGCTCGAGAAGCTGCTCGCCCAACTCGAGGCCGACGGGTCGCGGGCGGGAGGCGCCGACCTCGAGTCCCTGGAGGCCAGGGTCGCGAACGCCCGCGAGTCGCTCGACAAGGCACGTGCCGAGGCGGGAAAGAAGCCCCCCGCCTACGCGGTGGTGCCCTATGTCGGACGGAACGGCACGCACCGTCGCCCGCTGTACATCGAATGCAGCCTCGACGGTGTGTTTCTGCAGCCCGAGGGGGTGCGGCTCTCCCCCGGCGACTTCGAGGGGCCGCCCGGCCCGGGCAATCCCCTGGCCTGCGCGCTGCGGGCCGCCCGCGAGCACATCGCGCGAAGCCCGTCGGCGTCGTCCGATCCGGCGGCGCAGCCCTACCCGCTGCTGCTCGTGAGGCCGTCGGGCGTCATGGCCTACTACGCGGCCAGGGAGGCCATCCAGTCGTGGGGAAGTGACTTCGGCTACCAGTTGATCGAGGAGGACTGGACGCTCACTTTCCCGCCGCGCGACCCCGCGCTCGCCGAGGTCGAAAAGCGTGCCATCGACGAGGCCCGGCAGCGGCTTGCGTGGCTCGCGGAGGTGCGGCCCGTCAAGGCGCCGCGTCCCACGCAGCAGTACCGCGCAGCGACGTCCCGCGGTGGCGTCGTCGCCGAAGGGGGACCGAGCGTCCTCGGTGACCAGTCGCGGTTCGAATGGAAGAACCAGGCCGCACGCGGCGAGGCCGGGGGTGGTCTCGGCGCCGGCGGGGACGGTGAGGGCCGTGGTGGCGGCGGAGCCGGCGGCGGCGGCGGCGGCACGGGGGCGCTCGGTGCGGCTGGCGGCACGGGCGTCGCCGGCGGCGCTGGTGTAAGCAGCGGCGCCGGCGACGTGGGGGTGGCCGATGGCACGGGCTTCGTCGGCGGCATGGGCGGAGTCGGCGGGGCCGGTGGCACGGGCGCGGCCCGCGGCGCCGGTTCCCCGGGCGAAGCGAATGGCCCCGGTGGCGATGGCCGGTATGCGAAGGGTTCGAAGTATGGCGGCGGTGGTGGTTCCGACGGCGGGGAAGATTCCGGCGCGTCCGGCGGCGGGGGCGGCTCGGTGTCGATGAGCCTGCCGGGTGTCGCCGCGAACCAGGCCGGTGGCTCGGGCGGGGGTGGCTCCTCGATCGGCTCTGCCATGGGCGGTCAGCCGGCGGCCGGCGCCGGCGGCGATGCGATGCCCGGGCTCATGCAGCGCGGCGGCGCCGCCGGGCCCGGAGGGCAGCCGGGGGCGGGGAGCGCGAGTTCAGCCTCCGCGTCCGTATCGCTCGCGAAGTCCCGCGGCAGCAATTGGGCGAGCCTCGCCACGCAGGACAGGCCGATCCCCATCACGCGTCCAATCCAGATCGAGTGCGACCTCGACGAACTGCGGCTGCTCGAGGACGGCGGCCGGCGGATTCGCACGCGGATACCGGTCGATGGCGACACGGCGACCGCGATCGATCCGCTCGTCAAGGCCGTCCATGCCCGGGTCGGGGAATGGGGGCTGGCGGGTGACCGCATGTACTGGAAGCCGCAGCTCGTGCTCTCCGCCACACCCGCCGGACGGTCGCGACGCGACGATCTCGAACGGCTGCTGGCCGACAGCGGGCTCGACACCCGCCACAACGGTGAGGAGGACGAGATCCGCAACCTGCCTCCCGTGCAGCGCACGAGCTATCTGCAAGAGGAACGCTAGCGCCCCCCCGCGGACCATCCCGTCCCTCGATTCCGGACCACGCATCATGCCCCGCCCGAAGCCCGAAGACATCAGCACCGCCGGCCAGGACTCGTTCCTCGACGTGGTCACGAACATCGTCGGCATCCTCATCATCCTCGTGATGGTGGTGGGTGGCCGCGTGCAGCAGATCGTGCTCACCGCGGCCCCGCAGGCCCGGGCGAAGGCCGCCGAACTCGAACGCGAGCTGGTCGATCTCGACAAGGCGGCGGCACTCGCCGAGAGCGAGATCGCCGACCTCGCCGAGCAGGCCCGGACCGTGGCGACCGCGGCCACGTTCGCCGGGGAATCGCGGGTCGCGCTGGCCACGGCCGTGGCCGCGGCCAAGGTCGAGGTGGAGCGTCGCAAGCAGTCCACCGACGCCGCCCGCGTCAAGGCGGCCGAGGCTGCCGCCCGCAGGAAGGAGCTGGAGGAGGAACTCCAGCGCTGCACGCTGGAGGCCGAGGGAATCGCCCATGCTCCGGCGACCACGAAGGAAGTGCTCGCCTATCCGACACCGATCGCCCGCACCGTCACGGGCGAGGAGATCCACTTCCAGATCGACCAGGGCCGCATCGCCCCCATTCCGCTCGTGGAACTGTTCGAGCTCGCGAAGACCCAGACGCGACGCCACTCGGGCTCCCTCACCGCGATGGTCCAGCGGATCGAGACGGTGGGGCCGGTGCAGGATTTCTCGCTCGACTACGTGATCGAGGTGAAGATCGACCAGGCCCGCGGCCAGGTGTTGGTGCGGTCGCGCGAGTGGGTCGTGCGGCCCTCCGGGCCGGGAATCGGCGAGACGCTCGAAGAGGCGCTGCAGCCGCAGTCGCGGTTTCGCCGGGTACTGGCCGACGTGCGGCCCGACACCACCGTCACGCTCTGGTGCTACCCCGACAGCTTCGAGCAGTTCCGCGCGCTCCGCGAGGAGCTGCATCGGCTCGGCATCCCGACCGCCGGCCGGCCGATGCCGGAAGGCGCCCCGATCGGCGGGTCCACCGAGGGCAGCAAGAGCGTGGTGCAGTAAATCGCGCCCAATCCGGCTCGGGGTCACCCCTACCGTCTCGCCGGACGTTCGCTGTGGGGCCTCCAGCCAATCCTGTTCGGCACGGCACTTGCCGTCCTGTGGGGCAAGCGTCTCGCTTGCCGTACGACAGGCTTCAGCCTGTCATGCCTTCCCTCAACGCGCCCAACCCGGCTCGGGGTCACCCCGTACCGTCTCGCCGGACGTTCGCTGCGCCCATCCTGGGCTTCACTCACTCGGATGTGCCTGCGCTCCGGCATCCTGCCTGCGCTGGTCACATACGCCGGCTCAACGGCAGGGTAACCCCTCGCCTCCCCTGGTTGTGCGATGGAGTCAGCCCACCGTCGCGGCGCGGATGCCCGCCTCGGCGGCCGCCGCGAGGCGGTCGATCTCGTCGAGCGTGATGCACAGGGGCGGCATGATCACGACCGTGTCGCCGAGCTGCCGCAGGATGGCGCCGTGCCTGCGGGCGGTGAGGCAGGCCCGGGTGCCCCGCTGCTCCTGCCACGGGTAGGGACGCCGTGACGCCTTGTCGGCCACGAGATCCACGCCCGCCACGAGGCCGCACTGCCGCACGTCGCCGACATGGTCGAGCCCGCCCAGCCTGGTCACCTGCACCCGCAGCCTGTCGATCTTCGGCGGCAGTGACTCGAGCACGCGTTCGTCGCGAAAAATGTCGAGCGATTCGAGGGCCACGGCGGCGGCGAGGGGATTGCCGCCGTAGGTGTGGCCGTGGAAGAACGTGCGGCGTTCGGCGTGGGTGCCGAGGAAGGCGTTCCAGATCGTCGCCGTCGTGAGCGTGGCGGCCATCGGCAGGTAGCCGGCGGTGAGACCCTTCGCGAGACAGAGGATGTCGGGCGTCACGCGTTCCCGCTCGCACGCGAACAGCGTCCCGGTGCGGCCGAAGCCGACGGCCACCTCGTCGAGAATCAGGAGCACGTCGTGCCGCTCGGTGAGCTCGCGCACGCCGTGCAGGAATCCCGGCGGATGGACGAGGATCCCGCCCGCCGCCTGCACGAGCGGCTCCATCACGAGGGCCGCGACCGTGCCGCGGTGCTCGGCGAGCGTGCGGTCGAGCGTGGCGAGCGCTTCGGCGAGCGACGGGGCCGGGCGGCCGGTGTGCGGGCAGGGGCCGCCGGGCGAGGGGACGCGGACCGCGGCGAACGTGAGCGGTGCGAACATCGCCGTGAACCGATCGACGCCGCCCACGCCGATCGCGCCCAGCGTGTCGCCGTGGTACGCCTCGCCGATCGCGATGAAGGTCGTGCGGCCGG
>Ga0214917_10000571_pt1 | contig 48129 bp, 48 predicted proteins | sample LL_1208_BB_MetaG_FD_177983 | JGI IMG/M metagenome (GOLD analysis project Ga0214917, IMG submission 177983) | Freshwater microbial communities from Lake Lanier, Atlanta, Georgia, United States - LL_1208_BB | ecosystem: Environmental > Aquatic > Freshwater > Lake | place: USA: Georgia | collected... | reverse complement strand
CTGCACGGATTTCATATGGGGATTCTTGAAGGCCGGCTGGTTCTCTAGGAGCACGTGGTCCGAGGACTTAAAGGCGCTGAACTTGGCCGCCACGAAGGCACGAAGAGCATCGTGAAGATCTGCGAGCGTCTGCTGGGCTGCCTTCACAAGCTTCGGTTTGATAAGGGGAACGGAGCACACACCTTTTAGTCGTTCCAGGAGTTCCTCCTTGGTCCCTGTGGCCTTTAAGTCCTTGGCCTTGAGTGCATCCTTAAGTGCTTTCACAGCAATAGACTTGGATTCAAAGGCAATGGGATGTGTTGCGGGAATGTGGCGCTTGCACGAGGGACCGCTTGATGACTGATAGGTGGCCTTGGACTTACATTTGGAACAGGTCTGCTGTTCCTCCTGTTGGTCCGCAATGAGATTACAGTTTTCCATTGCTAAAACGAGATTTTGGGACGCATCAAAAAGACAGTAGGCTAGATTTTTGATGCCAATATCAAATGCAAGGTAGATCATTCTTCTTGTATAGGGGATCTAGATTCTTAGACTCTTACAACAAAACCAGCAAGGCCCATTCCAAATTAAAAATGAAATGACCGAAGGATCCCAGATAGTGTATAATGGCTAAGGCTGTATCTTCTTTATTTTCAACGAGTTTTTGCGGAGTCAGCATTAGATCAAAGAGTGTTTCAGGTTTCGTCCCTGAATGTATACTATATACCTTGTCTGCAATAAAGAGGAGAAGGGCATAAAGTATGATAAGGCCGGCATAGACGCGTGTTGGATGGCCTTGTTGAAACCAGAGAAAGGCAATTGGAAATAAGATAGAGATAATTACAATCATATCCATCGATTTCATATTAATCGATGCGTGATCTGCATCGTATAAGTAGGTGCAAATAGTGATGGCTGCGAGCGAAGAAAACATCACGCTGTAGTATTGTGTGTAGAATCCGACTAACACATTGGCTATAAGAAGAAGCATATTTAGAAAATAGAAACTGACGTGTTTCTGAAGATATTCTATGCCTTCTGATAAGAATTTCATCCCTAATAATCTTTGGGTTAATAACCAAAGATTATTGGGGTTGGTTGTTTTGTTTAAGGATTTAATGCATAATAGGTAGTCGGCAAAGCCGACTACCTATCATTTAAAGTCATAAACGGATGCTCTTCGCATCCGTTTATCCGGGGATATAAGCATTTGCACCCCGTCGCGTATTACGACCGCCGGATCCCTGCTTTGTCAGACTAATATGCTTGACATTGGCAAGGCGTTCCCTCGGTGTAGACGGGAGCACATAGGTGCCGAAGAGAGGCACAGCCTTCGCATCTGTTCGTTCCACGCCAAGACCATCCTTGTAGTTTGTATTGAGAAGCTCATTCTCAAAGGGCGACGAATAGGCAAGGACTGCAGGGGGAGGCACCGTCTTGGCGATTGGCAGGGATGCACCCGACCATTCGGACATTCGCTGCCTGGAGAGATTGATAATGGAATCCGTGTGATTTATCATCCACTGCTTTGTGGTAAACTGTGTTCCTGGTGGGAGATTGTAGTTGCAATGAGGCCTGTAGTCTGTTACAAAATGCCCATCCGCCATTACGCCAGCATAGGCCGGATAGCGACTATCTTGCGCCGGCTCCAACGTTTTGCCGACCTCCATTCGCTTGGCCTCCTTGTATTCTGTGCCGGCGGGAAGCATTTTAAAATAATTAGGTAGAGTCACCTTATTAAATCCATTTAGATCCATACTCTAAATACATTATATATTTAAATTATATCCATTATTATTTATTTTCATTTATTGTAATTGTGCCTGACCCCCCACAACGTTTGCATATATATTTACCCTTTCCCCTACAATCCTCACATTTATCATTGTAGGTTGTCCCGTGATGTGTATTAAGTGTTTGTCGTGTTCCAGTGCCATTACAATTATTACAAGGATCTATTTCTCCATTACCATCACAAACATCACAAGGAATCCTTTTTTTTTTACCACCCCCTCGTCTTTTAACGCGCCGGACCCTCTTAGCACGACGTGTTAGACGTTTAATAAGACCACGGGGCACAAGCCCTTGAATTGCGGCATCTGCCCGACGTGTAACCTTCGTCCCAACATTATTAAGCCCGGATAGACTATTATGCACAACCTTTCCAGCCGTTCTAGTTAATCCTCGCGCAGTATTATTTACCGCACGAATAGATTCACGAACAGGATTGTAGAGATATCCTACTAATCCTCTGCGTGCTTTTCGTGTTTTAGCCATTCTATTTTATACATCACAAAAAAATATAACTGGGCTCTCAAAATGCTTTGATAATATCTACAATATTCATTGTTGTGAAGCGACTACGAGCTGAGATGCCCAGAAGGCTGGGATCCTTTAGTGTAAGAGGGGCCAGAACAGATGTAAAGCGCTCCTTGAGAACACCGCGGAGAGCGGTGGCCAGCTCCGTGCGCTCCTCTTTAATGGAGGAAATGATACGCGACAGGCAGATCACATATTCCTCTAGAACGGGCTTGCCCTTCTCATTAGGGGCCATTCGCTGAATATTGTGCACAATGCTGTCCAGTGTGGTGACAAAGAGCTCTGTGTCCAGCACATTGTATTTGATGAGTTCTCCGAGGAACTGGGCATAACCCTGTCGATAGGCCTTGTCCGAGTTGCTAGACAGGAGTTCCTTGTAGGAGTCCGTTTCAAGCTCCGAAATATCATCAAAGATTGCTGCAAATTCTCTGTATCGCGCAATCATCTCGCTCAGCAGCACGGAATACTTTCCTGTTAGTTCGCACAGGAGCTGAGCATAATAGGGACAGAATGTCTCCTCGCGTGTGGCCTTCTTGAAGACAAATGTCATAAAGTCCTTCAAGAAGTGTGTTTTTCCGGAATCAAGAATCTGGCAAAGGAAGTGGAAGATCTCCTTGTAATTCTTGGGAGTGAAGTTGTTCAGCTTATCTTGAATGAGCAGAAGAACTGCATCGTCGGCTTCCCCTGTTTTCTTGAACCGGCTGACGTATTTCGGGGGTGGAGCACTGCTGCTACTACTACTGCTATTGCTACTAGAATTTGTAGCAACTGTTCCTGCAGATCCCCGAAATTTATTGAATGTGCGGCCTCCACCAGCGCCACCGCCTCCACCTCGCCAATCAACCTTCTTCCAACCCTGCGATTCCGTTGTATGCGAGATAGTATCGTGCACTGCCTGAATGGCACGAAGTATACCTGCAGAGATTACGGAATCACGCAGTTCGGATTGAAGGGAGAGGATGGCGTCTATACGATTCATAGTTGTACTTAATCTGGATATATTTAAGTTGTTGCTTGATGCACACATTTTAATGGGATACACGACTTCAAATTTTTTGATACACAAAAAATATATTAGTTGTGCCCGTTTTACACAACTAATAAGATTCGTGATCAAAAGAATATACAATGGACGTTCCCAGAATTCAAGATGCAGTCCATATTCCGTCTCTCAAGGACTATCTGCAGATCCAGACTCAGGCTGGGGCTGCTGCCCTTCAAGAAAAAACCAGCAAATGGATCTCCAATTCCAAGACTCTAGAACAGCGATCACAACAGTTCCGCACCCTTCAGCATAGTCTGAAGACTGGTCCAAAGTTCTCGGCAAATCTCACCAAATCATTCTCAGAACTCAAAGAACTAGAACCCGACTTAGACGCCCTCATTGCGGATCCCTCCGATCTGGAAACAGAGGCCTTCAATGAACTCCTGTTCTTGAAACAATGGTCGCTGCCCCTGAATTTTATCCCCTATTTGCTCGCATTCTGGTCCATTCTCCGTGTCTACATATTTCCCGGAATGGCCCTAATGATGCCCATTGTAATGCTCATTCTCCCCTTCATTATCGTAAAATTCATCTTCCATATGCCACTAACAGTGAGTGGCTATTTTACCCTTGTCACTGCCATATTCTCGGGACAGATCGGCACTCTCTTGAGCCCCGAGTCCTTTGGTTCAGCGCAGCCGCAGCCTCAGCAGCCAAAACCAAATTCCTTTGATATTTTTCAACTCATAAAAACCGGTCTTCTTGTCGGCACCATCGTGCAGAGCTTCCTGCAACCCTATTGGTCGTTCCTGCACCTGTCATCCATTGACACCATCATTCAGAAGAAGGCAGCAGCCCTTGTTCAATTTAAGACACTCTATGAAACTGTGAAATCAGAACTGTCTAATCACGGCTTCCAAATGGCCAAGAATCCCTTTGCACCCGACATAGCGGATGGGCGACAACTCGTGGCCTCCGCCCATCTGCATCCGACCTTTCTCAAATATGCACTGCATCGCCTCGGATCGGTAGAGGCTCTCGTGTGCCTTGCCTTACAGACGGATCTAACGCCCGTCCAATGGATCACTGCTGCCCCCCCTGTAATGCAGCTCACGAACGCCTTTGATTACCGAGTAGATCGTGAGGCCCGTGTGACCTTCAACCTAGATCTCAGTGGCCACGCCCTCCTTACCGGCCCCAATCGCGGCGGCAAATCCACGACTCTACGGTCTCTCGTGGCCACCCAGCTCTTAGCACACACCTATGGCTGCGCCTTTGCCAAGCAAGCACGCCTCACTCCCTTTCACAAACTCTATGTCTGCCTGACGCCCGAGGATCTCCCTGGAAAGAAATCGCGCTTTGAACGCGAAATTGAATTTACGGCGCACACGCTCCAGTCCAAGCAGCCGAGTGAGCGATCCCTCGTGCTCCTGGATGAACTCTATCATTCCACGAACCCCCCCGACGCCGAGAAGGCCTGTGCGATCTATACTGAGCAGCTCTGGGTCCAGCCGAACACGTTGTCCATTATCAGCACACATCTCTTTGATTTCGTGGACCGAGCCCCCACCGCCATTCAACGTCTTTGCTGCCCTGCCACCATCAGTCCGGACGAGTCCGTGCGCTACACCTATCAGTTGGCCTCAGGGATCTGCAAGGTCAGTTCGGTCAAGGAACTGCTCGTGGAGAATAAGTTGGTTGGCGTTTGATAGATCTAAAAAAATATCTGCGGACCGGCAGAACAAATGGCCGGCTTAAATGATACGCTGACTCTTGGTTTGATTCTAGTGCTTCTCTTTGGCGCGGTCAGCTTATACCTCTACACCCGAATCCAGCAGTGTGAGCAGAAGCTCAATCTGGTGGAGTCCATTCTTCTGGATATTAAAATGAGTGCAGAGCTCCAGGCCTATCCTGAACCTCCTGCACTCCAGCAAAGCCAAATGGCTGCAAGCAGTTACAATGACGATAAGCCCAATAACTCTAGCACTGTAACACCTTTTGTTTCAATGGATGAACAGGATCTCTATCAAGGCGCTTTAGCAGAAGCTTTGGAAGAGAGTGCAGAGCCCATTGAGGCTGAAGAGATTTTACCATCTACGGCAGAAACTCTACCAAAGGTCACTACGAACTATGAGTCTATGACTCTGGCAGAACTCAAGGCCCTTGCTAAACAACGTGGTATTACAGGTTCCAGTTCTATGAAGCGCAGTCAAATTCTGGAGGCTTTGAAACCTAAGACTGAAAAAGTCCCCTCAGATGGTGGGATTCTCTCTGCACTTGCTGAGCAAGGATCGCCTATCGATGCATAAATAAAAATTTGATGCTACAATTTTTTATATTAATGTTTAAATCCAGATTCTAAAATGAGAAATCAACATAGAATGCCCCGCAAGTCAAACAAGGATGAGGACGCCAAGAAGAAGAAGCCTGTGCCTCAGAAGAAACGCGCAGGAGGTCGCCGTGATGATGAAGATGATGATAGTTCTGTGGACAGTCACGGAAACATTCGTGGACTCATTGCCTATTCATCTGAATCAGAATCCGATGAGTCTGTGGAGGTTCCGGTGAAGCGCCGAGCCGCTAAGAAGCCAGAGCCCAAGAAGCGTCTCCCTGCTAAGAAGCGTCGCATTGAGCCGGAACCTGTTAAGAAGACCAAGGGACGTCGAGTAGTTGAGTCAGAGTCAGAGGATTCCGAAGACTCAGAAGACGAAGAGGATGGTGAGACGCTCGGTTCTGAAGATACGGATGATGATGATGAGAATGACTTTGAGGAGTTTGAGGGATCCGATGATGACGATGATGAGGAGGATGAAGACTATGAGGGGGAAGAAGATAAGCAGAGCGGTGGGAATATGGTGATCACCTTTGGAATGGAGGGAGGTGCCGATCCGATGGTCCCTCAGCGCCACAATATGAAGAAGGAGTCCGCCTCGGTCAAGAAGTTCGTCAAGCTCGTCACAGCGCCCATCGAGGACAACACGATTGATACGCAGATTGATCAGTTCAAGGCGCTCACGGAGCCCAAGCAGCAGGAGTTGATCCTCGCTTTGGAGCGCCGCCCGACGAGCACGGACACCGGTGTGAATCTGATGCTCCGCATCCTGACACTCAAGCTAAATCCAGAGATCCAGTCTATTGTGCTCGCCAAGTATAATTCGCTCCAGAGTCTCGATCCGAGCACCGGCGAATACTTCAAGCTCCGTAACTGGTTGGATAAGGTTGTCTCTGTGCCCTTCGGAATTCACAAGGAGATCCCCATCAAGCTGGAGGATGGCTCAGAGGAATGCGCAAAGTTTATGCAGTGCGCGCAGAAGTCCCTCAATGAGGCGGTATACGGACAGGAGGATACGAAGCTCCAGATTCTGCAGTATATCACCACTAAGATCGCGAATCCTACGAGCCGCGGCACCTCACTCCTGTTGGTGGGACCTCCTGGCATTGGCAAGACCTCGGTGATCAAGAATGGCATTGCGAAGGCGCTTGGCCTGCCCTTTCAGTTCATCTCATTGGGCGGTGACTCGGATGCCAGCACCTATACGGGTCACCAGCTGGTCTATGAGTCCAGTCACTGCGGCAAGATCGTGAACTCGCTCATTGCTGCCAAGTCAATGTCGGCCATTATCCTCTTTGATGAGATTGACAAGATCTCGGCCACGCCGAAGGGGGAGGAGGTGCAGAATATGCTGATTCACTTGACTGATCCGGCGTCCAATGAGGGCTTTGAGGACAAGTATCTCTCGGGCATTCCCATTGATCTGTCGAAGGTGATGTTTGTCTTCTCGGCAAATGACATTACCAAGATTGACAAGGTGCTCCTGGATCGTCTGATGACGATTGAGCTGAAGGGCTATGATGTGAAGCAGAAGACGACGATTGCGGAGAACTACTTGCTGCCGGCAGCTCTGAAGGAGGTGTCCTTGACGGAGCGCGTTTCCTTAGGTTCGGGCGTAGTCAACTACATCATTGAGGAATACGCAAAGGAGGAGATGGGTGTTCGTGAATTGAAGCGATGCATTGAGCAGATTGCCCAGAAGATCAATATGCTGAGGTTATACAATGCAAAGGAGTTGCCGTTCCACATCAAGGACTTTACTCTGCCGTTCAATGTCAAGAAGGAGCACGTGGATCTCTTCTTGAAGAAGAAGGAGAAGCAGGGGCCTCCTCCAAATATGTATATGTAAAAGGTTGCCGTATCATATTATTTTCTTAAATAATTCTAATAACAATCACAAGTATCACAATAAAGATTCCAATCAGACATAATGCGGTTAGAATCTTTTTTTGTTTTTCGGCATTTTGCTGAGTTTGCTGATTTGCAGGCGCAGCACTCAATGGCGTATATGCTGCTATTTCCTCTTGTTGAACACGAATAGCGTAGTGATGATCTTCTGACACACTATTCGTGGATTTCGCCGTTTTTGCAGGCTTCTTTGCTTTTGGAACAGCAGTCGTATTATGCCGCTCAATCATAGAACGTAATGCATAATTTGGAACAAGACTTGCTGCAGTCATAGGTTCTCTTGTAATCGGACTTGTAGTATGAGTTCTCAACCATTCTGTAATTGCAGAACGCTCATATGTGCGTCCATCAGATCCAAGAACTGGGTCTACCATTTTTGACTGCGTAATCGGACATAGGAACTCCTCCACCTCCATTAATACGAATAGGGTGGCCGTAGTTTAGACTGTTGCATCTTTTTTTATTTGATTCTGCAGAACAAGAATCTGATTCCGAAGAGATGCCTGGGACACCACTTGACTCGCTAAGACCTCTATTTGGGCCTGTAAACCCGGTATAAGGAAGGTCCGATTCTGGAGGCCCGGAACGAGATCCGCCTGTCGTTGAAGGCCAGGAACAAGATCGGCCTGTTGCTGCAGCTGGGCAATGAGCAGGGTATTGGACGCATCCTGCACCTGTAAGTCTTCAAGCTGCTTCTTAATAATGGGAAATTGTCGGACCTGATGCATAAGATTCGGCACGAGGGCCGCTTGCGGCTGGAACTGATCCAGCAATGTCTGAAGCTGCTGAACTTGTGCCTGAAGGGAGGCCGTGAGCGATTGCTGCAAGGCAAGCTGTTCGTTAGGTGAATCAAACGGAAAGGGTGTATTGGGACCCGTGCTCACAGTGGAGGTCAGCTGGGGCGTCTGATCATAACTTCCTTGTCGGAGATTGGCTATAATCGCCGAATGGAGCGCAGGAATGGTCGGATAGTAGTTGAGAGAACGGACAGTGCTAATAAAGGCCATCGTCATTGCGCCCTGGGGCAGGCCCGTATTGGAGCCATTTGTTCCTGTTATTTCCTCGTATGCATCCTCATTGTCCTGGCAGCCACTCAGGCAGTAAAAGCCCTCTGCAGGGCTCAGATTTGTGGAGTCCACGCCTGTAAAGGGCAGATCCATAATCGTGCCCGAGCGGCAGCAGTCAAAGATTGCGAGGCCAATTCCTTTAAGTCCTTTTATGATGCCGTTGATCTCGTCGTCTTTGATATAGCCGGCCCTCGCATAGTCGCACGGCACAACACACTCGTCCAACCTGTCCGTCTCGTCCTGATTTGTATCGCTGATTTGAGTGCCGTGGCCCGAATAATGGAGGAAGATCTGGGTTGCAGGGGTCGCATTGGCCACGAGGGCCTGTAGCTCCTGAAGTATACGGGCTCTTGTGGGCATATTGGAAGGGTCGTCGTCTCTAAGTGTAATAATAGTATTAGGATTGAACCCGTAGGCATCTACAAGCAGGGATTTCATCTCTATGACATCAAAAATACACCCCTGGAGCTGATTCGGTGTATTGATATAATTAATACCGATTAGAAGGGCTCGTTTGTCTGTAGACATCACTCTATTCTATGAAAAAGAATAGAGTGATGTTCATTCTGACGCTTATAGCAACCTGCGCCGAAAGTAGAGAACATAGTTGGAACCCGAGAAGCGAGGGGCAGGGAGCTGCTGGCTCATTGCATCATCCATCCACCACCAGTCATTTGTGACAGGGTGCGCCATCTGGGCCGAATAGTGGCCTCCGTATTGAGAACCGTGGTGATCTGCAATGGCCCTGCACTCGTAGGTCCAGCTCCTGGATGGATGTATGGACTCGGGGGCGAAGTGATCTGCAAAGTTGATGGGAGTGCCGTCATAGGGGGTGGCCTGGGCATTCTTGCGTCCATCGAAGCCCTCAAAGCGTTTAATAGCGACGAATAGGGATGCGGGGAGCTGCCAGATGTGACTATACATTTGGGCATTCTGGCGGCCCTTGCCGGCCTTGGCGCAGGGCTCGCAGTCGCGGTTTTCAATATCCGTAACACTGCATTCGGACTTGAACCACTCCTGGAGAGAGTCGCCCTTGCAGGGGATCTTAAAGACATTGAAGGTCTCCCATTTGTAGTTTTTTACGTGGCATTCGGAGCACTCAATTGTCTTGCGCATCATTCCGAAGAAGAGATCTACCACGGGTGACACATTGCGGTGAGTAAAGGCTGCCCAGCCCTCTGCGCCGAGTTCTACCAGGGGCCTGTCTGAATGGTCGGGAGGAGGGGGCAGGGCGGCTCGACCTCGCTTCTCATTGAGGGACTCGTGAAAGTTGTCCAGGAGCCAGATTAGATATTCGTGGCTGTCATTCTGATTAGGCTTACCGAAGTTGTCATAGACGGTACCCTTCACTGCATCACGGATAGAGTTGAGGAAGCCCATTGGTCGGACGTAGGCGGGTCTGTGGGCGGACCACATACTTTGGGCGAGATCCTGGTAGGCGAGGGTGACAGCGGAGGTCACATCTTCCTTGTCGGCGACAAGGGCGGAGGACAGATCTTCACGAAGGATAAAGGCATTCCATTCGGGGACGGCCCTGAGGAGCTGGATGGTGGAATTGGCATAGCAGGTATTCCCCATATTTTGCAGGCCCACGACACCCTTATTTTTGGGGTCAGGGACTGGTTGCTGAATCAGCTTAGGCGTATCACTGGGTTCTTCAACGGCTTGCATATTTCTAGGTTACTTATACTATGGATAAAGAGCTTAAGTAGTGTATACTATTAGCTAGTAGAGTAACTCTTTAGTATGAGTAATTATACTTCAAATTTTCGTGTGGGACTTTTGGATGATCTTCACAACTACTTTCCAGATCTTCTCTATAATTCGGATCGGTTTCAGTCCGTGCAGGATGTTTTGCAGTATGTGCAGGGTCAGGCCAGGACCCTATGTAATCCCTTTGAACAGGGACAAAGAGCCTACCGATCTCATTTCCAGCCACAGCAGCAGCCACAGCAGCAACAGCAGCAGCAACAATTAAATACAGTCCATATACCTGTTCAATCACCTACAGGTCCAGTAGGGGATTCTTCAGGAAGCCCTGTTCTTATAGAATCAACAGGATCTACACTTTCCACACCTGTTCGTCAAGTTAGGGGATTCACAATCAATCCTCCCCGAATTTCTCGTCACGCACTGCGCCCCTATTATACAAGTATTATTGATGATTTTAACAATGATGAAAATCTAATCGGCATTAATACACTTGGAAGTTTATCTAATCTATTCAATATTGCACTCAATCCCTCCTTCGGATCAATGAATGATGTTGTAGTTGTTCCAACTGTAGCACAGGTTAATAATGCAACATCCCTTGTAAATAATCTAGATACATCTGGCCCAGAGGATTGTGCTATTTGCCAGGAGTCAATGGAGGAAAATCTTCGTAAAATAAATCGATGTAATCATCTATTTCATCGCTCGTGCATTGAAACCTGGTTCCAGTCAGGTGTTACGTGTCCCATTTGCCGCATAGATATCAGAGAGTAAAGTAACTTAAACTTGGTTATTTAATTACATTCTAGAACTAGAATGCAATTAAATAAAACAGTCTGGCTTCTATGGCTTCAAGGCTGGGACAAGGCCCCCTGGCTCCAACAAAAAGTTCTAGAATCCTGGCGCCACAATAATCCCTCCTGGAACATTGTTCTTTTGACCCACGAGAACTTAAAGAATTATATAACAGACATCCCCTATCTCTATGATCCACGAAAAATGATCACAGCCCAGGCCGCATCCGATATTATTCGCCTATCCGTCCTTAAGAATCACGGTGGGGTCTGGGCTGATTCCACGATGCTCTGTATGCAACCCCTCGATAATTGGATCAATGCGGAAACTATGGCCGGCGGACTCTGGATGTATCACGGAGGTGGAGGAGGAATGCCCGAAACAGAGGGTCCCGCCTCTTGGTTCATTGTATCTGAGGCCAATGGGCTAATGATCCGTAAGTGGAAGGCCGCCTGTGACGAATACTGGACTGCAAGATCCAGAGCTCACGAATATTTCTGGATGGATGGTCTTTTTAAACGCTTATATGAAACAGATCCCGACTTTAAGGCCACCTGGCTCAAGGCTCCCAATATATGCTGTGAAGCAAAAGGCCAGGCCCACGCTCTTGCCTATACCCTTTTTGAGAACACGCCGGAACTTAAAGAGCTTATCACTAAATCGCCCCCCTACGCCTTTAAATTATCCAAGAACTGGACGCTGCGCTATAAAAATGAATTACCGCCTGAGGCGGAGTTGACCAATGGATATTATGCAATTCAGATGAGTAAACGAACAATCGCCTAAGCAGTGCCACTGACGGATGCAAGATCATTGGGGAGCACGGGAATCTTGATAGAATAGTGCTTCTCAATATCATTCATCATTTCCATCTCCATATCACTGCCAATGAGATTGATGGAGGCACCCTTCTTGCCATAACGACCTGTGCGGCCAATGCGGTGCAAGTAGTTCTCGCGATTAGGGGGCATCTCGTAGTTGATGACCAGGCTGACGGCCTGAACATCAATGCCCCTCGCTATGATGTCCGTGGCCACGAGGATGCGGCTGAGACCACTGCGGAAATCGGTCATACGCTTCTTGCGCTCTGCAGCGTCCATATCGCCGTGAATGCATTCCAGGGTGAATCCCTCATCAGTCATCCTCTTCGTGAGCTTCTCCGCGGTTTGTCGCTTGTTGACGAAGATGATGGCCTGATTGATTGCCATATGCTTGTAAAGATCGCACAGGGTGTCATACTTCCATTCATCACGTTCGCAGGGAATATGATACTGGCTGATGCCCTCCAGACGAACTTCATCCGCTGGCAGGAGAATCTTAACAGGATGCTTCAAGTAAGTATCCGCAAGGACCAGAACCTCCTCGGGCATCGTGGCTGAGAACATTGCCAGCTTACACGAAGGAGGGAAGGCACCGGTCTGAAGAATGGCCTGGATCTGGTCCGCAAAGAGATCTGCAAGGAGCTCATCGGCCTCGTCCAGGATGAGATACTTGAGCTTATCCAGACGCATTCCGCGCTCTCGGCGTATGAGATCAAAGATGCGCCCGGGCGTGCCGACAATGAATTGCGCGCCACCTCGAAGGGCCTTGAGATCCTGATCTACGGGAGTGCCGCCACAGGCACTTAGAACCTTGAGACCAGTTTGATGTTCTGAGACCTTGAGGAAGGCGCCGATGCCTTTTGCAACCTTCTCGGTCTGCTGGGCGAGCTCCCTCGTGGGGCTGATGACAAGCACCTGAGGGGCTTGAATGGCGGGATCCACGTTGGATATGGCGCCGATGGTGAAGGTGCCGGTCTTGCCAGTGCCTGACTGGCTCTGAGCAAGAAGATCATTGCCGTCCATCATAGGCTTGATGGCGACACGTTGAATCTTGGAGGGCTTTTCGAAGCCGAAGGAGTAAATGCCGCGCTCGACATTTTCATTGAGGCCCATATCCGAGAATTCGGTATAGACGGTGAGACCCTCTGCAATAGGGTCGGATCTAGCTGCAGTAACACTTGAAGTAGATGATGATGAATTCATCTCAGTCGTTGTTAATTTGGATAGGAGTTGAGCTGTTGCCATAAAGTTGTACCTTTTAGTTTTGAGAGATGTTTAGGTTCAAATTTTTTGTCATTGATTTTAAATGCTAAATACTCTGAATATGTAGCATTTAAATACAACTATTTTACAGGCTACTTTTACTTGAAATATTTTGCCAGTATATATAGTAGAAATGGATATGTTTACACAATTATTTTGGCTTAGCACAATTTCATTTTTTATCCTATCTATTTATTTATTATGTTGCACAAAAAGGACCAATATATTTTATTTGCAGATTGCCTCTGGTTGTGGTATGTTTGTAACTAGTAAGATTGGACGGACATTTTTAGGATTAGCGTAATCTAAATTTGATAGTTTAAACTCTGTATGTATAGAATAGTAGAATGAGTGTAAATGGTGATGATGGGAGCGATGCAGGGGATTTTGAGGTAGATGCATTTGAGGAGGATGAGCTTGCCATAGCGGAGATAGATCTACCGGGTATTAAACCGGAACTGCGAAAACTATACGCAGCACATCCTGAACTCCTCGTGGACTATATTGAGACGATTCTATCCAAAGTTCCCCTGAAGTTCGCTCAGCCATCCAAAAATCCGGCGAATCCGAATTATGATGAGAATCATACCACGTATCCGTTCTTGACGCTTTATGAACGGACACGAATCATTGGATTGAGAGCAAATCAGCTCAGTCAAGGAGCGAGACCCTTTATTACCATTCCTAAGCATATTACGGACGTGCGTGATATTGCGCGTCTAGAACTTGCTCAGAAGAAACTGCCGTTTATTGTTAAACGACCGTTGCCGAATGGACAGTTTGAAGTCTGGCGCCTTAGTGATTTGATGCAGTTTTAGAGAAGGAGCGGAGCTTTGTATTTTTTTCGGAGGAGTTGAGACGACGGAGAGGGCTGTCTTTTGATTGTTGTTGCTGTTGTTGTTTCTGTTTTTCAGCCTGTATTAAGAGTATATTAAATTGACATTCGTGTAAAAAAGATGGAGCGACGGGGCTAAATAAACGCTTAGGGATCGGCTCAGCCACGGCATTGCTCATCTACCTAATTTAGTTTGATATTTTTGTATCAAACTAATTTAGATACTATGGCTCAAGTAAGAATAAGGGCAGAATATCCAATGGGACCTTGGAAAAGTGCTCCAATGCCTGGGCAATATGTTTTAATTAAATTTAATAATACAATTGGAATTATTTCACATTTAATTAGTGAAGCCCCTAATCGTCTTAGTAGACCTGGTGGTAATATATACAAAGTTATTGTAGTTGAACCATTGTCAAATGGTAGGCATCTTGATTATGATGTGGAGGTATATTCAATGAAACCAATTGATCATACCGAGAGTGAATCATTTCTAGAGTATCTACGAAAAAATCATCCGCGTATTTACGACGCAAGAAGAAAATATATTGTTAATACCCGGCACTTAGTATCAGATCTATTTCATACTCACAATAGTAGGTTAAATGCAGGACCAAATGCATTTGGTCCAAGTTTAGTCCGTGAATTTCTTGGCGTGCAGCCTAGTTATGCACAAATAAGTAGGCATTATGCCAAAAAAAATGCTGAAGAAGCAAGTAGTGCTGCTAAAACAGAATCAAAGGGAGGACGCCGACGAACTTCTAAACGATACAGAAAGAGCCATCGCTCCCGAAAAGCAAAGTCAATTAGGCGCAGATCAAGGGCCTAATGCTTCCACCTCTTACCGCAGATTTTGATGGGACATAGATAGAGGAGAAATAGAATAATATTCTAGGATATAAGTAAGAATGACTGAGAATGATAAACCAACCCCTATTACATCCGAGGACTCAGTATATGCCAAACTTTATATATTTGATATTAATAATCATACCATACCTAAGAAGTATTATCATAATATAATACGTAAAAAAACGTTTATGGACATGTTTGATGAAGCCTTTGAATCTTTATGTAGGAATAAAATTAGTAAAGAATATATAAACAATAAGGTATCTACAAGTCATATAATGATTGGAGTATATATAGAGGAGGAGAATCTAAATAATGATAATAATAATGATATAACTACAAAACCAATCGGATATTTACTGGGAAGATATATTAAAACAAATAATATTAAAATAGATCTTATATGTACAGATGGAGATTATAAGGGCTTAGGGAAACAACTTTTATCTATTATAAAAGAAATTGCAGCTGCGAAAGGTATATCATCCTTAAAGTTGTCTGCCATCAATAATGTCAAAACTTTTTATACAAAATTTAATTTTATTAACACTGGACCTAGAAATGAAAGAACTAGTGCCACACCTATGAAATATAACTTGTCAAAATATACAGGGGAAGGAGGCAGACGAAAAACCACTAAACTTAAGAAACACCACTCTAACACAAGAAGGCGGAGATCAAGGGACTAATGCTTCCACCTCTTACCGCAGTTCAAGCACGTAATAAAGATGGTCGTGGGCTCATCTGCCGATCTCGTCTGCATCTCATAATATGTGCACTCCCTCTTGTGGCAACGATTGCACTTATATTCGTCGGTTGCCTGGCGCTTATTGCCCTCCAGAATCTTCTGTTCTCGAATGAGCTGCTTATCCGCCAGTTCCTGCCACCTCTCAGGAAACATATCATAGGCAGTCATCGTGGGAATATGTTCCAGGGGAAATTCACCATCTAGACAGCGTTCCAGAAGTCTCGGATTCTTAATCGGAGACTTCGGATGAATATTCCACAAGAGAGTTCGAAGTTGTGTTCTGTAGAGTTCCTGAAAGGGAATGGCGGTCCAGTTCCTCGGAATATAGTGCTTCTTGGCCAACTGTGAGACGTGAACTAGAAGGCCCTTTTCTAGACCCCTAATTGCGGCCTCATCAAATTGGTCCTCTAGAAATGCCAGCTTCTCAAGACACGATTTACGGAAAGGGTGTGCAGAGGGATCCGAATTTACATCCAGTTCATTCTTGAAGGCATTTCCATCAATCTTGAGATTGAGTGCCATTACCTTCTTGCGCTTATTCACAATGGGCTCCTCTTCCATCTCCTCCAGTTCCTCTTCATCACCTTCCTCTTCCATCTCTTCATCATCTTCTGCCTCCTCTTCCTCTTCTTCCTCGGCCTCCTCTTCCTCTTCCTCCTCCTCTTCGTCATCTTCATCGTCATCATCCTCTCCGAGCTCCAGCTGCTCCATCCAGGATTCAGGAAGATAGGATTCTGGCTTGGACCAGTTGGAACCTTTCTTGAAGGCGATCAGGAGAATATCACCGAATAGGGGCTGTTTTGAGAGTGCTGCCGGCAGCTCCGATTGATTCTGCGTATTGGCCTTTCCCTTCATATAGGCAAAGGCCGCTAAACAGAGTCCATTTGTTGCTGAAATAGTTGCAACCTGTTCGGGTGCATCCTTCTTTCGCATATATTTCTGAATGGTTTCAATCGTCAATGTATTATCTTTTTCCAAAGCAAGGTTTGCTTTACGCACTTCACCTTTGGTATTTAGAACAGTTGTAACGAGTGGCATTCTCTTTCCTAAGATCTACTTAGTCAGAGAAGCTTAAATAGCTTCAACTTTATTATACTAGGGGCCTATGTGGTTTTATTGGTTTGATAAGGATCAGCCCAAAGATCTATCAAAAGATTTATCAAAGGCGCCAATTAAACGAACAGTTCTGAGCACAGTAATACGAGGTTCAGACTGGTTTATTGAAAATGATAGGAGTTATGAGATTCAAACTCAAGAATGCGTTCCTGGAACAAATATAATGTGTATTGACACCAATCCGAGACCCACCGACTGGGTTGGGCCTTTGTATCTGGAGACTATTGAGAGCCCAATGGAGATCTTGAAAGAGGATGCAAAGGGGGTTCTATTCCGTCGAAATGGATGGATGGGAGTTCATTGGTTTAGTAAAGGGGAATGGAAAGACATTAAATCTTGGATATAATTAGATATATGCCTACTGCTATTGTTATAATAAATGTAATAGGGACGGACCCACGACTATATCTTATAATTGAAACGGGCACACGTCATCAATCACCAAATGCAACTGGTAAGATGAAAGATACGCGTATAGATAAGGCAACATTTAATTCTCGTTTAGCTGCAGGCACTCTTCCTTCTACTGCTTTTTATAGGGGATCTTATAGCATTCCACCAAGCACTACATCCTATATACATATACCATATACACCCAACAGAAAAGTTGGATTTGTAAAAGGATCATACGGATCCACTGAAGAACCAGCCGTTGCTGCAGCGCGTGAAGTATGGGAAGAAGTTGGTCTTGATTTAAGAAATAATCTTGAACGTTTTGTCAAGATTGGTGAAATTGATAGAGTTAATCCAGTCTTTGATCTTGTCATTACTGAAGATGAAAAAAGAATAATTGAAAATTTTGTAGATGCAAATAAAACAGCACATCTAGGGGAAGTATTTAATGCTTATTTTGTATCAATTAACACTATTTATGACACTTATTTTCAATATCTGAATCCGCATAGTAAGTCTGTAACTGAAACATTTCTAAATAGAGTTTCTACAGTTCCTGTAATTACATCAGGCATTAGTTGTTTGCACTGTAGTGGTGGTAGACGTCGGTATAGATTAAAAAGTAAAAAGCACCGCTCTAAAAAAACAAAAAGATACACACGTAAATAATATAGTTGTAACTTTCTTAAACAACCTTAGATGGATTATAAGCCGTTTGCATTTATAATTAGTGCGATCATCGTCGGATTTGCCCTATACCTTTTAGTCCGTGATAAGATCTATGGGACAACTGTGGAGAACTTTGAGCATCCTGGTCGTGCCCCCCTCGAAGTTGCACGAACCCCCTATTCGCCCCCCAAGACAGTGATGCCCTCCGGGCCTTCTCCCCCCTCTCAGGCAGCACCGACAGGCGAAGTGGTGATGCACGCAGGGCCGGCACCTCGTGATCCTCTGGCGGAAGACGAAGAGGAGTCGAATGCTGCACCAAAAATGACCTATCCTGAGCGATCATTCCGTCCTGCACCCCCCAATGATCAGGTAGGTTTGGCCTATGAGAGCGGTGTTGCAGGACCATCGGATCAGCCAACAGCAGCCAATATTCGCACCTTTGGCCTGGATATGGTGCAGAATTCGGGGGAGTTCTATAATGGCATATATGCCAATGATACGATGGATGATAAGAGCTTTTCTACCTTTTAAGGGACTTTGGCTCTTCGCCAAAGTCCAAGGTTTAAATGATGGATACTATTCGTGCATTAAACTTGGATTTAATAGAGTGGTATGAATAAGACCCGCAAAGTACGCAAAGCTCCTGTTGAAAGTGCAACATCATTGCCTGAGGGAACAATCAAAGGCAAGTGGGTCATTAAAAAAGTAACAGGCGGAAGTCAACGATGGATGCCGATTACCTCTACTGAACTCAATGGATTCCGGCTGTTTACGACAGACTATGCTGCGAAACACATTGGCAAGTCAATTATTTTGTATTGTCGTGAATACAAGGAGGTCTGGCCGTCTAAAACTGCCTGGTCAAAACCGACCGATTCAACCTATACAAAACTAACCTTTATTCCAAACGGCGATGCAATCAAGGGAAAAACGAGAATAGTAAGATGGCTCAAAACAAAAAGTCCAGCTATCAAAAAAGGAGATCGGTTTGTGATAGATGGACCATTATATGAAGGGAAGGATCTTTTAGCAAATGGAGTTCAAGTGGATTCTTCCGATGGAAAGATGCTTAGCACAGATTTAATGGGAACAGAAGTTTTTGTAAAGGCCTAATATGTGTATTAAACTTGTATCTGTCCCAATATATACTTCGCCATCCCTTCAGGTCCATAGTTCTTAAGAACATACAGCCGTCCCTCCCTAGCAATTTTCTGTTTCTGTTCTTCTGTGAGTTTTGACAACAACTCATAGGAGTCCTGTATCTTATCATAACGGATAGGGAAGTAGTGTTTGAAGCCAATGAGATCATAGGGCAACTTGATTCCATAGTATTTAAAATCAGGGGCGATCACCAGGCAGCCCGCAGCAAATCCCTCCCACAGTTTCCAGCTGTCTAGTTGCACGAGTTTTGTCGGATGCATATAGCCTCCGTGGGCATCTAGCATCTGCACCTGTTTGAGTCGGTTGTAATAAGCCATTGAGTGCCTGCGGCCTGATTGCGCCCACAAGAAATGTTCTTCTGGGTCCGTTGGTTCTGAGAACTGATCATTGTAGAATGTAACTGGAACAGAACATAGGCCCGACTGATAGAACTGTTTTACATAATTTCTTATAGCGTGATTGGTCACACGGTGCGCCTCCAGAATCGTCAGTTCTCTCTCAGACCACCGGCTCATATCCGTATCTTCTGTAGCATTTAGAATCCGATTGGAAAGGGCGAAGGCAAAAGGCTTTACCTTGAGATTCTGATTGGACTGATGGAACGAAGAACGAAAATAGTGGGTGCACCTAGGAATAAATCGGTCTAATTCGCCGGCATTCCATTCATCCCGTGTATTAAATATAATCAGGGGATTCTTGAGTATTGCAAGATCCTGTTCAAAAAGCTGGGGATTAATGGTCACGAGAATGGCACTTGGATCCACTGGGCCCTTGGGAATGAGGCAAGTAGATGCATTGTAGTCCTGCAGAAAATCACGATTTCCCGAGAATGGGATGCCGAGTTCTTTAAGTCCCTGAGCGAAAACAATAAGGGTATGCTGGTCATTTACGGCCTTCGGATTCTGATCATTTAATTCTTCTAATAGGAAATGGAACTTCATATTCGTATTAGAAGAGTGTATTAGGCAAACTTTAGATGCGATCAAATCGGTATCTCCTGCGACGAGTATGGCGGCCCCCTGTTACAGCAGGAGCTGATCCAACCGAGTTTATTCTGTTTACTGCCTTAGCACTAACTGTATTAATTCCACTATTCAATTTACCTATAGCTTTTTGTCCAAGAGTATTGATGCCACTATTAAATTTATTACTAGCCTTTGCAGATAAATTTGTAATCATTGAATTAGCCTTGTTTTGCGCATACCCTTTCAGTTTATTCACACGGCTCTTGGCCATACGAACTGCCGTAGATCCAAACAAGGCAGTAGGCGCTGCAGTATATGGATTTTTGAGGGCTGCATAATAGGCTTTATTAAGACCTTTATGTGCTGCTTCAGCAGCTTTCTCCGCTGCTTTTCTTGCTGCATTCTTTGCCAATGCAGTCCCTTTATTAAGAACTTTTTTCCCTACCTTCTTTGTTATATTTGCTGCCCGTCCAATCGCTTCACCTGCTACATTCTTTGTAGCATTTGCTATACGTTGTGCCGCATTATGGGTGGCCTTCTTAGCTCTATTTGCCGCTGCCTTAAAGAAACCGAGTGCCTTGCTGCCTATACCATTTTGTGCTGTATTTGCAGCATTTACTGCTTGCACTGCATTTACTGCATTGACTGCATTTGCCGCTTCTGTAATCGCCAGATTTGCATTTGCGGTTGCCAGATTTGCCTGTTTCATTGCATTATTTGCTGATATAGCCGCTTGCACCTCAGCAGTTTGAGCAGCAGCTGCATTAGCAGCTGCAATTTTTGCATTCATATTTGCAACCTTTGCATTTGCTATTGCTGGCTTTGCTATTGCTGCATTTGGTGTTACAGCCGCTGCCGTATTTGCCACCTGTGCATTTGTATTCGCAATTTTAGCATTTACCTTTGCGTCAGTCGCAACAGTCGCCATCCCCTACTAATAATTGTGATTTTCCGCATTGATCTAATTCTTCTAATAGGAGACGGAAGACCCTATTCATATTAGAAGAGTGTATTTGGTTGATTTTAGTTGTTTTTCTTGGTCTTTTTACTCTTCTTACTGTTCTTGCGAGTACGACGGCCACCTGCTGCAGGAGCAGCAGTTCCATATGTATTTATTTTATTTATTGCCCTAATCTTATAACGATTGACCGTATTGTTAAATTTTTTAGTAGCCCCTTGTGACGCCCTATTTATCAATGAATTGGCCTTTTCTTTGGCCTTTGTTTCTAGGCTATTAAAATGCTGATTAAACATTGTATTATTTACACTAGCAGCAGCATTTTTAAACATTGGATGTGACTTCGCTGCTGAAAGTGCTGATTTAAGACCTGCACGAGCTGCGCTAGTTCCGCTGGCAAAAGCTTTACTTGCTGCTTGTTTAGCAAATGCAGTTCCTTTATTTATAAATTGTTTTCCTACCTTCTTTGTCATATTGCCCACTCGTCCAACAACTTGAGATCCAACCTTCTTCGCTGCAAGAGCCGCAGCATTCTTAAAGCCCTTTAATAAACCAAACCCCATACCACTTTTTTTTACTTGATTTGCAGCAGTCACATTTGCATTTACAACAGCTGTATTAATTGCATTTGCAGCTGCAACATTTGCCTTTATAGCATTTGCAGCAGTTATATTTGCCTGTATCATTGCATTATTTGCAGCTCTTGCTGCATTTGCCTCAGCAGTCTGGGCAGCAGCTGCATTAGCAGCTGCTGTATTTGCATTCATATTTGCAACCTTTGCATTTACTATAGCTGCATTTGCTATAACAGTATTTGCAACTACAGGATTCACTGCTACAGCCATATTTGCTGCTCGTGCATTTGCATTCGCAATGTTGGAATTTGCAATCGCAACCGCTGTATTCTGATTAGTCGCCATTCTCTACTAATAGTGGCGATTTTAGCGACAAGTCTAAAGCCTAATCCCGATATATAGATAGATCCAGAGACCCAATGCAAACATCGATCCATACCTCAAAACCCAACTTTGATCGGAATGGGAATAAACGCATTCCCCGTTTCTCTCGCCTGGATGAAGACCACATCAAGGCGATAGAAACGTGTATGACACGCCATCCTTTCTTGACGAGTCGTCTGGAAGTGCATTTGCCCGGACACCGAGCAAAACAGATCTTTGAACGCGAAAAGCTCGTTGTCTGGCCCAAGTTTGATCGCCGACCCGCCAACTTCCTTATTTTCATTAATGGTTTTGCTCCCTGTATGTGGGATCCAAGCCGGCAGGAGGGCATCACCTTTCGCTGGATTCTTCCTCCCGGATTCGGTCAGCACGGTCCCACCGTGTGCCTCGCCAATCTACTGAAAGGGGAATCGGTGCTGCAAGTGGAGGATCTGCTCCTCTATGAAGGCCAGGATCTCTGGACCCATCAACCCTTTTCGTCGCGTTGGGCCCAGCTTACAACTTTCTGGAATCGTCTACCTTCCGATCAGCCCCTCTTGGCTGTTAAGCCCCGTGTTGTAGAACCCATTGCCATTCAGGATTGGGAAGAACAATACGACGCCTCTTTATCCTGGATTATTCAGCCTGAGGCAGCGCGAAGTCAGCGATTCTATTGGTGGGACTCCGTAACGCCCAAGAAGGAGAGCACCTATGTGGCTCCGACAATGAGACGCGCCCCCGAGGTCCAGGTGCAGATCTGTGCTCTCGCCAAACCCTACACGGCGATCGGCCTCCCCGACGCGTATACTTTGGAAGCCGGTGATGGAAAACACATCGGCATTGCTGCAGTGGCTACGATGGCCCTGAGCCAGCAACTGAGAGCGCATCCAACTGCTACAGGAATTAAGGTGGAGGTGGTATGGAATGAGGAGTTTCATAAGTATCAGATCACAAAGCTTCTTGCAGACGAAGTCCCCGTTTCGGGCTCCTCTTTCTTTCGTTCCTCTAAGTAGAGGATGGCCAAACGAAGCTTTTTAAAATCACTGAAAACTGCATTTACTAGAATTACTTCTAGAATTGGTCTCAAAAAGTGCAGAACACGCCGTGCGTCTCGCAAGGCCAATAAATCCAACAAATCAAAGAGAAATCAGCGTGGCGGCGGGTATTCCGAGAAGCTGGATCTGTCCATCTATCCTGGGCAGCAGGTGCACCAGGCCTATGGCGGGCCCGGCTATGACTGCGCCGGCACTGCAACCCGTCCTGGGACGCTGGACAGCATCGGAATGCTCCAGAACCCTGGCGGACTTGCGGGGCTCTCCCCTGGTCTTTTGAAGGGGGGTGGATCACAACTGGGCTCCGGTGGACCTGTTGTAATGAATAATGGAACTCTCATCAACGGCGGAAGACGACGAAAGAATAAGCGTAATCAGAATGGCGGCACAGTTCTCGGAGTCTCCGTGGCGGATGCATCCTATCCTGGAACACCTTCCTATGGCACCCCTGCTCAGAACTTTCAGCAGGAGAATGCTATTCCTCCCAATGTAAATGCTGCCCGTGCTCCTCAGATGGGTGGTCGCTACGGAATGGAGGGAACACCTCTAGACCCTGTAAACGGTGTTGGAATGTCCGGCTATGCTCAAATTGGTCGTGTTCAATGTGAGGCTGGCACAACGGATGCGCTCAATCCGGATCCTACCTCCGCAGCAGCCCCTTATGGTGTTCAGGAACTTACGACAAACAGGATGACATATGGTGTTCCAGGATTCACGCAGTTGATGAAGGGAGGCCGCCGAGTTCGTCGCGGAAATAATATGTCAAAGCGCGGTGGACCTCTGCATCGCCGTGGCTCCAAGCACCGAAAAACCAAGAACCGATCCCAAAAAAAAAAGAATAAACAACGTGGTGGTGTAGTGGTCGGTCAGGTGGATGCTATGCGCTACTATGCGCCTACGGCGGGCTATTCCAATCTTCCTCTCGTGCCCCAGGTTCCGAATAATCCTGGCATTCTGATGCAGCTTGGCTATCCTGCTGGACATTTCAATGAGGCTTGTTTAAAGACGAACTAGAACACTTATATAAATATCTTCTAATATACGATAATGAGGATTACCATTAATGTAATAGTAATCCTTTTATCTAGCAATTAATTTATCGCTTTTGACGCCTTGATTGATTCTTTCGATGCCTTCTTCGACTCTTTTTAAGGCGGCCTCCAACAAATAATCGTGGATCCAGAGTGTTTCCTGTTTTTGTTAAATAACAGTATTTCATATTAGCAGTCGGTGGTTTATTACATTTTTCATCATAATCAATGGGAGCACCACTAGAATTGCACGCATCAATACCTAAAAATAATTGACTTTTTCGATTAAGATCATTATATGTAGCAGATGTGCATTCTGATTGCATATCTTTAAACCAAGCTGGAATTCTATACTCTGGATTGTGTTTACCACTTTCTATATTTGATATTAATGCATTTAAAGTAGTACCACGATTTCCAGCTGCATAAGAAACTAACGTATTTAATCGAATATTAAAAGGCGATAATTTGAGCGTATTACTATCATCCATTAATCCAAGTTCTTCGTGATCTGGAAAAAGTTCTAATACAAGTCTAATTAATTTTATCATAATATCTATATCAGCTGATCCATATATAACAATAGTAGGAGCAATACCGCCATTACTTGAAAGAGAGTAAAATCCAGTATTTTCTGGACGAAGATTACTTTCTGCATTAAAATATAAAGATTTAAAATAAAAACAATTATCTTTAAAGTGTTTACTAAGTGATGCTAGTTTGAGCATTGTATACAATATATATTCTTGTTTTACAAATAAATGTATCTTATTTTGATTATAGTCTCTAAAATCAGGCATATTTCCGTTAAATATAAAATGTGTATAAAACCCATTTTTTTGAAAGATAAGTTGTAATAACTGATTATGGATAATCTTAAATGGTAATACAAAATGTGTTGTTATTTGTTCTCGCACAGTATTAGATTCATGAACTACAACTGAATATGGTGGAATTTCTAGTATATCATAAAAACTAAATTTAAATCGTGAAGGGAGGCCTAACTGTTCTTTTCTTTCATATGTTGATTTAATTATCTGAAAATTATCAATTTTGGAATGTAGAGCGACTGTTTTTGTAATATGATCAGATTCTAATAAATAAATATAATTCTTCTTAGAACGATCAATATATTGAAATGATATATACTCTTCTGATTTATTACGATTATCTTGATTTGATTTACTATTAGTATTTTGTTTTAGTTTACTACTAATATCTTGATTCGATTTGCTAATAGTATTTTGTTTTAGTTTACTATTATTAGCTCCCATATAACTATAATTAATATAGATTAAATATTAATTATCTAAGATTCACTTGATAGATTGACAGGACTATTCGTTGGTGCTGTTGTCACTGCCTTAGGAAAGAGGATCTCTAGCCTAGGAATTCCTCCAGTATTCGAATAAGCAAACGTGCAAGACGCACAGAAGGTATGTAGAATGCCTGTTATTTGTGTGCCATTACTCTTTTCAACAATATAGGTGTGTGCTCTGTGATAACTTGTATCTTGGTAATCGGTCAATGGATAAGGACCCTCTATAAGTTCTACAATCTCATCCTTGATAAAGGGCGCCGGCACAGTATCATATTCGTGCGTCTGCTCATTACGGATTCCCAGCACCTTCAACTTCCGATTTGCCCGATCCACCATCTCAAAGGATACACTGTCTTTGTCGTCTCTTAGTGACATTTTGACTAAAAATACTGGGGATCTCATCTTCAAATTTTTAGAACTATCTGACACTCCTCAGGCACCGCCTCTTTGGTCGGTGGAGCTTCATCCCCCGAACCCTTGACCTTCTTCGGCTTATTCACGTGTTCAATCGTATAGGCACACTTCTTATAATATAGCGCCCTCAAATACCATTGACGAACATAAGTGTCGTGCTGGTCAATAACATCAATGATGAGCGGATGTAGTTCCCGCTTATCGGCGGATACGCGTAGGATACGTCCGGTGCTCTGTTCTACTTTCTTTCGAGGACTCGCCATAATCATTGCATTAAGTGCCTTAATATTCATTGCCTCCGAGGCCATCGCATAGGTTGCCAGAAGCACCTGACAGGTTTCCGCATTCCGGTCCAGATCGGCCTGCTTCATTCCACCCACATAGTATCCTTTGACGAGCGCAGCCGGCAGTCCGGCCTCAATGGCCTCCAAATGTCCTCGGCGTTCGGACAGAACAAGAATCTTCCGCCGAGGCTCCAAGGCCAGCGCCGTAACCTCGGCGATCACGACCGCCGTCCTCGGCTCGCAACTCACGACCTGCGTCATTAGCCGCGCGGTCACAAGTTCCCCCCGCCAGTCCACTGGGGCCTCAGCATAGGCCGGATCCTCGTTCTGATACCAAAGGGCCTTCACCACCACCGTAGGGTCCGGCTCTCTCGTCTTCTCCTCATAGACCGGCTTGCCCAAATAGTATTCAAAGACCTTCGTCAGGCCATCGTCCCGTTTCGGGGTCGCAGAGAGTCCCAGCATATGCGGTGTCTGAATTTTTCTAAGAGCACCGCTGAAATGCTGCGCACCCAGATGATGACATTCATCAAAGATGGTGAAGCCGTAGCCACTGAAAGCACCGGCAGGATAGTCTTGAAGGCAAATAGTCTGAATCATACAGATGGTGATGTCATATTCAATTGTCTCAGTTTTGGGGGCTATATCTATGTTCGCCTCCATCAGCCGATTAGATAACACATCCTTATTGCCTCCAACCTTGAGACCCGCTTCCCTGGCAAGCTTCTTCATTTCTGAAATATTTGGGCCTTTTGATGTTAATACTTCTGCACCATATTGTTGTTTATCAGCCTGCACAATTCCTATCCGTGCTCCCTCTACATAGCGCTCAATCTCACCCTTCCACTGGTTCGCCAGGAACTCCTTGTCCACGACAATCAAGAAGCGCTTCCGAAGACGAACAGCAATGGCCAGAGCCATAAAGGTCTTGCCACGCCCACACGGAACACAGATGAGCCCATTGCCGCCTTGGCCAATGAATTTATCAATGATCTCCGTTTGATACGGATAGGGTGTGCCCTTAAATGTGATGGCGGTTGGCAGGGGTAGGCCGGGGCTCATACAATTCGCTTCCGGTAAGCCAAAGTGTTCTTGAGCCCAGACTCGGGGCAGATAATACCGCGTGCTCGACTCCAGCCATAAGGGAAAGGTCTTTTGTCCCTTGCTAAACTTTTCCATAACCTTCGGGGCCACCGTGAGCTCCCCTTTAATAAGGGCAACCTGTTCGTTGGTCAAGGAATCCTTTCGCACAGCATAGCCCTTTGCAGTCAGAAGACGAGTATGATCTTCTGCCATTTATCTGTAGCTTTGTTATTGTTTGCACTCAAATTTATAGTGGTAGAACAGAGGGATGTTAAAAGGTCTAGCGAATCTGAGTGCCTATAAGAAAGAACTCTATTCGTTGATTGTGTTGCTCGTTGTTACATTTGCAGCGCCTGTGCTGCCTCGACCAGTTCTACACCTGTTAGATAATGTGCTCGTCAATATTGTTCTTGTTCTAGGTGTTCTCTTTGCTGTCACTCAGGGGCCTGTAATTGGCATTATTGCACTGATGGCGGTTGCAATGCTCTATATGGAACGCAATCGCACAAAGGTAGAACGGGCTCGCAGCAAGTTCAGCGAGATCCAGGAGGCCTCCGATCCTGCGCAAATGACAGTGGCCCAGGAGGGACAGCCCCAGGATACTGTAACTGTCCGTGAATTTGCGAGGGCCAGGGCCTCTGAGGCCATCTATTTGCCGGGTCCAAAGGTGGGTGACGATGATTTTGAGGCGGTTCTGGGAGCGCCCGATCTAAATGATAAGAAGGTGCAACCAACAGTGCCTCTGGGGGAGAAATCGGCGCCCCTGTTTAAGAACTATCTCGCTTAACAAAATGTGTAAGAACACCAAAATGATCGGATGGATTAATCGGTATAAGCACATTAGAAGGAATGCGCATTGCTCTGCTACGACTAGTGCTCTTAGAACGAGTAGGAGGACTTATGCTCAATGACTTGGCTCGACCTGAACAGCGTGTGAGTCGATCCAAATCATCTGGTCCGGCCTCAGACATATGCTTAATAAACCAGGCCGAATTCTTGGCATCTAGGCACTCATACTCCTTACCGATGATTTCGGATTCCTTTATGTGCCAAGAGTCTATTGCTGGCTTATAAAGAATCGCATCATAACGCAAATGCTTCTCTACGAGTTTCTGATTCCAACGCATAGGGTTGAGGTCCGTATCCTCCGTGAGGCCCGGATCATCTGGATTTGCCAATCGGAAGGTGTCCTGGAATCCAAAATGCCTATATTCATCTAGCATCGCCATTTCTGGCCATTCCTGCTTTGATCCGTCAAGATCAAAGTTGAAATCACCGCATACTATGACATTCTTTTCCGCATAGTGTGCCTTAATCATATCCAGGATCGTCTGTAAAATATCATAGCGGCAACGGCTATAGTGAATCCATTTGTGTTCTTGACCAGGACTATGTTTACTCCCTGCCTGACTATAGAGATTGAAGACCACTAAATTTGGAAACTCTGCAACTAGGAGCGCATTCTCATAGCCGAGAACACCAGGAAGACCATAAACAATAATTCTGGATGGCTTATATTTAGAAAGAAAATAGCAATCTACGCCCCTATCACGTTTCCTTTTTGCATCTGGAGACGGATAGGGAATCTCGGATGCAAAGGGATATTCTTCTATGAGTTCCTTTAAGTGCCCATAGGAAAATTGACTCATTTCTTGGAGGCAGAGGAGATCCGCGTTGGTGTCCCTGAGAGTCTGGGTCAGAAGGGGCAGTCGGAGCTTGAAGAGGTGCTTGAGCGCCGGCTTCTTGGCAAGACCCCAGATATTGTAGGTGAGGCACGAAAAGGTGTCTGGCACCTCCTCTCCATCATCAAATGACTTGTCATAGTCCACCTTGATTGTCTTGTCCGTAAAATAGCAGTGACGGCCAAGATAATTATCTTCATAGCCATATTTCTTTCCCTTTGCGTTTTCGGGGGGCTTGGGAAAGGCTCGGACGCCCTTTGCTCTGCGTTTCGTGCAGCGACTGGATGTTTTTACACAGAGACCACGGGATACTGTCTTATTGTTGCATAGGTGCGGGGCTGATGGCGGGCAGCCACTGTTCATCTCATATTTGGGGATATTATTATGCAAAAACACTGACTGGAATATTAAAGGTTTGCACCAGATCATTTGTTGTAGGAGAACTTTTGTAGAGAACAGAATCCCACCCTTTCTCACCCAGAATGGAAATGATTTTATTGGCGTGTTGTTGCGGGCAACAGTTAGAACGGCCATATAGCACAATTTGAGAAATACACGCTGGGGGATTAAGCTCCACTGTGATAAAGGAGTTTTTATCATTACTTTTACTATGGTATAGATTTGGATAATCCCTAACTCTCTCATTTCCATCCACTGCATTTGATTTTACTGACTGAGGGCTATAGGGTTCGGATGCAAAAGTTGTTTGTCCCTTAGCAATATTTTTACCATTTGCATCTTTTACCACAATCTGACTGATCTGAATATATCCTGGGCCCTGAATAGCAACGTATCGTGCTTTCTTATTACAAGGTGGGATATAGCCACAGACATAAGGAGCTGTGCCATTATTAACATCTTTCAGTATATTTGTAAGTTGTTCTCCATTATATATTGATTTAAAATAACGTGTTAGAGACTCCTTGGAATAGCAGGTTTGGGGTGCAGGATTAGGAGATCCTGCACCTCCTCCACTCCCTGCAGGGTTTCCATAAGTCCCTGATACTAAGGGGGGAGAACCCCCAAAACGAACAAGGGCAGCTGTGCAATTCACCATCTTACAGAAGGATCCATTCTGTAAATCATATTTCAACTTTGCATTTACACAGGAATCTACCTTATTTGTATTATCCTTTGCATCTTTATAAATCCTACAGCTCCTTGCATTTAACACGGGAGCACTTTCATCCCCATTAACCTGTGATGCACAGCCGGAAATGTTGGGCTCCTGTGAGGCATCCTCATAATATTTGGCCATCTCATTAAAGCAGTGTTTTGCCTGCATTTTTGCATTATACTCCTTCAAATACTGGGCACATCCTACTACATTAGATGCTGCGCTTGGTGTCAAGGTGCAGACAGTCAGACCTGAACAGGTATTTTCTTTCACAGTGCCATCGCAACACACTGATTGCTGAGTTTTACCATCAATATAGGAATCCATTTTGTGCGGACAGGTCTTCGGCTGCACAAGATTTATATCTGCCTTAAATGGTTCTATAGAATCATTCATTTTTTGAATGATCAGAGTGGTAATAATAATGACTACCAATAGCAGCAAAATATATATGGTCTTCATTCCCCTAAAGACTATGTATATTTAATTCTATTCTATCTACGCTGGTGCTGTTGGTGCTGTTCCAGTTGAAACAGCTGTAGCCTTTGGCAAAGCCTCTGATTCCGATGAAAAGATAAAGAGGGCCCCCCATAATAAAAAGAATATACTGAAGCAAACAACAATTGGAATCCAAAGAACTTGTAGTTGTTGCCAGGAGATCATATATCCAACTGTGCCATTTATAGTGTCATTATTCTTTATAATTTTGTCTAATGTAACTGTTGTAATACCATTTGGATCTGTCTGTAGATTTTTGAGTTGATCAAATGGCAAACACTGATACTGGTTGGGTGTTAAATTAGTTTTTTTAGAAGCCGTAGTGCCTGAAGAAGAAATGGCAGGCTGTGTATAATAACGTAGTTTATTTTTAAAGGCATCATCTGTAATATTCATAGCGGGTATAATCACAATTCCTGTCCCCATATCTGTCGTCTTAGGACTGCCATCATCATTATAGGACTGAACAATTTTGGTGTTTCCATCTAGATTAAAGGGTGTAATTATTCGTGATCCTATGATTTTGACCCAATCGCCTTCACTGAGCGTAATTCCATCCGTAAAATTATAGATATTTGTGGGGACACCAAAAGGCTGTGGGGCATTTTGCATAATTTCAATATCAATACAAGCACTATAGCTGATAGATTTAAGACCTTTAAAAAGTGTCTCAAGAGTTGGATAGGATGCCTCCGTTGTTGTGGTGGGAAGTAATTGTCGTAAATAAGATGAGTTTGTAGATGGCGTTCCCGTATAGATGGGGACAATTAGCATAATTAAAATAGGTTGATTGGGAAAGGAGGGTGTTTTTGCTTGTTGCACTGCAGATTTATAATTTGTAACAGCCTGATTGATTGTTTGTGTTAAGTAGGTATATATAATGGTTGCATTTGTTGGTTTCTGTGTCCCATAGATACTATAAGATCCACTGCTTGGATTACAAATTTGGCTTGTTAATAGTGTATATATATTTCCCTTAAACATAATAGTATTTGCGGGATCTTCCGTGAACATAAGCGATTGATCGGAAAGTGTGAGAGGTGTTGATCGGGCCGCAAAATTCATAATAAACGGATAGGTGTTGACTGCAATGGGATTTAAATCGGTGGAGGAGGGGATTTTTGTTAAATTTAGAAATCCATACAGAGATTGCGGTGGGCAACTCATCTCTAGATGAGACCTGGAACATATTTGGGTCCGTTTTATTCACTGGTTCTTTGAACCAGTGAATAAAAGTGGGCCCTCAGTTCATTCCTGGCCTCAAATGAGGCCAGGGACGTATTTCGGTCCGAGCGCTCGGAGAGCGCAAGGACCTCAGGCCATCCCTGGGCTCATACGAGCCCAGGGATGTACTTCGGTCCATCATATCGAAACAACCTTACCTTTCCGTTCTCTCCTGTTCCATCTAAAACAACGTGTTCTCCCGAATAGAGTTCCTGACATCCAATATCGTCCATACAATCCCTGTTCTTATAACGGAGAGGGATCGGAACAGGATTAAAGGTGTCCGTTCGGGTATAGTAGTTCCAGCGATCTGAAGAACCCATCATAGTCCTCCTGCCGTAGAGCGGCAGCATCTTTCCGTCCACATTAATATTCCCCGTCATCTGGAAAGATTCAGGTAGTCCCTGTGTGGGAATATTAATCGGAATGGTCGCAATGCCTCCCCTCGGCGGATATTCGGGGCCCTCCATCCAGTCTCGAAGCGGCTGAGGGGCTCTAGCAAAGCGCGTATCTACAACCTCCTTCACACCACTCCCCGTCTTAATTATAATCGGTTGAGGCTGCATTTGTTGCATTTGCACCATACCCCTAAATGCAAATCCAATAGCAATCACCACTATCAGTATTCCGATAATGACCATCAAGAATTCACTTGAAAAACAGAATGTATCGGGTGGACATCGTCGTGGCATTCTCCTCTACCATTTCAACGGATTATAGTGATATTCCTTTTCAAGAAGTAAATGGGATATTCCGTGTAGTCCTAGAGTAGTTGTAAATAATAAGAGCAAAATGAGTTGGCGATACGCATCAAGTGCATATATTTTTGGATAATAGACAATGACGAATAGAACGCACACAAACAGGAGTGCGCCATTCATCATATGGGCCATAATAGACGGATAGGTCAATAGCATTGTGTATCTATTGTAGCAGTATCTTTAGTGCTACAATAGATGATTTAGTAAAATCTTTACTACGCCTTCCCATTAATATTCGTGCCCCCCATACTTCCTAGGCCACTGAAAATGCTGCCAAAGGTGTCCAGGAGCTGTCGGCCATCCTGTAGAACTGGACGCATTGACTGGAGCATATTCATCAGATTCTTCTGCGTATCCAGGAGCGACTGGCTCTCCTCCGTCATCGCCTTGATCTGATCCGGTTGCAGAGATCCCATTGCCTTGGTCATTGTGGTCGCAACATCCACAAAGGGGCCCTGCTTCATCTCACTCGGGAGTTCGCCGAGCTTAAAGAGACCGGCTGATGGCTCCTGGAAGTTCTCGCTAGACCCCGCCTTAGATGCCGTAGAATCCTGGGTGGCTGCCATAGTATTGGCGGTGGTCTTCTTGAGTTTATCCATTGCATCCTGAACACCCTTTGTGACAGCTGCGGCATCTATTGCAGGCTCGGGAGTAGGTTTTGCGGGGGCTCCCTTGGTCGCTGTTGGTTCGGCGGCCTTCGATGTGCCGGCCTGATCATAGGTGTCAGCGACAGCTTTTGTCTCCTTAGTAGTTGTCTTGGTGCTGGGTCCAGGAGCAGTCGTAGATGCTACGAGGGCGGGATCATTATCGAGGGGCACTTCCTTGTCTTTCCCATCCTCAAATCCCTCCTTCTTCAGGAGTTTTGGATGTTGGCGCACATAGATGGAGATACTGAGACCGATGATGAGCAGGCCGATTGTAATATGCTCAATGTGATCCAAGAAGGATGCCAGGAGCAGCAGAATGGCAGAAGAAATGAGAAATCCGATCGTGCCGTGCATTACCGTTATATAGGCAAAATAGCAGATCAGCGATAAAATGGATACAATATGCGTTAGACTGTTTGACAGCATCTTCCTATCTTAGTTGGATACTAAAGGAACGAGAACATTGAGAATGATCCAGAATAGGGCACCGGCTCCGAGGGACTTGGCAAGCAGGCCGAGGGTAGTCAAATCACCTGATGCCCTCAGAAGTGACGGCATATAGTGTCCCATAAGAACATTGACGACGGGAAGGGACACAACAAAGAAGATGATGGCGACTAACAGGGGTTGGCGGAGCTGATTGATGTAGTCTGCGAACCAGCCCTTTCCGTTGGAAAGCTGGGTGAGGATCGGAGGAGCAGCTCCTCCTGATGCCATTTGTTGGAACTGCTGCCCCTGCTCCATTGCAGGGCTGCCCTGGTGCATCATCTGGGCGAAATCACCGGCGGTCGGATAGGCCTTTCCGATCATATGGGCGTTTGCGGTACTAGGATCCATTGCTAAAGGATACGTAGTATTTGGATTCGGCGCAGAAATGACACGGCCATTGCCGGCCGGGGGCGGCATTGTCTGCATTACGGGATTGGATGCGCTCTCCGTAGTATTGAGATCCGCGAGAATACGTTGCACAATATCACCGTCACCGCCGCCGGAACTTGAGCCAAGATCGGATAGGAGTGTGCCTGCAGTTGCCATTTCTCGCTAAAGCTCAGAAATCATTCCCTAGAACAATGACGCAGTTCAAGTCTAAACTTAAGCCTATCTGGAAATTAATGCATAAATGATGGACGGATTTATCCGTCCATCCATCATTTAAACTCCAGACTTAAGCCTATCTGGAAATTAATGCATAAATGATGGACGGATTTATCCGTCCATCCATCATTTAAACTCCAGACTTGGACGACGAGTCCAAGTCTAATCGCACGCCAACCGGGATTTTCGCTGTTCAAACTGGCCCTGAAAAGACTCAATAAATCCATCAGAAGGGCATTCTGTAATAGTGGACTTGTATTCATAGCACTTAGCGCCCATTCGGTAAACAAAGCCATCCCAGTCTTTTATAGGGGGTGCCTTGATCTGATTGCAATTATCTCCCTTACATATGGGTCTCAGAATGGCAATCACTCCAATTCCTACTGCAAAACTAAATATTACATTAAACATTTGACTCTTTAACAAGTCTGTCAGCATTCCCTAATCATTCACTAGTATTAAATTCTTATGAATGAATAGGTTGAAATGTTGAAACATTTAATGATTGGCCCTTTACTTCTGGGTCTTGTCCTGGGTGTTATAGGAATTTATTTCTTAAAGCCCGAAGTAACCATCGTGTATAAATATCCGACTCCTGATAATTCTGGAAAACTGACGTATAGGGATAAGAATGGAGTCTGTTATAAGTATACAGGGAAGGAGGTGATCTGTGATACAAATGAGGCGAAACTCAAGATCTATCCGTTGGACTAATCATCCTCTTCTTCCTCTTCCTCTTCAACTACTTTCTTTGATTTTCTTGATTTTTTTGGTCTCTCTTCTTCCTCTTCCGCTTCCTCTTCTTCCTCTTCCTCCGCTTCTTCCTCTTCTTCCTCCGCTTCTTCCTCTTCTTCTTCCTCTTCTTCTTCTTCCTCTTCTTCCTCTTCCTCTTCCTCTTCCTCCGCTTCCTCTTCTTCCTCATTTGAATTAGCCACGCCTTCTCTTTCTTTAATTATCTCATCACGAATCTGTTCTAGCACCTCACCATAAATATTATCCCCCTTCCATTTATTGCGATTATACGCCTTCGTATCATCAAAGGTTCGCCCGATCCCTTGAAAGGCATCGGTCTGATTTTCGGGTGGAATATATCCAATATATTTACCCCGGGTTTTTATAAGTCTTGTCCCTAATCGTGTATCTTGAAACTTTACTCGATTCACCTTCATAATATAATGATGTAATCTTTCATTAAAATCCTTTTCTGTTATACTTCCCAATTCATCCCAAGTTAAGTGCATATCTTTGGGATTTTCTGCATTTTTAATCTTCTTTGCTTTCTTTTTATCACCAAAATGGAGTGCAAGCTCACTTAAAATAGCCTGATAGGCGCAATTATACTTTGTCCCTTTATAGTTTATTTCTTTCATATGCCAACTGCTCATAAATCCATATCTCCCTTCGTCAAAACTAACAAGAATTACATTCGTATCAGGAACACCCTCGGGTTCTGGAACATAGTCGGGTGTATCCTCAATTGCATATCGATCTTGTGATTTTAGAGGGGATGAAATAAATGCGGCAGCCCCTATTTTGCGCTCATTATGTTCATCTTCAAACATTAATTGATTCACGGAGATAGACTTATAAAGTGCAATACCCTTTACAGCAAATCGTGCCCTTTGAAGGATCTGATCTGCCTCTGTAACTAGACGATTTGCAGCCTTAATGTCTTCCTTATCCCCCCCCTCAACTGCATTACGAAGGATATGTCTAGCTGCCTCAAAATCCGCTTCCGCCTCTTTAATCGCCTTCACGCGTTTTGTTTCCAGTGTTTCGTGAAACTCGGCATCTGGTTCGTGATAGGTGGCAGCAGCAAGACTATCAAATACAACCTTCGTAACACCTTTTCGTGATACTAAGAGACGCATAGAACCATCAGGTCGGATTTTTGCGAGAGTAGGGGCATTTGTGCCGGCCTTAAAACTCTGCCAGAAATCTTTTTTTTGCTGAGGTGTTTTGGCTCTATTTAACATAAAAAAGGCTTTTCGCTCCGCATAAAACTTTGCAATGTTCTTTAAGTAGGCCTTTCTAGCCTTGCGATGGGCTTTCCGAAGGGCCCGTTCTTCCTCCGTTTCTTCAGGAGATTCCTCTTCGGGTGCTTGCACTTCTTCCTTGGCCTCTTCTGGCCCTTCAGATCCATCATCCCCTTCCTGCAGTTCTGGGACAATTCCAAGAACACCGAGCTCTTCATCCGCTTGCCCTTGTATAAGGGGAACATCTACCTCCTCCTCGCCCTCAGCCTCAGCTTGTTGTTCTTGTTGTTTAGATGCATCCGACATTCCTAACCGACACCAGGAAAAAAGGGATAGGAAAATATATACATCAAATCAGAGATGGTGAAACAGGATGTAGCAGTCGTAACGGAGTCAAATACCACATTAAAACTAATGTTGATGTTTGTGCCTGCCATTCTTGCTGTGGCCATTCTTATTATAGGGGTTGCACCTTATAAGGATATTCTTGGAAAAGATTATTGGATGTTGTATTGGATTGGTATGCCGCTCATTATATATCTTTTATCCACCGTATCCTGCCTTTTAGCCCAGTACACCACGTGCAATTCTATTAATATGGGTGCAGTGCTGCTAGGCAGCAAAAATGTTCTTTTATATATCTATGGATCCCTACTCATCAGTGATATGGCGGCCTTCAGAGCCCCTGTCGTGAGCCTGATTCCCTATGAAGGACTAAAAGGAATTAACGATATTCTGACAATAGAGGATCTGAAAAAAGGAGAATTTATTAAAGAAAAGGCTGTGGCCTATTGGCTATTCTGGGGAACTCTCATTGGTCAAATGTCAGCCATCGGCACATCTACGATCTGTCGTAGCTAAAGAAGAGCCCGAATCTCTCGCTTAATCACCCTCTCCGTCTCTAACTCAGATGCCGCGTGGCCCGATCTCGGCATTGCAAACAGCTTGGAACTAGGCAGGGCCTTATGAAGGGCCCAGGCTGACTTAAAGGGGCAGACTAGATCATAGCGGCCGTGAATAATTGTGACAGGAATGCCCTTCAGTTTATGGGCATTGGCCAAGAGTTGACCTGGTTTGATCCAGGCATTATGTAGAAAATAGTGATTCTCTAAAATGGCGAGGCTCTCTGTGGCCTTCGGACCTGTATTATCTGCGTGAGGTTCTAAGAAGGACACGGCGGCCTCCCAATTCCACCAGTGATCTGCGGCTCTTCGTCTGGTCGCCGTGTTCTTATTTGTCAAAAGGCGCCTATAAGCTTGCATAATTGTGCTGGCGCTTTTAGTCCTAACAGAAGGTGATAGAGGTTCTACGAACTTAGCCCATTGTTCAGGAAAGATATTAGCAGACCCTGTAGATTCATAGAGCCATCTGTATTCGTAGGGTTCCATCAAGCAGATGCCTCGGAGAAGTATACAGGTGACACGGATAGGGTGTGCCTCGGCATAGGCAAGGGCCAGGGTTGTGCCCCAGGAGCCGCCAACCAAGGCCCAGGTCTCAAGATCCAGATGAGTCCTAAGTGCTTCCATATCCGCCACGAGATCCCACGTGGTATTATGATGTAGGGAAGCGAACGGTGTAGATTTACCGCAGCCGCGCTGATCAAAGAGGATGAGCCGCCATTTCTTGAGATCAAAGAATCGGGCAAAGGTCCGTTCTAGACCCCCTCCTGGTCCCCCGTGCAAATAGGTCACAGGCCGGCCCTCAGGATTGCCGTGTTCTTCAAAGTAGATTGAGTGGCCATCGGTGACAGGTAAATGGCCTGTTCGAAATGGTTTCGATCGCTGTTGTTTTAATGTTTTCATATCCCCTATTAGTCCTAATGATTATTTATATGAATTCTCAAAATTCATATAAATAATTCCTAAATAACATAACACCTATTTGTTGTTTGAGGATTCTACTTTTGCAGGTGTTCCTTGATTATAAATCAAGTTGGGCGCCGACGGTCCCAGATACACATATTTTGGCACACCATTTGTGCTAGATGCGTCCACATTGAGTATATAATAGCCCGGTTCGGCTTCCTGGAGTCCTGAGAGAGCCCTTGATCTCTTCCGAGGACTTAAAGCATCCAGGTCCACGGGTTCTTCACTGACAGTTGTGATGCCAGGGAGAGCATTGGCCCCCGCAAAGATTAGGACAATCATATAGCTCAGCATTGCCCACAGAATGGCGAAGAGCCAAATGGGCATCCAGGTATAGTGTTTTGGATCACGACCCACGCCGAACTCCTTCCACGAGCCGTCCTCTCGGAACATTGCTTGGGGCTGGAGAAGGAGAATGACTGCGATCCCCGCAAGATAGAGGATGCCAGCATAGAGTAGCAGTTGCATAGAGCACCTTATTGGTTCGGCAGAAAATTTAATACACCTATTCGTCATCATTTGCAAACTCACCATAGTCTTGATTATCATCACCATATCCCTGCTCAAACTCATTTAGCTCCTCATCTCCTTGATTCAGATCATCCTCTTCCCCCTCAAATCCTTCATTTACCATTTCATCCCTGAAATCTGGCCCGGACAGACTGGTTACAATTCCAGCCTCCTTGTTGAGCCGGGCCTCCAGCTCTACCTGATCCTTGCTATATCCAATAATGTCTTTTCTGACATTTACTCCAAATCGCCCAATTCCTAGCTTCATTTGGAGTGTATAAATGCGACGTTGCTCATCACTCATATCATCTAGCGCAGAAAGCATACCCTGTTTCTCTTTTTCAGCCCTGCTTTCTAAAATCTGCTTGAGTTGCTCATCATTATAGCCTAATTTATATTTATTGAAATTTGCAATCGTATAATTGATGATTTTAACTAATAGGGAGATAGATGTATCACTGATGGCTGCAATTCCTTTCTTTCCTTTTGGATTTGATGATTCTTCCTCTTCCTCTTCTTCCTCTGCCTCCTCTTCATCAGGAACATCCCTATATTCGGGAAGTGCACTTCTAATCGCATCATCTTCATCCTCAAAGGGAATATCATCGGGATTAAATAGATCCTGAAGAGGCCCATAAAAGAAGCACTTTTGAATATATTCAAATGTCTTTTTTCCGCCAACAAAATACGCTGCCCGTAAACGATTCTTGAAACGCACAATATCTGTTAGTTGTAATACAAATTTCATCATTTTTAATTGCGCCAGTCGCTTATCTCGTGTAAAAAAATCTTCTTTAAATTTATTTAGGATTGAATTATCAATTGCCAGTGCAAGTTCAATATCACTAATTGTGATAGATGAAAGCTTTGGATTGGAGAACTGTAAACGATCCGAATCATACTGATAAAGAAAATTCTTGCAAACTTTCAGGAAATAGGTCTCCAGAACCTGGATAAAATTATGCCACGGGAGTGTGGCGATCATATCTAAAAGATCATCCGTCACTTTCAGATTTTTCTTTTCCATTTTTGTAGCAAATACACTCTTCACATAATTAGCAGCATCACTTGCAGCATTTGCTAAATTCCCGAGAACCTCTGCAATATTATCTGGTGTATCTGTGCCGTTCGCTTTTAGTTTATTAAGGCCACGAATGGCTCTGCGAAAGAGTTCATTCCACTCATCCAAGGGAGGATGTGGCAGATCACGAACAGCCTCCATTGTTATCTGCCACGGCTCTGGTTCACCGAGTGAATGGGGGTCAACGTGATTGTGATTCTGCACGGAGGTCAGGAGCGTCTGGAAGGTCTCCAGATTTGTATCCACTTTCTGTTTGGAAATCGCCTCTCGTGCCTCGTCGGGGTCTACAATGGATGGATGTGCAGGAAACTGGAAGCCGCACGAATGACAGAGATTGGTATAGCCAGGTTCGTGGGGCAGACCAAAGCGTGGCCCCTTGTAGCAGACGCTCAAAAAGAGTCTGTAAGTGAGATCCTTAGGAATTTCTGCGACAAGAACTTCTGGAACTCGTTCCTCAAAATGGAACTGCTGAGCAGGGGCGCGTTGCAGAATGTTCAAGGATCTTGTCCCTAGAGGCACAGGACTCAAATTGGCCTTATCCAGCCAAAAGGCACCAGGAACTGTGACAGATGTCTTGCAGCACGTAATATCCATATAGGGGCTGCCTCGCACGGGCTTGGAGTATTCACGAGCGAGGGCGTGAGCATTGCGGATCCAGGCCTTTGCCACAGCCCTGGCATCCATTGCACTCTCCGTGACAGGTTCTGCGGCGGCCGCCGCAACCGTGGGCAGCACCAGCTCAGGTAAAAAAGAACTGGGCACAATGTCTTGTAGTCTTTTGGTGGCAGCCCTGACACCGAGCTGTTCCGTTTTCCAGATGCGCTTTTCCACGAGACGCCCTTCCAGACCCTGTAAGTTCTGTTTAATATCTTCTAAAGGACCCTTCATCTGTGCTAAAATCTTTTGAATCTGATCCTCTTTTTTGCCTCCTTTCGCCGGCTTATATAATTGTGCAGTGACCCAAGGAACATCATCACGTTGAATAGAGCCAATTGCACACGCCATATAGGTCAGACCCTGAATATTTTCCTTGCTCTCCTCTAAGGGATAACCGCCAAATCCAGCATCACATCCTGGAAGCGCATACTGAGGCACAAGGTCGGGAATATGTGCTTGAATTTGGTATAGAAGAAGAATGGCTGCATTAAGAATCGTTTGTTTTGCAATAATTACATCGTATTCTCGCTTTGTATATTTTTCTCCCTTTGCATCTGCCTTTTTTTTCGCTTTTTTTTCACTTGCAACAAATTCATCACGTGTAGGGTATAGATCCATCAGCGTTTCCAGATTCTTAATAATTTTTTTATAATTTTTTCGGTCCATATAAATGCCAACACGTTCTGCCAGCTCACGAATTATCTTATAATATGCTGTTTGATTGGCATTACCAAACTCATATTCATCGGATTTTTTAAGGGGCAGAGACAGAACTCGCTCAATATCTTGTGCAGTCAAGGCATCCTTGTCTTCAAGAACAGCGCGCCCGATCATCGGCCGACCCTTTTCATCAAACTGTAGATTCGTATCATAGCCAATTTCCTGAATAGGCTGACCACACGATCGACAGATATAGTGCCCCTGGAAGACGCCCCCGCTGAACTTCAGATTGAGCTCCTTGAAAACAACCTCCTTTTCCAAGGGATTTAGAAAAGCCTTAATAAGGAGTCGCTCGTGCACACAAACAAGCTCCTTTGAGCACACATTGCACGTGATCCAATTGTCCTCACGACGCGCACCCTGATAATGCGCCAAGAACTTGGTGAGAGCTGCATAGCGTTCGGGCTCGTCCTTGATTCGACGAATAGCGGTAAGCTTGGCCACGTGCTCGCACGGATTAGGCTGAGGTGGTGCGCCGCGATTGGCCTTATTTCTCTTAATGATCTCATCGTGTTGAATGCGTTCCAGTTGTATGGATTTCATTGTGCTGGCCCGCTCTTCTGCAATAAGACCGACCTGCTTGCCGATCACAACCTGCCAGTAGTCCCCGAAGTATTTCAGAAGATAGGCGACCCTGGCAATATCCGAGAGTTTAAGGGTAGGATTCTGGGCCTCAAACGTCTTAATGGCATTTATCAAAAGGGGATTATCACCCTCCCTCAAAAAGGCATCCAAGATATTCGTGGTCTCAATGGGCAGCATTGGGTTCGGCGCTGCAGGTGGAATCTGCGGAATCGCCAATCGCATTTCATTTAGGACTGTTTTGAGTTGTCCCTGGTATATAGCGATTTTTGCATTGAGCACATTGACGATTGCGGTTGTAAATTCCAGCTGATTAAGACCATAATTGCCGAGATCAATGAGCAGATCCCCAATACCTGTGCCGACTAGCACAAGGCCCTCCAAATAGTCTGTAAGGGGAATATTGGCACTCAAATTGCCCCCCTCCACTTTCAGAAGCACGATCCCCGTTGCAGTATTGACCTCTTGAATAGGTGTCAGATCACGAAGTATATCCACTAAGAGTTTCATTGGTTCCTTGGATCGCACCATATCCAGAGCAAGAGAACCAGATCGTTTTGTGCCTATAAGGGTGGCTGTTTCCTGTGGAAACAGCATATAATAGTTGAGGGGTGCCGCTTCATCTTCCAGCAGAACTGTTTTTTGACCTTTTTGTCCCTTGCGATAGGTTGTTGTGAGGGCCGTCTCTAGACCATAGGGGAGAGTCCCTATATCAGGGAGACGCGGTAATTCACCATTCTTTGGCTTTCTATCTATTTCTGGAAGAGCCTCATAACCCTGTAATACACTCTCATCAAAATCAGGAACTATTCTGCGAAAGATCTGCATATCCTTGCGCACATCAAAAGGAGGACCCTCTAATTTTCCAGCTCTCCAAGGACGCTCTTGTTCATAGGCAGCCTGTTCATCTGTGTAAAAAGTATCCTGTTTTGTATAGCCACTACTCGTTTGAAATACGGATGATGCAAATGCTGATTTGGCATCGGAAGAGTTTTCTATAGGATCATTCTGTATATAATAATGATCCCCAGCCTCCCTTTCTTCAAGTTTAGTTTGAAATAGGCGTTTATCAATATCTAGAACAGCACGTCCCATCGGCACATCGGCTTTTGTAAGAAGCTCATATAATGTGGATGCAGAAGGACTCTTGGGGCCTTTGATCGTGCCATTGGAGTTGTATTCTGTAATGGCACGTTTCATATGATGCAGTGTTTCCACTAGAACTCGTTGTGTTCGGATGATTCTTGGATTCTTGCGATCTGCAGGGGTAAACATATTTAAAAAATCATTGATTGCATCCGCCTTCTGAAGATTCTCAGGAATGATTCGTCGACTTGCAGTCACCTCTTTTAGAACATCTTCCTGAGGCACCACTATAAAGCCCTCATCCTCAATCTCAAACTCATCGCCTGCTAGAACAGCCTCATCTTCTTCTCCCTCTTGCCCTTCTGACTCAAAAACTGGTGCTGTAACTGGCACTCCGATCGCCTCTGCTGCTGCAGTTCTCGCTTTTTCCGCCTCCTCCTTTAAGTCCACACCAGGCGGCGCGACAATTCTGAGAACTTGGAAGGGAGCATCTTGGGGAATTCCATAAAAATTAAATCGCAACTTGACCTCTTCGTCTTCATCATCAATATTATACATTACAATGTAATCCTTGGTCTCGCTGACCTTGGTTATTTTATAGAATGCAGTTTGCTTTCCATTAGAATCAACACCAACAAGTGACTGATCAACTTGAAAATCCTGTTGTCTTACAAAATCGGGATGCTTCCTCTTTTTCATAATATAACTAACCTTGACATCTAGATCATCCTGGAATTTATCTATGACCTCCTCCTTATCATAGTCACGTGGATAATCTATGAGTGTATTGCCCATATCGGGTTTGAGCCGCAAAAGATCATTGTCTCGATAATAAACGGTACCCCACTGTAGACCGTATTTCTCTGAATCAATAATCACACGATCTCCGAGCTCTAGGACCTTCATAGGATCATAGTCCTTCTTTGTGGCTTGCTCTTGTTGTTCTTGCTCCTCTTGCTCCTCTTCCTCTTCCTCTTTTGCCTCTTCTACGTCTGGATTTTCAATGACATTTACAGGAAGATCTACAGGAACATCAACTGCTACTGGTGCAGCAGTAACAGTGCCTTTTTTTAACTCTGTAGTCTCTTCGGATTCACTCATCCCTCTAGTTGCTACGCTGAAATAACTTAGCAGCTTAAGTCTCACGAACAAGTATAGTCTATAAGTACCTGATGTCCTACACCATCTCGCATTTTAAGGATCTTATAGGTCAATTTAATACGTGGGATACGTTACGTCAACATTTAGAAAGTTCTGACGGAGGCCGCCTTCGTATTATTGATTGTGGCGCTCCTCTCTATTTGATTCGCTATGACAAGGGCTCTTCCAATTTCAGCATCCCCCATACACGATGGTTTCGGTCCGTGGTCTGGGATGCAGCGGCAAATCTGCCCCTGTGTATATCGCCCCCGAAGGCAAACGAAGAGGATCTGCCAACTGCTGTTCCAGCAACCAACTATACCTATGAGGAGTTCCACGAGGGCGTGATGATCAATGCTTTTTTGAAGGACGGACAGGTGCGCCTAGCCACCCGTTCTAAGATAGATGCCACCGGAACCTTCTATTCCGCCAGATCCTTCCAGAGTTTACTTATGGATACGGGGATGACCCTGGAGAAAATAAAGGAGTATCTGACGGAGTCGCAGACTCTATTCGTGTCCCTCCTGCTTCAGCATCCTGAGCACAAGCTCGTGAGCCGTATTAGTGAGCCAAAGGCCATTATCATTCATAGAGGATCTGTTGGCACAGACGGATCCGTTGTTATTAAGGAGTGCGTGGAGCCCCTCATAAAACCTTCGGACCTGTCTGTGGATCAGTGGGCAAAGACACTAGCAGAACAGAAGGGCTGGCAGCACCAGGGAATTGTTGTGAAGGACGGACAGGGTGCACGATTTCGTATTCGATCCAGCGCCTACACGATGGTGCGGACTCTGAGGGGAGACAGCCCCCGTCTGGATGTGCGCTTTCTCAAGTTGCGGCAACAGAGGCTGCTGGAGACCTACCTCTTCTATTATCCTGAGGAGAAGGAACTGATGGATCAGTTGGAGGTGCTTTTGCGCCTGCTCACGCAGCAGCTCTACAATTTCTATGTGTGCGTGCATATCAAGCACAGCATTAAGTTTGCCGATCTACCACCCCAGTGGAAGACACACGTGTATGCCCTTCACAGCTACTATTTGGGAAACTTGAAGGCGAGGGGGTTCTTTGTAAGAAAACAGGAAGTTGTTCAGTATGTGAACAACTTGCCGATTCCGAGGGTGTTACATCTGTTTCGTCAGCTAGGGAATACTGCCGTTTAGACCTACTCCTTCGCTGCAGTCTTACGACGGAGAAGTTTCTGAGCTGGTTTGGCTGCTGTTGCGGAAGTAACTGCTGCTGCCTCTTGAAGTGCAGCACGAGCAGCCTTTGCCTCTTCGGGCATCTTGGCTTCCTTTATTTCAGCGACCGCTGCTGTTAATGCAGCCTTGGCCTTTCCTACAGCCTCCACATTTTCCAGCTTCTTCTTGAAGGCAGCCTTCGTAATGGCTGCGCCTGCTTCAGGCACAGCGGCACCCCACGCCTCCCGCATTCGACGAAAGATCTGCACACAGCCGCGACAGGCCTGGGCAAACGCCTTGAGTGCCACCTCTCGGGATGTGGCGCCAATGCGAACCACCATCTCATCACGGAGCGGATGGGGGACCTCGTAGCCAACATAGGTGATTTTTGCCGGGCCATCCGCCTTTTCCTCGGCCTCATAGATATGATTCTGCTCTAGATAGGTCTGAATCATATTTCCGAACGTGTGATCCTGCTCCTTCATCACAAAGTCAAATCCGATCACGCGGCTTACCGAGGGAATCACATAGAGCTTATTGTCGGCGGGGAGAGCACCCGTGTCAATAGTTGTATATTTACCCATCATTGATTCGCCGACATCGCAGGCTCGGCGCACCATATAGGGAATAGAGAGGGGGCCGACGGACTCGATCGTGAAGTCGTAGCTGAACGGCTCACCCTTTGCGTCCTTCAAATAGACCTTGGCGATCTCCATCGTATCGTATTCACGCTTGAACACTGCAATTTTGGCCTTTTCACCCTCCACCTCTTTTGCCTCCTCTCCCTCCTTGGCTTCTAATGATCCGAAATTCATATTCTTGGCCCGTCTTAACCAGTCACGAAAGTGAGATTTCACCTTCTCTTCGTCCTTATCCCGTGTATAGACATAGCTGCACTGGCTCGTGGGCTGAAAGCGGGCATTTTCGCGCCCTGTGCCGATGGAGGCGGTGGCTGTGATCTTGACGCGGCCTTCACCAGGAGCCAGCGTTGCAATTAAGCACGTCTGCTTGGTAATGGGATCCTCGGGGAAGAACGTGTCATATTCAATGAGTATGGGCTCCAGACCTCCTTCGCGCATCTGTTCAATGACGAAGTCCTTGCAGGTCACATCCCGATAGCTGTCCTTGTTGGCCTTTACGTCAATGGTGAACTTGAGCTTCGTCAGATCAATGTCAAACGGATCCTTTACGTGTATGGGAAGAAGACCAATACGATGGGCGAGCATCTCATTTGTCATCGGCGTATCGTTCTCCAATACCTGAACATCTGTGGTCGTTCCGTCCTTCATATCGGCACGGAAGGCTACGGACTCCACACCGGTCATAATTAGACGACGAAGAGTGTTTGCATAGGCCACGTGACAGGGCGCGAGTGTGAAGGTTGCATAGGTGGGACGTTTGAGCTTATAGTTCTGAAATTGCATTGGTTTCATCGGCTATACTACTCTACTTTATAACTCATTTGTTAAGTTGCGATTGAATCAAATTTATACTTTTATACAAAACGGTAGGATGAGTCGGGCACCTATTCACATCTGTTTCTACTCAAACAACTGTCAATGGAGCAAGGCCTTTGTCACGGAGATCGCACAGACACCCTATAAATCTGAATTCAAATATGTGTGCGTGGATCCGAGTCCAAATAGACCGACGCTTCCGTCGTGGCTCAAAAAGGTGCCGACGCTCGTCATTTCTGGCGAACCCAATCCCCGGACGGATTCGGATGTGATGAATTGGCTATATGAGAGGCGACTAAAAGATGGTGGGGGCGCCAGCAAAAATACGATGATCACGAATAGTCAGGTGCAACAAGGGCCGGCAGATCCACAGCCGTTTGGAATAATGGGCGGTGGAGGCTACAATGACCCCTATACGTTCTTGGATCAGGACACAATGGCCCAGGGGAATGGGGGTTTACAGGGATCTGAGAATGGATTTAGCTTCTTAAATGGATCGGCGGCTCACGGCTCTAAAGAGGGTGGTTCAATGAATACAATAGAAGTTGTGGGGAAAATGAGCAAGAAGGAGCAGATGTTTGATAATCAGATGAAGAACTATATGTCGAGTCGTGATTCTGGGATGCCAAAGGGGCCTAACCGAATGTAAACTTGGACTCTTCGTCCAAGTTTGAAGATTAAATGATGGATACTCCCCTTGTGGGGAGTATCGTTCGTGCATTAATTTTAAAAATTCACATAGAAGTTTAAAGGCATATTACACACTACTAATAGGTTGTGATATGTCACTGCTAGGCGCATTTACGAATCAGATGGTGCAGTTCTTTGATAATCTGAGCGAGACGATTCCCGAGGAGAAATCCATTAAGATGGCTGCGGAGGCCATTAAGGGTGCTAAGAAGATCAACCCTGCACTCATTCTAGACCTGTTCTACGAGCATATCTATAAGGATCTCAACGTAGCGATTGATATTCGCAATGTGGATATGATTAATGCCTATGGTCGCACAAAAATTCAGAATCAGTTCAATGAGATTATGCCCGCGATTACGATTTTCGATAAGCACTGGCCCACGCTCTCTGAAACAACACAGGACGCTGTCTGGAAGTATTTGAAAGTGCTCTGTGTTCTATGCGAACGTCTTAAGGGAATAACGCCTCCTGGGAAATAATTATGCATTGTAATTAGAGATGTCCACGCGACAAAATGGGAATCAAACGCGTGGATTAGAATACTACCGTGATATAATTAGTGGATTAACTGAAGGAAGTACTGTAACACTCAAACGGGGTCGTAAAATGAAGGTTCATAAGAAGGGGGTTGATAAAGATCTCTTGGCTGTATGGTTAGTGAATGAAGATGGAACTCTTCCAACATTAAATAATGGGACACAAGGACCTGAACTATACGACCTGGATGCAATTGGAGGAGTTTTTGGTTTTACCACATATAATGGGCTTTTTAAGGGAGCTATTTTTAATAAAAATAGTAAACGTTATAAAAATGGGGCTATTGTAACACTTAAAGGAAATAATAAATTAAAAGGTCGTAAAATGATGGTTCATCCAAGAGGATATGATAAAGATCTGAATGCTGTATGGTTAGTAAATGAAGACGGAACTCTTCCAACGTTAAATAATGGGACAAAAGGACCTGAACTATACGACCTGGATGCAATTTATGCAGTAAATGATAGGACTATTGGAAATGCTAGAAAATATAACGATATACAAGGTGTTTTATCATCTCATCTGTCTAGAGTAAACGAACATGCGATATTTAATACAAAGGAGGGCGTTCTACAATTTTTAAATCAGAATAGTCTTAGATCTCTTAGTCAAGTGGATAGT
>Ga0214917_10000569_pt1 | contig 48303 bp, 43 predicted proteins | sample LL_1208_BB_MetaG_FD_177983 | JGI IMG/M metagenome (GOLD analysis project Ga0214917, IMG submission 177983) | Freshwater microbial communities from Lake Lanier, Atlanta, Georgia, United States - LL_1208_BB | ecosystem: Environmental > Aquatic > Freshwater > Lake | place: USA: Georgia | collected... | reverse complement strand
ATGGATGCATAGAATATCAAGATATATGGGAGAATATCTTTTTTTACCAACGTATGGTTGTAATTAACTACACTGTATCAAATGATTCTTTTTTTTATATAAATAGATAGTCGATCACGGGATTCGCTACACTCATCACAATCATTCGATGTCTTATACAACTCAATGGGGTATGATACTACTATTGATTGAGATTAAGGCATAGGCTCAACCCACCCCCACTTCGAACGGGATTTGAAGAAAAATAAATCATCCTTTAGCTTACGTTCTCAAGTTCACGTAAAATAAAATACCGTGTTACACTTCGTTTCACAAACTATAAAATTATTCCATTACACTTTGTTTCATCTTTCACTTTGTTTCATCTTTCACTTTGTTTCATCTTTCACTTTGTTTCATCAAAAATAAATAATAAGTTCTATAGTTTTAAAAATATTAATAGACGATGAAAAGTACGATGAAAAATGATAACGAATAATATATACAAGGACTATGTATATAGAATGATGTAAGGGAAGGGAAGAAGAGTAAGACCATAAACTTCCGCTACCGCTTCAGTTTGTAATCAAAGCTTCAGTTTATAAAGTCAAAGATCAACTGCTTTTGCTTTGGGATTTAGTTTCTTTTTCATCGAAGCAGAGTATTTAAAATTGATTTTTTTAATAGAAGGTAATATATATTCTTTCCCTTTAAACACACCTAATCTTTCTCTTATTTTGCTTATTTTAAAAGAACCTAATTTTCCGAATCTCAATCCAGCATCTTCTTTGTGGCTATATTTTACAAGGATTTCTCCGAATATCTCAACAACAGCGTAAAAAATCTTTCTGCATTTGTGTTGATTAAGATCAGTAGACAAGAAAATACCTGCATTCACCATCCTTTTGCTGATTAAGTGTAAAATATCTTTCTGCAATAAACGATCTTTTGTTCCACAGATTTTTTGTATTTCGTCTAATGTATCTACATCATACTCTAACTTTCTTGTATCCGCACCTAATTTATCCTTATCCAATGTACTAACTATTAATTATTGATTGTATCTTAATATATTAAATATCAAAAATCAATATTGTAATTGTAATTCAAAAATACATATGCTATTATGTTTTTCAGTTCAAAATCGTATTTGACCAAATTTTTTTGGGGAATATGCAAATATCTTTAGAAAGAAGATATTTTAAACAGAAGAAATAACTTACTTAACATCTTACCACTACGTATCTACACACATAACATCATATAATAATTATATATATATTATATTATAAAAATAAAAATATTATATAACTATATTGTAGTTGTAGTTGTTATATAGTATAGTGTTATCAAATAAGTGTAATGTTATTAAATGAATAAGAGATCTTTGCAAGATTTAAGCTATTCTGAGTGTTTACAGATCGTAATCAATGAAGGAGGAAGGAGAGGAAATGAAAAAGGAAAGTTTCTTTGTCCTTTACATTCTGAAAAAACACCTTCTTTTAGTTTAAATGAAGGTAAAGATGGAGTTCATTGGTTTTATTGTTTTGGATGCAACAAAGGAGGAAACATGATTAATTTCCTTAACTATTTGGGATATTCATATAGCGAAGCATGTAAAAAACTTAATATCGAATCAAATCAAAGATGGGATAAAACTGAAACTCAGATCGACGTTATCGAACAAGTACAAAATTTAATGATAAATCAATATAAAGATTTAAAATCAAAAAATTTCACTTTATATACTAAAGATATTTTTGTTTATCAAGCACCGAATAAAAATTATAAAACTTACTATAAATGTATTTTTCGCAATCAACAGGAAAAACAACCAAGGTTTTGTTATTTTGATGATAATAATATTTTACAATTTACTGCTCCTAGAAAACAGATGCCTTATAATTTTTGTGATGCATTAGAATGGAAAAAAAATAGAGCAAAGGGAGAAGAGCATCGCAAGATTATCATTACAGAAGGAGAAAAAGATGTTGAAACAATTAAAAACACTCTACAAAATTATTATTCGATTAAACATGAGAAATATGTTCCTATTTCCTTAAAAGGACTAACAAAAGAAGCGATGGGTAGTTATCTATCTGAACTTCTTGAAACTAAAAAAACAGATGAAATTGTCTCTATATATTTTATCGGTGATAATGATTTAGCAGGAAGAGAATATATGGAAACAATATTTTTTTTATGCAATCAATATGTCGATAACTTTTTTTTAGTAGAATTACCCCTTATATATCGCATGAAAGAAGGTTCTGATATCACAGATTGGGTGAATTACATGAGTCGAGTCGAAAAAAAGTCTTTAATAGAAATCAGAGAGATATTTTTTCAAACAATAAAAAATCATCACTGGGATTATAAAAAATCTCAATGCTGGGCTGTTTTGGATGAAAAAGATAAACCTGTTTCTTGTTGGCAAAATATCGCATCATTCTTTCAATATAAAAAATGTAATATGCGATATGAAGTGATTAGTGGTAAAGTTCATAAAAATCTAGGAGCTTTGATTAATATTCAAGATGAAACAAATGCTTCACATGGAATTTGCTATAATTCATTGAAGAGCGAGATGTATTTTCATGGATTGCATATTAAGAAATCGAATGAAATATACGAGCATTTAGAAACATTCTTGAAAAAAAGAAGATTTATCGAAATGCTTGAGGTTATCGCATCCAAACCTTTGAATCAAAATTTTGTTAAATATAATTTTTCTGAAAATAATAATTATGATTTTGGGACATATTATCTAGCACCTTTATTGGTTTGGTTATTAAACAATATAAGCTTTCAATCTGATCAAAATAGTGAAAAAGAATTTCAAAAAATAATGATCTTCAAAGCTTTACTTGCATGTCCTTATATGCTACGTAATGAAGGTGGGAGAAGATTAAGAGGCGATCTACGTTTTGTTAGTGGAAATCAAAAAGGTAAGTCAACTTTTTGTAGAGAATTATTCGGTGCTACGCTTACTGATTACACTTGGTATACTCAATGTACCTTATTAGATGTAACAAGTAGAGATAGTAAAAAAAATGCTTTAATCGCACCTTGTGTGATTCTCGATGAAGGAAATCTAAAAGGAGGAAAGAATACGAGCATCAAAGAAATTCGAGCTTTCTACGATGAATCGATATTTTCTTTTATAGATAAATTTGAAAAAAATCGCACAGAGATTGTAAGAAAATCAATTTTGATCTCTAGTAGTAATTCAAAGCAAAATTCTATCGATATCGAATCAGAGAGAAGATTATGGCAAGTTGAGATCGATTCTTTACCCTTTTTGTCTCAATTAAAGAAAGATATTTATTGTAAAACTCCAGAACAACAAGAGTTTTGGTCAAAATATGGTATTCATTCTGATAATTATTTTGCTTTTTTTGAAAAAGATGGAGAGCAATATTTTCAATTTCCATTATTAGAATTTTGGAAAGAAATGAATTATCTTTATGAATTTTATGAAAATCAAATCGACACTGTGATCGAATTTTCACAAAATCAATTACGTTTTTATAAAGAATGCTGGATGCAAGGAAAATACATGTTATTTGATACACAAATAGGATTAGAAGATTTACATGCAGAGCATTGGAATGATCCTGAAACGGTAAAAATCTCAAATGAACATTTTAATATTATCTTACAGCATTCAAAAACATTAACTCCAAGAGATCATAGCATTAACAAAAATTATCGAGCTTTAGCATTATCAAAAAATAGAACAGATATCGATCCTGATATTTGGCTACATTGTTCAAAAACAAAAAAATCTGTTAGAGGGAAGAAAATACCTTATATTTCTATCGGAAAAGCGAATTACATGAAATCTTATTATGATCAAATCAATCAATCCATGCCATTTGATCCATATCAATATTGTTGCCCTAAATTAAACAATAAAACAGAGCAAGCTGAATTATACAAACACATAGATGAAGATGGCTTTCCAAAGAAAAATTTTGGAACCGAGGTTTAAAAAGTTACTACTCAGTAAACACGAATCTTTCGATATTCCAATATGAATTCGGACTTAAAATTCTTTTTTTAAAGCTAAAATCTGGATGACAAGTTTTTCTCCAGTCGTTTTCTATGTGATTCCATGTTGGAACGGAAAAAATATCGCTATAAATTTTCACTAAAATGCATTTTTGATCAAATAATTGACTTCTTTTAAATTTTAAAATTTCGTAATTCAGTAGATCAAAATTAAAACCAGCACCAAAAATTACATATACATAAATCGTTTCATCTTTTTTTTTAGCAATTACACGTAAAAAATTTTCTTTATGCGTTGCTAGAAGATCGTGATAGTATTTTTCAGGTCTTCCTGCTGGCATCCAAGATTTCCAATCGAAAGGTGATTGAGCGATGATCTCATTAGTAAAAAATTTTTCTATTTTTTCTAAAAACAATTTTTCATCTATCGCTTCTATTTTCGGAGAAACTTTTTTGATAGTTTTTGGGATTTTAACAGTTATCTGTTTTTTCTTTTTACTATAAAAATTATTTGATTTTACTTTTAAATTCGGTTTATTTATCATTTTATTGCTAGACAGCTATTAACGCTTCTAGTGTTATTATACAATGTTTTTCATACAAGGCAAGATAAAAATATTAATTTCTTTTAAAGAAAAACCTTAAATTTAATACAATTATTAGTTGTATATTTTGATAAAACATCGTAAAGTAATATTTTTTTATTCATTGTGAAACCTCATTTAAAATATTTGTTATTTCTTTTCTTCTAGAAGCACTTTTAATTCCATCGATATCGTGCTTCAGAATATATTTCAATTCTTCTTTTGTAATGTCTTTTTTCGAATTTGATAATGCATTGTAAGTCATCGGATTTTTTTCTTTTACAAAAAACAACAATTTTTGAGCTAATTCTTGAATTTCAACTTGTGCTGTGTGATGGATTCTCAGATCGATAAAATGATACAAATTTCTTAGATCGATTTTCCAGACAAATTCTGTAAAAATGTTCTGCGGTAAAAACATCCTTGCTTGTTCTCTACAGACTCCTTCTGTTAAAAGTTTTTTGTAAAATCTAAGATCGTTTCTACACTTTTCTTGACATAATTCTACGACCATAGAATTATTTTCTATCGGTAAAGAAGAAGAACCTTGTTTTTTTTCATCAGTTTTACGAAGAATTTTTGGCGTATAAAATTCTATTTCTTCTTCAACTTCAGTGTAGCGATAAGATTTACAATTGATATTCGCTGTTCTATGTCTAACCAATTGCCCAAAAACAAATAACGGCAATCTAATAAAAAATTGATATTCTGCCATTTCAAAGGGGCTTAAATGTGAATGAATCGCCAAATAATTCAATAATTTCTGATTTTCTGCATCGCTTTTTTGTAATCCATGATTGTTGTAAGAAATTCTTGCTGATGCACAGATTTCTTTGTCAGTTCCAAAATGGTTAAGCAACCGTATTGAACAAACAGTCATGGGAAAAGATATAATTTCTTTTTATATTATATCGTTTTTTTGATTGAATGCAATTATTAGTTGTATTAATATAAAGAAATTGTTTTCAAATTAATCTAAAATCTATATATGGCAAGAATTACAGTTGCTTTAGCATATCTCAACGGATCGATCACTCAAATCGGTACAACAGATCGTTATCAGATAACATTAAAAGAACCTGTTTCTAAAAAAAACAAAGATACAGGAAAATACGAAATCACTCATTACAACAAATACAAACTTTTTGTCTATAAAAACAAAATACATCAAACTTTATTGGACAACGCAGATTTTAATTATCGCAAAGATGGTAAAATTTCTATCTCAGTGTCTTTTTCAGGGGAAATAGATAAAATCTATACAAAAGAAGACAATCCAAAAATTACTGAGCCTATGATGATAGTATCGATTAACAATTCTGAAGATTTCATTTCGATAAACAAAGAAATGATGTCAGTTGGCTTAGATGGAAAAAAAAATAACGATGATGATTTTATAGACTTTTAATATGCATATCGGATGCCTCAAAGTTAAACCTCTTCTTTCAAGAAAGCATTTTAAACCTTTCGATTTTCCTTTTTGCTACAACGCATATGTTCATTCAGAATCAATGCATTGGCTTCCTCAAGAAATCAAAATGGAAGAAGATATCAAAGATTGGCAAGTAAAACTTTCTTCCGATGAAAAAGAATTTTTAACTCAGATTTTTAGATTTTTTACTCAAGCGGATGTAGAAGTTTGCGGATATTACAACCAACTTGCCATGATTCTACAATTACCAGAAATCAATTTGATGGTAAGTTCTTTTCAAAATAGAGAAGCTATCCATATTGAAGCGTATTCTTTGTTGATTAACAGTTTGAACCTTCCTGAAAGCGAATTTAAAGCGTTTTTAGAATATAAAGCGATCACTGACAAATTCGATGAGTTAAATAATTTTTCTCTCATAAAAGAACATATTACGCCATTTGATCTTTTGGAGTCTATCGCTATTTTTTCAGGATTTGTAGAGGGGTTGCAATTGTTTTCAGCTTTTGCGATGTTGTTGAATTTTCAAAGGCAAGGAAAAATGAAAGGTATGTGTCAGATAGTAGCTTGGTCAATTTTAGATGAATGCTACAGCGAAGATACAGAAATACTTACAACTCAAGGTTGGAAATTGTTTTCAGATTTATCAAAAGATGATTTAGTCGCACAATTTGACAAAGATACAAAAATAATAACTTTTATCAAACCAAAAAGAATTGTTTCTTATGAAGGAGAAAGAGACATGGTAGAAGTTGTTGGTAAGCAAAAAAAATCTCTTAATTTCAAAGTGACGGCAAATCATAGAAAACTTATATACTATGACAGTAAATATTTAGGTCGAATCAATAAAGTCATCGAAGCGAAAGATATCAATATTCATCAAAGAGAAAAATTACCTGTAGCGGGTTACATTTACAACTCACATTGCGATCTTTGGGAAACTTTGACTCCATTGCATCAATTATTGATTGTTTTGCAAGCTGACGGCTCTATACCAAAAGGTAAGTATAGAAACGGAAATTACTGCGGGTATAGAAGATGCGTGGTAAATTTAACAAAAACTCGAAAAATAATAAGATTGAGGCAGATTTTAAAAGAAGGAAATTTTCAATATTCAGAATTTGTAAAAAAAGACGGTAAAATTTCATTTTATATTAATTTTCCAAAAGATCGTTGTTTTAAATATTTTGCTGATTGGGTAGATTTAACAAAAGTTTCTGTTCAATGGTGTAATGAATTTTTAGAAGAATTAGTTCATTGGGATGGTCACGTTCAAGAAGGTCAACGATATTATTATTCCTCAGCTGTGAAAAGCAATATCGATATAATTCAAGCGATCGCATCTTTGTCAGGTTGGCAAACAAGATATTTTACTCAAGAAGACAATAGAAAAGAGTCTTACAAAACGATGCATCGTTTAACTTTTTTCAAACAAGATTTTACACCTTTAAGTCAAAAATCTGCAACAAAGACAATTACAAAAGAAAAAGGAATTGTTTGGTGTGTTGAGGTTAAAACAGGGTTTATTGTTACAAGAAGAGATGGAGCAGTTTGTGTGTCAGGAAATACTTATCATTCAAATTCCATGATTAAACTTTACAATGAATTAAAAAAACATTTCACAGGTCAATTTGATCAAAGACTGTTGGAAGATAGAATTTACAACACAGTGTTGAAAATGATCGCTCATGAAGATGTTTTTATCGATTCGTGCTTTAAGAATTTTGTTTTTGCAGATCTTGATTCAAATTCAATAAAAATATATGTTCGTTACTTGGCTCAAGAAAGACTTAAAGCACTTGAAATATACAAATCTATACCATTAGCACCTGAAAAAACTCCTTTGCCGTGGTTTGATACAATCGCTCGTGCTCCTGCTTTTACAAATTTTTTTGAAGGAAAACCTATCGAATATTCAAAAGGTCAGATGAAAGGAGATTGGGAATAAATTATTTTTAACAAACAACATGGTAATAATAGGAATCTTAGGAAAAAACGATGTAGGTAAGTCTTTATTTTGCACTTTAGGTTTAAAAGACAAAATTTCTAACGCTCTGTATTTTGTGACTGATGGAACAGAATTGTCTTGTTCTTTACAGCCACACCAAGACAAAATACCTAACGTGCAATTCATGAACTCTTTAAATGATTTAGGAAAATTAGCAACTACGATCAAAACTTCGAAAGAAAAAATTATTATTATTGACCATTTAGGTTCTTTAGTGAATCGATGCTTAGCAGAATCAAACTTAGATGAAAATAATCCTAATTTTAATTTTCAATTAGGTGCTTTAGTTAGAAAGAAAGTCGCTTTACCCCTTTTAGAATGTATCCATAATTCAAGGCAATACAAAAAGAATTTAGTTATAGTATGTCCTTTAGATCATAATTCAACTGATGATTTAGTGAAATCTGCTGTTGCTTTTGATACAAAAACAGCTCAAGATGTATTTTTTAATGAATGCGATGTAATTGTTCATCTGAAGAGAAAAACTTATAAACCTGTTAAAACATTAGAAGAATTATTTGAAGACATGACTTATGTATTTCATTATAATCATGAAACGCAAGTGATTCTAAAAGATAAACCAAACGCTAAATTTAACAAAAAACTTGACAATCAAGGTACTTTGCTAAATTTGTTAAATCAAATCTTTGTAAAAATGTAAAAATTAATTTTTTTCTTCATAAGAAATTCTTTATCAATTTATGCCAAAATTTGATTAGAAATATTTTGGTGCATTGTGGAAAAAAAATACAAGATCACACTTATCGCAACAATTTTGATGATATTAATGATAATTTTAATTGCAATAAGCATTCTGTCTTTTTTTTTATATCAAAAAAATCAAAAAAATAAAGCAAAAAAACCGATAAGGCAACATTACGTAGAAAAAGTTGCATTGCCTTCGATTAAAATTAATGATGTCGATGAATTAGGTAATACGCCTCTTCATATAGCCTGCAAATACAATCACGAAGCGATCACTATATATTGCATCAATCGTGTTGTCATAGAATCAAAAGAACTTTCAACTGAAAGAATTCTTTCGGAATATTTAAATAAAAAAAATATCTACGGTGAAACTCCTTTACATTTAGCAGTCAAAAATCCTTCAAAGGATGCATTACAAGTAATTTTAAGAAATCGTGCAGTTGATATCAATGTTCAAAATGATCGAGGTGAAACGCCTTTACATTTAGCGATTCGTTCTGAAGAAAAAGAAATTATCGAACTTTTGTTAAAGAAAAATGCTGACATTACAATCAAAGACAAAAATGGTGATGATGCTCGTTCATTGGCAAAAAAAATGAAATTAAAAATTAAATTTCCTGATAATCAGCGATCTACAATTACAGATAGTCGATCAACCTTACGATAGTTTTTTTGCTAGCTTTGGAAAGTTTGCCATCTAAAGCTATCTGAAACAATTCACTGTCTGAATACTCTATAGAAAACAGATTTTTAATCATTTGTTGATCTTTATATTGATCAAAATCCATTTCATGCAAAGAAAGATTTTCTTTTTCAGCGAGTCTTTTTGCTTCAGGATTTGCGTGATAGTAACATCTATAAGTCAAAATCTGAGAAAGATGATCTAAAAACTCTGCATACATCAAATCTATTGTTTCTGGCTCAAGAGTTTGAAAAATTGTTTTGCACTGACATACAAAATCTTTGTTCTGAGAATAAGTGTAAAACTCGTAAAAAGCATCCATTCTTTGCAGATTCAGTTTTCCGTATTCCAAAAGATACATGACAGCAAAATTTCTCATGTTCATAGATCTGGGAATTAAATATTCTTTTGAAAACGCATCTATTAAAATATCGCGTTTTGTTTTAAAAACTTTAAATACGATAAGAGTTGTAAAAATCGCTAAAGCTATAATCAAACATATTAAACAAGCGATTACAAAAAAAATAATATGATTTTTATTCACCTATTTTGTTGCAAAAAATGACGGTAGATTTTGATTTTGTTGATTCAACCAATTGTAATTAAAACCTGCTGGTGTATTAGGATTTCTTTTTCCGAAGCCTTGCATTATGTTCTGAAAAGAAGATTGTTGTAAACCCCCTCCCAAACCACTAGACAAACCTCCTGCAAGATTTCCTATAAATCCTTTTAATAATTGTGGTAAAAAAGCATTTTGTTCCTTGTTATAATCAAATGCATCTTGTTGCATCTGCAATTGTTGTGCATTGTTTTCAGCGGACAAACCTAAAGAATTCAAATTGTTCGCTGTTCCTAATCCAGCATTTAAAAGATTGAAATTGTTCGTTAGATATTGTTGCATGTCATCGCCAACTAAATTATTAATGTTTTCAAGCATTTTTTCATCAGCAAATGATGATCCTGTCAAACCTCTAGCTGACATCTGATTTCTCAAAAGATTCGAAGCTTTGTTGACTCTACGATTAAAAATATCACTCGCTCCATATCCAGACATCAAAGAATCTAAAAATGCGTTCGGACTATTAATCGCTTGCTGTGAGAAATTTAGTAAATCTTTATTTGCTGATAACCCCGATTGAGACCATTGTTGCAAATTTTTTAAATTAACCATATCGATAAACACAAAATTTACTTTTTATAGTTACAAATTAATATTAAAAAATGATAAATAAATAATATGGCATCAACGTTAGATTTAATAAAACAATGGGCGATTTCTGGTGGCAATCTCAGCAATGAATCTCCACTTGCAAATCAATTCATGAATGTACTTTCTCAGCAACAAGCACAAAAAGCTAAAGAGAATCAGATGATGCAACAATTTTTAATGAAAAGGCGAATGAGAGAGGAAGATTATCAAAGAAAAGTTGAATTTGCAAAAATGTTTAAAAAAGAAAATAAAGAAAGTAAAGATGCAGAACAAAATGCAGAAAAAGCTATGAAATTTTTTGAAAAATCTGAAAAAGAATTGCAAACTAAACACAATAATTATTTAGCTGTGAAATCTTCTATGAATGAGCTAAACGAAAAAACAGAAAATAATGAGCAGGGTTTTAATGCTTTTAAGAAAATTTCAAAGGCTATCGGTTCATTTAATAATTTTGATTCGTTATTTTCAAAATATGTAGAAGGCAAACCCATCAAAGATGCCACAGATTTTAAACAATTAATTCCGATTGTTGCTTCAAAAGCTAATCTGACACCAAAAGAATCAAATGAATTTTCTTCTATAATGTCAAATCTCTTTGATGAAACTACGAGAAGCCTCAAAGCAAGTTTAGGCAAAGCTCCTCCTGTGACAACATTAATTCAAACCACAAAAGAAAAACTTCGCGGTGTTTTCGATCAAAATAATTACAAAAATTATTCTCCAGATTGGAATAAAAAAGCTTTTAGAGTTCAATTTGAAGACGTTGAATTGCATGATAGAGCACAAAAAGAAATGGCTGATGATTTGTTGCAAAAGTATGAAAATTCACCATTATCTTATATTAAACAATATAAGGATTCGTCTTTAGCTGGAAATATCAAAGCACAATCTTCTGCTGAAACTTCTAATGAAGAAAACGATATGGATGCATTGCTTAATAATGCTATGCAATCAGGAGAGCCTGTTTTTGATGAAAAAGAGCAAAAAGTATATAATGAAATATTGAAAAGAGGGGGAACGGAAGAAGATGCTTTAAAAACAATTGAAAAATATAGAGGTGTAAAATGATAGATTATGATTTCGAACAAATCTTAAAAGAAATAGAGCAACCAGAGCAAAAAAAACGAGATTATGATTTCGAAAAAATACTTCAAGAAAGCACTCAAAAAGATTTAGATGAGTTAAGAAAAAAAGTAGAAAATGGTTTGATTTCTCCACAAGACGCAGAAAAAGAAATGACATCTATAGCTAACTTAATCCCGCTAGATCAATTAAATTTTGGTGCTAGTAATTTTGAAAACGGATTAAACGGATTAATAGATTCTCTAGTTAATATCGGTGCATCAGGAGAATATATAGTCAACATGATCAAAAAATTTTTTACAGGAGATCTGGACAAACAATTTGATTTTTTTAAAAATCTTTCAAATGAAAGAAAAGAACAACTAGCTAAAAATCCTTCATTTATAAGATCGTTTGCTAAAGAAATTATACCAGCGATGGCTATTGGTTCTATTTTCACTAAGTTGCCAGCACTCGGTTCTATAGGAAAAAATATCGCTTCTGCTATCGGATCTATTCCAGCCATAGGTAAGGAATTAATGCCATTTTTATCACCTATAGGGAAATTATCTGATTTAGGTTTACAATCAGGTCTTTCTGGAGCGTTAAGTGGGTTTGAGGGGGAAAAATATAAAGATGCTTATTACAACGCTATCATGGGCTCTTTACTTTCTGGTGCTGGGTCGTTGATCTCAAAAGGATTGGAGAAATTTTCTCCAACAAAATCACCGAAGGGAATGTCAGAGAAATTATTAGAAAATACAAATATTTCACGAAAAGAATTTAATGATATATTCGGAAAAGCAGAAAATAAATTTTTTGAACTCAACTCAGGTTTGAAACAACCGCTTTATCAATACGATCAAACAAAAGAAAATGTTTTCAAAATGATAAAAGATAATAATTTTTATAAAAAGGAATTAATAGATTTTGAGAAAGAAGTTAATGCAAATACATTAGATGCAGTAAAGAATACGATACGCAGACAGGCAAGTGAAAAGCAGTTTCCTAAAGAATTTACAGATTTTTTTAATAAAGTATTGAAAAAATCCGTAGAGCCCGCAACACGATCTAATTATCTAGCAAATCAATATTATCGCAATGTTAATAAGATGTCTCAACAGGAACTGCAAATTTTAATGGCTTTGGGGATGAAAGATGCATTACAAAGCAATAATTAATTAATCTGATTCGTACAAAATGTTATTTATTTTTGTCATTAATAATGGCTATTCTTCTATCAGATGCTCTTTCAAGAAAGAGAGTGATTAATAATAAAGTTCTTATCTATACTTTTTTCAAAAATTGTAATCGTGTTAATGCAAACGGCGTTCTTGTTTTTACTAAAGCAGGAACTACAGATTTAAAACCTGTTTTAATTTCTATGGCAAACGCTAATCCAGAATTTCCTGATTACGAAATTTCAACTTACATTCGTCTTAATGCTTTAGGACAAATACCTGAAGATTTAAAAATAGAATTTATTATCGATAATCAATTGGGAGCTGAAGAATTATACGATATTTACATCTATACTTCCGATCTTAAAATAGAAGAATTTAATGAAACTTATATTTTTCGTCCATTAGCTCAAGAATATCAACAATTTTTAATACAAGTTTTAAATGATCGACCATTTTTAGAAGATGAAGCTGTAAATCCGATTGCATCTATAGGCTTGCAAAACTTAATCAAATACGGACAATTTCAAGCGGTAACTTTGGCTGAAAATCCGAAAATAGCGATCAGTAATTGGGAGTCTGTTGCTGAAAATATTTTTTATTATGTTGATATCGCTAACACCAATCAAGTTACAGATGTCGTTGAAGACAAACTTACGATCGAAAATCTTTCTTTGTCAGAGCAACTAGAATCTGATCCATCAAGATATCTTTCTATTAATGCGATTAATAAATTGAATGCGTTTCCAACAGGGCGACATTTAGCTTTAAGATTTCAAAACGCAAATCTTTTTGATAACAATGATATAAATCCAGACGCAAACAAAAGATTTGTTGTATCATTTCAAGCGAAAGCATCAGAAATTTTTACTGTTGAATTAGCATTGTTAAGATCTTATTCTACAAGTAGTTTAGAGATCATTACAAATATTCAATACGATGAACCGATTACTGTAAATACTGAGTGGCAAAAGTTTTCTGTGATCTGTACTGCAGAATCTGTAATAGAACCTGTTATAGATGATATTTCAGAATGTTTTATTTTGTTGTCATTACCAGCAAACAATATTTTTAACAATTTTATTTTTAACGTTACAAATCTTTGTGTATATTTTGGTGATCAAGAAATAATATTTCCTCAGAGTACAAATAGCACAAATCAGTTTCAAGAAAAAATTCCTCAATCTTATTCTCCTATCATTCAATCTCCTCAAGGATATATACCATTACCTTTGACAGTAGGGCGAGTGACAGAATATCTTTACGAAGATTCCCCTCAAGACAAACCTACTGAAATATATGCTAATGGCAGAGCACTAAAAAGAACAGATCATTACAAATACGCTCTTAATTACACAACAAATATCGAAATACCACATCAATGGCTTTTTGACAAATATGGTGATCGATATGGATCAGGAAAAGATTTCATTAATGCGATAACGCCACAATCACCGTTAAATTTTGATGCATCTTCTTGGGTAGGAATTACTGATTTTATTATTCACACAAATGATGTGGCATTTAGTAGTGATGTTCCAGACTTTATTGATGCTTCAGGGAATAATGGTTTATTCCAACGTATAGATGGTTTTTCATATGGATACAATAATCCTACTGAATACAAAATTGATACTTATTTTATAAGAGAAAATTCCTCTTATCTATCTTTAGGAATTATGGTTGATAGTGAGTTTATTCAAGATACTCTTGATAATACAAATTTTAATACTTATAAATATGCTCAAAGAAAACATTCTTTTGGAAATACAACCCTCAATAATCGTATTAATGCAGGCGTTCCTAACAAAGAACAAATTTACACAACAGTAAAAACAAATCAAAAGAATTTTGTTGTATGGGGCAATACTTCTCTTCCAAACAATTTGTATATTCCTCCAGGAGCTCCAAATTCTCAAAGATACGCAAAAACTATAGCTTATAATTCTACGTCCACTGTAGACAACTCTAAATTTATTAATGCTAATACAGGAGCTAATGCTGATACGAGTAAAAACTATACTTTAAGAATTTGTGTTGAACAAACTGATATCGCTCAAGATCACGAGCCATTTAGAATTTTTCAAGCAGGAGCGGGAACTCCATTGCAACATGCAACTATTACTTGTTATAACCCCAATGTCACAAATGATTTAGTTTTAACTCAAAACATGAATATATTTCCGTTAAAATATCAGATCGCAGGACAAGTAGCGGTCGGTATTTTGTTAAAAGTAAATCCCGCTCTTAATGAATTCGACAATGCTTATTTCAACTTAACAGTTAAAGGAAAGATATATACTTTCTGGTATTCGATTTTTGGCTTCACTGATGTGCCAACAATAGTAAAAAATGCAAATCCAACATCAGAAGATTTCATTATGATAGACATGAGTAATAATGTGAATTTAGCTAATCCTCAAGAAATTACAGCAAGAATCATGACTGCTATTAATAGTTATCTGTTTTGTATACCTGATTTAAGAGGTTTGTATTCTTTTTCTGCAGGTGAAGGTAAGCAATCATCATTTATTAATGGTTGGAATATAGACAATTTAGGTAACATACCGAATCCTTCTGCTCCACTCGTAGAAGAAAACAAAACACTTAAACCTATTCTTACAAACAATCTAAATAATTTTGTTGATTTTGTACCTAAAATGGATATTAAATTAATAATGAAAGATTTTAAACCTGATACCGATCCTGCAGGAACATTAATCGACCAATCTTACCCGATCACAACAACTCATTTTTCTATCAATGATGAACCTATTTCTTTAGTAAATAAATATATCTCTCTTTGTTAATGGTATGTTATGATAGTACAAATTGATCGATACAGTAGAATTCGTGGTTTTAAATTTCGTGTGAAAGACAATGACGAAGAATTTAGATTGGTTACTCTTTTTGATGAATTTGCCATACCTAATGCTTATCATAACGCTCTCTCAAACTCACAGAGAGATGAGAATGATGCACGGCAGTCTTTTGCTTTTTGTACTACTGTCTGTAAGAAAAATAAACAAATGGAAGTGCGACCTTATGCTTTTAAAACTTTCTCAGTCAACAAAATTAAGAAAATTACTATGGCTGAACTTCCGCATTGGAAAGTAAAATTTGAAGCATGGAGCAACCGCAAAAAGAAATATCTTATTATTGTGACAAATTGCAATCAACTTTTTCGCATTTCTTTTGAAGACTATCTGAAACAAATCATTAAGCCTCCGACCGTATTAATCGATAACAAAAAATATGTTGCTTGTGAAAGTATTCTCTTGTCTTTACAGAGGAAGATCAAGTCTTTCAAATAATTTATTTTTAATAATATCGATTCAAAATTTCTTCTCTATGAGTAAAAATTTGTTCGATATTTTCTATCAAATCTTTTTTTTCATTTTCTTTACTTACATCAAAAAATTTAGGCTCAGGAAAATTTTTGTTGAGATTGTGTATTTTTTTTGCAAAATCTATATAGCATTCTTGTTCTAAAAAAATCGACTCTTCGTCAAAAAAAATATTATCAACTTTATATTCTTTTTTCTGAGCATTTTTTCTTCTTTCAGCGATCAATGATGGTTCTCCTGTAAGAAGAAATATCTCATCAATCTTAAAAAAATATTGCATGGCATTAGTTAGAAGTTCCAAAGATTTTTCGCAAGCTTCAAATCCTAATCCTCCATTATACCCTTGATAAATAAAACCACTAATGAATACTGAGCGGTCTAAAATGAATAAATCGTCTTTGTTTGATGTATAGTGAGATTTATTTAAATTTTCCATAATTTCATACTGACCGATCAAATAAAAACAAGTAAGAGTAAAAGGTGTCAAATGCAATTGATTATATTTTGTCCAAGAAATTAATTTCATCGCAAGATTGGAATCACTTGGATTGTGTTGTACTTTGATATTTTTTGAAGGAAAAGCATTCTGAATTTCTTTGATCAAAAATGATTTTCCAACTCCTGATACTCCTTCGATCATAATAATCGGAGGATATTTTTGATTAGCAATTTCAACAAGTCGAAGAATTCTATCTTTATCCATTTTTATTTTTTGTTTTTAATCATTGAGTAAAAGTCATTGATTTGTTGCGTAGGCGTAAACATTGAGTTCTGATAATGAGAAGGACTACGATTTAACAGTGGATGCTCTGCTGGTTCGTTTCTTTTGAGAACATTTGTTGGTATCGGTTGTTGACCATTTGTAATTTCTTTTTTTTCTTTATATTGATTGCAAATTTTCGATAACTTGTAAGTAATTTTTGAGGCATCATCTGTCGCTTTAAATTTTGCAAAATCTTCGTCAGTCATTTTGTTTTTCACGATATCGGTTAATTCTTCCGCTGTTACTTCTTCATTTTCAATCAAAGCATTGATCGAAGACAAAAATCCGATTCCGTCTTGCAGATCAGAATTGTCTTTAAATCGATTTGCTAAATTATCTATTCTCGGAACTTTGTTTTTTATGTCTTCGTAAAATTTTTTTGATTGTTCTTCAGAATTTTTTTTTTGTTCTTCAAGTTTAATTTTTTCTTCTTCGATTTGTTTTTTTTGTTCTTCGAAGCGTTGTTTTTCCATTTGTTGTTGTGTTTCGATTTGTTTCGCTGATAATTTTTTTTCTAATAAATCGTCTAAAAATTTGTTTGGATCAAAATTTGAATTAATATTTTCATTATTGTTTGAATTGTTAGTTTCCATTTTTTTTACCTTTTACGATTAAATTTAGTTTGTAAAGAAAGTCATCAATCCAACTTATTTTATTCACCTATTGAGCTTTCTTCTAGCAACGAAAATTCTTTTTTAAACAATTCAGATAATCTATATTCAGGATACTGCATTTCAAAAAATATATGAGTATTTTTTAATAGCAAAGAAACAAGCGCATGGGTAATAAAATCTTTGTCATCAACGAATACTTTGCAAAAAGCGATAAAAATTTCGTCTATACGCTTTGGCTTCATTGTTGCAAAAATTAAAAACAACTTTGTTACATTTTGAAAAAGCAACGTATTATACATTTCAAAACAATTTTGTGAAAAAATGTAATCGTACAAAACTAAAGAACCAAAAGTATTAGGATTAGGATTTGTCTTAAGAATCATTTGCAATCTTGTAAGATCGATGAAAAAATCTTGTAAATGATCGATAAAATCTTTGTATTCGTCAAATCCTGTCAAAGTGTTTATAATTTTGTCAAAAACTTCTTCTGAAAACAAAGTTTTGAATTTTTTTTGAAGATATCGAATTTCTCTTTGAATGCTTATCTGAGAATCTTTTGATATTTCTTTAAAATCAAAATCAAATTTTGTTAATAGTTTTTCCATTAAATTAAGGTATTTTATATAAATACAACTTATGATTGTATCACATTTTTCCTTAAAAACAAAAAAATGACTCATTTAGAGCAAATTGCACAATTTAAAAACAACATTCAAGCTTGGATGAATTACTGGTTAGACAATACTGTTTACGGAATTCTTTCAAGAGAAATTTACAAAATGTCTTCAAGATCAAGATTGAGCCAATATCCAAAAAATCTTTCTACTTTAAATTATGAAAGACGTAGAAATCAAATGAACAATAATTTAGGCAATTCTATTGTTTACAACCAATTTTGGGGAGGTAACAATCTCTACAAAACACATAATCTTTTTGAGCATTTTCAATATTCAGAATACGACAATCTTTTAGGAGCAAAAGTCGATGATATTTTAGGATCTTTTACTAGGGCAAACTTTCAACCGATGCTTGACATTCCTGAAAATCACCCTATGTTGCCTTTAGCGAGTCAGATTCTCAATGATCTGGAAAATTTTTTTGAAAAAAATATCGAAAACAAACATTCTTTGATTCAATGTTTTGACAATCAGATATCTTGTGGATATTCTGCACTTAAAATGCAGATAAAATTTTATGATTCAAAACAAGAAGCAAAAAAAGAAATTCCAAAATATAAAATTTTTCTTGAAAATTGCCCTTATCCTGAATTATGTTTTTTTAATCCTTATTCATTGTCGCCAACAAAAACTGATTCGTATTACGATGATCCATTATCTTTTGCGGGGCAATGTATTAAAATGCCAAAAAATACTCTTAAAACTCTTTATCCTAAAGTTTTTAAAAATGAAGACCCGCTTTCTTTAGGTTTCGAATGGAATCGAAATACTCCTTTATATAACTATATTCCTGATCGTAGAAAAGATCTTGTATTATGCGCTGAATATTATGATTATGTAGATGGAAAATGTCGTTATACTTTCTTTTGTGCAAATAAAATTATCGAACAAGAAATCATTGATATAGATTTTTTGCCGATGATTTTTGTAGCAGGCAACACATCGTACGTTAACAATATACAGGAAGTATATAGTATTTTCGATAAATTTTTGCCGATACAAAAAGCGATTAATCACATCAATCAATTATTATTAGAAAATTCTTTTTTTTGTAAAACAACTACAATATTTTTTACAAATACAGCTACGACTGATGATCTTTACAAAACTACTATAGAAAATTTTACAAAATATAATGTTTTGATGTTGCCGATGACAAGTAAAGGTGCAGAAGAACAAATTCCACCGATGTCGATACCTGCTGTAGATTTACCTGTCACTTTGATCAATTTTAGAAGAGAGTATTTGTTGTATTTGGAAGAATCTTTGCGTGGTTCTTTTGATCATAATGAATCAGGATTTGGGCAATCAGCACGTGCATTGCAAATTAAACAAGTTAATCGAAACAATCTTTTTGCAAGACAATTAGGTAATCTTACAATCGCTTTATCAAAAGTTTGCGATTTTTACAAAAAAATGCACTATATTGTTGAAAAAATCAATGCATCTTTTGATTCAGGTAATAATCAAGAAAATATCATCACTTCCTTTTCATCATTTGATGAATATAAACAAATAGTTGAATTATTTAATTTTTCAGTATTGATCGATCCTGATCGTTCTGTTACTCAAGAAGCAAATCAACAATGGATAGCAAACGCTATGCCGTTAGTTCAATCAAATCCTATTTTGGCGGAAGAAATGTTTTATCTTCTCCTTAACGAAAGTGATTTACCGAACAAAGAAAAATTTAAAAAGGAAATTCGTGATCGACTTGAACAAGAAAGACAAAGACAAGAACAAATGGCTAAAGAACCAACTCCGATCGAAAAAATTCAAGCTCAAGAAATTCAAGCTGATCTTGAACTTCAATCTAATAAAATTGAAGCTGATCTTCATAAACAAACTATGAAAGATTCTACAGCTTTGTTAACAACGATCTGGAAAGGCGAATACGATAATCAAATTGCAAGTAAAAAAATAGACGTTCAAAAATTACAAAAAACTGCTTTGTCAGAAAAGAAATAATTAACCTTTTTCTTTTATTCTGAACATAGAATTTTTCAATTAAAAATTGCTATGTCTTTAGATATTTTTCCTTCTGGTGTCTTTACACAACAAAATCCAGTTGGAATTAACACAACTGTTTTTAACAATCCATATGAAGTTCTTGCGTTGTCGATCGCTCAAAACCTGACTACGCGTGAATTCATCTGGTTACAAGGCCATGTTCCTTACATCGCTTCTCCTGACTTTTATGAAAAGCTACCTTTAAATAGCTCTACTTCAACATCACGTGCAACAATGTTTGCTATCGAAACTGCAGGAAAAGTGTTACCTTACACTGATTATTATACTGCATTATCTTCCAACTCTAAAACTCCTCTTCCTTACAAAACTATTTATAGCGGGGAGTATTCTTATGGTTCTAGTGAAATCGCTATCACCGCCGAAGAATTGCAAAGATTTTCAGGTGATAATAGTAGAATTCAACACTGGATCTACCACAAAATGAAAGCTAAAATGATGAGTTTTTACACAACTTTCCAAGATTATATCGAGCAAGTGATCAAAAATTCAAATCAATTTTACATGGCTTTGAGAGGTAAAGATACGAATGATGTCGATTTTTTCTATCCTGTACCTGTAGGCTTGAACAATGGTAATACTTCTTTAGCTATGGCTCCTGCTACTGACAAATCTTTTGGTACAGGTTTTGAGGTGTTTAACGAATATTCTGGAAAAATCGTTGATTTCATAGGATATTCTACGACAGGTGATAGACCTTTACATATTATGAGTAATGCTCTTAAAAGAACATTGTATTCTCAAACTGCAAAACTTCCGAACGTTCATCTTTCAAATTACACAAATGCGATGACCGATTGGGTATGGAATGAAGAAATTTCTGGATCTACGATTGCATGTGGTAATAGACCTGCAATTAAACATATTCCGGGCACTGCGATCCCTAAATACAACCTTACTACTCAAGCTTTGGAAGGTGGTGCTTCAGCATTTTCAATTCAAACGATTACCTTTACTTATGATGAAAATCTAAAAAATTTAGTTGCAGGTACTGTGACTGTAACTGCTACAGGTGGCAATGGTTTGACGTTAAAAACAGGGGATGTGTTCTTCATAGAAAACACAAGATTAATAAAAAATACTTTTGGTGATCAAGCGTCAGATGCTCAGATGACAATAGTTGTTGCTCCAACAAAAACTTACGATGCTACAAGAAATCTTTATACGTATCAAGACGCAACTATTATAGGAGCAGGTGGTACGTTTACGTTTAATTTTGTAGGTAATTTTAGACCTGCTTTAATTAATGATGTTGCAAACGAAGGTTATTACAATCCAAACTTCAAATTTATTAATGCTGACGCAACTGATATTAAATTAGCTACTCTTCAAGCTAATACTATTACAAATCTTACAGGAAAAGTATTGATTCCTCTTGTTGGTGAAAGAGAAGCAGTTGTAATTTATTATCCAAAGAAAATATTCTTCTCGCCACGTGAAGTAATAATGCCAACTGATCCGTATACTAACGCTTTCCAAACAACGATGAAATCAGCAGTACCTGAATTCGGTCAATATTTGGAAAATTCAGCATTACCGATTACTGCAACATTTAATAAGTTCGGTGATATCGCTACTCGCAAAGGATTGGATTTAGTGTTCCAACTTTGGTCTGAAACAGGCTGTGCTATCGATGATTACCAGATCAACATGGGTATCGTTCCTTGTATTAATTTCTCTTCTTCTAGAGTTTACTTGTAAAAAAAAGTGTATAATGTTGATTAATAGTATTAACGTTATACACAAAAATGGTATTAGAGAAATTTCCGAATAATATTTTTGAATCAACAGAGTCAACAGCTTATTTCAATAGGTTGGTTGATCATATTCTGAATTTAGAAACAAGAATCGTTGCTTTGGAATCTTCTTTGCGCTCTGTACAATTAGATGTCTCAACAGAGATAAGAATCAATAAAAATCTTTCTACAATTTTAAATCAGATTCTTATGGAAAAAAAATGAAAATCGATGTAAAAATAAAAAAACTCGATCATTTTCCTCAGGATTCAAGTCTTTTTTATGCAACCGAGTTTTCTTCTGGAATCGATTTAATTGCATCAATTAACGAGAAAATTATTCTTAGCCCATTCAAAAGAATTCTCATTCCAACAGGAATCGCTATTGAAATGCCTCATAGATACGAAGCGCAAATTAGATCTCGCTCAGGTTTAGCATTGAAAAATGGAATTATGGTTCTAAATTCACCCGCCACAATTGATAACGATTATCGCGGTGAAATAAAAGTTATTTTGATAAATTTTGGAGAGGAGGATTTTATCATTGAGCCAAAAATGAGAATCGCTCAGATGATTTTTGCTCAATTTACTCAAGCAAATTTACTCGATGAGAATGATTTAGGAAATACAAATCGTTCTGATGGTGGATTTGGATCTACGGAATCATGATACGTTTTTGATCGATAGTAAAACCTTGAGTTCTATCGTTGTATCGAGCATCTTGTAAATTAGCACCATAAAGATCTGTCTCTAAAAATCTTGCATCATTAAAATCTACTCCTTCAAAATCTGCAAAACGAAAATCTCCATCTGATCCTTTTGCATTGCGTAAAGAAGAAAATTTAAAATTCGCCCCTTCTGCGTAACATGATCTTAAATCAGCAGATTTTAAAGAGCAATTTTCTAAATTTGCTCTGTAAAGATCAGCAAATCTCAAATTTTGATCATTAAGATCTGAACCCGGTAAATCTTCGTAGTTGCGATTAATCGGATGTATAAAACCGTGGATATCTAATATCGGTCCCGTTCTACTCATTGCGGGCATATATTACCTCAAAAAAAATTAAAATTATTCTTCTAAAAACATGTCATAGCGTTTTTCATTGTTTTTTTTGTATCGTACGCAATCTAAAATTGCTTGATCAAAAATTGCTTGATTTTTTTCTGATCCAAAAAGATACGATCCTGAAAGATTCGCACGAGTAAAGTTTGTTCTTTGCAAGTTCGCTCCATACAAATCAGCAAATCTTAGATCAGCATCTGTGAGATCTCTTGACTCTAATTCTGAATATTGCAAACCTATAGGATGTTCAAAACCGTAAATGTCTAATACAGGACCTTGCCTAGAAGTCCAAATTGTTGTGGGCATATATATGAAAAAATAATCCTATCAAAAAAATATCAAAAAAAAATTAAAAATGTGTTGAACAATAAGAAAATTTTAAGAACTGATTTTTATAATAAAAATTATTTTACAAACAATGATGGAAAATTTTTTAGATAATCATCCAACTAACAAGGAAAATCTATTACTTAATAGTCAGATTCCTCTCAAAACATTGTTAACAGATGACGATTATGTGCTGATTACGGGGCAAGACAAAAACATTCAAAAAGATTACATCGCAAAGATTAGCGATCTAAAAGAAATTTTAAAAGACGAAGTGACCGAGGCGTTATTTCAAAATATTAAAGCTGATGATAATATTAAGATAACTAAATCAAATAATGCGATTTATCTTTCTTATGATGATACAAAGTTAAAAACTCTTTTAAACAAGCTCACTTCTGAGATCAATCAATTAAAAATTCAATTAAAAAGGTAATAATATGAAAGCTATAGATATCAGCATTAATAATATAACAGCGATTGCTAAACTTGCTAATAGTATTAATACTTTAGAAAATACAGTTGCAAATATAATCAATATGAATGTTAATGATAATTTTGAATTTTTAAAATATCTGAATGGTTATTCGAGCGCAATTACAGGCGCAGTTGCATCGCAAAATATAGTAGGAACTTCTAATAATGTAACTTTGCACGATTCGAATTCAATTCTTCCATTTAATTTTCAATTTTTTGATCCAAAAAATCTTAATACTCAAGTCACTACATTAAATGTAATAACGCCACCAACAGGTTCTGGACAATTAACGATATATTTTTTTCAAAATCAATATACGTTAGCAAAAAACTCTATTTTATCTATGAATTGCCCGATTATTAATTTAGATTCTAACCAATTATACGTTACAACTTTGCCTGTTAGTGATACTAATGGAGTATTTTTATTAAATGCAAGTAAATTAGTAATTAAAATCGACACTCTCAATAAATTTGTATATAACAAAACTCCATATAATATGATCGCTTTTTTCTCAAAATTACAATAAGCTAAACAATTCATTAAGTAATTTTTTTTACATTAAAAATAACTACGTAAAAGGAAATTTATCATGACTCAAGATATTGAATTGCAAGATTTGCCTACAGTGGCAACAAATGATATACCGCCTGATTCTTTAATTCCGATAGCTTTTAGAGAAAGTAATTTAACACCATTTGAACTATATAAAATTACTTTAGAACAACTACGAATCAAATTAACCACTTTAAACGTTGAAGAAATTTACAATGCTTTTGAAAAAGATCCAAACCTTACAAATATTTTATTTCAATTGCAAAACGATCTCATAATCATTAATTACGATGAGACAACTTTATATAATTTAGTAAACGATGTACAAACATTTGTTATCCCCCAACTTAATGAAGTGATAGTGGCTCTTACTAATCAAACAACGGGATCTTTGTATAATATGTTTCAAGAGTTAACAACGATATACAACATCTTAGATTACTTGAATCAACAAGCGTTGAATGCATTAAAAACCATTATTTTTTCTATACCAAGTAGAATAAACGATACTCTACCTTATTCTGTAGAATATAATTATTCAAATACAAATAATCAATATTCGCTGTATTTAGAGGGTTTTTACAATATCGTTTATGTCAATATTTTTATTGATACTCAGGTCAATTTAGATAGACTTGTTTCGATCAAGATTTTTAACGTGCAACAAGTTTTTGAAACATTAGCTTTGAATTTAGAAGGCAATATTACAGAGTTTAAGATCTCTTATCGACTAAAAAATGGATTAAAATCTAATTTACAAAATATCGTAGAAAAACGAACGATTGCATTTTACAAGTCAAATTTTGCAAATCAAACAGAAGTTCTCTATACTTTAAATTCTTTAGAAACTTCTTTAGCGGAAGGAGATAATTTTTCATTTTCATTGTGGTTTAACAAGGATGGTTATATAGCGAATGATTATAATGCTTCAAAAGAATTGTTAGCTGAGGCCGATATTCCAAGAATCAATCAAGAACTAGAAAAAAAATTAAAATACGTTCTTAATGACAATTCAATTGAATTTTCTGAAGATGGTTGTTTTTTTTCAGCAAAAATTACAAATCCGATGAGCAATAATATCGATATTGCAGTTGAAAATGTAACAGATCTGAAAAATAGATTGTTTGTTTTGGATCTTGATTGTACGAATATCTCTGAAGAAAATGTAATCGTTCTTGTTTCTTTGGAAAGCAATCAAAATACTGTTGCAATACCTAATCCAAAAAAAAGAGCATTATTTTTTGTTGCTTCAGAATTAAATAATAATATACAAACATTGACAGGACTCAGTTTGTTAGACGGTATATCTTCTTCATCTGCGTCGACGATATACATCACAAATGAACAAAATATTGTTGCGGAAAATGTAGAAGAGCTTACTATTTTTCAAAACAAAACATCTGTTGATGATGAGCAAACGATTATTTTAAATATCGATGCACCTGACTTACTTAAATTGTCGATTGTGTTAGATGTAACCGCCATTAAAAATTATTACAAAACGTACAAATTCACGATCAACAACTCGATCATTAAAGTGTTTCCATTGATTTGGCTTGGAAATGAAAACATCGCTAGACTTCAGATATATAAAATACGCATACAATACGATATACAATCACAAAATTCTTCAGTTGAAATTTTAGAATCTTCGGAATTAACAAAACAAATCGTAGATTTCTTTACGGAAGAAATGAAAATTTTGTCAAATCAATTGTTTTCGGTAAATCCTTTTTATCCTTTGGGAATTATTTCAAATCGATCGTCTTTAAACAATCTCACTAATCCTCCATCTTTTATATTTTATACGATTTCTAATATCGGATTGTCTGTACCTGATAGACAAAACGAATATCCATTTCGTGGAGGTTGTGTCATTAAAACTTTCGATCAACCAACGTCATCAAAAGTTGCTGTTTTTCAAATTCTTCAAATAACAGACTGGAATGTACAAAATGGCGTTCGAATTGAAAAAAATCCAGATGAAAAAGCTTTATATATTTTTATCGAAAATTTAAATAAAAAATATTTTTGTAAATTTCAAACACAACTTTCAAGAAGTTTTAATAGCTCGATCGATATTGTTTTTTTGTTAGGGACTCCAACTGCTATTTTGAATGACCCAAATCCTTCTTTTTCACAAACTTACGGTTTTCAGATTGCTGGCAATGTAGAAGTTTTTCGTAAAACGATTCCGAATACAAGCCCTGCATTTTCAGAAATTTCGTTTGTTCTTGATGTTGTGTCAGGCGTTGCAACAGAAGAACCATACAACGAACCTATTGTAGACCAATTTAATTCAGCTGAATATTGGACTATACCAGAAATTCAAGCATATGTTGCTCAACAAATCGCCATTATTATTTCTGGAGGAACAATCGATTTGTCAGGATATGCTACGATTCAAAATTTGAATGATGCGATCGCACTAACAGTTCCTCTAAATCAATACAATATCGATCAAAATATTGTAAATAGTAAGTTGAATGATTTAGAGAATAGAGTGGATGTGGTTGAGGGAGATATTCTCACCATCAATGGAGAAATAGTCACAATTAATAATGATATAATTGATATTAATCAATCTATAGATGACATTAATTTAGAAATAAATGTTATAGATGCTAGCATTATCGATTTACAAAATCAGATTGATTTAAAAGCATCTATCTTATACGTCAATAATATAAACGCACAAAATCAAGTACAAATAGTTCCTTATCAAATTATCTGAGGTAAAATATGGTTAATATAGAAATAAATTTAGCGGTATCAGGAGTTACAACTATTCCGATAGCGAACACAGAAACAGAAGTTATACTTCATGTTTGGTATGATGGAAACGACACTTTTTATCACAATATACATAGAGTTTTTTTAGAAAATGAAAATGATATTTTAACGTGCCAAGTATGGTTTCAGCAGATCGGGCAAGTGGAAACAGAGGCAGAATTGTTATTACAAGACGCGATCAGAGTCATAAACATCGCTCCAAATAGTAAAAAAACTTTAATCATCGTAGCTGTAGACAAAACAAAAATAGGGGGAGAGAGATTTTTTGCTGACACTGTTTCAGGAAATTCAGAAATCGACACATCATCTTTTGTAACAACTGAGATTTTTGATCAAACTATAAATCAAATTTATAATGATCTTTCTCTTACCGCTGAGAGAATCGTAGAAAATTCAATTAATCCAAATACATCGACCTCAACAATCGAGCTAACTAATGATAGGTCAGCATTTTATGTGCAAACTAATACAATAGATTTTATTTTTAATGAAATTTACACGGATTGGGATTTAAGTGCTCAACCATTAAGTTTAATAGATAACGTTGGTACATTAACAGCAGCGCAATATAATGCATTATTAGCTGATTATCCTAGGCCAGAATATCAATTGTATCCGTTCCATGATCTTAATTTAACAAATCTTTCCTTTTATGTGATGCGTAATATGGAAGCTTATTGGTTAAATGTGACAGAATTCCTTTTAACAGCATATATAGATCGCTTTGGATTTATTCTTGATACTTCAATTTTGGGTAATGAATTTGTAAAAATACAGATAACAGACCTTGATATTATTTCAGGCTCTCCAAATGCTAATAATAATACTTTTCCACTAGTTGTAGTCGGAACTACAGCAAGACCTACAGTAAAATACCCATACGGAACTTTTAAAATTTGGAAAGACAATAATCTTTCAAGAAATAATATTATTTTTACTATCCCACTGACAAACACAAGAGTTCAATCTACTAAAACAACAAACAATCTTGATGTATTAGATTTTTGGATTAATAATGAAGGATGGTATTTTGGTACAAGAACAGAAAGAAATGAACTTTTTTCTCCTATACTAAAATCTTATGATGCAGATATTGATAATGCTGTTATAACATTGGAAGACGGAATGGATAACACAATCTTACCTATATCTTTTGCAAGAATGAATCCAAGTTATGGTCCGTCTCTTCCATTGGGTAATGCTAGTTTAAGTTTTAATAACGCTACTTTAGTAGATGAAATTAATTTTAGATTACGACTCGTTGTTTCAGGGGTGCCTGCTGGAACTCCGATTACCATTAGACAAAATGCTACTCCTATTTTTACTTATTTAACTTTAAATACTGACACGGCAAAACCAAATATCGTTGATCTTCTTGTTCGTGCAAATAATGCATTAGTGACTATAATTCCAGTTATAGAAATTAAAAATCAAGATTATCATGATTGGGCATTTGTTTCTGGAAACTCAGCCCTTTCCGTAGCTCAGATTATGAAAGAGCCAGCAAAAGTATTAACAACTCCTCAATATAATTCTTTTAATCCAGACCAACCGATTGTTTTAAATGTTGTAGCTAATGGATCAACGCCGATGACATTAGAAAATCTTGCTTTTTATACGTTAAGAAATGGTTTTGTTGTATATAATTCTAGCAACACTGCTGTCTACAGTACTACAGCTTACACTAATAGAATGAATATTAATGTAGATACAAATTTATTATCAACAACAGAATGGACTTTATTGAATTTGAAAAATATTTTTTATAGGCAAAGTATTCCTATAGCAAATAATAAAATGTTTCCTGCATCTACATCTTCAACAACAAATTATTCAAATCTTAAATTATTTAATAATTCTGATGGAAAAATTAATATAGGAAATTTAGATAATACTTATTTTAGATTTCTTTTGACTGATACACGCCAAGTAGTATTGAATGCAAAATTTTGGATTAAAAAAAATGGACTTAATATTGAATTGTATCAAGGTCTAGAGAGTGAGAAAGATGATATTGTTAAAATTAATAAAAATATTTCATTACCTAGTCATTCATTAAATGTACCATTAGATCTTTCTTTTTCAAATAAGATTTTTTATCCTATCGGAGCTACTAATTTAGAATACAATTGGATTTTTCCTAATCAAACATTTAAAATCATTGTTCCATATTCTGCATCTTTTTTAGGAAATAACAAATATCAATTTTTTGTAAGAATGTATTGTGTGTACGGAAGGACAATTAAAACTTTTGCAGATCAAGGGAGAGGTATGTATTATTCATCCTCCAGTAATTCTTGTTATGCTTATTCAAAAGATGCTAATACTAATACATCCTTTCTGTATTTTAATTACACATTAACTCTTCAATTTAATGTTCCTACTGGCTCTTTTTCAACAAATTATACTATCGCTTATCCTATTTTCCCTATGAATGATCTGAGAGTTGTTGATCTAATCTTTGAAGTTGATCAATTTTATTTTGATACAACTTCATCAATAAATGCAAAAAAACGCGTGACCTATTTAGGGCAAAGAGTCATCAAATTGTAAAATAATAAAGATTTCCTGATTTTTCTTTTAAGTTTTTTTTAAGCTTCCCAACTTACGCTTGGGAAAAAATAATAATTTCCTCGATGCAATACGAACAAATACAAAATGTTAAAAAAAAAGAATCACACGAAGATATCACAATCATCAAAGATCATCTACATCGAATCAACAAAAAATTCGATGAAGGTAATAATCGATCTTTAGAAAATCACGTGGCTTTACAATCGCCTAATGAAGTCAAAAATTTCATGCAGATTAAAGAATTGATTATCAAAATCTTTCTTTTACTGGATCAAAACTCAAAAATCGAACGAATTAAATTAGCACAAAAAGAACCACTGATGTTTATACAAAAGAAAATCTCAGAACTTTTACAAGACAACAATGAATTAGATGCAATTCTATATCTTAATCTATATCAGGCGATTCTAAATAATGATACAACAGGCGTTCTTAAGCTTTACGACAAATTGAAAAACAACGTCGATGAAGACGATTTTGAATTTTTAATGGAAGACAAAGCAAAAGATGAATAATCAAAATCAACGTTTTCAGACACGAAAATCTTTTAAATTATTTTTATTTTATATTTTTAAAAATGTTTATAAAAAAAATCTTATCGGTTACGAAAGATACGCTTACAGAATCGTAGAAACATTGCAAAAGATCGTTGATGGCGAATTAAGAAATGACCGTGGTTTTATCAAAAATATTATCATTACAATCCCTCCTCGTTTTGGGAAGTCAGAGATCGCTAACACAGGATTTATCTCTTGGGTATTAGCCAACAATCCAAGGGCAAAATTTCTAACTATTTCGTCTTCAGCAAAATTAGCTTCTGTAATGGTAGGAAAATGCCTTGATATCGTAAATTCAAAAGCATATCAATTTTTAGCTCCTTCCACAAAAATTTCCAAGCACACTAAATCTCGAACTCATTTTGTAACTACAGAAAAAGGCGAAGTAGGCGGAATAGGTGCAGGTGGTACTATTACGGGTAGAGGAGCAGGAACGGATGACCTTGAAGACACACAATTTGCAGGTGCGGTAATCATAGATGATCCCCTTCAAGCTTCAAAGGTAAGAACACAAGAAAGACAAAATATTAATGAATGGTTTTTTGATGCAGTATTTTCAAGAAGAAACTCCCCTAACACACCTTTTATCATTATACAACAACGCCTTCATCATAATGATCTTGTTGGATATATTCTAAAAGATGCGAATCCAAGTGACTGGGAGATTATTAATATTCCTGCTTTAGATGAAGATGGCAATTCTCTTCTCGAAGAAAGAATGCCGAGATCAGAATTAGAGATTTTAAAAAAACGTTCCCCTGAAACTTTTTACACTCAATATCAGCAAGACGTTACAACCTTTGAACAGAATTATATCTTTTCACCAGAAGGTGTGGTTTTTTTGACCAAGGAAGAGATCAAACATATAAAACCTATACTTACCTTTATCACAACAGACTTCGCTGTCTCATCAAAAGAAAACGCTGATTACACGTGTTTTCTATATTGGTATGTCTTTTTAGGAAACAATGAACCAAAATTATATCTCAAAGATTTTGAGCAACAAAAACTTACACCAACTCTTGCTGTAGATTGCTTTATGAATTTTGTTAAAAATATTTACGAAGACGCAAAAGACAATCCTATTTTCAAACCTAAATACGTTTTTTTTGAAAATGTAACACAAACATCGATCTACAAAGATTTTTTAGAAAAAAATATAGCGAATCATAATCAAAACAATGACAATCCTATTCGTTTTATTAATGCAACAGCAGATCGCAATAGAGACAAAATTACACGTTTCAGAGAAGTGCAATATCCTTTTTTAAAATACAAATTGTATCTTGATTCCTGTATTCAAAAAAACTATGATCTCACTCAAGAACTTTTTGACATCACAAACGATGATCATGAAAATATCCATGATGATCTCACAGACTGTGTCACTGACGCTTTTTACTACACGTATATTGATAAAGGTTTGTGGGATGCAGAAATAGAGCCACACCTTCAATCTCAGAAATACAAAGAAAGAACTATTCTTGATGATTTTCTTGAGGAGTTAAAAGCGTTGAATTAAATGCCAAATTTTTGATCATACAGACTATTGATCTGTGGAGTAAGAGAAGAAGTAAACCAAGTGTCAAGCACATCTGTTCCTTCTATTACAAAAAAATCATCATTTTTTTCAAAATCAATAATAGTATCAAATGGTTTATTTTTATCTGGAAAAGAAAAATTTTCGATCACTTTGTAGGTATGTTTGTGGCGTTTGTCTTTTCTTTCTTCAAAAGAAATCTGTGTAAAATATTTACCTTCATACAAATTGAGAAATTTGTTTTTATTTACATCGCTTACATCAAGTTTTGTATTATATAGCCATAGAACAGTTTTATCAAAAATATTTTTTTTAGAAAATGTTAAATAAGCCAAAGGAACTTTGATTCCCCAAGATCTTTGTCTAGATATGCACCAATCATATTTTAAACTTTTGATCCAAATAATTAATCTTTGTCTAAATTCTTCTCCTTTGTCACCCGCCCAACAATACCCTTTATTTTTGTTGATCTCTAAGTACTGCATCAATACTTCAAGCATTTTGTTTAATTCTTCATCTTCTTCAAAACAAATAATATGCAAAAATCGCAATTTAATTCCTGAGGGAATTTTGATTGTTGTTAACAATTTGTCAAATTCATCGATTTTGTCTTTTCCTAAAGATTGAAATAATTTACCACATTCAGAAAATTCGATATCTAAGATTGATTGCCACAAAGTAGTCATTTTTGTAAAAACTCATTTTCAAAAAATATACCATTCACTGACATGACAAACAAGACAAATCATCTTTGTTGCAATGCATTTTAGAAAATTCTATCTGTTCTTCAACGATTTTTTTAAAATCTACTTGAAACTCAGGTTTTTCTTCTATAGTTGTTTTTCTTGAAAGCATTTTTCCTATAGACATCGAACGAACGTAATACAAACCTTTCAAGCCTTCTTTCCAAGCTTTTAAATGGACTTCATTAAAATATTTCTTTTGAACATCAGGCAAAAAGAATAAATTGATAGATTGACCTTGATCGATGTATTTTTGTCTTGTAGAAGCCATAGAAACAACGTAATTCATGTCGATCTCAAAAGCTGTTTTGAATATTTTTTTGTGTTCTTCGCTTAAAAAAGACAGATGTTGCACAGAACCTTGATGCTCTACAATTGAAGACCAAATAGCTTCAGGATCATTTCTATATTCCGCATATTCAGAAAAAACTTTTAACAGATTTTTGTTTTTAATGATAGAAGTTCCTTCTTTGTTTTTTTGTACATAAATATTACTTACATATGGTTCAATCGAAGGAGAAGTATTTGCAACTAAAGAAATAGACGCAGTAGGGGCAATCGCCGTTACATTTGAAAAGCGATACGTAAGCCCTGCCCTTTTGCAGTCAGGATTCACTCCTAAAGTCTTTCCGAGTTTGATATTTGCTTTATTAGTTTGCTCGCCGATGATCTTAAAGATATGTTCATTCCAGATCATCGCTTCATCTGAATCAAACGGCATGCCCTTTTGCTGTAAATGACTATGTAATCCCATTACGCCTAAACCGATCGATCTTTCCATGACAGCAGAGTAAACAGCGTCTGCAATATATGAATGTTTTTTCAATTTTCTAGCTTGCACGATAAATTCCGTTAAAACGTTGTCTAAAAATGTTAAAACGTCTAAGAAAAATTGAGAATCTTTTTTGAAAGAATCAAAATGCTCCAAATTTAATGAAGAAAGGCAACAAACCGCGGTTCGCGATTTTCTGTTGTAGTCTTTAGGCGTTGTTGTGAGGTAAATTTCATTGCAGTTGCCCGTCAAAACTCCGTTAAAAACAACCATACCTCGCTTTGGTTCAGTTAAGCAATAAGTATCATCGATTCTATTATGGTGAATAATCTCTGCAATCTGAATAAATTGTCTTGCGGATCTTTGTGGTAACATTTTTTTATATTGAAGTCTATGCGTTTGAAAGCCAAGTTGATTTAGTAAATATAGTTGATTTGAATCGATCAAAAGTCTATAAGCTTTTTGACAAAAATAATCTTGATATTTTGTTTTCTTTGCGTTGTTTGTTGGCATTTTTCTAAATCCTTCATTACACATTTTTGTAATTTTACAACCGCAACCTAAAGTATAAAGCATATATTGAATTTTTTGCAAAAACTCTAAATTGATCGATGCAATTTGCAATGATTGATTTGTATCATTTTTTGCGATTGTTCCGTCAGCATCACACAAACCAGCCAACCATCGTAATTTTGATTGAATTGAATATTCATGATTAGGAACAAAAAATTTATTTTGTAATGTTCCATTTGCTAAATCTATGTATTCTCTTTTATTATTATTTTGAGTTTTCCAATTCAAATTTTCAAAACCAATTTTTGATTTTAAATTTCTTTTCTCATGATATAAATAAATTCTTTGCTTTCCATTTTTAAGTTCACATCCATCACCACTAAAAAATCCATTTGCATAGGCAAATTCTAATTCTTTCTTTCCATCAAACATAATCGGAAATTCGTATTTAATGATTTTGTCCCCTACTTGCAAATCTTTTGTTTCTTTTTGTAAAAAGCATGTATTGTAAATTCCATATTTTTCTTGAATAAACCATTTATGATATTCGGTTGCATCGATCTCATTTCCATCAGACAATCTGACCTTAATTAATTTTTGATTTTCTCCTGTTTTTCTTGGCGTAACTGTTGACCATTCAAAACCATTCCAAATTTCAACTTCTTTATTCGCAACTTTTTGTATTTGAGCCCATCCAAATTCTTTTGTCAAAATCTGCGTCTCTGGAGCAACGCACAAATTTGATGTACTCACATATAATTTATTTTTGACATAAGACTCACACCTTTGATTATTGGCGTTATCTTCAAGCATTAGATAAGGTTCTCCTGTTTCCATTCGTGCTAAAAGAATTTTCGTCCACAATTCAAATGCATCGATTTCTTGAATCACTTCTTTTGTTTTAGGGGACTTTAACTCATACTTTCCTTTTGTGATCACTCTTTGCATAAAAATATCATCAAGGATTACGGCATGATGACCGTGTAAAATCTTTCTTGAGATATCGCCCCCTGTAGGTCTTCTCATTTCTATAAATTCTTCGATTTCAGGATGTGACACGTGCAGATAAGATGCAATATTGCCACGGCGTAAAGAACCACCTTGAGAAATAGACATCGCTAATACTTCTTGATTTTTGATAAAAGGTATGACCCCTGATGTTTGCCCTCCAGAAGAAATCTTACTTCCGATTTCACGGATATTTGACCAGTTTGTCGCAACACCACCACCTAAAGCCATCAGATTTGAAATCTCTGACACACCTTTGTCGATAATAGATTGCATGTTGTCTTCAGCTTCGTTTAAAAAGCATGATATAGGCAATGCTCTATCTGTCCCAAAATTTGACAATATCGGCGTCGCAGGAACAAACCATCCATCACAAAGATATTTGAAGATACGATTACAAAATGCAGAATCATTTTTTTTCTTTTTGTAAAAAGCGATTCTTTCAAAAACATCTTCCATAGAAAATTCGTCTTTGTAAAAATATTGTTTGTTGAAAAGATTTGGATTTTCTTTCATAAATAAGAGAATGATAATAATAAAGATTTGTATTATTAGTCAGATCTCTAAAAAAAAAGTAAATTTAAAATCACTCAAAGTCTTTTGATTTTGATTTTTTTGTCTTTAACACGTCTTTTTTTTCATCAAAAGCGATGGTGTTTGTTATTTTTTTTTCCTCTATTAAAAAAATAGGATCTTTCAAAATATTGACGTAAAAATCTTCATACGTGATATTTTCAAGAATCGCATGCTCTAAATCTTCATCGTAAGTGACTAAAATACCTTTATATTTCAATTTAAAACAATTTTCTAAAATTTTCTGATCAGTGATATTTTTTGACAAAGTTGCAAATACAGTTGATCTTTTAGGTATCGCCCAAGAAAGATTTGCATTATGCTTGATTTCAACAGGATAACCGATACGATTGTAATAAAACAATTTTTTGATATAAATTTCTTTCATGAACTACCTTTTTAAATTTTCTAAATATTGAATTTTCTTTTCCATCGCTTTTAGCATCTCAATGACAGTTTTGTCATTTTCAACGAATTGTTGATTAATTTCTTCTTGAATTTTTTTGTTATCTTCGGTTTGCAAAGAGTTTAAAACAAAAGTTCCAGCACTTGTAATTCCTGACCCCAAAAGAGTGACGATTACAAAAGTCATCGCTTTTTTAAGAACAGGGCGAATTATCATTACCATTTTTTTACCTTTGATTTTGTAAAATTAAAGATTATAAAGGTAAAATAAAGGTAAAATTGATGTGCAAAACCATAGATTCACTGAATCATGTGATTATAACTGAAAATTCTATAACATTACTTGAACTTAAAAACATAGAAAGAACGACACCTTGGTATGTTTGTTGGTTTTCTAATTTTTCTGATCACAAATTTGAAGGGTCGATTAATATTAATGGTACAAAACATGACAATATTTACGGAACAGTTCGTATGGATAATGACTCTTATAGTCTTTCTTACGATATATTCGGGCAAGATTTCAGGGCTGTTGTAGATTACAAAACACAAGCTTCTTTCATTGACGGACAAAATACGTTATTTTCTTACGATAATTTGAATTTTTTGGTAAATTTGTAAATTTGTAGTTGATTTTTTGTTTGAATTGAAATACTATCAATTCTTAAGTGAGGTAAATAGTTATCACACTTGTAAATTGATAGATTTATTAAAGTTTCGCACCCTTAATAGTTTCTATCTTAACTTGAGGTAGAAACGATGTCAACAGTAAAAAATCAAAAAAAAACAAAAAAAAGCAAAGAAAATAAAAACAAAATATTCAATAGATTCTTCTACGTTGAATTTTCAAGAAATTTTAAATTAGTAGTTGATTTTTTGATTGAATGTAGTTACTATCTCTTTCAGAGTGTAATTAGTTACGATTACATTCAGAAATTGATAGATTTATTAAAGTTTGACCGCCTTAATAGTTTCTATCTTAACTGGAGGTAGAAACGATGTCAATAGCTAAAAATCAAAAAAAAACAAAAAAAGAAAAAAAACGACAGATAGACAACTTGAACATCTTTTTGTGTCTATTTGGTTTACATCTACAAGGCGATTCTGTCTTAAATAACCATCGATTTGATCTGTTTTGTTCTGGGAGCAAAGATCAAAAAACTGATTTTCGATATCTTTTGATTCAAGAAGGCTACATTACTCGAGAGATGATAGAAGCAAAAAGAGCGAGTAATGGATACATGTATCATCGATATTCTATTACTTCAAAAGGACTGAAATATCTTCAAGATTCTTTTCTTTATAAGAGGTGCAACATTCCTGAGAAAATTGACAACAAAATGAAATTTGCATTAATCGCGATTTTCCAAAAACTGAAAGGATATTCTGTGGAAGCAAAAGTTCAAGCTATTTTTTATTTTTTTGTTTTAGAAACATATAAAATAGATTCGCACAAACTTACATCAGCATATCTTTACGGTTCTGATTGGTTAGTTTCAACTGAACAGATGAATTCCACTGAATATAAAAGAACGAAAGCTCGCTTTAATAGAATCATCGATACGCTGCAAATTAAATCAAAAATTCCAAGTTTCGTTTTAAGGGAATCTTCTCTTCTAAAGAAGAATATTTGTAAAAGAATAGACAAGTCTATTCTCAATCAAAATAATAAAAAAAAAGCAAAAGCATTCTTTGTTGATCAATTTTTGGTATGTGCTTCTCATAAAGTGAAGAAAGTTTTTAAGAATTTTTCGATTTCACCATTTGTTAAAAAGACAAAATCTCTATTAAAAAACTTTTTTGGTACGATTCCATTAAAAGCAATCTTTAAAAAACATCTCATACTGATAGAAAACAATCCAACAAACGAGCAATTAAAGACATCTTTACTTGATTGTGATAGATATCTGCAAATAGGAGCTCTGATAGAACATGCAAGATTTGAGAGAATTATCACAAAACGATCAAAACATCTCTCAGATTTTGAAAAACAAATGATAATCGCAAGAAATCATACAAATAATGGCTTGTCGCAATACATCGTAGAAGATTTACAATTGCAAAAGCCTGAGAAGAAAATCTGGACGATCATCGAAACGATTCATCATTGCAAAGAAGTGATACAACAAAACAATCAAGAAAGCGAATATTCAGAAGACCAGATTGAAATGATACAGATGAATTATTTTTAATAAAACAAATCAAAACGCCCATCAAAATTCAGAACACACTCTCCTAACTTACCCATGCGATTTTTAGTAATTTTGATTATTCTTTTATCAGGAGAAGAGTCCAAAGAGTAAATCTGTAAAATGCAAGTCGCCAACCTTTCAAAATCAATAGATCCACCTTGCTCTGACATTGCATTATTATTGGTGGTAGCTCTATTTAAATGATTTATCAAAAATAATACAACATTATTCTCATTTGCTATTCTTTTAAGATTTTCAACTATTATCCCTAATCTTTTCCAATCAGGAGTGTCGCCTTTGACTTCTATCTGTATCAATCCCGTGAAATCAACACCGTAAACTCGTATTTTTTGGCTATTTTCTTTGATAAGTTTTTCTAAATTTTCTATAGAATAAGAATTTGCATCAAAGTAGATATTTTTCTGACATTCAAAAAGTTTTTTATTCTTTTTTTTATGGTAAGCGATGAGAGTCGTGAATTTTTCTACTTGATCAAATTGAAAATCTTCATCCATTAATATATTTCTAGCGAATCTACAAGCGATTTCTTCAGCTCCTAGCTCCAAAGAAAACAAAAAAGAAGGAACCTTTTGTTGAGCTAAATTTGCGAATATAGACACCAATAAAGAAGTTTTACCTACTCCAGCCCTTGCTGACACCACATATAATTGTTTTGAGCGAAATCCTCCGATTAAGTTGTCTAACTCTTCTAAACCAGAATAAACTTTAAAAATAGTTTGATCTTTTTCTTTAGAGAGATGATCTAGCCTTGAAATCTGATCAAGAAAGATTTTATTTTCAATTTTTTTTGCCATTATATGTTCTCCCCTCTCTCCATATGAAAGCGTTGATCACCAAAAATATTCATCCTAGGATCATTTAGCCTGACTTTTACCTTTTGCTGATTATCAGTCATTCTTTTACTCGTTGTCCAATATTTTACAAGATTTGATTGAGCTACAAAAACATCCACTTCATAACCCAAAGCACCCAAAATTCTCATCTTTAATTTAAAATCTTCTTTTAAAAAGAATGGATAACCCTTAAATTCACAAAGAATATTCTTACCTACCTCAGCATCAAAATAAGAAAAATCAGCTTGATAACTAAAAACCAAAACATTATTAAGTTTTATTATTATGGGCTCAGGATGATACACCAGGTTTTGTATCCTATGATCAAAAAGTTCCAATCTCTGGTAAGCTTTCAATTCCATTCCAGAATCAAAAGTCATGCCTTTGTAAACAGGTTTGTTAGATTTTTTGATGTCAAAATCTTCGAACGTTTTTTTTTCTCCGAAAATTTGTTTTTTTTTAAACTTTGCTTTGTAATTCACGTTAAGAGGTTTTCAATATTTGGTGTTTACAATTACAGAAAAATCTTAAAAAAATCTTTTCACAAAGGAAAAGCAACGATGAACTATTTAACTTTAAGAAAAATTTCTATTAAAATTCTTGCAAGAGTGAGAGAAGCCGATTATCACAATCCTGAATCAGTACCACAAGCAAAGATCAACGAAGCAAGAGATACTTTCATTACAGCTTTGGAAACCTTTGCAGAGTGCCTTCCAAAACAAACAAAACGTATTCAAATCGTCAATGGCGTTGAAAATTCAAGAATACTTACAAACCCTCAGAATTCTTTTTACAATAATCGTGTAAATATTCTTTCTTTTTCAGCAAAAGTTAATAATTGCTGTAAAAATATCGAAGAACAGGAAGAAATAATTAGAATGCAAGAAAAAATCGTCAAACTTCAAAAAAAACTTAAAGAATTGGAAGATCTACTTTTTACACTAGATCCTATCGAAGATGCAGAAGAAAAAGCGATTATAGAACAAAAAATAGAGATAATTAACAATGAAATCACTACACTTCAAAAAAACATAGAGGATCTGATTAACAACAAAGATTCTGTAGATTATTCTTTCGGTATTTTGCATCTAAAAACAGTACAAAAAAATCCTTCGTATTATGGTGAATATCTGATTCAAACCATGTATACAGAAAGATTTCCGGGTATAGATTGTTACGCTTGGTGTCAAAGAAGTGATAGAGAGCTTATGAAAATCGGATATTTTGACGGATATTTAGAGTTAGTAGGTAGATTTAAAGAATTTAATTACTTAGACTCAGCAACTCTAGACAAAGAGTTAGATTTAGATTTCAAATTTATAGAACCTTTAATTTCTATAGCGTCATACGATTACGCAAAAAGATTTCTAAAAAAAGATGTAATAGAATTTTTAAAAGTCTTTAAAGATGAAGCAATAGATCAGCTATACAAATTAAACGTTGGTTACAATAATTAGGTAATATCATGCAATCACAAACAGTTATTAATTTTCTTAACTCGTCGGTAACTTACAGAGAGAACAAAGGATATTCAAACGGATATATTCAGAACATGTATCTCGATCAAAACAACACAATGAGAAATTTCTGGGGTTATGAGAAACTGACAAATTTTCCTAGTCCTCTTTGTGCGTTTACAATAGACATCACAAATAATTATTATTTCGCCATTACAGAAAATAACGAATTTGTCATTTACAACACAAATTACAATCCATTATTGACGATCAATATCAATGCTTTTACATTGACGAATGACATCGTTCAAAACATTCTTAATCCTTCTTTTTGCGATATCATACAAACACCTGACGGAAACTTAGTAATTACTAATGGTGGTTTTTGTGGATTGTTTCTAGTTAAAATACCTAGAGACGACAATAGCAATATTATTTTAGGGCAAGTAGATTTCTTACAATATCCTTACCAGCCAAATGTTGATTACAATCCAACTACAGAACAATTTTCTAGATTAAAATTCCCTAAATATCTTGAGTATTTTGATGACAAGATATTTGTAACGGATGGTTCTCTCAATTTAGTATACTTTGCAAGTAATTTGTTTACTAATACAACAACGATCTGGCAATCTATAGCTATTTCTTCAAGACCTGACAAAATTCAGAAAGCAGTAAGAATAGAAAGAGTGCTTTGTATTGTAGGGGAAAATTGCGTTGAAATGTATTACCCAACAGGTGACGAGTTCGGATTTGCAAAATACAATTGGCTAGTAGAATCAGGCACTCAATTTTCAAACTCAATCACTGTAATTAACGGAAAACTGGTTTTTCTTGGAAGTAATGAAAATTCTTCTTCAGAAATCACGATTATAGACCTTAAAGAACAAAGAATCAAAGAGCTCAATCAAAATGGATTGTCGATTATTTTTGAATCTTTAATTAAAACAGACCAAGCGTTCGGCTTAAATTTTTCACCATCAGGACAATCTTTTTATATTTTGCATTATTCTCCTGAAAAAACTCTTTTAGTTAACATAGACACAAACGATTATTTCTTTCTCACTGACGAAAACAAAAAAACAGCAAGAATGGACAAAATTTTAAGAAATCTCAATCAATGGATTTTTTTAGCCAATAACGGGCAAATCTACGAAATGTCAGCAGATATATATTCTTACGACAACAATCGCATTCCTATGCGAATTAAACCGCCTTTAACGCAATCTGATCTAAATTTTACTCTTAAAAAACTGATCGTACTAGCAAGACCTCACACAGTTAATATTCAAAACATCTATCAAGAAGGATATATTACGATATACGCCAATACTGATTTAACTGCATCAACTGATGGAATACAATCAAACTACGATATGCAAAAATGCTATTCACTACTTCTTAATTACAAAAGAACAAGATATTATGATGAAAATGTACCTTCTAACATCTACAACGTGTGTCAGATGTATGCTGATGTATCGCAGATAGTAGCAAATACAACAGATAATGAGAAGATTTTCTTTCCTGTGATATTTTCGAAGTTTGATGTTGAAGTTGAGTTCACGTGAGTTTAATCGTTACTAGAAAATATCGAACATATCAAAAACACCCAAAGTAATCCTATTATTATATCTTAACGCCGTAAAACCCACAAATCTTTAGTTGGTGGGTAGTTCACCTCAAAACAATAAATAATTTAAACAATTGACCCTAATCCCAAGAAATTTTGTAAATGCTTTTGTGCTTTTTCTTGTATCGTGTACTTTGATATGTATCTTGAAGTTGTTGTGGGATCAGAATGGTTCAACAACGTCTGAGTCAAAGCGATATCGTTTGTTTGATCGTATATATCTGTTGCGTATCCTCGTCTAAAACCATGGACATTAGAAAGCATTTTTTTTAACGACAAATTTTTAATTTTTTGTACTTGTTTTACGTAATGTTGATACGGATTATATTCGATACTCTCTACATCAAAATTTTTCAATTGAAAGAAATATTTTCTATTTTTGACTTGAAGTATATTCTCGATGTAATCATCGATATCTGCAATTAATTTTTGCAAATCACCATATTCTTTATTTGTTTTGAAGAAATTAACATATTGTTCCCCATTGAAATGACGAATATTATCTTTTTTACCGACTATTTTGTTTTTCTTGAGTAAAGCATCCAGATCACAAAACTCTTCTCTTTTAAAATCAAAAATTTCACTTGCACGTAAACCAGAATGATAGGCAAATATAGAAAAAAATTTAAAATAATCTTTCATGCCTTGTGATAGAAAATTCTCTTCGTTTAACAATGTGCAAATTTTCAAAAGATCAGTTTTTCGAATCAAAATTTGACTCGTTGTTTTTTTATCATTGAGAGAATTGTTTGATGTGCACAAATCGACCAAATCTTTCTCACTTTTTAAATTAAACAATCGATAAACCATGTGTAATGGTGTAGACAAAGAATTTCTTTTACGAAATTGATTATTTCTCAAAATCGAATCGATCTCTTGTTTAATTTCGTTGCGTTCACTCTCCGATAAAAATAATGCCTTTTCCACAGAATGTAGAAATAACATCTGTAAAGAATTAATATCAATAAATTTTAAAATGATAATAAACAAACGATCGAAGTAATTTTTTAACACAGATGATGATTTTGAGAGATACAGCTGATAAAGAAATTCTTTAAACTCACAAAAAAATCTTTTGTGACTATTGGACAATTGACTATTAGTTCTTCCTAACCAATATTGCCATGTTTTTGATTCTTTATCAAAATACGATTCACTTTGCCCGTGGAAACTATTAATAATCCAATAGCAGTAACTGATCACAAAATTAACGGATAAATTTTTGTATTTCATTATGATCAAACCTTTAAAAATTATATTTTAGAACTTGACATGTTGAAAAATCAACATATAATAAAAATTAATTCCTCGCAAGGAATAACCGTTGGAATGACGGGGTTAGCTCGTGGAGAGGGCATAAGACCTACTTGCATTAGATGAAAATCAATGTTCAGGTAGGCATTCTTCTGTGAAGCGAGAAGCTCACTGATCTTTAGTCAGTGAGTAATTCACTAAAGTAGTCATTATCAAACCTTTAAAAAATTTAGGTATTGACAAGAACAAATAATTGATTAATACTAAGTAAGTTATCTTTATTATTAATTTATTTGTTATTATCAACAAGTGTTTACAAAATTAATAATAGCAGATAACATTCATCAAAGCAATAACTTTTTTACTAAAAAATCATTTTCTTAACAAATAGTTGTATTGTTGATCGATCATTGCATGTTATAATATATCTGTACGACTAAAGTGTTTGTAACATTTCACTTTGATTTTGCATTCATTTTCTATACATGTTGTTGACAACAAAGTAAAGATAAGATATATTAAGCCTGAAAAATAAAACTATCCATATATTTCTTGTGTGTAAGCAACGACACACAACAACGTTACGACACAACGAATGAACGACACAACGATACAACGACACAACGAATGAACGAAGTGAATGAGCAAAAATATTCCTTCTAAACTAATTGTGTTAAAATAAATTACACAACTATAAATCGTACAATTACAAATTGAAAACTATCCTAATCACAACCAATGGATGCATAGAATATCAAGATATATGGGAGAATATCTTTTTTTACCAACGTATGGTTGTAATTAACTACACTGTATCAAATGATTCTTTTTTTTATATAAATAGATAGTCGATCACGGGATTCGCCATTCCGCTTCGCTTCATCAAAGTACATTAAATAGTTTAAGGGGTATAATACTACTATCGATTGAGATTCATCCACCAGTTTAACCCACCCCCACTTCGAACGGGATTTGAAGAAAAATAAATCATCCTTTAGCTTCTCCATTCTGCTTCGCCATTACGCTACGCTACATAAAATAAAATATCTACAACTACACTTTGTTGCGTAAAAACACCTTTTCAGTAAAAGTAATAAAGCATAGATACATGTTGTCTCATTGAGTATAGAATAATGTAAGGAGGGGGAAGAAGAGTAAGGCCATAAACTTCCGCTAAAGCTTCAGTTTATAATCAAAGCTTCTGTTTATAGTTTATTTTATAATTCACGCAAATATAGAAAATTAATGTTGTAATTCAATTTTGGGGAATATGTAAACATTTTACGAAAAAGAGCCCTAAACCAGAAGAAATATAGAAAAGTAAAAATACCAGAAATACCAGAAACATTAACCTACTTATATATTGTATATATATATATATTTTTTTATTAAAGAGTATTGATTTATATGGTATATATGGTATATTGATTTTATCTCATAGGTTGTTATTATTTTTATTATTTAATTTTTTAAGAGTTTTTAATGTATAAAGAAATAGAAGATTTCCCTTTAGATGCATTTCTTGAGGTTCTAAGGAGTAATAACGTTCAACGCCTCCATCAAGAGGGGACTGGGTATAAGGCTTGTTGTCCTTTTCATGATGATCGCAATCCTAGTTTTCATGTATATATGCACTCAAAACCGAGATGGAAATGTTATGGTTGTGATCTTCATGGAGATGTAGTTGATTTCATCAGAAAAAAGCAGGGAGTTGATTTTAAAAGGGCGCATGAAATTTTAAACATCGAATGGAATGAAAATCGCAATGATCTAAAATTACCTGATCATTATAAACAAAAATCTATCGTTCAGTTGATTACTGATATCGAAAGCCATCATAAAAAAGAATTACAAGACCCCTCGAATAGATTATACAAAAAGACTCTTGATGGGTTGGGGAGAGATATCTTTTTCTACGAAGGTATATCTGAATATGTTAAGGGGAAATATAATATCGATGGAGAATTTCCTTCATTTTATATTTATATTTTTCGAGGGAATGGTAAAAAAGAAACTAGATTTTGTCATTACAATGAAGAAGGAAAATTTATCCCCTTAGCACCAGAGTATGCAAATAAAGAACCTTGCCCTAGAGTTCCCTACAACTTCGTTAAAGCTCTTACTTCCAATAAAAAAATTATTCTCGTTGAAGGAGAAAAAGATGTAGAAACAATAAATAATAATTTTAGTGAATTAGGGTACATAGGGGTGTCCTTTAAGCATACTTCTAAAAATAAAGATTATAAATTTTTCTTTGAATTATTATTCAAACACAAAAGTTATAAAAATATATTTATTATTCCAGATAATGATGAAGCGGGAAGAAAGTATATGGATGATCTCTGTGAGGCGTCATCAGAATATACAAATAAGTTTTTTCGAATTAAATTACCTTTTATAGATGCATTACAAAAAGGTGCTGATATAACGGATTGGTATAATTATATGAAGAATTTCAGAAAAATGGATAGCAAAAATATTCAAAAAGTTTTTTTAGAAGTTTCTTCTGAGATTAATGGCTGGGATTATAAGCGTTCTCGTATATGGTGGAGGTTTCCCTATGAAATGCCTGAGGATATCGAAGATAATAAAAAGAATAAAAAGAATAATCTTCCTGAAGATTGTTGGCAAAACCTGTATTCATTTTTTGATTTCCATAGATGCGATCTTAGGTTCGAAATTGTATCGCAAGAAGTTATCGGAGATTTTGGCTCATTGACAGGGATAATAGATGCAAAAGATAGCCAGCATGGATTTAGTTTAGATAGACTGAAAACTGCATTAGGGCAAACCCAAGAAGACAGAGGTAGAGGGCAAATATTCGCTGGAATGAAGATTAAATCAGAAGAAGAATTAAATCGGAGATTTTTTTCATATATAGAGGAAAGAAAATTTAATGATATGCTGTCATGTATCTCAATTAAGCCACAAAGAGATATCGAGGAATTTAAAGAGGAAGAAAACTTTGGAGCACATTATAAAAGTTCATTTTCTGGTAATGAAAAAAAAGAATATGTATTTAATCATTACATAATTCCACCTTTAATGAAAAAGATGCTTCAATATATAGGTTTTGTTTCAGAAGATAGCACGAGTAGAAAATTCCAAGAATTATTGATATTTAAAATCTTACTCGCATGTCCTTATATGTTAGAAAATGATGATTGTATGCGATCTATAAGGGGCGACTTAAGATTAGTAGGAGATAATTCTATAGGTAAGTCTACTTTTTGTGAAGAATTATTCGGATCATTTGTGAATAAAAAATGGTTTAATTCGTGTCAGCGTTTAGATGTTACAAACCGAGATAGTAAAAAAAATGCTTTATTTACTCCTTGTTTAATTTTAGATGAGGGTAATATTATAGGAAAAGAACAAGAAATACGAGCATTTTATAGTGAAAGAATATTTTCTTTCATCGATAAATGGAAAACTCACTCTAGTAGGATTCCTAGAAGGAATATTATTATTTCATCAACTAATAAACACAAAACTAGTAAAGATATAGAATCAGAAAGAAGAGTTTGGCAGATAGAGGTTAATCGATTGCCTTTTTTATCAAAAATGGAATATGAAAAATATTTAGTTTCTGAAGAAGATATTGTTTTTTGGGAAAAATATGGCATTAGAAAAGAAGAAGGAAAAGATCACTTTCAATTTCCGATAATAGAATTTTGGAGGGAGATGTATGTTGTATATAAATATTATGAATCAAATCAATCTATAGAAAATATATTAGATTTATCGAAATCAGAGCTAGGATTCTATAAAGATATCTGGATGTTCGGCAAATATGTCGAATCCAATGAAATTAAAATACTTACTTGTATATTTGATTGGACAACTCCTGATCACACATATATCACTGTTTCTGAAAGAAAAGATATTTTTGCTTCATGGAGCTTTTCTTATGAAAAAAATGCTAATCTTTTATCTGATGCGTTCGATATTTTATGCAGAACTTATGGATATAAAGAATTATCAAATAGTACAAAAGATAGCTCTGGAAAAAGAATAGGTTCTCAGAGAACATTAGTTTATCCTCGGTTGTCTTCTGGGTCTTGGAATATATACTTCCAGCATATGAAAAAAAATAATCCTAATATGACTTATTCCGAATCTCAACAATTGGAATCTCAGAAAGAAAGATTATGCGCTAAGAATGAGAAAAAAGAAGATTCTAAGCCATTAGAGGATATTCTAAGTGCAGAGTTATATAAAATGCAATTCGATGAAGAAGGATTCCCTAAAAAAAGCATACATGAGTGAACTAAGATTAGTTGGCGGTGTGTCCGTATACAAAAATTCGTACAGGAATCTTGCCATAACTTTTTATTTTTCAACATATATACATTTCATGAGGATTATTGATTCTGAATTTTTGCAATTTAAAATCATAAGTAGGAATTTTATCTATTTTTTTGTACCTGCAGATAATTTTTACTGAAGCGTATTTTTCTCCAAATTTTTCTACTAAAGTTTTTTTGAATTTTGCTTCATTTAGTTTAGTTAAATTAATCGGAGTATCCAATACTTTTAGATATACAGTTAAAATGCCATCTTTCGATAAAACATACGCATCTAGATAATATGTTGGATTTTCTTCTATAAGTTTTCTATAACCTTCTCTATTTATTTTTTCAGGAAAAATCTGCGTGTAGCTAATAAAATCAATCAAATCTTCTTTTAATACTATATCTCTTATTTGATCCCAGTATTTTTGATCCAATAATACGATTCCGTGATCTTTTGTTGGATTTATTCCTTGCGTATATGAAATCTTGTTTTTTCTTGGTTTTTTGTCCAAAAAAGATCGATTTTTTTGAATTTGTACACTAATTTTGTTCATATTACTACTTATTGCTAGACAGCTAAATTGCTTCTATTCCTATTATATCACGTTTCTTTTACAGAGCAAGATAAAAATATTAATTTCTTTTTAAGTAAACCTTAAATTTAATACAATTATTAGTTGTATATTTTGATAAAAC
>Ga0214917_10000568_pt1 | contig 48340 bp, 44 predicted proteins | sample LL_1208_BB_MetaG_FD_177983 | JGI IMG/M metagenome (GOLD analysis project Ga0214917, IMG submission 177983) | Freshwater microbial communities from Lake Lanier, Atlanta, Georgia, United States - LL_1208_BB | ecosystem: Environmental > Aquatic > Freshwater > Lake | place: USA: Georgia | collected... | reverse complement strand
TTTTCGGCCCCGTTGCCCCGATCGTGCGCTTCAACGACGCCGACGATATTCTCGCCCATTGCAACGCTGTCGATCACGGGTTGGTGTCGTATGTGTTCACACGTGATGTTGGTCGTGGGCTCAAGTTCGCCGAGGCACTGGAGACCGGCATGATCGGCCTCAATCGTGGTCTTGTTTCAGACCCCGCCGCACCCTTCGGCGGTGTCAAGGCATCGGGTCTTGGTCGCGAAGGCGGCCATGACGGGTTGCTGGCGTTTCTCGAAACCAAGTACGTCGCCGGCAACTGGTAACCACACCGCCACGCACGGCGCCGCGCGCACCGCTGGCCGGCATCCGCCGCGCGCGCCGCAGCCGGCACCAGCAGCGCGCGCCGCCCGTCGCTATGCCGCTTTGTCAACGCGCCGAGCGAGCGCCACTGCCCACCAGATAAGAGGTATCTGCAGCGGCAGGCGACCATAGGCGACGAGACGTTCACTGAGCTCGCGATCGCGCCAATCCCACGCCATGTAGAGGTTGGCGGGATACACCGCAACAAAGAGCGCTGCCGCCGACCACAAGGCAAAACGCCGCGTGCGCGCCACCATGATGCCGAGACCAACGAGAATCTCTGCAACTCCACTGGCGTAGGTCGCAAAACGCGCCGAGCCCGGAGCCCATGGCGGCACGATTACATCGAAGAAGTCAGGATTCAAAAAGTGCGAAACACCAGCGACAACGAGCACGGCAGCGAGTAGTTTCTCAGAGCGAGTCATGCGCGAAGACTAGGTCGCGCGCGACTCACAACACGCTCATGACCGACCGCATCGACACCCGCACCAACTGGCTCGACCCACAGCAATTGGAAGCCGTGCGCGGTCAGGTGCCGCTCGTCTATGTCGACGCCGTGCCGGTGCGCATTGACGACATGGGGGTCGTCACCCATGTGGGCATGCTGTTGCGCCAGGCACCTGACGGTTCCATTTCGCGCACCGTGGTGTCGGGTCGTGTGCTGCTCAACGAACGAATTCGCGAAGCCTTGTTGAGGCATCTAGAAAAAGATCTCGGCCCGCTCGCTTTGCCGAAGATTCCACCCGAACCCGCACCGTTCACCGTCGTCGAGTATTTTCCTGATCCCGACATCTCGGGTTTTCACGACCCCCGCCAACACGCAGTGAGCCTTGCCTTCGTGGTGCCCGTATCGGGTGATTGTCAACCGACGCAAGCCGCGCTCGACCTTGCGTGGTACACCCCCGAGCAAGCCGTCAGCGAAGCAGTGCGTCGAGACATGACGAGCGGTCACGATCGATTGATTCGTCTGGCGCTCGCCTCGGTTGGCGTGCTGCCCTAGACCTGGTTTCGTAAGCCGTTCGGCCAGCCCGACGGGCGGGTAGAGCGGCTAGCCCTCTTGCTCGTCGCTGCGTCGGCGTCGCCGGTGCGCCCGTGCCCGCCTTCGCCCAGGCGGTGGGGCAAACACGTCGAGAATCTCGCCGTCAGGTTGTTCGAGCGTGAGCGAGATTCCCTTTTCGATGTCTTCGGGTTCGGTTGATGCTTCGATCACGACTGCAGGTTCTTCTTTCGGTTTGCGGCCGAGCAAACGATCGAATGCGACCATGCCACCGGCCAACATCGCACCGACCGTGCCATAGCGCTGGGCGGCGCGACGCACCATGTGTGCATCGTCAGGCAACTGCAGTTCAGGTTCGGCGGGCGCGTCGTCACTTGGTGTGCTGGTCACGCCCCACAACCTATTGCGAAGTACTCTTTTCGCCATGCCAGAGGGCGACACGATCTATCGTGCCGCCGCCGCGTTACGCACCGCCCTCATCGGCAAAAAGATGACGAGATTTGAAGCTCCACGAATCACCAGCGTGCTGCCTCGCGTCGGTCAAACGATCGAAGAAGTGCGTAGTCGGGGCAAACACCTCGAGATCGTGTGGGATGACGGCATCGTGCTGCACACCCACATGCGCATGACCGGATCATGGCACGTGTATCGCCCGGGTGAGCGTTGGCGCAAGCCGCCGCGCCGCGCGCGCGTGGTGATCGGCACCGCCGACTGGGAGGCCGTCTGTTTTTCAGCACCGGTCGTCGAGACCTACCGCGACTTCGACCCGCGTCGGCATCCGATTCTTGGCTCGCTCGGGCCAGACCTTTGCCAACCAGAAGTTGACGCAGATGAATGCGTGCGTCGCATGATGGCATACGAACCCTCCGAAACGAGCATTGCCGAAGTGCTGCTCGACCAGCGCGTGATGTGCGGGGTGGGCAACGTGTATCGCTGCGAATTGTTGTGGGCCACCGAACTGCACCCGTGGGCAAAAGTGGGCGACTTGTCGCGCGATGAGTGTCGCGATCTCGTCGACCTTGCACACGAGATGTTGCGTGCCAACGTGACTCGAACGGCGCGTATTACTGCACCAAGTGTCGACGGTGGTCTTGCCGTTTACGGTCGCCAAGGCAAGAAGTGCGCCCGTTGCGGTGACCTCGTGCGGGTGACCCACCACGGAGAAGCAAACCGAGTGCTGTATTGGTGCAGCGGATGCCAAACCGTGCACACGCCTTCGGTGACGGCACCACGTCGTCTGATCGATGACACACCGACCGATCAGCACCCCGCGGCGCGAGTCTTTGCCGAGCCGGTCGACGACGCTTCGTAGTCGCCAGTCGACGACGCGCTAGAGCCCCGCGCGCCTGACGATGTCTCGCACCGTCAGGTGGTGCTGATCGCCTCGACGACGTTCACCTTCGTGGCACGCCACGCTGGGTAGATCGCAGCGACCACACCAAGAATGAAGGAGATCACCACGATCGTGATCGTGCCCGTCACTGGTAGCCGAAAAGTGAGGCCGCCGTCATCGGCGAGCGCAGCAACCACCACGACACCCATGACGATGCCAAGCACCACACCAGTGACCGCACCGAGCAACGAGGTGATCACGCTCTCCCAACGCACCGTGGTGCGCACCTGTGCCCGCGTCATGCCGACGGCTCGCAAGAGACCAATTTCGCGACGGCGTTCGAACACCGACAACAACAACGTGATGACGATTCCGACGATGGCGATGATGATCGAGAGACCGAGCAAGCCATAGATCAAACCCAGGATTTGGTTGATCTGTGCCGCCTGGGCATCGATGAAGCCTTCTTTGCTCTGCAGGGTGCCGATGCCTGCGTCGCTGCTGATCGCGGCGATACGGGCTTCGACGTCATCGAGCACCGCACCTTCGGCAGCTTTGATGTAGACGAACGAATCAAAGATGGGTGTCGGTGCGTCGGCAAACATCTCTCGGCTCGCCACATAGTTGGCGAAACTCGTGTCACCCGAAACGAGGCCACGCACTTCGGCATCGATGACGGCACCGTCGATACGAATCACCTGCAGCCGTGTGCCGATCTTCCAGCCACGTTCGGTGGCGCGGTCTTGCTCTACCAAGATGCCATCGCGACCGAGGCTCGAGAGGGTGCCTTCGACGACACCGATATCGAAGAGTCCGTCGATCGTGTCGGGGTTGATGGTCTGTACGAAGTTGCCACGCATCATCGACGCCGGGTCGACGGTCGTGTCGTTCGGGTCGACGATGCGCACACTGGTGAAGCCGACGCCCGTGGCCTGCGCGACGCCATCAAGGCCGGCAATCTGATCGGTGAGCGAGAGCGGAATGCCGCCGGAGCCCTGCGAGTCAACGGTGAGTGCGAAATCGCCGCTGAAAGCGTCACCGAACGTGTCGCGAATCTCCGACCGAATACTGACTGCAAGTGCAGTGAAGGCGGTGACGAGTGCGACACCGAGCAAAACTGGTGCCGCAGTGCGCGAGGTGCGCTTGGGGTTGCGGGCCGCGTTTTGTCGGGCCATGGTGCCACTCACACCGCGCAACGCTGCGACGGGTGTGCCGAGTGCGAGCGCGACAGGTCGCGCAATCGCTGGCCCGAGAACGAGAACGCCGGCGAACACCCCGAGCACGCCAAGGCCGAGCACCTGAATTGGCGCGTCATTGCTGGCCGCCACCATTGCGACAGCACCAAGTGCAACGAGCACGAGACCGATACTCACGCGACGCTTCAAGTTTCCGGCGGAGTCGAGTGCGGTGTCGCGCAACGCAGCGAGTGGTGGCACGCGACCTGCACGACGGGCTGGCAGCCAGGCGGCAAGCACCGTGACGCTCACGCCCGCTATCAGCGTGTTGACGAGCGAGCCGGGCTTGATCGCCAACCCGGTCGTCGGCACTTCGAAACCGGTGGCCTTGAGCAGCGCGTTCAACAGTTGTGAGAGTGCGATGCCGACGGCAAAGCCGAGCAACGACCCGACCACGCCCATGAGCGTGCCTTCGACGAGCATCGCGCGCGACACTTGTCGACGGTTCGCACCAATCGCCCGCAACAGCGCATTCTCGCGTTGTCGTTGTGCCGCCGTGATGGAGAACACGTTGTAGATGACGAACGACCCGATGCCGAGCGCAATGTACGAGAACACGATGAGGAAGGTGGAGAAAATGTTCAGCACGTCTTTGATCTGGCCCTGCACCTCGGCGGTGATCTCGGCGCCGGTCAGTGTTTCGAGTTTCAAGTCGTCGGCCAGTGCGGCATCAATGCGATCGGCCAACACCTCATCGCTCACCGAACCGTCACCCGCTATCAAGAAGGCATCGACGAAACCCGGCTCGAGCAGAAACTCTGAAGCGGTCGGTTGGTCAAAGAGTGCGAATGTCGACCCGCCTGGTGACGAGATGTCGCCGTACGACGCAATACCGACCAAGGTGAACTGGCGCGCACCCTTTGCGGCAACAACCCGCACGGTGTCACCCACAACGAACTCGCCGTTGTCGGCAGTTGCGCGGTCAAGCATCATTTCCGTGGCGCCCACGGGCAGGCGACCTTCGTCGATCTGCCAGAGCCCGGCCGTCTCAAAGGTGGCGATTCCACCGAACGTTGGTGGTCCGCCGCCGTCACTGCCGAGCGGCGTGCCATCTTTGCCAATGACGCGCGCGAACTGCTGAATGTCGCCTGCTGCCGAGACGACCCCTTCCACTTGGCGCACGGTGTCGAGCGCCGAGATTGGGATACCTGCCCGTTGTTCACCGCCGAAGTCGAGTTCGATGAAGGTCGTCGATCGCACATAAGCGTCGACATCGCGGAAGACGTCGGCGAACAGTCGGTCGAACGTTTGGTTGATCGTGTCGCGGAACACGAAGGTGCCTGACAAGAACCCGGTTCCGAGAATGATGGCCATTGAGGTGAGCACGAGGCGACCTTTACGGGCCCAGGTCATTTTCAACGCGAGTTTCAACATGATCGAACTACTCGCCGAGGTGCTTCAGATAGTCGAGCACTTTCTGCGCCGTTGGCTGGAACATCTCACCGGCCACCTTGCCGTCGGCCAAGAACACGATGCGGTCGGCATAGCTGGCAGCCGTGGCGTCGTGGGTGACCATCACAATGGTCTGGCCGAGGTCGCTCACCGCGCGCCGCATGAACGTGAGCACCTCAGTACCCGTCTTTGAATCGAGGTTGCCCGTTGGCTCGTCGGCGAAAATGATGTCGGGTTGGCTGGCAAGTGCTCGGGCAATCGCCACACGCTGCTGCTGACCGCCCGAGAGTTCACTCGGTCGATGTGTCAGCCGATCACGCAGGTTGATGGTGTCGATGACGCGGTTGATCCACGTCTCGTCGCCCTTCTTCTTGCCCAGCGTCAACGGCAGCACGATGTTTTCATACGCCGTAAGTGTGGGAATCAGGTTGAACGCCTGAAAGATGAACCCGACCTTGTCGCGACGCAGTTGCGTGAGCGACTTGTCGTTCAGTTGCGAAAGATCGGTGTCGCCGATGTAGACCGAACCGCTCGTGAGCGAGTCGAGGCCGGCGATGCAGTGCATGAGGGTCGATTTTCCTGACCCGCTTGGGCCCATGATCGCGGTGAACCTGCCGCGTTCGAAGGCGACATCGACATGTTCGAGAGCGTGCACTTCGCTGTCGCCTGTGCCGTAAATCTTGGTGGCACCTCTGGCGTGAGCGGCGTGAGTGTTGGAGTTTGTTGTTGTCGGCGGGGGGAGCGAAGTCACCTCGTCAGGTTAGTCGCGGGGGGGGCTTACAACTTTGGGGCGTCGGCTACTTCGGTTGTGGCAAGACGCGCAGGTACGACTTCACGGTCTTCCAGCCTTGGGGAAACAACTTCTTCGCTTCGTCGTCGCTGACCGCTGAGCCGATAATCACATCGTCACCGTGCTTCCAGTTCGCTGGCGTCGCCACCTTGTGCTTGGCGGTGAGTTGCAGCGAGTCGATGACGCGCAAGATTTCGTCAAAGTTACGGCCAGTTGACGCAGGGTACGTGATGGAGAGTTTTACCTTCTTGTCGGGCCCCACCACGAACACACTGCGCACCGTGAGCGTGTCGTTGGCGTTTGGGTGAATCATGCCGTAAAGATCGCTCACCTTGCGGTCAGAGTCACCAATCATCGGGAAGTTCACCGGCGTGCCCTGCGTCTCGGCGATGTCGGCCTCCCATTTCACGTGCGAGTCGACGGGGTCGACCGACAAGCCGATTACCTTCACGTTGCGCTTGTCGAATTCGGGTTTGATGCGCGCGACATAGCCGAGCTCGGTGGTGCACACCGGCGTGAAATCTTTCGGGTGGCTAAAGAGCACGCCCCATGCGTCGCCAAGCCACTGGTGAAATGTGATGCGACCCTGGGTGGTGTCGGCAGTGAAGTCGGGGGCAATATCGCCAAGTCGGATGGTCATTTGGGGCCTTTCGTGATTCGGTTGTGAGCCGCTGAAACTCGTGCGGTTGCGAGCCGCGTTGTGGTTACGACCCACAGTCAACCAAATGTTGACCTGTCTTGTCAACTTTGGGGAGTGGCCGCCCGAAGTGTCAGGGCAGTGCGTTCGTCTGGTGCGCTCGTCCAGTTCGGCCGACCACTGCGGTCTCAGCCCTTCGGGCGAATGTCGAGATTGAAACGTTGCGCGAACTCGTCGTAGTACGCATTGTCGTCGTCGTGCCGACCGAGCGCCACCCATTGTTCATCGGTCATTGATTCGCGCGCACGAATCAGTTCATCTGCGCCCCACGAACACCGCCATCGCAACCTCGGCTCAGTTGTCGTGATGGCTTCAAGAATTGTCGCTGCGGCTTCTTCGGCTGGGGTCGCCTTGGCGATTCCTTCTGCATAAAACGCAAACAGTCGTCGGTAGTGCGCGTCGTAGGCGCCCGACTGGTTGGGTGCGTCAATATTCTTGGCGAAGATCGAACTGCGCGTCACACCAGGTTCGATGATTGCGACGCGAATGCCGAACGGGGCAAGTTCTTGGGCGAGACCTTCGCTCATGCCCTCGACTGCCCACTTCGACACGTAATACGGCGATTGAGCGATTGCGGTGATCTTGCCGACGACTGACGACACGTTCACGATTGTTCCGCTGCGGCGCGCTCGCATGCCGGGCAACACGGCCTGAATGCAGCGCACCGAACCGTTGTGGTTGATGTTGAAGACCTCGGTGTAGGTCTCAATCGGGCATTCTTCGGTCACGGCGTTGCCACCGACGCCCGCATTGTTCACGAGCACGTCAATGTGGTCGGTGGAGGTGAAAATCTCGGTGAAGCCGCGAGTGACCGAAGCCGACTCGGCGACATCCATCTCGATGAGGCTGACGCGGTCAACGACACCTTCAGATGTGGCCTTGGCGAGCAGCTTGTCGGCTTTGGCCAGCCCTCGCACGGTGGCATAGATGTGGTACCCAGCCTTGGCCAGGGTGATCGCGGTGGCCCGACCAATGCCCGAATTGGCGCCAGTTACCACCGCAGTTGGGGTGTTCGGGTCGCGGGGCCCAGTGGGGCTGGTGCTGCGGGGCCCAGTGGCGTCGGGCATTACCTCAGCGTAGGTGTGCGTCGAAAAGATGTCACAATCAGGGGGTACCCTGCCGTTAAGTAACCGTGCGTACGTTTGGGCGCTCGCCCCTCTTTCTCGCCGTTGGGCTCGTTGCTGCGGTGTTGCCGGCTGCACCGGTTGGTGCATCGGCGTCCGGTGTTGCTGCATCGGCGCCCGGCTCTGCGTCGGCTGGCGCTGTGGTGCCGAGCAACACGAGTGCGACCAAGGACTACGTCGTCATCCTCACCGAATCTGCCAGCGTCGCTGCGAAAGTGAACAAAGAATCGTCACTTGGCAACGACGTGAACGACGTGTTCTCGAGCAAGGTGAAAGGCTTTGTCGTCGAACTTGATGCCGGCGACGTTCGGCGCTTGAAGAACGATCCGCAGGTGTTGGTGGTTGAACCCAACGCCACGTTCTCGGTCGGTGTGACCGACGAGCCGACGACGAGCACGACCTCCTCAACGGCGAGCACCACCTCAACGACAACGGCCGGGCCGAGCACGAGCACGAGCACGTCAACGACGAGTACCACTTCGTCAACGACGAGCACGACCTCGTCGAGCACGTCTTCCTCAACGACCTCGTCGAGCACCACCTCCACCACGACCACGGTCGTGCCGAGCGTTGATGAACTCAACATCGGCGACGCCATCCCTGGTGAATACATCGTCACGTTGCGCAGCGGGGTCGGTGCTGCTGCGTTCGCCAGCGCACAGGCTGACACTGGCATCACCGTTCTCGGCACTTTCACTGAAGTGCTCAACGGCTTTGGCGCGCGGCTGTCGAAGGCTCAGCTCTCGCTGTTGGCCAGTGACTCGAACGTGCTCGCGATTGAAGAGAATCGCGTGATTGGTCTCGAAGGTGACCAAGCGAGCCCGCCGTGGGGTCTCGACCGCATCGACCAGCGCTCTCGCACACTTGACTCGAACTACTCCTACAACTTCACCGGCTCAGGTGTGCGCGCCTACGTAATCGACACTGGTGTGCGCAGCGATCACCGCGAGTTCGGCGGACGCGTTGTGGCAGGTCACACCCGCATCAACGATGGTCGTGGCTCTGAAGACTGCAACGGCCATGGCACGCACGTGGCGGGCACCGTGGGTGGTCAAACGTATGGTGTCGCGAAAGCTGTCACGATAGTGCCCGTGCGCGTGCTGTCGTGCGCGGGTAGCGGCAGTTTCTTTGACGTCATCTCTGGTGTCAACTGGGTGACTTCTGATCACGCCGCTGGCGTGCCTGCCGTAGCGAACATGAGCCTCGGTGGTGGTTTCTCCACGGCGGTCAATACGGCGGTTCGCGATGCCGTGAATGACGGCGTGGTGATGGTGGTCGCCGCTGGCAACAACAATCGTTCGGCAGCGAGTTACTCACCCGCGTCAGAGCCGCTGGCGATCACGGTGGGCGCGACCTCGTCGAATGACGCACGCGCTTCGTTTTCCAACTATGGGTCGATACTCGACGTTTTCGCCCCAGGCGTGAGCGTGTTGTCGGCATACCATTCGTCGTCGTCGGCAACGCGCATGTTGTCGGGTACGTCGATGGCGGCTCCGCATGTGGCTGGTGCCGTCGCACTGTTGCTCGAAGAAAACCCAAGCAACACACCTGCGCAGATTGCGAGCACACTTAGTTCTTACGCGACCCCCGATGTGGTCACGAGCGCTGGCTCAGGTTCGCCCAACTTGCTGCTCTACACCCGCGCTCGCTGGACCCCGCCAACCCCCGAAGCGCCAAGCAACCCACGCTCGCTCGTGGTGGTGCCTGGCGTGGCGCAAGCCGCATTGTCGTGGTCGGCCCCGACGCAAGCGGGTGGCGCTTCGGTCACCGACTATCTCATCGAGTATTCGTCGAACAACGGCACCTCGTGGTCGACGTTCGCTGACGGCGTGTCGACTGCGACGTCGGCAACGGTGACGGGCCTCACCAATGGCACGACCTATTCATTCCGAGTCAGTGCCATGAATTCAGCGGGCACGAGTGCGCCGACCGATGTCGTGCGCGTCGCAGTCGGCGTGCCGTCGGTGCCCACTGGTCTGACGGCCACCGCAGGTGGAGCCCAAGTGGTGCTGCGCTGGACCGCACCCGCACTAAACGGTGGTTCGGCGATCACCGATTATGTCGTTGATTACAAAGCCGACGGTGACGATGACTGGACCACCTTCAGCGATGGCGTTTCGACATCGCTCACCGCAACGGTGACGGGTCTCACCAACGGCACCACGTATACGTTCCGTGTGAGTGGCGCGAACGCAATCGGCACGGGCGGCCCGTCGGCAGTAATCACCGCCGTGCCCTGGCAGGTGAATGTGCCGAGTGCCCCGCGCAATCTCGTGGTGACCACAGTCAACACGATGTCGGTCGGTCTCGAGTGGCAGATTCCCACCGCAGACGGCGGCGGTTTCATCACCGGTTACGTCGTAGAGCAGTCGGGCGACGCTGGTGCCACGTGGTTCACGTCGTCGGTGACCGGTACGGGTGGCAGATCTGGCGGCATCTGGTTCACCACGGTGTACGACCTCGTGTCGGGGCGCGAATATCAGTTCCGCGTTCGAGCAACGAACACGGCGGGCAACTCCGATCCGTCGTCGACGGTGACGCAGGCGCCCGGTATTCCGAGTGCTCCTGAAGATCTCGTTGCCACCGAGGCAGGGCCGAATCGCATCACGTTGCGTTGGGAACGATCAACCTCTGACGGCGGCTCAGGCTTGCGCGGCTACACCATTGACTACTCGACGAACAATGGAAGTTCTTGGACCACCTGGCCACAAGACACCGGCGTGGTCGGTTGCACCTGTCAGTATCTCGCGCGCACGGTGACTGGTCTCACCGACGGCGTGGCGCACATCTTCCGGGTGCGCGCTTACAACTTGATCGGCTACAGCCCGAACTCCGAGGCGACCGAGCCAATGACACCGCTCACGCCGGCCGTGCCAGGTGCGCCGCTCAATGTGGTTGGCACTGCGTTGCCCGCCGTGGTCGAACTTGACTGGGATGGCCCCACATCCGACGGGGGTGCGCCGGTGACCGATTATGTCATCGAGTATTCGACCGACTCAGGTTCAACCTGGACCACCTTTGCCGACGGCACGAGCACCACCACGTTTGCGTCGTTGCGCGGGTTGACGGTCGGAACCGCGCATGTCTTCCGCGTGAGCGCAGTGAACTCATCTGGTCGCGGCGTCACCTCGAGCGTGTCGGCCTCGGTTACACCGATTGCTGCGCTCGTGAATGATGCGTTCAGTGGGGCAGTTGCGATCACCGGCACGTCGGGTCGTGAGAACAGTTCGACCCGCACCGCCACACGCGAGGTCGGCGAGCCGAACCACGGCGGTTACGGGGCATCGGCATCGATCTGGTATTCGTACACCACGAGTGCAGCCGGCACGTTGGTGATCGACACGATGGGCAGCGACTTCGACACGCTGCTCGGTGTGTACACCGGTAGTGCGGTGAATTCGCTCACGACGATTCGCACCAACGACGATGCTGGCGGCGGCAACTGGAGCCGCATTGAATTCGCACCGGTGGTCGACACGCAGTATTGGATCGCGATCGATGGCTACGGCAGCCGCAAGGGTTCCACCGTCTTCAACTGGGCCTTCACCGAGGCACCACCCGCACAGAAGCCTGGCGTGCCGCGCAGCGTGCGCGCCGTCGAAGGCGATGCCCGCGCCACCGTCTATTGGACCGCGCCAGAGAGTGACGGCGGTGCCACCATCACCGCCTACACCGTCACCGCGTCACCTGGTGGTCGCACGTGTGCAACCTCGGGCGCTCTCACGTGTGTGGTGTCAAGCCTGACCAACGGCACGGCATACACCTTCACGGTGACGGCCACCAACAGTGTGGGCACTGGTGACTCGTCGGCGGCGAGTGACGCGGTTACGCCTCGAGCCGAGTCTGATGGTGGAGTCGCACCACTCTCATGGGGTCTCGATCGCATCGATCAACGCGCCCTGCCGCTCAACAACCGCTACACCCGCACCCAGTCGGGCGCCGGCGTCACCGTGTATGTCATCGACACTGGAGTTCGCGCCACCCACAGCGAACTCAGCGGTCGCGTCGCTGCTGGTTTCACCACCATCAGCGATGGCCAAGGCACTAATGACTGTCAAGGTCACGGCACTCACGTGGCGGGCACGGTGGCGGGCACCAACTATGGCGTGGCGCCCGCTGCGCTCGTCGTGCCGGTGCGCGTGATGAACTGCAGTGGCTCGGGCAGCACCTCTGACATCATCGCTGGCATCGACTGGATCATCACACACCACCAAGCGGGTGTGCCCGCAGTGGCGAACATGAGTCTTGGCGGTCCGCGCTCGGCTGCGCTCGACTTGGCCGTTTCACGCGGTGTTGCTGATGGAGTCACCTTCGTGGTGGCAGCTGGCAACTCAAGCCTGAGTGCCTGCACCGTCTCGCCTGCTGGTGAGCCGAGCGCGATCACCGTCGGTTCAACGACGTCAACCGACGAGAGATCTTCGTTCTCGAATTTCGGGTCGTGTCTTGATGTCTTCGCACCTGGGTCAAATATCGTCTCTGCAGGTCACAGCTCAGATGTCGCGACCCGCACGTTGTCGGGCACCTCGATGGCTGCGCCGCACGTGGCTGGTATAGCGGCACTTGCGCTGTCGCAAAATTCTGCGATGTCACCCGCCGAGGTCGCATCTGCAATCGCGTCGTCAGCGACACGCAACGCCGTCACCAACCCGGGCACCGGTTCGCTGAACCGAATGGCGTTCTCGCTCTTGACCCCTGCCCCCAACGCCGAGGACGACAGCCCGACGACCACGACGTCGACGACTTCCACCACCGTGGCTCCGACCACGACGGTTGCTCCGACCACGACGACACCTTCGGGCGGCGGTGGCGGTGGTGGCGGTGGCGGCGACGGTGGTGGCGGTGATGACGGTGGCGGCGACGATGAGCCGGTGACGACGACCTCGACCACACTGCCGCGACCGACGCGCATCGTTGCTCCGCCGACGACGTCGACCACAACATCGACGACATCAACGACGATGCCAGCGACGACGCCACCGACGACTCCCACTACGGTGCCGACCGCATCGGTGAGCGCACCGCGTGGCACCGTGCCGGCGGTGGGTCAGCGACCGGCAGTCGGCGCCGCGGCACCACAGTTGCCGCCAACGGCTCGCGCACTTGCCGCCGCGGTGCGTTCAGTCGGTCGCACACTTCGCATTGAGACCCAGGCTCCGAAGGGTTCATTGGTGCACATCTACCGCAATGGCGAGCTCGTGCGCTCAGTCACACCAGAGGAAGCAAAGACACTCTCAATTCCGTCGAACGGGGCGAGCGCCGAGGATGTTCAGATTGTCGTCGTGACGCGCACTGGTGAGGTGCTCGCAACGCCACCCGCCGAAACACCCACGGGCACCGGCGAGTCGAGCGGCGACAAGTCATCGACGACTGCGACGACGCAGCCGGCCAGCCAGGCCAACGCAGGCAAGGCTGCAGCAACGAAGGCTGCGGCAACGAAGGCGAACGCAGGCAAGGCTGCGGCAACGAAGGCTGCGGCAAACTCAACAGGCAAGTCAACGACCACGAGTGGCCAGCGCCAAACGAGCGACAAGAACAAATAGCCGCACCGGCCCACAGCAACCTCAGCCCCACGAGAACATCAACCTGGCGTGCTCGACTGTCGTGATGTTGCGGTGATGTTCTACGGTGTGGGGCGATGAAGCCGACCGCACCACAGACACCAACCGCAACCACACTCGCTGAGCTCCGCGCCAGTGGCTGGAGGTCACGGCCGGTCAAAGAAGAAATTCGTGAGAACGCGGTCGGCCGCATTCGCAGTGGCACGCCCCTCGTCGACGGTGTACTCGGATACAACGACACCGTCGTGCCGCAACTCGAGAATGCCCTGTTGGCTGGCCACGACATCGTGTTCTTGGGTGAGCGCGGTCAAGGCAAGACGCGCATCATTCGTTCTCTCACCGCGCTACTCGACGAATGGATGCCAATCGTCGCAGGCAGCGAGATCAATGATGATCCGTACCAGCCCGTTTCACGACATGCGCGTGACCTGATCGCCCAGCATGGTGACGCCACACCGATCACCTGGGTGCATCGAGATGCCCGCTACGGCGAGAAGCTCGCCACCCCCGACACCTCAATTGCCGACCTCATCGGTGAGGTTGATCCGATCAAGGTGGCCGAGGGTCGATACCTCAGTGATGAGTTGACGTTGCATTACGGTCTCGTGCCACGCACCAATCGCGGCATCTTCGCCATCAACGAGCTGCCTGACCTCGCCGAGCGAATTCAAGTCGGTTTGCTGAATGTGCTCGAAGAGCGCGACGTGCAGATTCGCGGCTACAAGATTCGCCTGCCACTCGATGTGATGTTGGTGGCTTCGGCAAACCCTGAGGACTACACCAACCGCGGACGCATCATTACACCGCTCAAAGACCGCTTTGGCAGCCAGATTCGCACGCACTACCCGCTTGATGTTGCCACCGAGGTGCAAATCGTGCGGCAAGAGGCTCGCTCGGGTGACATTGCCGATGTGCGCGTGAACACCCCACAGTTCATGGAAGAAATCGTCGCAGAAATCAGCCATCTCGCACGCGGCAATAGCAACGTCAGCCAGCGCAGTGGCGTGAGCGTGCGCGTGTCGGTGAGCAACTTCGAAACACTGGCGGCAGCCGCGGTGCGGCGCGGGTTGCGTTCGGGTGAGACGGTGGTGGCGCCGCGCATCAGTGATCTTGACGCACTCGTGGCATCAACCGCCGGCAAGATCGAAATGGAGGGCGTCGACGAAGGACGAGAGGGCGCAGTGTTTGAACAGATCGTGCGAGGTGCGGTACTCGCCGCCTATCGCCGACTGGTGCCCGGCGACAAAGCAAAGGCCGTCGTCACGGTTTTCGAAGCCGGTCGCAGCGCAAACACCGGCGATGACGTGTCGTCTGCCGATCTTGTTTCGTTGGCGACCGAGATTCCTGAGTTGCGCCAGATCACTGATCGTCTCGTCGGCGGTGATGAATCACCCGCCGCCGTGGCAAGCGCGGTCGAGTTCGTGCTCGAGGGTCTGCATCTCTCGAAGCGACTGAACAAAGATGCGTCGGGTGGTCGCGCAGTGTTCAGCGGCCGCACCACGGCGGTCTAGGTCGCGCCGCAACAGCCGCGCTGCCACGGTCTAGCCCGCACCGGCGCGATCGGGTTCACACCGCGTAGGGCGTGCGGGTCCACAGTTCTTCGGTGTCGTTGCGACGCACGTTGAGTGGTTCGCCACTCAACCGCGATACCGGCACGAGTTTGGCGAACCCGCGCAGGTCAAAGTCTCGAACGGGCGTTGCGCGAACCCCGGCCGGAAGATTTCGAGTTTGATCGGTGGGAATCAACGTGCCGAACTCGTGGGCTTCGTCACACAGTCGTGACGCAAGGTTCGGTGGTTCACCGATGTAGTCATCGCCGTCAATCAGCATCATTTCACCCGATGCGATGCCGATGCGCAGGCGCAGACCCTTGCCCGGCTCTTTCAAGCGACGATGCAGTTCCATGGCAAAGACGATGCCGGCGTCTTGTTCTACCGAGACCGCCATGAAACCGTCACCGAGGAACTTGTCGATTCGCACGCCAACCTCCGACGCCAAGTCTCGTGAGACGCGTCGAAAGTGCGTCAGCACACGCTTGGCTTCAGTGTCGTCGGTGTTGCGCAGGTATTCCGAAAAACCTGAGAGGTCGACGAAGATGATGGTGCGCGAGACACGCATTGTGACCCCAATGCTACGGTTCGCCTGGTGGGTCAACGATTTCGCTACTCCCGATGGGATGGCACGCAACGCGGGTTCGACGTCGACGCTGGCGCGCTCCTCGATGAGATCACTGACGAAATCATTCATCACGGCGATGTGAACGCAGCGTTACGTCGCATCATGCAACAAGGCATGCGTGATCGCAACGGTCAACAGGTGCAAGGGTTGCGCGAAGCACTTGAACGATTGCGCGAGCGGCGACGCGAGTTGCGCGAGCAAGGTCAGTTCGACGGTGAGTTTGCGGAAATTGCCGCAGAACTTGCCGACATCATCGACGAAGAGCGCTTGGCGATTGATCAAGACGAGCAGCGTGCTCAAGAGTCGGGTGACGAACGCCGCGCTGAGATTGCCCGAGATGCAGCTGCTCGTCGCCGCATGCAACTCGATGCGCTCCCCGACACTCTTTCGCAGCGCATCGAGTCGCTTGGTCACCATGACTTTCAGTCGCCTGACGCGCAACGACGCTTTGAACAGCTAGTTGAACGTTTGCGTCAGCAACTACTCGATCAGCACGTGCAGCAAGTGTCGAGTGCCGTCGAGAACATGACCCCCGAGCAGATGGCCCGTATGAAAGACATGATGGCCGCACTCACTACGATGCTCGAGCGCCGCGAACGGGGTGAAGATCCACAGTTCGAGCAGTTCATGAAAGAGTTTGGCGAGTTCTTCCCCGAGAATCCGCAGACGCTTGACGAGTTGCTCGAGCTAATGGCGCGACGTATGGCGGCTGCACGGGCGCTGTACAACTCGATGTCTCCCGAACAGCGCGCGCAGATGCAGGCGTTGTCTGACCAACTGCTCGAAGACGTCGATTTTCGCTGGCAGATCGACCAACTCGGTGAGCGGTTGCAGGCGGCGTTCCCGAACCTCGGGTGGAACGATGACGCTGGTCTCGAGGGTGACACCCCGATGCCCTTTGGCGAAGCCCTGCGGGCAGCCCAAGACCTGCACGACCTCGACGAACTCGAACGGTTCTTGCGCTCGGCTTCGTCGCCGGCCGCCCTGCGCGAGGTCGACATTGACAAGGTTCGCCAACTGCTCGGCGACGTGACCGCCGAGTCAATCGACCACCTTGCTCGGCTCACCGACACCCTGCGCGAAGCGGGTCTCATCGACCAGCGTGAGGGTCGTACCGAATTGACTCCGCGCGCCCTCCGCGCGGTCGGCAAGAACGCGCTGAATGACCTCTTTGGCCGCCTCGAACGCGACACCCTCGGCCAACATCGCATCGAGCGAACCGGCAGCGGTCACGAACGGGCCCATGAGACCAAGGCCTATGAGTACGGCGACCCTTTCCATCTTGACTTGCAACAGACCTTGCGCAACGCCCTGCGTCGCCAAGGGGGCGGCCTGCCGTTGCGCTTGTCGCCTGAAGACTTCGAGATCGACCAGACCGAGCACATGACGAAGTCGTCCACCGTGTTGATGGTTGACCTGTCTTTGTCAATGCCGATGCGTGACAACTTTCTTCCCGCCAAGAAGGTGGCGGTCGCCCTGCATTCGCTCATTTCATCGCGGTATCCCCGTGACTATCTCGGCATTGTCGGGTTCAGCGAGACGGCCCGCGAACTGCGCCCCGAGCAACTGCCCGAAGTCTCGTGGGACTTCGTCTATGGCACCAATATGCAACACGGTTTGGTGCTGGCCCGACGCATGTTGGCGCGGCAGACCGGCACCAAACAGATCATCATGATCACCGACGGTGAGCCAACCGCCCACATCGAAGACGACGGTGAGGTGTTCTTTCAATACCCGCCTGCGCACTCGACTGTTGAGGTCACCTTGCGCGAAGTAGTGCGCTGCACTCGCGACGACATTCGCATCAATACCTTCATGCTTGATGCCACTGGTGCGCTACGCAGCTTCATCGAACAGCTGACCCGCATCAACCACGGTCGTGCTTTCTTCACCACGCCAGAGACGCTCGGCGAATATGTGCTCGTTGACTTCCTCGACCACAAACGCACCATCAGCACACGAGGTGCCGGTCGACGCGCCGGGTAACCCTGCTCCAACTTGCATTGCACTGGTGCTATCTGCCAGAATGACACGGCTGTTATTTGGGCGGGGTAGGAAGAAGGGGAATTGTGAGTCAACGTATCGAAGGCGCGGGGCAAGACGATCGCGCCTGGCAAGACCGGGCCAACTGCCTCGGAGTCGACCCCGATCTGTTCTTTCCTGAGCGCGGAGCATCCACCCGCGAGGCGAAAGAAGTGTGCCGGGGCTGCGAGGTGCGCGAACAGTGCCTCGACTACGCCCTCGCCAACGGCGAGAAGTTTGGCATCTGGGGCGGGTTGTCAGAGCGTGAGCGTCGCCGCCTGCGTCGCCAGCGCGCCCAAGCCAACCGTGGCGCGGTGACGGCCTAGTTCGGCCGCTCAACTAGCGCTGCTAAGGTACGAGGCATGCCAAGCGGCCCAGAACTGTGGATCATTGTTGCCCTCGTTGTCGTGCTTTTTGGTGGTTCGCGGCTTCCGAAGATCGCTCGCAACTTGGGTCGCGCCCAGGGTGAGTTGAAGAAGGGTCTTGCCGAAGGCAACGCCGACGTCAACAAAGACGGCGGCAAAGACGCCAAGCCCGAGTCGGGCACCACGTCGCCGTCGGCCTAGTGCCGTAACGCGCCACACGCCGTAACGCGTCACACGCCGTAACGCGTCACACGCCGTAACGCGTCACTCTTCGACGAACTTCACCTTGCGTCGACTCGAGTCGACCAGTAACCCCTTGCGTTCGTTGGCCGCGTAGAGGTTAAGAGAGACATCGGCCTTTTTGCCTCGCGGCTTCACCACGATGGAGATGTCACTCGCCGTCACGTTGGCCTCCACCGACTTCACTCGCGCGTCGTAGGTGCGATCAAGCCCGATTGCCACGCGCAACAGGGCGGCCAGGCCGCGTACGAGGCGTTGATCGCTGGGTGAGAGGGCTGAGAACTCAGCGTGTTCGGGTTTGGGCACGCTCTTGCGGTGATAGCGGGCGATTTGGGCAATGAGTTCGATTTCTCGGTCAGTGAGACCCATCAGTTCGGAGTTTCGAATCAGATAGTACGAATGCAGATGGTGTTTGGCGTGAGACACGACGACGCCCACATTGGCCAAAAGTGCGGCGAATTCGAGATAGCGCCGCCAGTCGCGTTCGAAGCCCAAGGTCTCTTGCAATTCGTCGAACAGCTTTCCGGCCAACTTCGCTACATGAGCAGAGTGTTCGGGTCGGTCATCGCAACGATCGGCCAATTGCTGCACGCTGTGTCGCGCCGCGTCGTGCTCTTCGTTGCGTTCGAGTAGGCCTTCGCGTTGCAGAGTGTCAAGCAATAGGCCCTCGCGCAGGGCGTAGTCGCTGAACATAAGCGCTTTGATGTCGAAGGTTTCGACGAGACCCTCGAGAATCAGTGCCCCGGCGAGAATGATGTCGCCGCGATTTGCATCGAGCCCAAACTTCTTTACACGTTCTGCAATCGTCGCAACTGATGCGAGCGACTGGGTGACGGCCCGTACTTCATCGGCCGTGAATTCAAATCGGTTCATCGAGCGAGGCTCGCTGACACCGCGCTCCTTCAAGATCAGACGAGCGATGGTTTCGGAGGTTCCCGATGACGCTGCCACCACTTCGAAGCCCAGTTCTTTCACCTCGGGCGCGACGACCGCAAGCGTTGATCGAATGAAGGCTCGACAACTTGGTATGGCGCTCGGGTGAAGCGTGGTGGCTGCAAAGAAGCGATCGGTCAGGCGCACGGCTCCGAGTTTGAAACTACGCGCGAAGAGCACCTCGTCATCGAGACCTACGACGACTTCAGTCGACCCACCTCCGATGTCACAGACGAACATCGGCTGATCGTGGATACCGATGGCATTCAGCACACCCAGATGAATCAGACGTGCTTCTTCGACACCCGACACCACCTCGATGTCGATTCCTGCTTCTTTACGCGCGCGTTTGATGAAGTCAGACCGGTTCTTGGCCTCACGCACGGCACTCGTTGCAACGGCACGCACGTCGGCTTCGTGTGACGAGGCAATCTCTGCGAGGCGCACGAGGCAGGCGGTACCGCGTTCAATCGCCTCGTCACTGAGATGCTTCATGTCGCCACCGCCGTGACCCAGACGCACAACTTCCTTCTCGCGAGTGACCACTTCGAAGCCACCAGGCACTGGCTTGGCAACCACAAGGTGAAAGCTGTTCGTGCCAATGTCCAGTGCCGCGACGAGTTCGCTCATTCAAAACGACGATAGTCTTTGAAATCCGCAGAGGAGCCCGATGTCTGACGTCAACACCCCAAAAGTCGCGCCACGCGCCCATATTCGCATCACCTACACCGGGCCGGTGTACCCACACTGGGAAATCGTCGGAACCTACGGTGAGCCCGAGCTGATCGAAGAATTTGCCCGACGTGCGTATATGCGACTCATGTACGTATCGCTGAAAGACAGCCAGTGCCGCCGCAATCGCGAGCGCATCAAAGTTGATGCCGAGAACGAAGGCATCAGCCTTGAATGGTCTCCCGAAGAGGTTGAGCGCCAACCAACCTCCTGAACGTCGGGTGAAACCTGCGTGACATCAGAGAGAACTGGGTCAACCCGCCGCCCCTCATCGGCACCACGTCGCTACCTTGACCCCATCGACTCGCGCTACATCAACCGTGAACTGAGTTGGCTCGACTTCAACGAGCGTGTGCTGTCACTCGCAATCAGTGAAGATGTGCCGCTGCTCGAGCGTTTTCGTTTCCTGGCAATCAGCGCGTCGAACCTCGATGAGTTCTACCAAGTTCGAGTTGCGGCTCTCCACGATCAAATTGCCGCTGAAGTTGGCGACACCAGCCCCGACGGCCGTTCACCGGTTCGTCAGCGTGATGAGATTTCGGTGCGCGTGCAGCACTTCTCCGATTCACAAGAAAAGCTGCTCGCCAAACAACTCTTTCCGGCACTCGCCAAACACGGTGTTCACATCATGCGCTGGAGCCGTCTCGGCAAGCGAGCGAAAGAAGCGCTCGCGACGGACTTCGAGAGCCGCATCTTTCCAATTCTCACCCCGCTAGCAGTTGATCCGTCGCATCCGTTTCCGTACATCTCGAATCTCGCACTGAATCTCGCGGTCATCGTGCGCGATCCCGAGACGCTCGAAGAGCGATTTGCCCGGGTCAAGGTGCCACGCAACTTTCCGCGCTTCATTGCAGTGCCCGACTCACAAGACTTCATTTTGCTTGATGACCTCATCGAGGCCCATCTTGATCGTCTCTTCCCAGGCATGGAGATCGTCACCGTCTCACGGTTTCGTGTTACACGCAATGCCGACTTGTCCCTCGACGATGAAGACGCCGAAGACCTGTTGGCCGCAGTCGAGATGGAACTTCGCCGCCGCCGTTTTGGTCGAGCGGTACGCCTCGAGGTTGAATCGAACATTCCCGAGGCGGTGCTCGACACCATGTGTTCCGAACTCGAGTTGCAGCGCGCTGACGTAATCAAGAGCGGTTCGTTCGTTGAGTTGTCAGCGCTGCAACAACTCGCCAATCTCGACATGCCAAGCCTGCGGTTTCGACCGTGGGCGTCAGTTACGGCCGGGCGGCTTGCCGCCGCGCAAGAAGCGGGTCGTTCGATGTTCGATGTCATCAAGTCGCGCCAGCTGCTCGTGCACCACCCGTATGAGTCGTTCAGTTCGTCGACCGAGACGTTCGTCGAACAGGCAGCCAAAGATCCCAAGGTGCTGTCGATCAAGATGACGCTGTATCGCACCTCAGGCGACAGCGCAATCGCACGGCACCTCATTCGGGCTGCCGAGTCGGGCAAGCAGGTCGCGGTAGTACTCGAGCTCAAGGCCCGTTTCGACGAGGCACGCAATGTTTCATGGGGTCGCGAGCTTGAGTTGGCCGGTGTGCACGTGAACTATGGTCTCGTCGGCCTCAAGACGCACGCCAAGTGCATTCTCGTGGTACGCGAAGAGGCCGGCCAGATTCGTCGGTATGTGCACATCGCCACCGGCAACTACAACTCGGTTACCGCCAAGATTTACGAAGACATCGGCTTCTTCACGTGTGAGGAAGCCGTTGGTCGAGACGCGACCGAACTGTTCAACTACCTGACCGGTTACGGTCGCGAGCCGAATTATCAGCAGCTCATCGTTGCTCCTCACCAACTGAAGAGAGAAATCATTCGGCTCATTGAACATGAGGCATCGTTCGGCACAGCCGGCCGTATCACTCTCAAATTGAATGCCATTCAAGACCCACAGGTCATTGACGCGCTCTATGCTGCAAGCGCCGCAGGCGTCAAGATCGACATGGTCGTTCGAGGCATCTGTTGCCTGCGGGCCGGGGTACCGGGGCTCTCTGAGAACATCTCCGTGCGTTCAGTGCTCGGGCGCTATCTCGAGCACTCTCGCATCTATCGCTTTGATCACGGCGTCGACGGCCGCGAGCCGTTGCACCTCATCGGCTCGGCTGACCTGATGATCCGCAACCTGTCGGGACGCGTCGAGACCCTGGTTCGACTGACGCATCCGAAGCATCGAGCATGGCTCGACACGGTCTTGGGCTTCCTCCAAGATGATGCCAATGTGCACTTTCGCCTGCAACCCGATGACTCATGGCTGCTGGTCGGACAACACCATGGTGTGGGTGACGCACAACGTCAGTTGCACGAGTGGGTCGTCGCCACCCAGTCGCGCTAATCGTCGTTGAAATCGACCTCGGCGTTGTTCACTCAGTATTCAGCGGTCAGTGACCCTCAGTTCACCAAGCAATCTCCGTGGCACGAAGGCGTTGGCGTAGCGTGCCTACCGTAGACGGCATGGAAGAAACCCGAACCTCCTATCACTCAGAGCTCGAAGAGCTTCGCTCCTTGGTCGTGCGCTTGGGCGCCTCCGTCATTGAAGCGGTACCCCGTGCCACTGCGGTGCTGTTGGCAGGTGACCTTGAGGGCGCCGATTACTTGGTGCAATCAGATGACGAAATTGACGCTCGCGCCCACGAGGTTGAGAGCCGCACGTTTGAGATATTGGCCTTGCAAGCCCCGGTCGCTGGCGAGTTGCGACAGCTCGTGTCGATTCTCAAAATCACGAGCGACCTCGAACGCTCTGCTGATCTTGCGGTCAACATCTGCAAGGCTGCCCGACGCATCTACGGAAAAGAGATTGATCCGGTGTTGCGTGGCTTGATTTCCAAAATGAGCGAACAAGCCGAGCAGTTGTATCAAGCAGCGATCAATTCGTTCGCTGAGAACGATGCCGCAACTGCTGCCGCCATCGAAGACATGGACTCGTTTCTCGATGCCCTCCATCGTCAGTTCATCCAGGCGATCTTTGAGACTCACGCTCGCGAGAAGATGGATCTTCAACTCGCCGTGCAACTGGCCATCGTCGCCCGCTTCTACGAGCGCATCGGTGACCATGCAGTGAACGTCGGAGAGCGCGTTCGTTTTGCGCTCACCGGTTGGAAACCAGAGCTGCGGGCCATCGAGCGCCAGCGTCAACGTGACGCCACGGGGGAGTTCCCGCTACCGCGTAACTGACGGCGAGCGGGGCGGTAGCACGATGAGTCTGCTCCTCGCACTGCTTACCTTTCTCGTCGGCGCGGCGCTCGGCGTGTCGGTCGCACGACGTCGCACGCATGGTCGAGAGACGAGCGCCACTCCACTATCTCCGGAGAGTGCGACATCGCCGAAAGGGTCGGTCACTGATGTCGTAGCGATGGCCCTAGATACCCTGCCCAGCGGAGTCGTCATTGCTGAGGCATCTGGCGAAATCATTCTCAAGAACGCTGCTGCTCGTGGAATCACCGGTGTGCGTCACGTCGACGTGCTGGTCGACGAAGCGGTGGAGAAGCTGGTGCGCGATGCCGCCAAGACGGGTGAGCAGCAACGTCAGTTCGACACTGCGGGTTCTCCTTCGCGTTCGTTCGACATTCGGGCTCGGCGACTCGATTCGGGTTACATCGTTGCGACCGTCGAAGACGTCACCGAGCGGGCACGAGTCGACAGCGTGCGCACCGACTTTGTCGCCAATCTCAGCCACGAACTCAAGACGCCGATCGGCGGAATTGCTGCGCTCGCCGACACGATGATTGGCGAAGTCGACCCGCAGGTGATTCAGCGTCTTACTGCTCGAATCGTCGATGAGTCATATCGCCTCTCGCACATCATTGACGACCTGCTCGACCTCTCGCGCATTGAATTCGGAGCCGCCGACTACTGGGAGCCGGTTGCGATGTCTGATGTCGTCAACGAGGTGGCGGCGCGACTTCAACACGAGGCCTCTCGCACGGGCATCACGATTCAAGCAGTTCGACCCATGGGGGTGACCGTGGTCGGCGACCGATCACAACTGGTGTCGGCACTTGAGAACCTCGTGTCGAACGCAATCAAGTACAGCGGCAGCGGCACGACGGTGATCGTCGATACTCGGGCCACCGCAGAAGCCGTCAGCATCTCGGTGATCGACCAAGGCATCGGCATCGCGGCCAAAGACCACCACCGAATCTTCGAACGTTTTTACCGAGTCGACAAGGCGCGTAGCCGCTCGACGGGTGGCTCTGGTTTGGGCCTCTCCATCGTTCGACATGTTGTGTCAAACCACGGCGGCACGGTGTCTGTTGCATCAGAAGAAGGTCGCGGCTCGACGTTCACCATCGTGTTACCGCTTGCCGCTAGTTCTGAGCCGGCAATTCATGATCTTGATCAGCAGTCACCCGTAGTTGCCCCCGAACCCGAAAGGAATCTCACCCGATGAGTACCACCACACAACAACACACGGTCATGGTCATCGAAGATGAAGAGGCGTTCATTGACGCGCTCGTCGTCGGTCTACAGCGCGAGGGCTTCGGCGTCGAAGTAGCACGAGATGGCGCTGAGGCCTTGTTGAATTTTGACAAGGTGGATCCAGACATCGTGTTGCTCGATGTCATGCTGCCGAAAGTGTCGGGCACCGATGTGTGTCGCGAGATTCGAAAGAAGAGTCAGGTGCCGATCATCATGGTGTCGGCCAAAGGCACCGAGTTAGACACTGTGGTCGGTCTTGAAGTCGGTGCTGATGACTACATCGTCAAGCCGTACCGCATTCGCGAACTCGTTGCACGCGTGCGTGCGGCATTGCGCCGCAGCCACGTGACTGGCGAATCGCCGCTCGGTTCAGAGACCTCGGTGGCCGTTGGTGAGATTTCCATTGACCCCGATCGGCATGTCGTGGTCGTGCGGGGGCAGGTGACAAAGTTGCCGCTGAAAGAGTTTGAGTTGCTCTATGTACTGATGGCCAATGCTGGTCGCGTGATGACTCGCGACACGCTGATTGATCGCGTCTGGGGCAGCGACTATTACGGTGACACCAAGACGCTTGATGTGCATATCAAGCGCTTGCGGTCGAAGGTTGAAACCGATCCAGGAAACCCCGTGCTCATTCAAACGATTCGCGGTCTCGGCTACAAGTTCGACAGAGTGGTTTAGAGCGTTTCGAGTCGCGCCAACCAGAGCCCTGGCGCAGCGAGCTCGGCAGGCGTCGGAAGGTTGTCGGCAGAAGTCAGTAACTGTCGGAGGCCGGCGTCGCCGGCTCGCTCGATAACGCCGTCGATGAAGTGTTTTCCGAGCGCCACTCGTTCGGTGGTGAGGTCGACGCCGAGCAACCGTTCGACGAATACTCGATCGGTGGTTTGTGCGACGCGGCGTCGGCGAACGGCCTCGGCGATGCGTGTTGAGCCACCGAGTAGTCGCATGGTCACCGCATCAACCTGATGATCAACGAAACCGACCACTGCCGCCATCGCCGCATCAAGAATCGGGGCGAGACGTTCTTGTTGCTGTGATCGTGCGGCTCCGAGCAGCACAGTCGGGTCTGACAACAACGAGTCGAGAATCTTCATCGGGTCGCCGGAAGAAACATCGAGGCGAGTAAGACCCTCGGCCACCGAAGTGGCATCGGCGCGGAATCCGCCGGCGAACTGCTCAACCAACGAGCGAAGTCGTGTGCGAATCGGTTCGACCGAGAACACTGCATGGTTGACCAACTCGTGTGCGAGAGCCCACATCACCATGTCGTCGCGAGAGATCGACCATTCATCGGCGAAGTGGTCGACGTTCGATACCACGAGCACCAGACGGCCATGTGGCTCGCGCGGCAGTGGAAGGTCGTACTGGCCGAATGTCGTTGTCGCGAGTTTTCCGACGAGCGTGCCGATCGACATTCCGAGCATCGATGGGGCAATGAGTCGACTCATGTTGCCCAACATTGCGAATGTCGGATCTTCATCGCCTTCGGTCGACGTAGCTGGTTGTGCGAGACCCTGGGCGAGAGAGTCAAAGAATGGCTTCCACGTGGTGAGTGTGTGCTGCACCCAAGTAGCGCGATTTACCACTTCGACCTTGGTGTCGGTGAGTGCCAAATCGGTGACCTCTCGAACGTGCATCTCGGCCACTCGGGCGAGTTCTTCGGTTCTGATGCGCCGCGAGGGGTCGACGTTGTTTTCGGTGGCACCTTGAGTCGCGGTCATGAGCGCGGTTTGGCGAGCGACATCCCACTGCAGTGGGCCCTGCGCCGCCATGGCTTTCGCAATGTTCGCAAACAACGGATTCGTGAACGGGTGCTCTGGTTCGTTCGCGTCGTCGGCAGCCATTCGCCAAAGACTATGGCGCTGCGCAAGTACGCTGAGTTGCAGATGAATGCAGATCGCGTCGAGCTCTGCGAAAAACCACTCGATATCGGGGGTTTGTATGAATGGGCACTTACTCCGTCGTGCGGTGCCGTCGTTGTGTTTTCTGGCACCGTGCGCGATCACGCCGACGGGCGAGAGGGAGTAACTGCCCTCGTCTATGAGGCATACCGCGAGCCTGCCGAGCAAGCCATGCGCGACATCATCACCGAAGCTCGACGACGCCATCCGTCGCTGGGGCGCATTGCCTTGACGCATCGCGTAGGTGAACTGCAGCTCACCGAGTCATCGGTGGTCGTGGTTGTCTCTGCCCCACACCGACCAGAGGCGTTTGAGGCTGCGCGTTTCTGCATCGACGCATTGAAGCAGAGTGTGCCAATCTGGAAGAAAGAACGTTGGAGTGGCGGCGAAGACTGGGGCACTCGCGCCTCATCACTTGTCTCACCGCAAGAAGTGGCCTCTGGCGATGGTCGATCTCATCATGCCGCTGCAATGCGCGGGACAGCGCAGTGACCGTCGCCGCAACATCCCTGGTGGCAACGCTCGTTGCTGCAACGTCACTCGTAAGTCTGGTGTTTGCGGCAATCTCGCTGGTTTCTGCTGGCCTGCTCGCCTATTTCGTCGCAACCGACGACCGTCGAGCCAAACCGGTCGACGGGGCAGCGCAGTTTCGTCGCCATCTGGCGGCACTGTCTGACGATTCGCGTGAGCACTTACGAGAACAGATTCGCATCGCTCGCGACCGGCGAAGCGAGGCATAGCCATGGCACGTGACCTTGCCATAGACCTCGGCACGGCAAACACCCTCGTCTACAAGCAGGGCGAAGGCATCATCATGAACGAGCCGACGGTGATCGCCAAGAATCGTCGCACCAACGAGGTGCTGGCGACGGGCCATGAAGCCTGGGACATGATCGGGCGTACTCCCAGCTTCATCGTTGCGGTGCGGCCATTGCGCGGCGGTGCCATCACCGACTTTGAGACCACCGAGCAGATGATTCGACTGCTGTTGAAGCGGGCCGGCGTTTCACGATTCGCCCGTCCGAAGGTGCTCATCTGCGTGCCCTCGGCGATCACCGAAGTAGAACGTCGGGCGGTCACCGAGGCGACTCGGCGTGCCGGGGCCGCAGATGCCCAGTTGCTCGAACAACCGATGGCCGCAGCCATCGGAGCCGATCTGCCGATTGAAGACGCCGTCGGCAACATGGTGGTCGACATCGGCGGTGGCACCACCGAGACGGCAGTCATCAGTTTGGGTGGAATCGTCACGTTGCGGGCTGAGCGCGTCGGTGGGTTCACACTTGATGAGGCGATACAAGGTTGGGTGCGAAAAGAGCACGGCCTCGCAATCGGAGAACGCACCGCTGAGGAAATCAAGATGCAGATTGGCAGCGCCATGCCGACGCCAGATGATCGCGACGCCGAAGTTCGCGGTCGAGACCTCGTCACCGGCTTGCCCAAGACCGTCGTTCTGACTGCCGCCGAGATTCGTGAGGCACTCGATGATGTGGTGACACGAATGATCGACTCAGTGAAGGAATGCCTCGCCGTGACCCCGCCCGAACTAGCCCAAGACCTCTTGTCGCGCGGCATCTATCTGGTTGGTGGTGGCGCACTCTTGCGCGGGTTGCCCGAACGATTGCAATACGAGACCAAGGTGCCGGTGCAACTCTCACCGCAGCCGCTTGAAGCGGTCGTACTCGGAGCCGGCCACTGCATTGAGAACTATCAGGCGTTGCGCGGCATGTTCATGGACGCACGTCGCTGACGCGCGCTGCCTGGTGAACCTGCGTCTCTTGATTCTTGACGGGGCAGTGTGGGCGATCTGCGGTGCCGTCGTCGGTGTCATCTTTGCTCGCCTTGATTGGCGTCACATGTCGGCCCCGGGTCTCTTTACCTCGCTACGGGTGTTCGAAACTCGTCAGCGTTACGAACACGCACTCGTAGTACGCAGGTGGAAAGACTTGCTTCCCGAGGCCGGTACATGGTTCGGGGGCATCAGCAAGCGCCGACTGCCGAGTCGTGCCGATGGCTCGTTGCAGCGTTTTGCTGCCGAGTCGCTTCGCGCCGAGCGAGTGCATTGGACGCTGTTGTTGCTCGTGCCAGTGATGCTCTTGTGGAATCGCGGCTGGCTACTGGTGGTCAACGTGATTTTTGGTGTCGCCATCAATCTGCCGTGCATCATCGTTTCTCGCTACAACCGCCTGCGACTGATGCATATCGCGCAACGCCGCATCTAGCCTGCAAGGCATGTTCTTGCGCGGCAGGCTGCAATGGACACTGCTGGCAATCACCGTCGTGAGCGGTGCGCTGGCGTTCTTCTTTGCCCAACGCAACGACTCTGGTGTCGAGGCTGTTGCCACCACGGTGCCGACCACCACTACATCGACCACAACGACGGTCTATCAACCGCCGATCGTCTACGAAGTGCAACGCGGCGACACCCTCTTTGGCATTGCCCAGAGTTTCGCCGTCGACATGAAGGCGCTGATGGAGCTCAACGGCATCACGAATCCAGACCGAGTTGAGGCGGGCGACAAACTCGTCATGCCACCAGCAACGGGTTTCGTACCGATTGCACCATCAACCACGATGCTGCCGTAGCGCACCAGATCGTCGACTCGCCGCGCGGCGGGATCCGCGCCCGTTACTCAGTGGTCGTTGCGCGATGCGCGATGACGCTCGACAATATGCACGATGTCGTTCATGATGTTCGTGATGGCGTAGTCCTTGGGCGTGTACACGGCAGCGACGCCAGCCGAGACGAGCACGTCGCGATCTTCATCGGGAATGATGCCGCCAACCACCACGGGGGTTTGCACTGCAAGTGACTCGAGTTCGCGCAACACCTCGGGTACGAGCGCGAGATGCGAGCCCGAAAGAATTGACAACCCGATGACGTCGGGGTCTTCGTCTCGTGCCGATTCGGCAATTTGGCGCGGTGTCAAGCGAATGCCGCCGTAGACGACTTCCATTCCCGCGTCGCGGGCCGCTATGGCGATTTGTTCGGCGCCACTCGAGTGGCCGTCGAGACCAGGTTTGGCGACGAGCAAACGCGGCGGACCACCTGCGAGTGCTGCAGACCGTTCGGCCACCTCGGCCAAACCGCCACTGCGTGGCGCTCGCGCACCACCCACGCCCGTTGGTGCGCGGTACTCACCGAAGATTTCTCGCAACGCCCCAGCCCATTCGCCGGTTGTTCCGCCGGCCTTCGCCAAGGTGATTGACGCCTCCATCAGATTGCCGTCGCTTTGGGCGGCATCACGCAGTGCCACGAGTGCATCGGCAACAGCTCGCGAGTCTCGAGCCGTTCGCCACTGCTGCACATCGACGACATGCGCGTGTTCGACTGCTGGATCAACCCGCAGAATGCTGTCGTTGCCTGCAAGCGGCGACGACGCCGACTCAATGTAGGCGTTGACTCCGACCACGGTCTGCTCACCTGACTCGATTCGACGGGTGCGTTCAGCCATCGACACCACCAAGCGTCGCTTCAACTCGTCGACTGCTGCGTATGCCCCACCCAGCGACAAGATCTCGTCAAGTTCGCGGCGAGCCGCATCACGAAGATCTGCGGTGTGTCGTTCGACCACGTGTGAGCCGTCGAAGATGTCGCCGTATTCAAGCAGATCGGTCTCGTAGGCGAGCACTTGCTGCATACGCAACGACCACTGCTGATCCCATGGTCGCGGCAGACCGAGGGCTTCATTCCACGCCGGAAGCTGAATGCTGCGTGCGCGGGCCCGTTTTGACAAGGTGACACCGAGCATCTCGAGCACAATGCGTTGCACGTTGTTTTCTGGCTGCGCCTCGGTGAGGCCCAATGAATTCACCTGCACGCCGTACCGAAAGCGCAAGGCTCGTTCATCGGTGATGCCATAACGAGTGCGGCCGATCTCTTCCCAGAGTTCGGCCATGGCGCGCAACTTGCACATCTCTTCGATGAAGCGAATTCCCGCGTTGACGAAGAACGACATCGACGCAAACACTTGGGTGAACGCCGACTCGGGCACCTTGCCGGTGGCGCGTACGGCATCGAGCACGTCGACGGCATTCGCCAGTGAGAAGGCCACCTCTTGCACGGGCGTTGCGCCAACTTCTTGCAAGTGGTACGAGCAGACGTTCATTGGGTTCCACTTCGGGGCGTTTGTCAGCGACCAGATGATCATGTCGACGATGATGCGCCGCGATGCCAGCGGAGGAAAGATAAACGTGCCGCGCGAGAGGTATTCCTTCAAGACGTCGTTCTGTACCGTGCCGCGCAGGTCACCCGTTGCAACGCCTTGCTCGTGTGCGTTGGCAACGTAGAGCGCGAGCAGCCAGGCGGCCGTCGCGTTGATGGTCATTGACGTGTTCATGGTGCCCGGGGGAATCTCGCGCATCAGCGTGCGCATGTGGCCGAGGTGCACTACGGGTACGCCGACCTTGCCGACCTCGCCACGGGCAAGCACATGATCTGGGTCATAGCCCGTCTGTGTCGGTAGGTCGAAGGCGATCGACAACCCCGTTTGCCCCTTCGCCAGATTGGTGCGGTACAGAGTGTTCGACGCTTCAGCCGACGAATGACCCGAATAGGTGCGCATCAACCACGGCTCGTCACGACGACGTGCGGCGTTCGAGTCGGTCATGAACTCAAGGCTAAGGAGGCCTCAGTTGCGTGGGCCAGTCGCAGCAGCCAGCCGTGCGAGATACTCGGTGCGCGAAATCTCAATGCCGCCCAGGCTCTCGAGGTGTGGGGTCTGCCACTGTGCGTCGAGCAGCGTCATGCCCGCCGAGCGCATGATGTCGACCAGCGCCATGAGTGCAACCTTCGAAGCGTCGCGCTGAAGATGAAACATTGATTCACCGGCGAAGAAGCGCTTGATGCGTACACCGTAGAGCCCGCCGACCAGCACACCGTCGTCGTTGAACGTCTCGATGCTGTGTGCCCATCCCATTTCATGCAATGTCGTGTATTGCTTGATGAATCGCTCGGTAATCCACGCGTTGTCTTCGTCGCCACGGGCTGCGCAGGCTCGCATCACACGCTCGAAGCAGGTGTTGATGCGTAGGTGATAGTTGCGGGCGCTACGTCGCATCGAGCGAGTGATTCGCATTCCATCGAGTGGAATCACGCAACGTTGTTCGGGCGACCACCACAAGAGGGTGCCGTCGCCATCGAATGACTCCATTGCGAACAGGCCGTGCCGGTATCCGTCGATGATCGTCGCCACATTCAGGTCAGCCCCGCGGCCGATGAGGTCATCGTGCTGGTTCCAACGCTCACTGGGCGGCCACTCGTAGCCGCACTCACCGACTTCGAGCGGCTTGCGATCCCAACCAGACGTGGCACGCAGCAACGCCAGATCTCCCCACCGCGAGGTTGGTGTCGTTCTAGTAGACGTAGAAGCCGGCCTTCGTCTTGCGCCCGAGACGACCGGCGGCGACGAGTTCACGCAGTTTTGGTCGCGGCGCGAAGTTCTCGTCGGCAAACGAGGCGTGCAGTGTTTCGAGAATCGACAGCGATGTGTCGAGTCCGACGAGATCAAGCAATGCGAATGGCCCCATGGGGAAGTTGCAGCCGCCCTTCATCGCGGTGTCGATGTCTTCCATCGAAGCTGTGCCGTCTTCGAGCATGCGAATCGCATTATTGAGATACGGAAACAGCAGCGCATTGACGATGAAACCCGCGCGGTCAAGCACGTGCACGCCGTCTTTGCCAATGGCCGATACGAAGCGTGCGGCACGAGCGATGGTGTCGTCGCTCGCGGTAATGGGTCGAACCACTTCGACAAGAGGCAGCACTTGCGCGGGGTTGAAGAAGTGGATTCCACACACCTGGTCGGGTCGGTTGGTGACCCGTGCCATTTCGACCACTGGCAGCGTGCTCGTGTTGGTGGCAAGAATTGCCGACGCGGCGACGATTGCGTCGAGTTCACGAAACAACTGTTGTTTGGTGGCGAGATCTTCGACGACCGTTTCAATCACGATGTCGCAGTCGGCGAGTGCCGATAGGTCTGTGCACGTCGACACTCGCGACACGATGGCGTCACGCTCGACCGCTTCGAGTTTGCCCTTTTCCACCTGTCGAGCGAGACCCTTCTCGAGTTGAGACCTTGCGACGCTGGCCGACTCGTCGCTGCGGGCCCGGAGCACGGCGTGCATTCCACTGCGGGCCACGACCTCGGCGATGCCAACGGCCATGAGCCCCGAGCCAACGACGCCGATGCGATTGCCGTCAGACGTCACCCTGCCGAGCGTATCCGTCGAGGGCGCGCCGACCAGTGTTTAGCGACAGTTCACGTTCTGTTCCCCCCACTTCGGCGTGCACGTGGTTTCGCTCGTTACGGTGAAGTGCGAATGAGCACCGTCGATATCGCTTCGCTCGTTAACGATGACCGCCGAGTGATACCGCTCTTTGCGGTGCACAATTTTCGCGATCTGGGTGGATACCCGACTGCCGATGGCCGTCACACGCGTTGGCGCACACTGTTTCGCGCAGACGGTCTGTATCGCCTCACGCCCGAAGATGCGCGCAACGTGGTTGGTTTGGGCGTGCGCACCGTGGTCGATCTGCGCACCGACAACGAAGTTCGCACGCGCGGCACGTTTCCTGTCGACCAGCATCCGGTGGCGTTCCACCATCTGCCAATCATCGACGCCACATGGGGCGAGACGGCGGTGTTGGAGACCGATGACGCCGTCGAGTTTCTCGTCTGGGCTTATCGCCAGATGCTTGGTGAAGCTGCCCATCGATTCGCTGATGCGATGAATCTGTTGGCCAGCGAGTCAGTGTTGCCGGCGGTGTTCCACTGTGCTGCCGGCAAGGATCGCACCGGAATTCTCTCGGCGCTCGTGCTCGGTGTACTCGGTGTCGATGGGGAAGTGATCGCGGCCGACTACGGCCTCACCGAACAGTCAATGCAACGTCTCGTGGTGTGGGCGCGTGAACATCAACCCGAGCTGGCCGAGTTGTATGAGAACATGCCCGCGCGATTCGCCGCAGCCGACCCGGCTGCGATGCGGGTCATTCTCGCCGACATCAAGGCCAGTCACGGCTCGATTGAGGGGTATGTGCGAGCCATCGGCGTGACTGACTCATCGATTGCCTCGTTGCGCAGCGCATTGTTGCACGACGCGTAGTCGCACCCAGTCGTCGAACGACTCGACCCTGTCGCTCGGCTTAGCTTTCGGTGATCGTCACCGACTTCAGCACGATGTCACCGGCCGGCGGCACACCGTTAGCAGCAGGGTCAGGGTTGAACAGCGCCGCCATCGCTTTGACGGTGGTATCAAGACCCGAAACGACCTCGCCGAAGAGCGAGTACTGCGGTGGCAACGCTGCACCGTTGTTGCCTGTGATGATGAAGAACTGACTGCCATTGGTGTTCGGACCCGAGTTCGCCATTGCAATCGAGCCAATCTTGTACTCGCCGAGCCCAGGCAGTTCATCGGCAAAGTCGTAGCCGGGGCCACCCGAGCCGGTGGCCGTCGGGTCGCCGCACTGCACGACGAAATCTTGAATCACGCGGTGGCACTTGGTGCCGTCGAAATACTTCCAGCGAGCAAGGTTGACGAAGCTGTTCACCGTGCCGGGCGCACGGTCTGGGAGCAGACGTACGGTGAACTCGCCCTGTGTCGTCTCGAACGTGGCGGTGTACGTCTTGGCGGGGTCAATGCACAACTGTGGCGCATCGGCAAATTCGCGCTGCTGGTTCGCCGAGCCAGCCGACGGAGCACATTCGCCTGTGCCGTAGATGAATTCAGTCGGTGCTGCGGCGGCATCGGTTACCGCCGTGGTTTCGAGCGGGGCTTCGGTGACGTCGGTTGCGCTGTCGTCACCAGAGTCGCCTGTGGCGAACACGAATCCAACGAGGGCGACCACGACGAGGATGACGGCGAGCACCTGAATGCCACGTTTGCGTGTTGTTGACTGTCGGCTGCGACGCACAAGGTTCTCGCGTCGTGCGTCTCGGTTGCGTTTTTGGCGTTCGCGTTTGTCGGTTCCCACGAGTGAGGAAGGCTAGCCACGCACTGCATAGATAGCGTAAATCAGCGATGGCGTTGATCGTGCAGAAGTACGGTGGCACGTCGGTCGCCGACCCCGAGCGCATGCGCAACGTGGCGCGTCATGTGGCCGAGACTCGCAAGGCAGGCCACCATCTCGTCGTCGTCGTATCTGCGATGGGCAAAGCCACCGACAACCTGCTTCAACTCGCTCATCAGGTTTCACAGAATCCACCGAGTCGAGAGATGGACATGTTGCTCACCACTGGTGAGCGCATCAGCATGTCGTTGCTGTGCATGGCGCTGCATGACGTCGGCATCGACGCGGTGAGCTTCACTGGCTCGCAAGTGGGCATCATCACCGACACGGTGCACGGCAAGGCAAAGATTCTCGAGGTGAAGGGTGACCGAGTTCGTGCTGCGATTGGCGAAGGCAAGGTGGCGGTCGTCGCCGGTTTTCAGGGCATCAGCACTGCGAAAGAGATCACCACGCTCGGTCGTGGTGGCAGTGACACGACAGCGGTCGCGCTGGCCGCAGCACTACAGGCTGACTCATGCGAGATTTACACCGACGTCACTGGGGTGTTCACGGCCGACCCGCGTGTGGTGCCGCAGGCCCGCAAGATTGGCGTGCTGCAGTTCGATGAGATGCTCGAGATGGCCGGAGCAGGCAGCAAGGTGTTGGCTTTGCGCTCGGTGGAATTCGCCCGCAATCATGACGTGCCCATTCATGTGCGCTCGAGTTTCACATGGGAAGAAGGCACGTGGGTAGTTGGTCGACATCACGAAAGGATGAAGAACATGGAAGAGCCAGTCATTTCTGGGGTTGTGCAAGATGCCAGCGAAGCCAAGATCACGGTGCACTCTGTGCCTGATCGTCCGGGTGTTTCGGCGGCGCTCTTTGAAGCATTGGCGAACGCGAACATCAACGTCGACATGATCGTGCAGAACACTTCGACTGCCGGCACGACCGACATCTCATTCACCGTGCCGAAGGCCGATGTCGCAACGGCTGAGCCAATTGTTGCGAATCTCGCCAAAGAGATCGCTGCAGGCGGCGTCAACCACGACAACGACATCGCCAAGATCTCGCTCGTCGGTGCAGGCATGAAGACCAGCCCGGGCATCGCGGCGAAGATGTTCCGCGTGTTGGCCGACAACGATGTCAACATTGAAATGATCTCCACGTCGACGATTCGTGTTTCTGTCGTGGTGCGTTCTGCGAACATGCAAAAGGCAGTGCAGGCGCTGCATACGGCGTTCAATCTCGACAGTGGCACCGACTATTCGGCTCCATTGCCAGAACGCAAGTAGTACCTTCGATTCGATGGCATTACTTCGCCGAGTGTCGGAACGTCTGCGGCGACCGCAGGGCGTGCCGTGGCGCAGCGCCGGCTTGGTTACCGAGTCACTTACCGCTGATGAGGCGGTTCGCAGCACCGGCTGGGTGTTCGACAACCGCACCGGTGACGATGTTTCGCTCGCATCATTCGTGGCGAGCGGTGACGACGAAGTTCGTCGATATCTGAAGACCTTTGGTTTCGTTCGTGGTACGACCACTGATCTCACGATGATTGAGATTGGCAGTGGCATTGGCCGCATGACAGCCGCATTCAGCCGCAGTTTCGGCACCGTGTATGCGGCCGATGTCGATGCCGCATTTCTTGAGCGTTGTCGTGAGACGGTGTTCCACCACGGTGAACCGACTCGTCTGCGCACCTTGCACGTTGCCGATGGTCGAACCCTTGATCTGCCGAACGCTTCGGTCGACTTCGCATTTTCGTACATCACGCTGCAGCACTGCAACAGTGGTGACGCCCACAGCCTCGTTCGCGAGGCGCTGCGTGTGACCAAGCCGGGTGGTCTCATCGCTCTCAACTTCCGCACCTGGACACGGGCTGATGCTGCACTCGTGCCGCTCGGCGGTCTGGTGCGACTGCTGTGGCGAATGCCAAAGGTTGCCAAGTACATGGCCCGCGTTCGACCACTCACGCGACTCGGCTGGCAGGCCAATCGATTGAGCCCCGACGACGTGCTTGCTGAACTCGGCACCGATTTGGTGGGCACTACGTTGCGCGAGGTCACCCTGTTGCATTCACCGCGCCGACGACTGCGGGTCAGCCTCACTGGTGTGCGTCGTTTAGCGGTGCGACGCATCAATCGCAGTCACTGGTGGTTCGTCGCGCGGTTAGCCTGACGAGATGATTCGCGGTCGCAAACCGAATATTGGCGTCGTTGGCGCCACCGGCATGGTCGGCAATGTCATGCGTGCGTTGCTTGCTGAGCGTGAGTTTCCTCACAACGAACTGCGCTTCTTCGCCTCTGCGCGTTCAGCCGGCTCGAAAATCGAGTTTTGCGGTCGACAGATCGAAATCGAAGATGCCGCCGTTGCCGACCCGTCTGGTCTCGACGTGGCAATCTTCTCGGCTGGCGCGACAACTTCTCGGGCATTGGCGCCGAAATTCGCCGCGGCCGGCGTGAAGGTCGTCGACAACTCGTCATGCTGGCGCATGGACCCCGATGTGCCGCTCGTCGTGTCAGAGGTCAACCCCGAAGACATTGCGTTGGCGAAGAAGGGCATCATCTCGAACCCGAACTGCACCACGATGGCGGCGATGCCGGTTCTCAAACCGCTGCACGATGCCGCCCGGCTCGTGCGATTGACGGCCAGCACCTACCAAGCGGTGAGTGGTGGTGGAGTGCAAGGTGTTGCCGAACTTGCCAATCAAGTTGATGCAGCCAGTGGCGTTGATGCACTCACCTATGACGGCAATGCAGTGCAGTTTCCTTCGCCGAGCAAGTTCGCCCGCACCATCGCCTTCAACGTGCTGCCCTTTGCGGGTTCACTCGTCGATGACGGCCAACTCGAAACCGACGAAGAAAAGAAGCTGCGTAACGAGACCCGCAAGATTCTGCACATTCCCGACCTGAAGGTGTCGGGCACCTGCGTGCGCGTGCCCGTCTTCACCGGCCACTCATTGTCGCTGCATGCTGAGTTCGCCCGTGCGATCACTCCGGCCGAAGCAGAGAAAATTCTGGCTGGTGCTCCCGGGGTCTCGGTGGTCGATATTCCAACGCCACTATTGGCGGCAGGCAAGGACCCCTCTTATGTCGGCCGCATTCGCCAAGATCAATCGGTAGATGACGACAGAGGCTTGGTGCTTTTTGTTTCGAATGACAACTTGCGCAAGGGTGCGGCGTTGAACGCGCTGCAGATCGCCGAACTCGTCATCGCATCGCTCTAACGCCACGCTGCACAGATTGCGTCGGGCGACGCCTCGCGACAGCGCAGCGACGACGCGGGGTCACCAACAGTCTGACCAAACAACCTCGTCGGGGAGGGGAGATTTGAACTCCCGGCCTCCACGTCCCGAACGTGGCGCGCTAGCCAAGCTGCGCTACTCCCCGTATTGCGAGACGTCAGCCTAACGGTGACACGAGGCGGCGAGTCGCCCCGAATCGCGAGCGAAGTGTGCGGTCGATTACGAGTGCTGCATCGCTGGCGATGCCGACTCATGCCAGGTCTTGCCCGCCAGCACATCGTTGACCGCTCGGCGCAGGCGCAATGAGTCAATTGGTTTGATCAACCAGCCTTCGGCACCGCTACGTCGCGCGAGGTGAACATCGGCCACGCGGTCGAGCAGCATCACCACCGGCACATGGGGAATGCGTGACCCGCTCTCATCAAGTCGCAGGTTCATCGTGACGGCCATTGCACCCATCGAGCCAACCTGCAGGTCGAGCACTGCCACATCGGGGGTGCGTTGTTTGACCGCGGCAGTTACATCACGACCGTCGCGACATACGGTGAACGATGTCGACGGTGTGCCAAGCGCGGCAACGATGTCATCGAGAACGTACTGGGCGTCTGTGGCTACAAGCACATGCACGCGCCGAGGCTATCGCAAGCCGTCAGATGACTCGCATCGCTACGGTTGACGTGTCATGTTCGCTGCACTTTGCGCCGTCGTGCTGCTCACCTTCGGTGCGTCACACATTGCTGCCGACCAACCACCGGTTGCTTCCGACGCCGCAGAAGCATCAGATGTGGAATCGGGCGCCGCTCAACTTGCCAAGGTCGACGTGTTTGAAGTGAGCGGGCTCATCGACCGCGTGGTTGCCAACGGCATTGAACGGGCCGTCGAGCGATCGTCTACCAATGGGGCACAAGCGTTGATCTTGCAGGTGAACTCACCTGGTGCCGTCGTTGATGAGGCTCGCATGACCGCGCTCTTGCGCACGCTACGTGATTCGTCGTTGCCGATTGCGATGTGGGTGGGCCCGAGCGGTGCACGAGCCCACGGCTGGGCGGCCCAGATGTTGTCTGTTGTCGATGTGTCGGCGATGGCACCCAACTCGACGATCGGCAACATTGATGCACCGTTGCAACTCGACGGTGACGAAATCAGCCTTGGTGAAGCCACCACACTGTTGCGCAGCGGAACTTTAGGGCCTGATGAGGCGCGCAAGCGAGGTGTCTTGCGACTTGAAATCCCCGACGATGGCGTGCCGGTGTTGCGCAACATGCTGTTCGCCCTCGACGGTCTCACGGTGAAGGGCGTGGTGCTTGACACCGTGGTCGAAGTCATTGATGGCGATGGCCAGGTTGCCCGCGAGGCAACCACGACGCGATTCTTCAAGCTCGGTACCTTCGAACAACTACTGCACACCTCGGCGAGTGCGGCTCTCGCGTATCTCTTGCTGGCCTTTGGTCTGGCATTGCTGGTGTTCGAGTTTTACACCGCTGGCATCGGTATCGCCGGTGCAGTCGGTGCGCTGTGCACACTGCTTGGTGGCTACGGCATGGCCGAGCTGCCCGTTCGACCGCTGGCTCTTGGGCTGTTGTTTCTCGCAGTGTTCGCCTTTGCCATCGACGTGCAGGTCGGAATTCCCCGCGCATGGACGGTGATCGGCGTCGTGCTCTTCACCGTCGCCTCGTTCGCGCTGTATGGCGACGTGCAGGGTCAGGCATTGCGATTGTCATGGTTGTCGCTGATCGCCGGAGTCGCTTCCATGACCCTTGCCTTCGTCGTTGGTATGCCGTCGATGGTGCGCACACGTTTTGCGACGCCAACGATCGGTCGCGAGTGGCTTGTCGGTCTTGAAGGTGTCGCTACCTCCGACGTGAGCCCCGAGGGCGAAGTCATGGTGCGCGACGCCAAATGGCGAGCCCGCACCAATCGCGCAACACCGATCAAGGCGGGTCAGCCATTGCGGGTGGCGGCCATCGACGGCGTCACGCTCGAGGTCGAACCGCTCGAAGGCGCAGCGCGCGACTACCGCGAGATGCGCAAGCCGCGCCAGTGACCAACACCGACGCAGTGCCGCTCCGCCCGGCGGCAACGGTCATGCTCGTGCGCGATACGCCGCCGCGCGGCATGGAGGTCTTCATGCTGCAGCGCACCTTGCGTGCAGCGTTCGCGCGGGGCATGTACGTGTTTCCGGGTGGGCGTGTCGATGACGCTGACGCTGCTGCAGAGCTTGAGCAGTACTGCGTCGGGCTGACCGACGCTGAAGCAAGCACTCAGTTGCAGCTGCCGCACGGCGGATTGGCGTATTGGGTGGCGGCGATTCGTGAGTGTTTTGAAGAGGCCGGAGTCTTGCTCGCGCGCCGTGAAGCCGAAGCGGATTTCGTCGCCTTCGACTCGCCAGAGGTCATTGCTCATTTCAACGAATTGCGCACCACGGTGCACGACGGCAATCTTTCGCTACTGCAACTGTGTCGCAACGAGAGGCTGGTGTTGGCGGTAGATCAAATCAAGTACGTCAGCCACTGGATCACCCCAGTTGGTGAAGCCCGACGGTTTGATACGCGATTCTTCGTGGCGCGGGCCCCGCAAGATCAGACGCCCTTGCATGACGACAGCGAGACGATCGACAGTCTCTGGGTCGAGCCGAACACCGCACTTCAACGGGCGAAAGACGGTTCGCTCGCCATGATTCCCCCGACGATCAGCAACTTGGAGTACCTCGCCCAGTTCGATGATGCCGATGACGCGTTGGTGGCCGCAGCGACCATCGGAACTCCGCCGGCAATCTTGCCTCGCCTGCGCACCGATGCCGACGGTCGAGTGGTCGGTGTGATCTTGCCCGGCGATGCCGATTACGCGCGCTGACCCGTAGGTTTCGAGCGAATCGCAACCTCGACGGCATCGGCTGAGCGCGCCGAGCAGCCAGCCATTTCGGTCACGGGCACTGTCGAATCAATGATTCGTTGGGCAATGTCACGAAACACCTGTGCGGCCACCGAGTCACCCGTGCCTGCAACCGGTTCACCCATGTCGCTTCCTCGTGCAACGGCAGATTCAATGGGAATCTGACCGAGCAACGGTGCGCCAATCTCGGCGGCGAGCGCAGCGCCACCTCCTTCGCCAAACAGCGGATAGACGCTGTCGTGTTCGCAGGTGAATGCGCTCATGTTCTCGATGACACCAGCGACTCGCAAAAAACTGCGACGCGCCATATCAGCGGCACGAATCGCAACCTTCTGTGCCGACGTTGCAGGAGTAGTAACGATGATCAAATCGGTGCGCGGCAACATGCGCGCCAAACCCATCTGCACGTCACCGGTGCCCGGCGGCATGTCGATGAGCAAGAAGTCAAGATCGCCCCAGTGCACGTCGTTGAGAAACTGCTCGACTGCCTTCGTGAGCATGAGGCCCCGCCACATGAGTGCCGTGCTCTCGTCGTCGACCAGCATGCCGGTGCTCACCACCTTGAGCAGCCCAGCGCCGATGCGTCGCTCGTTCGGAATGATGCGCGGCTTGTCATGACCATCGATGCGTCGAGCCTCGAGACGTTCAGCCATGCCCAGCATTCGCGGCATGGAGAATCCCCAAATGTCGGCGTCGAGAACTCCGACCGTGCGGCCGTGGGCTGCAAGCGCGACCGCAAGGTTCGCAGTGACCGAGCTCTTGCCGACTCCGCCTTTGCCGCTCGCGATGGCCAGCACTCTGGCACCGATGGGCACCGCGGTGTCGCCGGCATTCTCGTGAGCATTCCAGCGGGCCTTGGTCATCACCTCTGAGCGCTCTGATGCCGTCATCTCACCCCAGTCGATGGTCACCTTGGTGACACCCGGATGTGTTTCGACGCGTGACTCGATGTCATTCTTGATTTGTGCGCGCAGTGGGCAGCCCTTGATGGTCAACTTGATTCCGATGGTCACCACGCCATGCGGTGTGACGATCACCTCACCAGCCATGCCGAGATCGACGATGTTTGCACCGAGTTCTGGATCAATTACTGCACGCAACATCGTGCGCACGTCGTCGGCCGTCGGGGGCGCCGGTCGGTCGGTCACGCCCTCAACCTACCGATGCGCACCGCTCGTCGGCGCCCGAGTCGCACGGTAGATTGGGCACATCATGATCACTCTCACGCCCGCTGCCGCCAGCAAAGTGAAGCAACTGCTCGAGACCGAGAATGCCGCCGACCTCGCTCTGCGTGTCGCCGTGCGCCCCGGTGGTTGCTCGGGATATTCCTACGAGATGTACTTTGACGGTGATTTCACCACCGAAGACAAAGTTGAGTCGTTTGGTGACGTGAAAGTCGTGGTTGACCCGGCTTCGGCGCAACTGCTCGCCGGCGCGAGCCTCGACTACACCGACGGCCTGAACGAGTCGGGTTTCAAGATCACCAACCCGAACGCCAACCGCACCTGCGGATGCGGTCAGAGCTTCAGCTGACCAGTTCTGACAACACCGCGTCGAGCTCGACGCCATCAAAGACGGCGTCAAGTCGTGCGACAATGATGCCCGCGGCATCGGCCACAAAGAGCGCCGGCTCGTAGTTCATGCGTGCCGCTTCGACGGCAGGTGCGAGTGTGGTGGCGTCAGCATCGGCATACACCTCGGCATGGATGAATGTCATCTGGTCGGCATAGCGCTCACTCAAGGTGATGAGCGCCTCGAGTGCGGGAGTGCAGGTGCCAGTTGAACAGTGAGCCGGTGTACCAATCAGATAAGCGACAGGACGCCGCGCAGCGAGCGCCTCACGCAAGGTGACCTCGTGCAGCGGGCAAGCTTTGGGTTGGCGAGTGCAGATCGGGTTCACACCCCGCGCGTCGGCGAACGTTGGTGTGTCGAACGGTGGCATCACCTCACCCACCCCGGGTACCGATGCAGCTGACGGTGTCGCCACTTGAAATGCGGCACCGTCTGACGGGCCCCCGTCAAGTACCAGTCGATAAAACCCTGGTTCGGTGATCTCGGTGCGAAACAGCCAGTAGGGCACCGCGAGTTCGGCCGCATGTTTCTCGGCGACGATGCCGGTGAGAATCGTCTCATCGCGACCACCGTCGATGCGCACGACATCGGCACGCAATGTTGATGGAGTCGCAACTTCGCCATCAACCGTGAGTAGACCACCGCCAGCTGCCAGTGAGATGGGCATTCGTTGGCGCCCGACGACGAGATTCTGGGGAAACCGCTGCACAATCTGCACATCATCTGGTAGCGAACCGTTGCTCGCACCTGAACAGCCGGTCAGCGTGCTTGATCCGGTCGCGAGCAGCGCGCCCGTCGCAGTCGTGCCAAGGGTGAATCGTGCAGCGGTGCGCAGAAACTCGCGACGCGTTGTCACGGGCATGCCGTTTGGCGCGCGGTCAGGCACGCGATAAGGGTAGTGAAGCACTCGCCGTCTACTCTGGTACGCATGGCTGCACCCATTGGTCCTTACACGCCCGTCGTACGCGCCGGTGACTGGATCATCGTCTCGGGGCAACTCGGCCTGCACGAGGGATCAATCGTCGCTGGTGGCGTTCAGGCACAGACCGCTCAGTCGATAGCCAACCTGAAACTGCAGTTGGCGAGCGTTGGCGCATCGCTGAGTGATGTCGTGAAGACGCTGTGCTTCCTCACCGACCTTGACACCTTCGCGACGTTCAATGAGGCGTATGTCGAAGGCTTCGGTACGCATCGTCCGGCGCGCAGCACCATCGGGGTTGCGTCGCTGCCGGCTGGTGGTGCGGTGGAAATCGAAGCGTGGGCCTACCTGCCAAGTGACCGCAAGTCGACAGCGAAGACCAAGCCGACAGCGAAGACCAAATTGCCGGCATCGACCAAACCGGCGCGCAGCGTGAAGGCATCGCCGACGCCGACGCGCACCAAGAAAGCGCCGAAGAAGAAGTAGTTCGATGGCTGGCGCTCTCGTGCTCGTCGCGGTGTTGCTCGCGTTTCCGATTCTCGTCGGTCTCGGCACGGTCGTGATTGCCGGCATCCTCGGTGAGTCGCTCCACCGCGATGCACGTGCGCGTAACGAAGCGAGCGAACTGCTCGAGCTGAATACCTGACAACGACACCAGTCGACCTCGTCGTTCACTCTGCGCGCCTCTTGGCGACCGTTGATGCACAACGCCGCGAACTGTCTGGTGGCTACGTCGCCATCAACGACGGCTTCGTTGTGGCGATTGGTGTCGGCACTGCACCGGCGGCACGAGTTTCCATCGACGCAAGCGACTGTCTCGTCACACCGGGGCTCATCAACACGCACCATCACCTGTATCAGAACTTGACACGCGCGTTTCCGCCGATGACGAATTCGGCACTCTTCGGGTGGTTGCGCACCCTGTATCCCCTGTGGCGTGCACTTGACGAAGAATCAGCGCACGTCTCGGCGTGGGTTGGTCTCGCTGAGCTCGCGCTCTCAGGTTGCACCACCTCGACCGATCATCTCTACGTGCATCCGCGCGGTGGTGGTGACCTGTTGTCTGCCGAGATTGCTGCAGCCCGAGAACTCGGATTGCGCTTTCACCCCACCCGCGGCTCGATGTCGTTGTCAGAAAAAGACGGAGGCCTGCCCCCCGACGACGTCGTGCAAGACCACGATGAAATCTTGGCCGCGAGCCAGAGAGCAGTTGAACGGCATCACGATCGCAGTCACGGTGCGATGGTGCGCATTGCACTCGCCCCGTGTTCTCCGTTCAGCGTCACCAAGCAGTTGATGATCGACTCAGCGGCTCTTGCCGAACGTCTTGATGTGCGTCTGCACACGCACTTTGCAGAAAACGACGAAGACGATGCGTATTCTGTCGCGACGTTCGGCTGTCGCCCGACTCAGTATCTCGAAGATGTTGGGTGGGCATCGTCGAGAACCTGGTTGGCCCACTGCGTGAAACCCAATGACGACGAGATCACACGACTCGCAGCGGCAGGTGTCGGGGTCGCACATTGCCCGAGCAGCAACCTGATTCTTTCGTCAGGAATCGCGCCAATCGTCAAACTGCGAACTGCGGGTGTGCACGTTGGCCTTGGTGTTGATGGCTCGTCATCGGCCGACTCAGCCTCGTTGTGGATGGAGGCACGCCAAGCGATGCTGCTCGCAAAACTCGCCAGCGGGGCAGACGCAGGCACGGCGCGAATGGCGCTCGAGTGTGCAACTCGCGGTGGGGCCGGCTGTCTTGGTCGAGTGGGTGAAATCGGCGAACTCAGCGTGGGCAGCGTCGGTGATGTCGCCGTTTGGTCGCTCACTGGCCCGCAGTTTGCTGGCGCAATCGGTGACCCGATCGAGGCGTGGTTGCGCTGTGGGCCGACGAGCGCGAAGCACACCATCGTCGCAGGGCAGCCGGTCGTGCGAGACGGTCACCTCGTGAGTTCACGCGTCGATGAAATGCTCGCTGCGCACCTGCGACTTGCTCGCCGCATGCAGTCGTATCTCGGGTGAACGTCGGTTGATGCGTTGTTTTAGCCAGACCACTTCGACGAGCCAAAGCGGTAGCCGACGCTGCGCACCGTCTCGATGAGGTGAGCGTGTTCTTCGCCCAACTTGGCACGCAGGCGCCGCACGTGAACGTCAACCGTGCGGGCACCTCCAAAGTATTCATAGCCCCACACTTCAGCGAGCAACGTCTCACGGCTGAAGACACGACCTGGTTCGCGCACGAGGTACTTGAGTAGCTCGTACTCCATGTAGGTGAGATCGAGCGGATGATTGTCGAAGGTCGCCTGATACGTCTCGAGATTGAGACGCAATCCGGCGTGTTCGATGACGGCAGAATCAACCGACTTCAGTTCATGAAAGAACAGGTGCCGCAGTCGAGCCTCGAGTTCACGTGGATGAAACGGTGACAGGCAGAAGTCATCGAACATGTCGTCGCGCACTTCGAGATCGCCGATTTGCGCACCCGTCACGAGCACCAAGATGCGCTGCACAGGCTGCTCGAGTCGTCGCAGCGCGCGACATATCGCCCAACCACTCTCGGGATCCTCATCGCACCCGACAATCGCGCCGGCCCAACCGGTCGCGGGCGACAGGCGCCGCAGTGCGTCTGCACCGCCGACGCCCTTCCAGGAGTAGCCCGAGAGGTCGAGCGTGCGCGCCATGTCGACGCTGGGATTCTCGGGGAAGACGGCCAGCAAACCGACCGTCATAGTGACCGCAGATAACTGTCGAGTTCGAACTGCGAGACGTGCGTCTTATAGCGACGCCATTCGGCGCGCTTGTTGCGCAAAAACCACTCGAAGATGTGTTCACCAAGTGCTTCGGCGACGAGTGGTGACGATTCCATCACGCGCAGCGCATCGTTGAGCGACTGCGGCAACTGGTCAACGCCAAGTTTGGCGAGGGCCGCATCACCCATCTCGAACAGGTTCGCATCAGCTTCGAGCGGCAACTCGTATCCCTCGTCGACGCCACGCAAGCCCGCTGCGAGAATCACCGAGAACGCGAGATACGGGTTGCATGCCGGGTCGGGTGAACGCAATTCGATGCGCGTGGCGAGTTCGCTGCCGCGCTTAGGAACAGGCACACGAATGAGACCGCTGCGATTGTTGCGAGCCCACGAGACATGCACTGGGGCTTCGTATCCGGGCACGAGTCGCTTGTAACTGTTCACCGTCTGGTTAGTCACGGCAGTGATTTCGGCAGCGTGACGCAAGATGCCGGCAATGAACGACTTGGCGACGGGGCTCAAGTTGTATGGGTCTTCGGAAGAGTGGAACGCATTCGTATCGCCCTTGAAAAGCGAGAGATGCAAGTGCATGCCTGAGCCCTGCACGCCTTCCATCGGCTTGGGCATGAACGTGGCGTGCACATTGCGCATCGCCGCGATTTCCTTCACCACGAAGCGAAACGTCATCACGCTGTCGGCCATCGTGAGCGCATCGGTGTGACGCAGGTCGATTTCGTGTTGGCTGGGTGAGTCTTCGTGGAAGCTGTATTCGACCGGAATGCTCATCGTCTCGAGCGTGCGAATGGTTTCTTTGCGCAGCGAACTGGTGATGTCTGTCGTCGTCAGGTCGAAGAACCCACCTTGGTCAAGTGGCACGGGTGCCGCGCCGGTTGAGCCGGGTGCGAAGTAAAAGTATTCGATGTCGGGTGCGATGTAGAACGCGAAGCCGCGTGATTGTGCCGCCTTCAGGTTGCGCTTCAGCACTTGACGCGGGTCACCTTCGAACGGGCTGCCGTCGAGTTGCGCGATGTCGCAGAACACGCGCGCTTCAGCCGATTTTGAATCGACCCACGGCAACACCTCGAACGTGTTCGGGTCGGGCAGCGCGAGCACGTCAGATTCCTGCACGCGGCCGTAGCCGTCGATTGACGAGCCATCGAAGCTCATGCCATCAGAGAGAGCGTTCTCCAATTCGGCTGGACTGATCGCAAAACTTTTGAGGTTGCCAAGCACGTCGGTGAACCACAGACGAACCAGGCGAATGCCGCGCTCTTCGACGGTGCGCAAAACATAGTCACGCTGTTGTTCGAGCATGCCGGGCATCCCTAACAGTCAACCGTGACGGGGCAGGTCGCGGGTCGCGCACCGAGGTGATCGATGCGCGACCCGTTGCGACTACTTGCGCTTCTTGCCCTTCGCGGCGGCCGGCAGCTTTTCTTGCGAGCACACCGTTTCGAGCAACAGGCGGGTGACGACGTAGGGGTCCATGTTCGCGTTCGGACGACGGTCTTCGGCGTAACCCTTCTTGTCGCGGGCCACCTGCCAGGGGATGCGAATCGACGCGCCGCGGTTCGACACGCCGTAGCTGAACTGGTTCCACGGCGCGGTCTCGTGCTTGCCGGTGAGGCGGCTCTCGATGTCGTGGCCGTAGTTCTTCACGTGTTCCATCACGCGACCACCGATCGCCTTGCACGCCGCCTCGATCGCGTCGTAACCAGAGCGCATCGCCTTGGTCGAGAAGTTGGTGTGCGCACCAGCGCCGTTCCAGTCACCCTTCTGCGGTTTGGCGTCGAACGACACCACCACATCGTGGTCTTCTGCGATGCGATGCAGCAACCAGCGAGCGACGTACAACTGATCGCTCACGGTGAGTGCGTCGAGCGGACCAACTTGGAATTCCCACTGACCAGGCATCACTTCGGCGTTGGTGCCCGAGATGCCGAGACCGGCATCGAGACACGCCTGGGTGTGCGCTTCGATGATTGGGCGACCCATCACGCGACCAGCGCCGACACCGCAGTAATACGGACCCTGCGGCCCGGGTTCACCATCGACTTCGGGGAAGCCGTACGGGCGACCATTGAGTCGCATGAAGGTGTATTCCTGCTCGATGCCGTAAATCATGCCGTGCGCCTTGTACTTGGCTGCCGCCGCCGCGCACGCAGCGCGGGTGTTGGTCGGGTGTGGCTCGCCAGTTGATGCGAGATACACCTCACACATCACGATGATGTTGCGGCCGCCACGCAGCGGATCTTTGCACCAGAACACTGGCTTCAACATGCAGTCAGACGACTCACCCGTTGCTTGTTCAGTTGACGAACCGTCGAAGCCCCAGATTGGTGGGGTCTTCACCGAGTTCTCAATGATCTTGGTCTTCGAGCGCAGCATCGGTGTGGGCTTTGCGCCGTCGATCCAGATGTATTCGGCTTGGTAGGGCATGACAGGTTTCCTTTCGTAAAACGGGATGTGACAGTTTCGTACAACTTCGTGTCAGCAGCATCATCCGTTTGTAAACGGCGTGTGAAGATGTCGGTGTCACTCATGCCGATCGCGGCGTTCGCTTCGGCAGCGTCTGTGCCGCTTGTGGCGTTCGTCCCTGCGACGGTCCTCAGTAGCCTTGCCTCGTGGCGCCACGACAGCCAGCAACAGTGCTGCGCGTGGGTTTGGCGCAGGTTAACCCTCGGGTGGGCGACATTGCCGCCAACCTTGACATGGTCGCCCGTTACCTCGCACA
>Ga0214917_10000567_pt1 | contig 48369 bp, 57 predicted proteins | sample LL_1208_BB_MetaG_FD_177983 | JGI IMG/M metagenome (GOLD analysis project Ga0214917, IMG submission 177983) | Freshwater microbial communities from Lake Lanier, Atlanta, Georgia, United States - LL_1208_BB | ecosystem: Environmental > Aquatic > Freshwater > Lake | place: USA: Georgia | collected... | reverse complement strand
CCCTTGAGGAGCGTCCGGCCCTGGCGGGCCTGATCGAGCGGGAGTTCAGCCAGGAGGGGGATCTTCAGCAGGCTCTGGAGCTGGTGCGGAGCAGCGACGCCATTCCCCGCTCCCGGGCCCTGGCCGAAGGATTCGCCAATGAGGCCCGTGAGGCCCTCAGCTGGCTTCCCGCCTCCGAGAGCCGCAGTGCCCTGCTGCAGCTGCCGGAGTTCGTGCTGAGCCGCCTCTACTGATCCGGCACCAATCCGGTGCCCCGGCTCTCTTTCAGCCCGCTTCACCGAGGCTGAAGCTGTTCAGAGCGGCACCTGGTTCAGGGAGCTCAGGTGGATGACGCCGGCGGGGTAGAGCTGCGGATCGGCACCCTCGGGAGCCACAACGTGCACCTTGCAGCCGGCGGCGGCGGCAGCCCGGGCCCCCGCCAGGGAATCCTCGAAGGCCCAGCAGCCGCTGGCCGCCACCCCCAGCCGCGCTGCCGCCAGCAGGAATACATCGGGGGCTGGCTTGCCCGCTGTCAGCTCCGGATCGTCGCCGTGCACGCGGGTGCTGATCGCCGCCAGCCAGGGGTGGGGGGCTGCCTTGAGGGCCACGGCCTGGCGCGAGCTGCTGGTGGCCAGCGCCATGGGCACCCCCAGCTCGCAGCAGCGGGCCACCAGCTCCCGGGCACCGGGCATGGGCTGGGCATGCACCAACAGGGCCTCGGCAATGGGCTGGCGCACCTCCAGCAGGGCATCGCAACTCAGGCTGGCTCCCCCTGCCGCCTCGATCCACTGCAGCACCTGCTGGGCGCAGTCGAGCCGCCGCCGCCCCCGCAGGGCCATCAGCTCAGCCGGCCGCAACGGCCGCCCGAAGTGGCTGGCGGCCTCCTGCCAGGCACGGGCGTGCAGAGGCTCGGTGTCGAGCAGCAGGCCGTCGAGATCGAACAGGCAGGCAGCTGGTTGGACCATGCAGCCATTCTCAACCTCCACCGTTCGCCGTTACAGCCCGGTGTTGGCGGGGCATTCCTCGCTTGAATGGGCGCCAGCTCGCGATCCCCGCTGCCGCCGCCATGTCCGAGGCCCAGATCAGCCCCACGATCGAGTCGGTGTTGCAGGAGCAGCGGCTGTTCCCGCCGCCGGCCGCCCTGGCCGCTTCGGCACGCATCGGCTCTCTGGAGGCCTATCGGGCCCTGGCGGCTCGTGCCGACACGGACCCCACTGGCTTCTGGGGGGATCTCGCCCGCAGCGAGCTGCACTGGTTCGAGCCCTTCCACACGGTGCTCGATTGGAGCAACCCACCCTTTGCCCGCTGGTTTGAGGGCGGCACCACCAACCTCAGCTTCAACTGCCTGGATCGCCATCTCGATGGCCCTCGGGCCGACAAGACAGCCCTGATCTGGGAAGGGGAGCCCGGCGACACCCGCACCTTCACCTACCGCCAGCTCCACGCCGAGGTGTGCAAGGCCGCCAATGCCCTCAAGGCCCTGGGCATCGGCAAGGGCGACCTGGTGGCCCTCTACATGCCGATGGTGCCCGAGGCAGCGATCGCGATGCTGGCCTGTGCCCGCATCGGTGCTCCCCATTCTGTAGTGTTCGGAGGCTTCTCGGCCGATGCCCTGCGCGATCGCCTGCTCGATGGCGAGGCGAAGCTGGTGATCACCGCGGACGGTGGCTTCCGCAAGGACAAGCCGGTGGCCCTCAAGCCGGCGGTGGATGAGGCCCTGGCGGGCAATGGTGGCGCCCCCAGCGTGCAGAACGTGCTGGTGGTGCGGCGGTTGGCGGGCGCCGGCGGCGACTGCGCCATGACCGCCGGCCGCGACCACTGGTGGCACGACCTGGTGGAGGGCCAGAGCACCGATTGCCCGGCCGAGCCCATGGCCAGTGAAGACCGCCTGTTTGTGCTCTACACCTCCGGCTCCACCGGCAAGCCCAAGGGGGTGGTGCACACCACCGCCGGCTACAACCTCTGGGCCCACCTCACCTTCCAGTGGATCTTCGACATCCGCGACGACGACATCCACTGGTGCACCGCCGATGTGGGCTGGATCACCGGCCACAGCTACATCGTGTACGGGCCCCTCTCCAACGGCGCCACCACGGTGATGTACGAGGGGGCACCGCGGCCCAGCAAACCCGGCGCCTTCTGGGAGGTGATCCAGAAGCACCGCTGCACCATCTTCTACACGGCTCCCACGGCGATCCGCGCCTTCATGAAGAGTGGCCGCGAGGTGCCCGATGCCTACGACATGAGCTCCCTGCGCATCCTCGGCACCGTGGGGGAGCCCATCAATCCCGAAGCCTGGATGTGGTACCGCGAGGTGATCGGGGGCGGCCGCTGCCCGGTGGTGGACACCTGGTGGCAGACGGAAACCGGTGGCGTGATGATCAGCCCCCTGCCCGGTGCCACCCCCACCAAACCCGGGTCCGCCACCCTGCCCCTCCCAGGCATCCAGGCCGACATCGTCGACCATGACGGCAACTCCCAGGGCGCCGATCAGGGGGGCTACCTGGCCATCCGTCGCCCCTGGCCCGGGATGATGCGCACCGTGCACGGCGATCCCGAGCGCTTCCGCAAGAGCTACTGGGAGGAGATCCGGCCCGCCGATGGCAGCTGGCTCTACTTCGCCGGTGATGGCGCCCGCCGCGACGCCGATGGCTACTTCTGGGTGATGGGCCGGGTCGACGACGTGATCAACGTGAGCGGCCATCGCCTGGGCACGATGGAGATCGAAAGTGCCCTGGTGAGCCATCCGGCGGTGGCTGAGGCGGCGGTGGTCGGTCGGCCGGATGACCTCAAGGGCGAGGGCATCGTGGCCTTTGTGACCCTGGAGGCGGGCCGCTGCGGGGATGAGGCCCTGATCGCCGAACTGCGCAGTCATGTGGGCAAGGAAATCGGCGCGATCGCCAAGCCCGATCTGATTCAGTTCAGTGATGCCCTGCCCAAAACCCGCAGCGGCAAGATCATGCGCCGGATCCTGCGCTCCCTGGCCGCCGGGGAAGAGGTGAGCGGCGACACCAGCACCCTGGAGGATCGCTCGGTGCTGGATGCCCTGCGGGTGTGATTAAAACCTTGACGTCCCAGTCCGCCTCCCTCTCCAGCTACCGCCGCCGGCTGTTCCAGATCCTGGCCCTGGGCTTGGGGCTGCGGCTGCTCCTGGCTGTGGTGCTGCCCCCTGGCTACGACGAGAGCTACTACCTCTTCTACGGCCAGCACCTGGCCCTGAGTTATTTCGATCACCCCCTGGCCATCGGCCTGTGGTCGTGGCTTGGCAACGTTCTGGGCGGCCACCTGCTGGCCCTGCGGTTGCCTGCCCTGATCAGTTACACCCTGGCCACCGCCGTGCTGGCGGAGGCCACCCGCCGCCTGTTCGGCAGCACGGCGGGCCTGTTGGCGGCTGTGATCGCCTCGGTTTCTCCCCTGTTGCTGGCCTGCGGCGGTCTGCTGCTGCTCCCCGACAGCCCCCTGGTGCTGCTGCTGGCGCTGTTGCTGCTGTGGCTGGCGCACCATCCGCTCTCCACCGCGCTCAATCCCAGCCAGGCGCTGCGGTTCGGCCTCCTGCTAGGCCTGCTGAGCCTCTGCAAGTACCAGGCGCTGTTGGTGATCCTCTCGCTGGTGGGATGGAAGCTGTGGCAGGCCCTGCGCCAGGGCCTGCCCTTCCTTCGGGAGGTGCTGCTGGTGGCAGCCGGTTGGCTGGCGGCATCCAGCCCGCTGTGGATCTGGAATGCCACCCATCAGTGGGCCTCCTTCGCCTTTCACACGGCCCGCACCCAGACGCCCCAGGGGTTCCACTGGGATGGCCCGCCCCTGTTCCTGCTCAGCCAACTGCTGCTGCTGTTCCCCACCATTGGCCTGGTGCTTCTGCGCGGCCTGGCCCTCAATGCCCGCACCAGTTCCAACCCCGAGGCCGTGCAGCTGCTGCGCTGGATCGCCATTTCCCAGCTGGCGCTGTTTCTCGTCCTGGCCGGCCGGATGCAGGTGCTCTCCAGCTGGCTGGTGCCGGCCTGGTGGATGCTGGTGCCGCTGGCTGCCGCGGCCCTGGAGCCGGCTGTGGTGGCCGGGCGCCGCTGGTTGCGCTGGTTCGGCTGGGGCACCGTGCTGCTGGTGCCGGTGCTGGCGCTGTTGGCGGCCAGCCATGTGCGCTGGGGGATCGCCCAGCGGTTGCTGCCCCCCAGTGTTGACACCTCCGGGCAGTTGATGGATCCGCTGCGGTTGCGGCGCACCCTGCAGGCCCATCCCGGCATCTGGCGCGCCCTCGGCGATGCCCAGGTGATCGGCAGCAATCGCTATGAGCTGCCCGGTTTCCTGGCCCTTGCCCTGCGGGGCCACACCAGAGCCAGCTACACCACGGTGGCCTCCGATGCCCGCGGCTTTCGCTTTTGGCGGGGCCAGCTCGACCCCCAGGCCACCAGAGGGGTGCTGTTCGCCGTGTTGGGGGACTACGGCACCATTGGCTCGCTCAACAGCGAGGGACAGTTTCCGGACCTGCAACCCCTGGGCCAGGTGGCGGTGCTGCGCGCTGGGCAGCCCGCGGCTGTGCTGGAGTTCTACCGGTTCAATCCCTCCAGGCATCGCGACCTGTTGCGGCCTGACGGCAGCCCCAGGAGCTGAGGGCCTCGGCCAGCTCCGCGATGCTCCGCCCGCGACCCGGCGAATCGGCCCAGTCTCCGAGCAGGTTGGAGCGCAGCCCTGCGCTGGCGGGGGTCAGGTGGTCTCCAGGCAAGTCCAGCATCCGGCTCTGGTCGGCCGGGCGGGCCTGCAGCACCCCCAGCAATCGGCTGCTCTGGTCCAGCTGGTCGCGGCTGAAGCGCACCAGCAGGTTGCGGGGTTGGCGGTAGGTGCGTTCCACCAGCACCAGGGTTTCCTGGGGGGAGGGGCTGAACTCGGAGCGGAAGCCCAGCTGTTGCCCCATCTCCGCCAACAGGGGGATGGAGCGCTCGGCCGAGAAGTTGTTGAAGCTGAGCGCGGCCAGGCCATCGGCCTGGCGCCCGCCGTCGGGAGCGAGCAGATGCAGCTTGCAGCCGAGGCTGTGGCCCAGGCGCATCACAACGGAGGGGGCGGGTTGCAGGCGTCTGCGCGCCTCCCGGAACCGCCGCCAGGCCGCCAGGGCCTGGTCCTGATGGTCAAACCCGGGGACGTAGCTCCAGGCATGGATGCGCCAGCCGCAGCGGGCCAGGGCCTCCAGCAAGCGCCGGTAACTGAGCTGGGGCGTGGCGGCCAGGTAACTGCCGCCGATGAATTCGATCAGGCCTCGGGCCGGTGGGCCTGAGGGGTCATCCAGCATCCACAGATCGCCCTCCTGTCGCCAGCGGAGGGGCGACTCAGGCAAGGCTCGACCCAGGCAGCGTCTGGAGGGCGCGGCGGGCCTCGGCCACATGGGCCGCTCCGTTGAGGAGGTTGTTGAACACGTGGCGGATGATGCCTTGGCCGTCGATCACGTAGGTGACGCGGCCGGGCACCACCAGCAGGGTGTTGGGCACCCCGAAGGCCTTGCGCAGCTGGTTGCCGCGATCCACCAGCAGGGGGAAGGTGAGGCCATGGCGCTGGGCGAAGCGCTGGTGGCTGGCGGCGTCATCGCCGCTCACGCCCCACACCTCGGCCCCCAGGGCGGTGAGCTCGGCGTGGCTGTCGCGGAAGGCGCAGGCCTCGATCGTGCAGCCGGGGGTGTCGTCCTTGGGGTAGAAGAACAGCACCAGCGGCTTGCCGGCCAGCTGGTCGCTGCGGCGCTCAACGCCGTCCTGATCCTGCAGCGCGATCAGGGGAGCACGATCACCGGCGGCGAGGGCCTGGGCCACGGATGCCAAATCAAGCTGCTCAGAGCCTAGGCAGCCCCAGGCAGGAGCTGGGATCATGGCGGCATCCAGGAGCAGCTGATGCACGCGGCCGGCGATCCCCTTGCCAGCTCCCCATGGGAGCAGACCGATCTGCTCGCCCCTGTGGCCGCCAGCAGCCCCCCAGCACAGCCCCCAGCTGAGCCGGCTTTTGGGGCCCTGGCTGAGCCGGCATCAACCCCCGCTCCTGCAGCCGCAGCCGCTGCCATGGCAACCAGCCGGGGCCCGGAGCGTTTGCTGATCCTCGACACGGAGACCACGGGCCTCGATCCGGCCGAGCACCGCTGCATCGAGGTGGGAGCAGTGCTGTTTCACGTGCCCCAGCGGGCCGTGCTCAGCCAGATCTCCTTTCTCCTGCCCTGTCAGAGCAATCCCGCCCAGGCCATCAATGGCATTGCAGCGGAGGTGTCGCGGCTGCCCCAGCCCTGGCAACCGGCCCTGGCCTGTTTTGAGGCCATGGTGGAGGCCGCCGAGGTGGTGGTGGCCCACAACGCCGGCTTCGATCGCCAGTGGTTCGGCCACGGACCTCTCCCCGCCATCACCAAGCCCTGGCTGTGCAGCATGGAGGATCTGCGCTGGCCGGCGGAGCGTCAGCTGCGGGCCACCCCCTCGGTGCGGGACCTGGCCCTGGCCTATGGCGTACCGGTGTGGGCGGCCCATCGGGCGCTCACCGATTGCATCTATCTGGCCCAGGTGTTCGAGCGCTGTGCCGATCTGGAACAGCTGCTGGAGGCTGGCCTGGCGCCGCGCCGTCTCTATCGGGCGCGGCTGTCCTACGAAGAGCGCCACAAGGCCCGGGAGGCGGGTTTCCGCTGGAACGAGCCCATCAGTGGTGCATGGAGCCGCCGCCTTTCGGAGCAGGAGGCCTCGCTGCTCAGCTTCCCCGTGGTGCCGGTGGAGGACCCGGCGCTGGAGCGGCGCAGCGCCTGAATTGCTTCAGCAACTGAAAGCGGATCTGCCTGTTTCTGGCGTTCGCTGCTGGCCTGGTCATCGTGGGGCATCAGCCCGGGCCATGGCCATGCACGCACCAGCGAAGGGCCCCCCTTGCGGCTCCTGTCTCCGGGGCCAGGTGAAACGCTGGCAGGACACCCGCACCTGGGCGCGCCTGATCCGTGAGGCAGAGGCCCTCTGGCATGTGGATGTGCGCGATCTGCGCCGCCTAGGAGCCCTCGAGCTCTCACAGCTGTTGGAGGAGGTGCCGCCGCGGCTGCGGCCGCGGGTGAACCGCTGGCTGGATCGCTATGGGGTGAGCACGCGGCTGCAGTGATCACTGCCAGTGGACTAAGTCTTGGCTAAGCCATCACAAGGCCCCCTGGAACAGGCCCCTCCCCTGATGGATGCGCCGCCCTGCCGCTGCAGCCCCGCATCCCGGAGCGCCGCACAGCACGACAGCAAACGACGCCGGGCAACAAAAAAGCCGCCTCGGGGAGAAGCGGCTCAGGGACTGGTTTGAGGCCGGTGATTCAATCGGAGCGGCGGGATTTGAACCCACGACCCCCACTACCCCAAAGTGGTGCGCTACCAAGCTGCGCTACGCCCCGGCGAGAAGGAAATTATCACAGCGCCTTTCCGCGCCGGGCCTGGATTTTCCGCAGCAGCCGACCACTCAGGCGCTCGCGGTTCAGGCGGGCATAGCCCGCGAGATGCAGCTCGCGAGCCAGCTGCCGCAGCTCCGCCAGATTCATGGCCGCAAGCCGCAGTTCCGGCACCCGTCTCCAGGCCGCTGCGGTCATCGGCAGCTCGCTGCCCTCCCGTCCCTGGCGGAAGCTGGCCAGGGCACCACCGGCCATCCATTCGGGCACCAGCACGAACAGCACCGCCAGGAGCCCGTAGAGCTCCACGAGACCCTTGGGCAGTGGGTGCAGCTGGCGTTGCGGCTTGGGGTCCACAGGGGGCATGGGGGAAGGCCTGCGGGCTGAAGCGCCGCTGCCCTCCATTGTCCCGCAGCAGGTCAAATCAGCTTGGGCTGGGGGGCCTGCGGCATGGGGCGCAGGGCTGGTCGCGCCACAGCATCGGCGGCTCCTGGGAGGGGCTCAGGCGCACGAACCAGAACACCAGGGCAAACACCAGGCCCACGGTCACGATCAGGCCCACGATCACGGTGCGGTCGGGCAGGGGATTCATCACGCTTGCTCCGTGCGCAGGCACTGGATTCGCAGGGGCAGCCGCTCCAGGGTCAGTTCATCCCCCTGCAGGATCAGGCGCATGCCATCGCCGCTGTAGCGCACGCCTCCGCCATCCGAGGCTTCCCGGAAGAAGGTGGTGCGATAGCGGCCAGTGATCAGCGAGGCCTGGGCGTCGTTGCGCTCCACCACCACCATCCCCTGGTCGCGGCAGAGGTAGCGGTCCTTGATGGCGTAGTCCTCCCACCAGGGGGAGCTCATGGCCTGGGCCAGCAGCGGCACTGCCAGCAGGCCAGGCAGCAAAGGGGCAGCCATGGCGGGCTCAGAGGCGGATGGGGCTGTTGTCGCCTCGCAGGATGCAGTGGCTGATCGTCCAGTCGTAGTGCTGCCAGACCGTGTCTGGCAGCTTGTAGTCCGCGCCGGGGAAGGAGCCCAGGGCCACCCGGGTGGGCATGGCGGAGCAGTAGGGCCGGCTGCCGGGCTTGGCGAGGTATTGCTGGTGATAGGGCTCGGCGAAGTAGAAGGGCACATCGGCCCTAATCTCGGTGGTGATCGGCCCGAAACCGGCCTGGAACAGGCCCTGTTGATAGGCGTCGTGGCTGGCCTTGGCCAGGTCCAGCAGGGCGGGATCGTTCGCGTAGATGGTCGAGCGGTACTGCGAGCCGGTGTCGTTCCCCTGGCGATCGCCCTGAGTGGGGTCGTGGCATTCCCAGAACAGCTTCAGCAGATCGGCGAACCCCAGCTGCTCTCGGTTCCACACCACCCGCACCACTTCCGCATGGCCGGTGCGGCCTGAGCACACCTGCTGGTAGCTGGGGTTGGGCAGTTGGCCGCCGGCATAGCCCACGGCGGTGGTGATCACCCCGGGCAGGCGCCAAAAGCCCTTTTCGGCCCCCCAGAAGCAACCGCAGCCGAACAGCACCTCGGCCTCGTTGGCCGCCAGGGGAGCCTCCAGCGGCGTGGCCAGCACGGCGTGAATGAGCGTCTGGCCGCGGTTGGCGCTGGCCTCGCGCTCAGCTTGGTTCTGGCCTGGGCTCTGAAACAGTCCGAACACGGTGCGGCTACGGGTGGGCCGAGCCTAGGAACCCAGGCCGGCGGATCCGCCGTCGGTCGCGGCTGGATCCAGGGCGATGTGGTTCAGCAGCGTGGTGGTGAAGGCGAACAGCAGAAACGGCAGCGACAGCACCAGGATCAGCCCCACCCCCACCAGGGCGAAGATCGGCTTGCTGGCTCCCATCAGGCCGAGACCGGCCGCCAGGCTCACCATGATCACCAGCATCCAGATCAGGATCTGGCCGTAGATGTCACCGAAGGTGAGCGTGCAGCGCAGGCGATAGGACGGGGTTGCGGCCATGGCGATGGAGTGATTGGAGGGCGTGCGTTCAGCTAAGCCACGCCGCTGCCGCTTGTCCGCTGCTGTTCAACAAGCGTTGGCAGCGGCTGGTCGGGGTGATCAGGCCGCGCTGCTCAGCTGCTGTTCCGCCTGCTCCCGTTCCCACAGGCGCCGGTAGGTGCCGCTCTGGCCCACCAGCTCGCTGTGGTGCCCCTGCTGCACCAGCCGTCCATCTTCCAGCACCAGCACCCGGTCACAGGCGGCAGCTGCCGAGAGCTGGTGGCTGATCATCAGGATTGTGCGGTCCTGCTGGCTGCGCACCGAGCGCAGGATGTCGGCGGCGGTGTTGTTATCCACGCTGGCCAGGGCGTCGTCGAGCACCAGCAGCGGTGCCTCCACCAGCAGGGCCCGGCCCAGGGCCGTGCGCTGGCGCTGACCGCCGCTGAGGGTGATGCCCCTCTCCCCCACCAGGGTGGCGTAGCCATCCGGGAAGCCCTTGATGTCGCCCTCCAGCCGGGCCAGGATCGCGGCTTGCTCCACCCGCTCCTGGGCCGCCCCGGGTTCGCCGTAGCGCAGGTTGTCCGCCAGGCTGGCGGTGAACAGGTAGCCCTCCTGGGGCACCAGGGCCACCTGGCGGCGCAGGTCGTCGAGCTGCAGGGTGGTGATGTCGATGCCATCGAGTAACAGCTCCCCGGCGGGCACCTCCACCATGCGCCCCAGGGCCCGGGCCAGGGTGGTCTTGCCGCAGCCCACCGGACCCACCAGGGCCACCAGTTCGCCGGGCTCGAGCCGGAAGCTCACATCGATCAGCGCGCTGCGCTCGGCGCCCCCGTAGCGCACGTTGAGATGGCGGGCCTCCACTGCGGCGGCATGGCGGCCCACACCGGGGTGCATCGGCAGCGGGCGGGGCTGGGCCGGCGACTGGATCAGTGGCACCCGCCGCAGCAACTCCTCCACCCGCTCCAGGCTCACCTGGCCGGTCTGGAAGGTGTTGAGGGTGAATCCCAGCAGGGCGGTGGGGAACACCAGCCGTTCCACATAGAGGATCAGGGCCACCAGATCGCCGATCGAGAGGCGGCCGCTCTCCAGCTGACCGCTGCCCAGGGCCAGCAGCAGCAACAGGCTGATCGAGGAGATGCCCTCCAGCAGCGGGAACAGGGTGCTGCGGGTGCGGGCCAGATCCAGGGCGTCGTTGCGGTAGCTGCGGTTGCGATCGGCGAAGGCCTGCCGCTCGGTGGCCTCCTGGCCGTAGATCTTGATGGCGCTGATGCCGGAGAGGTCTTCCTGGATCAGATCGCTCAGCTGGGCCAGCGATTCCTGCTGCCGCCGCTGCTGGCGCATCATGCGGCCGCCGAACATCCGCACCGTGGCCAGCATCAGCGGATAGAGCCCCACTGCGGCCAGGCTGAGCAGCGGGTCGATCGCCAGCATCGCCGGCAGGGTGAGGGCATAGGCCAGGGCTGTGTTGGTGAGGCTGAGCACGGCGAAGCCCAGCAGGCGCCGCACGTTCTCCACATCACTGGTGGCCCGGCTGATCACCTCACCGCTGCCGGTGCTCTGCACCCAGCCGGGCTCCTGGCGGAGCATGTGATCGAAGATCCGCTGTTTGAGGTCGGCCTCCACCTGCCGGCCCACGCCGAACACCAGCATCCGCGACCACAGCCGCACCCCCCCCATCAGCGTGGCCAGGCTGATGATCAGGGCCGCCTGGTGGATCACGTCGCCCACGGCGAAGCCATCCTGGAGGTCGTCCACCACCCCGCGCACCAGCAGTGGAATTGCCACGCTGAGCAGGTTCACCACCACCAGGGCGAACGCGCCGATCAGCACCGTGCGCCGGTGGGGCCGCAGGTAGCGCCGGATCAGGCCGAGGCGGAGGGCGGCCATGGGTGTTCGCGAAGTGCCGCCAACCTACGGAAGTTGGGCGATGCTGGGCGGGGCACGCCCCCCTCCATGGCCGACGAGCAGCAATCCCATCCCCTCTACGCCAGTGATCGGGAGCTGGTGGATCAGTTGCTGGCGGCCAGCGAACCCAGCGACGCCCAGCTGGTGGATCTGGGCCGTCTGTTCATGCGCTACAGCGGCTTCCCCGGAGCCCTGGATCTCCAGGGCGACCTCGACAAGACCCTGCGCCTGTGGGGCCTGAGCCGCGAGCAGCTCCACCTGCGCTGCCGGGCTATCTGGGCCGCCGGCTACCGCCCTGGTGCCGAGGCGGCCCCCCAGGCCGTGGGCTCCGGTTTCGACACCGCCGACCAGGACAGTCCCTGAACCTGGCCTGCTACACATCCCCCACCCGGACCCCCTCCATGGCCGCCGCATCCCCCTGGCCCGCCCTGCTGGAGCAGTTGCTCGCGGGCCAGTCGCTCCACAGCGATCAGGCCACGGCCCTGATGCAGGGCTGGCTTGATCAGGAGATCGAGCCGGTGCTCACCGGAGCCCTGCTGGTAGCGCTGCGGGCCAAGGGCCCCAGTGGCGAGGAGCTGGCCGCGATGGCTGCGGTGTTGCGGCAGGCCTGTGCCTTGCCGGGTGAGCGGCCGGCCCTGCCGATGGTGGACACCTGCGGCACCGGTGGCGATGGCGCCAACACCTTCAACATCTCCACCGCCGTGGCCTTTGTGGCCGCCGCCTGTGGCGCCACGGTGGCCAAGCACGGCAGCCGCAGCGCCAGCGGCAAGGTGGGCTCCGCCGATGTGCTCGAGGCGGCGGGCCTGAACCTGCAGGCGCCCCCCCAGCAGGTGGTGGCGGCATTGCCGCAGGCGCGGGTCACGTTTCTGTTCGCCCCTGGCTGGCACCCGGCCCTGCTGGAGCTGGCGCCCCTGCGCCGCAGCCTGGGGGTGCGCACGGTGTTCAACCTGCTGGGCCCCCTGGTGAACCCGCTCCGGCCCGACAGCCAGGTGCTGGGGGTGGGGGGCGCCCATCTGCTCGATCCGATGGCAGACGCCCTGGCCCGCCTGGGGCTGGAGCGGGCTGTGGTGGTGCACGGCCATGGCGGCCTGGATGAGGCCTCCCTGGGCGGCCCCAGTGAGCTGCGGCTGATCGAGGCGGGCCAGGTGCGCAGCGAGCGGCTCGACCCCCGCGGCCTGGGGCTGGCCGAAGCTCCACTCTCCGCTTTGGTGGGGGGGGATCTGGCGCAGAACCGTTCCATCCTTGAGGCGGTGCTGCAAGGCCGTGGCAGCACCGCCCAGCAGGATGTGGTGGCCCTCAACGCCGCCCTGGTGCTGTGGGCCGCTGGCCTTGTGCCCCACGTGGCCGATGGGGTGCCCCTGGCCCGGGATGCCATGGCCACTGGCGCCGCCTGGCAGCGCTTCGAGCAGCTGCGCGCCGCCCTGGCCTGAGGGGGCGCTGCGGGATGATGGGGCAATGACGACCGCCCCCTCTCCCACTCCCGCCCTGCTGGTGCTGGCCGATGGCCTGGTGCTGCGGGGGGAAGCTTTCGGTGCCTGCGGCACCGCCATCGGTGAGGTGGTGTTCAACACCGGCATGACCGGCTACCAGGAGGTCATGACCGACCCGAGCTACTCGGGTCAGCTGGTCACCTTCACCTATCCCGAACTCGGCAACACTGGCGTCAACGCCGCCGATCAGGAGGCCGATGCCCCGCATGTGCGAGGGGTGATCGCCCGCCAGCTGGCACCGGTGTCGAGCAGTTGGCGCAGTGAGGAAAGCCTGGAGGCCTGGTTGCGCCGCCACCAGGTGGTGGGGATCCGCGGCATCGACACCCGCGCCCTGGTGCGGCACCTGCGCGAGGGCGGCGCCATCAACGGCGCCATCTGCACGGATGGCAGCAGCCCCCAGCAGCTGCTGGAGCAGGTGCGCTCCGCCCCGTCGATGGCTGGCCTCAACCTGGCCGAGGTGGTGAGCACCAAGGCTCCCTACCAGTGGACTTCTCTCTGTGCCGCTGCCTTCGATCAGCGCCGCCAGAGCATGCCCGAGCAGCCCTACCGGGTGGTGGCGATCGACTTCGGCATCAAGCGCGCCATTCTCGAGCGCCTGGCCGCCCACGGCTGCGCCGTGACCGTGTTGCCGGCTGACGCCACCCTGGAGCAGGTGCTGGCCCTGGAGCCCGAGGGGGTGTTCCTCTCCAATGGCCCTGGTGATCCCGCCGCCGTGACCGGTGGCATCGCCCTGGCGCGGGGCCTGGTAGCCCAGCCGGACCTGCCGGTGTTCGGCATCTGCCTCGGCCACCAGATCCTCGGATTGGCCCTGGGGGGCAGCACCTACAAGCTGGGCTACGGCCACCGCGGCCTCAACCACCCCTGCGGCAGCACCGGCCTGGTGGAGATCACCAGCCAGAACCACGGCTTTGCCCTCGATGCCGGCAGCCTCGACCCCACGGCGGTGGAGGTGACCCACTTCAACCTCAACGACCGCACCGTGGCGGCCCTGGCCCATCGCCAGAAGCCCCTGTTCGGGGTGCAGTACCACCCGGAGGCCAGCCCTGGCCCCCACGACGCGGACCACCACTTCGGGCGCTTTGTGCAGCTGATGGCCGAGCGTCGCTGAGCTGAATCTGTGGCCCGCGCAACTGATTTGTTGCGGGGCGCCCGATCCTGAAAACCATCACTACACTGCGGTCGCCCGTCACGTCCGAGGCGAGGAGCCATCACTGATCTCCAGCGATTGACCGTGTCCCTGCGGGGCGGCTACGAGCAGCAGGAGAGCTGTCTGCTGTTCCGTTTCACCGGCCAGCTGGACGCTTACTCCGAAAAGCAATTCCTCAGCTTCATTGCCGATCACCGCACCAGCACGCCTCAGCCGCTGCTGATCGATCTGAGCCGCATCGATTTCATCGATTCCTCCGGCCTTGGGGCGCTGGTGCAGCTGGCCAAGCAGTGCAATGAGCAGAAGCTGCAGTTCCTGGTGGTGGGCAACCCCCGGGTGGTGCAGACGGTGAAACTGGTGAGACTCGAGGAGTATCTGCATCTCCAGCCCGATCTCGACACCGCCCTCGACGCCATCGCCGCCTGAGAGCGGCGCCGCAGGCTGGCTCAGTCAGGTGGCCGTGCCACCGGTGAGCGCTGAGCTGGGACCCCTGCAGCTGGCCTGGCTGGGGGATGCCGTCTGGGAGCTGCACCAGCGGTTGCGCCGCTGCCGCCAGCCCGGCCGCAGTGGCGATCTGCATCGGGCCGTGGTGGCTGATGTCCGTGCGGATGCCCAGTCGGCGGCCCTGGCGCGGCTGGAGGCCGACGGCCTGCTCACGGAGATGGAGCTAGAGCTGGTACGGAGAGGACGCAACCGGGCTGGCCGGGGTCCTCGCAAAGGCGAAGCCGGGATCTATGGCCGTGCGACGGGATTTGAGACAATGGTGGGCTGGCTCTTTCTGCAGAACCCCAGCCGCCTTGCCCAGTTGCTGGATCGACTCGAGGACGCCGACCCATAACACTCCTTTGCCCGTCTGCCATGAGCCCTCGTTTTGACCGTCGCCGCGACCAGGGCCAGGGCGCCGGAGCTGGAGCTGGGGGGGGTGGTGCCCGGGGTGGCCGGCCTGGCCGTCCGGCCTACGGCGGCCGGGGTGGATCCAAGCCCTACGCCCCCCGCGGCGAATGGCGCCCGGAGGGTGCCGATCGGCCCGAGCGGGGGGAACGGCCGGCCCGCAAGCCCTTTGAGCGCCGTTCGGTCGTCCGGCCCGGGGGTCGGTTCGAGGATCGCCAGGGCTCCGCTGGCTCCTCCGGCGGCCGGCCCGAGCGCAGCGGCCGCCCCGAGGGTCGCCGTTTCGGTGCCCCCAGGGGTGATGCGGCTGCGTTCAGGCCCGGCCGTCCCGCTGGACGCCCTGCCTTCGGCGCCCGGGCCCCATTCTCCGAGCGACGCCTGGAGGGCCGCTTCGAGCGTCGTCCAGACCGCCGCTTCGACAGCCGCTTGGAGGGCCGCCCGGAGCGCCGGGTTGAGCGCGATCGCCCCGTGGCCGTGGAGGTGCCCCAGGGCGCTTCCGAGCGCTTCAATGCCGCCCCGGCCGACGACCTGATCTGGGGCCGCCACGCCGCCCAGGCCGCCCTCGAGAGCGATCGCCCGATCCACCGGATCTGGTGCACCTCCGAGCTGCGCTTTCAGCCCCGCTTCCTGCAACTGTTGCGGGAGGCGAAGGCCGGCGGTGTGCTGGTGGAGGAGGTCACCTGGGCGCGGCTGGGCCAGCTCACCGATGGCGCTGTGCACCAGGGCATCGTGCTGCAGGTGGCGGCGGCCGACACCCTCGATCTGCCCACCCTGATCGACGGCTGCCGCAACCTCGGTGAACCGCCGCTGCTGATGGCCCTCGATGGCATCACCGATCCCCACAACCTGGGGGCGATCGTGCGCAGCGCCGAGGCCCTCGGTGCCCATGGCCTGGTGCTGCCCCAGCGCCGCAGCGCCGGCCTCACCGGCTCGGTGGCCAAGGTGGCCGCCGGCGCCCTGGAGCACCTGCCCGTGGCGCGGGTGGTGAACCTCAACCGCTCCCTCGACACCCTCAAGCAGGAGGGCTATCGCGTGATCGGTCTGGCCGGTGAGGGCAGCGTCTCGCTGACGGAGGCGGATCTCGACGGCCCCCTGGTGATCGTGACCGGCTCGGAGGGTTCCGGCCTTTCGATGCTCACCCGCAAGCACTGCGATCAGCTGGTGCGCATCCCCCTGCGCGGCGCCACCCCCAGCCTCAATGCCTCGGTGGCCACGGCGATGGTGCTCTACGAGGTGGCCCGCCGCGGCTGGATGAAGACCATCACCGGCTCTGCTCCGGCCCCCCGCATCGTTCGCCCCCAACTGCCGGCGCCCCTGGCGACGGTGGACGCCAGCACTGACCCACAGCACCAGCATGGGCTCGCGCCGCTGCAGGCGCAGGAGCCTGACCTGGAGCCCGACCTGGAGCCTGGACTCGGCGCTGAACACGACGCGGAGCAGGATGCTGAGCACGACGCTGCGCCTGATCCCCTGTTCGGCATCAAGGCGGAATCCAGTGCCGAGCTGGGGGAGCCCCGCAGCGAGGAGCAGGCCAGCGCCGCGCCCGGGGAGGCGGATGGGCTGGACGAGCTTCAGCTGGGCTTCGCCCCAGCTCCCGCCGGCGGCTTTTCCGGCGACATTCAGCTCTGATGGCCCGTCGACGGCCAGAATGGCCGCACCCCAACCCGCTCCGATGACGTCCCTGTTCTGGCCCGCTCGCAGCCTCGCCAACGGTCTGGGCCTGGCCTGGTGGGCTCGGGTCGAAACCCGCGATCCGGACGTCACTTACTGGTTTGGCCCCTACGTGCGCCGCGCCAGCCTGGAGGCCGCCCTGCCGCCATTCCTGGCGGATCTGCGCCAGGAGGGCCCGGGGCAGCTGAGCCACAGCCTGGTGCGCGCCCGCCGCAGCGAGCCCCTCACGATCCAGGCCCAGGGCTGATCGCCCGGGCTGGCTCGTGGGCCTGGGCCACCGGCGCCGACTGATAGCGTCGAGCCCAGCACACAGCTGAGAGTCGATGGGGATCGCCGAGTGGCGCGAGCAGCTCAAGCGCGGCCAGGTGTCCGCCCGGGAGCTCACCGATCATCACCTCAGCCGCATCCAGGCGGTGGAACCCGCGGTGCATGCCTATCTGGAGGTCACCGCTGAGCGGGCCCGGGCCGATGCCGATCGCATCGATGCCCTGCGCGCCTCCGGCGCCGAGCTGCCCCCCCTGGCGGGCATTCCCCTCGCCATCAAGGACAACCTCTGCACCAAGGGCATCCGCACCACCTGTTCCAGCCGCATGCTGGAGTCCTTCGTGCCCCCCTACGAGAGCACCGTCACCGAGCGGCTGTGGCAGGCCGGCGGCGTGCTGCTGGGCAAGACCAACCTCGACGAGTTCGCCATGGGCAGCTCCACCGAGACCTCCGCCTTCGGGCCGAGCCACAACCCCTGGAATCCCGAGAAGGTGCCGGGTGGCAGCTCCGGCGGCAGTGCGGCCGCCGTGGCCGCCGGGGAATGCGTGGCCTCCCTTGGCTCCGACACCGGTGGCTCGATCCGCCAGCCCGCCTCCTTCTGCGGGGTGGTGGGCCTCAAGCCCACCTATGGCCGCGTCAGCCGCTACGGCCTGGTGGCCTTTGCCAGCTCTCTCGATCAGGTGGGCCCCTTCACCACCAGCGTGGCCGATGCCGCTGAGCTGCTGCAGGTGATCGCCGGCGCCGATCCCCGTGATTCCACCTGCCTCAAGGCGCCGGTGCCCGACTACTGCGCCAGCCTCAGCCAGCCCGTGGCCGGGCTGCGGGTGGGCATCGTGCGGGAGTGCTTCGAGGTGGAGGGGCTCGATCCGCAGGTGAAGGCCTCTGTGCTGGCGGCCGCCGCCCAGCTCGAGGCCCTGGGCTGCGAACTGTTGGATGTGAGCTGCCCCCGCTTCAACGACGGCATCGCCACCTACTACGTGATCGCCCCCTCCGAGGCGAGCGCCAACCTGGCCCGCTACGACGGCGTGAAGTACGGCTACCGCGCCGCTGATGCCACCAGCCTGGCGGAGATGACGGCCCGCAGCCGCGCCGAGGGGTTCGGCGATGAGGTGCAGCGCCGCATCCTGATCGGCACCTATGCCCTCTCGGCGGGCTACGTGGATGCCTACTACAAGAAGGCCCAGCAGGTGCGCACCCTGATCCGCCGCGATTTCGATCGCGCCTTCGAGGCGGTGGACGTGCTGCTCACCCCCACCGCCCCCACCACGGCCTTCGGTTTTGGTGCCCACGCCGAGGATCCCCTGGCGATGTACCTGGCCGACCTGCTCACCATCCCGGCCAACATGGCTGGCCTGCCGGCCATCAGCCTGCCCTGCGGCTTCGATTCCGCCGGGCTGCCCATCGGCCTGCAGCTGATCAGCGGGGTGCTGCAGGAAGCGCGGCTGCTGCAGGTGGCCTACCACTACGAGCAGAGCGCCCGCGTGATGGAGCATCGTCCGGCCGCCGCCCTGGTGCCCTGACGCCAGATCTGGCGCCTGCGCCTAGGGTGGATGCGCCCATGCCGCTACCCGTGGCCTTCGTACCGCTCCACAACCACAGCGACTACAGCCTCCTGGACGGGGCGAGCCAGCTGCCGGCGATGGTGAAGCGGGCCGAGGAGCTCGGCATGCCCGCCCTGGCCCTCACCGATCACGGCGTGATGTACGGGGCCATCGAGCTGCTCAAGCTCTGCCGGGGCACATCCGTGAAGCCGATCATCGGCAACGAGATGTATGTGATCAACGGCTCGCTCGATGATCCCACCCCCCCCAAGAAGGAACGCCGCTATCACCTGGTGGTGCTGGCGAGGAACGCCATCGGCTACCGCAACCTGGTGAAGCTCACCAGCATCAGCCATCTGCGCGGCATGCGCGGCCGGGGCATCTTTGCCCGCGCCTGCATCGACAAAGCCACCCTCAGCCAGTACAGCGAGGGCCTGATCGTGGCCACCGCCTGCCTGGGGGGCGAAATACCCCAGGCCATTCTCAAGGGGCGCCCGGACGTGGCCCGGGATGTGGCCCGCTGGTATCAGCAGCTGTTCGGCGACGACTTTTACCTCGAGATCCAGGATCACGGCTCTCCCGAGGATCGGATCGTGAACGTGGAGATGGTGCGCATCTCCCGCGAGCTGGGTATTCCCCTGATCGCCACCAACGACGCCCACTACCTCACCGCCAACGACGCCGAGGCCCACGACGCCCTGCTGTGCGTGCTCACCGGCAAGCTCGTGACCGATGAGAAGCGGCTGCGCTACACGGGCACGGAATTCATCAAGAGTGAGCAGGAGATGCTGGGCCTGTTCGCCGATCACCTCGAGCCGGAGGTGGTGGCTGAGGCCGTGACCAACACCGCCAAGGTGGCGGAGAAGGTGGAGGACTACGACATCCTCGGCCGTTACCAGATGCCCCGCTTCCCGATTCCGGAAGGCCATACGGCGGTGAGCTACCTGCGCCATGTGAGTGAGCAGGGCCTGCGCGATCGCCTCGGCCTGGCTGAAGGGGCCGGCTTCGACCCCACCTACGGCGAGCGGCTGGATTTCGAGCTGCAGGTGATGGAGCAGATGGGCTTCCCCACCTACTTCCTGGTGGTGTGGGATTACATCCGCTTCGCCCGTGAGAGTGGCATTCCCGTGGGGCCGGGCCGGGGTTCAGCGGCGGGGTCGCTGGTGGCCTACGCCCTGGGGATCACCAACATCGATCCGGTTACCAACGGTTTGCTGTTCGAGCGTTTCCTGAACCCGGAACGCAAGTCGATGCCGGATATCGACACCGATTTCTGCATCGAGCGCCGCGGTGAGGTGATCGACTACGTGACCCGCCGCTATGGCGAGGAGAAGGTGGCCCAGATCATCACCTTCAACCGCATGACCTCGAAAGCGGTGCTGAAGGATGTGGCCCGGGTGCTGGATATTCCCTATGGCGATGCCGACCGGCTGGCCAAGTTGATCCCGGTGGTGCGCGGCAAGCCGGCCAAGCTCAAGGAGATGATCGGTCCGGAATCGCCGGCACCGGAATTCCGCGAGAAGTATGAGGCCGATCCCCAGGTGAAGCGCTGGGTGGACATGGCGATGCGCATCGAGGGCACCAACAAGACCTTCGGTGTGCATGCCGCCGGCGTGGTGATCGCCTCTGACCCCCTCGACGAGGTGGTGCCGCTGCAGCGCAACAACGATGGCCAGGTGATCACCCAGTACTTCATGGAAGACGTGGAGTCGATGGGGCTGCTGAAGATGGATTTCCTCGGCCTCAAGAACCTCACCATGATCGACAAGACCGTTGATCTGGTGGAACAGAGCAGCGGCGAGAAGGTGGACCCCGACGCTCTGCCCCTGGATGATCCCGGCACCTATGGCCTGCTGGCCCGCGGCGATCTGGAGGGCATCTTCCAGCTGGAATCCAGTGGCATGCGCCAGATCGTGCGCGATCTCAAACCCTCATCCCTGGAAGACATCTCCTCGATCCTGGCCCTGTATCGCCCCGGCCCCCTGGATGCCGGCCTGATCCCCAAATTCATCAACCGCAAACACGGCCGCGAGGTGATTGATTTCGCCCACGCCAAGTTGGAGCCGATCCTGCAGGAAACCTACGGGATCATGGTGTACCAGGAGCAGATCATGCGCATCGCCCAGGATCTGGCCGGCTACTCGCTCGGTGAAGCCGACCTGTTGCGGCGGGCCATGGGCAAGAAGAAGAAGAGCGAGATGGAGAAACACCAGAGCATCTTCGTGAAGGGTGCCACGGAGCGGGGTGTGGATCCAAAGGTGGCAGAGGGGTTGTTTGAGCAGATGGTGTTGTTCGCCGAGTACTGCTTCAACAAGAGCCACTCCACCGCCTACGGCGCGGTGACGTATCAGACCGCCTACCTCAAGGCCCACTACCCCGTGGCCTACATGGCCGCCCTGCTCACGGTGAATGCCGGCACCACTGACAAGGTGCAGCGTTACATCGCCAACTGCAATGCCATGGGCATCGAGGTGATGCCGCCGGATGTGAATGCCTCCGGCATCGACTTCACCCCCGTGGGGGATCGCATCCTGTTCGGCCTTTCGGCCGTGCGCAACCTCGGCGATGGCGCCATCCGCGCCCTGATCGAGGCGCGCCAGGGCGAGGGCCCCTTCCGCTCCCTCGCCGATCTGTGCGACCGCATCCCCGGCACCACCCTCAACCGCCGGGGGCTGGAATCGCTGATTCACTGTGGCGCCCTCGATGGGTTGGAGCCCAGGGCCAACCGGGCCCAGTTGATGGCCGATCTGGATCTGATCCTCGATTGGGCCAGCTCCCGCGCCAGGGATCGGGCCAGCGGCCAGGGCAATCTGTTCGATCTGCTTGGCGGTGGTGGCGGTGCAGGTGGCGGTGCTGCTGATGCCACGGTCAGCACGGGTGATCTGAGCACCGCCCCCAAGGCCGCCCCAGTGGCCGACTATCCCCCCACGGAGAAGTTGCGGTTGGAGAAGGAGCTGGTGGGTTTCTACCTCTCGGATCATCCGCTCAAGCAGCTCACCCGCCCGATCCAGCTGCTCTCGGCCGTGGGGCTGGGCAGCCTGGAGGAGCAGGCCGACAAGGCCCGCGTCAGCGTGGTGGGCATGGTGGCCGGCCTGCGGCCGGTGACCACCCGCAAGGGCGATCGCATGGCGGTGCTGCAGCTGGAAGACCTCAGCGGCAGCTGTGAGGCGGTGGTGTTCCCCAAAACCTATGCCCGCCTGGCGGATCACCTGGTGGTGGATGCCCGGCTGTTGATCTGGGCCTCGGTGGACCGCCGCGATGAGCAGGTGCAGCTGATCGTGGATGACTGCCGCGTGATCGACGAGCTCAAGTTCCTGATGGTGGAGCTGCAGGCCGAGGAGGCCAGCGACATCAGCGTGCAGCACAAACTGCGGGAGTGCCTCAATCAGCACCGCACCGACAAGGATGAGGCGGGCATCCGTGTGCCGGTGGTGGCGCTGGTGCGCCATGCCGACCAGATCCGCTACGTGCGGCTGGGGCACCAGTTCTGCGTGCGCGACAGCACGGCAGCCCTCAGCACCCTCACGGCCCAGGCCTTCCGCGCCCGGCTCAGCTCGCCGCTGGTGGCCGCTTGAAGGGTCAGCCCGCGGCCGGAGGCCGCTTGGCTGCTCACCCCGCGGCCGGCGGCCGCTTGAAGGTGCTGCGCAGGCGGCTGACGTTGACGCCGATCTGCTCGAGGCCCAGCAGGCTGCCGGGGGCGTCTTCCCAGCTGGCTGAGAGCACGCCGTAGCTCAGGCCCAGCACCCCGAGCAAAAAGAAGCCCCCGGACGTCAGCAGTGTGACGGCGGGGGGAATATCCAGCAGGCCCCTGCTCACCACCAGATAGCTGGCGATGAACGTGGCCATGCCCAGCAGGGTGGGCAGGCCGGTGGCCAAGGCGATGCGGCGAGCCATGCGGTTGGCCACGGCAGCGGGAATGCCCTGCTGGGAGGGTTTGCTGAGCTTCCGCTTCTCCTTCTTCTCCCCCAGGCCCTTGCCCGCCATCTCAGCCGCGGATGCCGAGCTTCTGGATCAGGGTGCTGTAGCGCTGCTCGCTATTGCTGCGCAGGTAGCTGAGCAGGCGCTTGCGGCGGCCGATCATCTTCAGCAGTCCCTGGCGGGAGGAGAAGTCGTGGATGTTGTTCTGCAGGTGACCGCTCAGCTTGCTGATGCGCTCGCTCAGCATCGCCACCTGGACTTCCACGGAACCGGTGTCGGTGCCATGGGTCTGGTGGGTGTTGATCAGTTCCTGCTTCTTGATGGTGTCGAGCGACATGCGCGGCGTCGGGCCCTGACGGTGCAAACAACCAACTTACCGCCTCGTGGTCAGCGGGGGAGTCAGGCCACCTGGCGGGACAGCCAGCGCAGGCTCTCCCGCAGCCAGACCTCCGCACTGGCCGCCGCCCCGCCATCCTCCTGCTCCAGCTGGCCTTGGGCCAGCACCGCCCGCAGGGCGCGATTGATCTCCAGGCTCTCGTAGCCCAGGGCGGCGAGGGTGAGCTGCACCTCCTCCCGCACGGCTGGGGCGGGTCCCAGGTCCGGGCCCGCTGCCGCTGGGCCGTCCAGGTCGCTGAGGTCGTCACCGGCACCATGGGCGGCCCCGAAGCGCTCCTGCAGCCGGGTGCGCAGCTCCACCGACAGGCGCTCCGCCGTGCGCTTGCCCACCCCCGGTGCCTGGCTGAGCAGGCGCAGATCCCCCTGGATGATCGCCCGCACCAGCTGCTCGGTGTTCAGGCTGCCCAGCAACCCCAGGGCCATCTGCGGCCCCACGCCGCTCACGGCCACCAGGGAGCGAAACAGATCGCGCTCATGGCGCTCCCGGAAGCCGTAGAGGGTCCAGCCGTCGTCACGGATGGCGTGATGCACGTGCAGGCTCAGTTCCGTGCCATTGGCAGGCAGCTGATCCCACTGCTGGCGCCCGATCTGCAGTTCGTAGCCCACCCCGTGGCACACCAGCAGCAGCCCGCAGCGGTTGTTCTGTTGCCAGCGATCGGCGAGTTGCCCTTGCAGCCAGCCGATCATGGGGGCACGCGCATTGCCCCCCATGCTGCCCGGTCTGACAACCCCGGCTTTTCTGCGGCGCCCCCTGGCCGGCCTCTGCGCCCTGCTGCTCAGCCTGGTGCTGGGCCTGGGGCTGGTGGGTTGCGGCGGTCCGGGTCAGCCATCCCAGAAGGTCCTGCTCTCGGCCCTGGCCCTGCAGATCGACCTCACCCAGCGCTCCATCGCCCAGGCCCTCAGCCTCGACGCCACCGGCGCACCGGTGGTGAGCCGCGTGCGGGTGGAAGCGCAGCAGCCGGTGTTGATCGGTGGGGCCAAGGGGGTCCACCTCAGCGGCCGGTTCGACTGGCGCCTGGCGGGCGATCCAATCCGGGTGGACAGCGGTTTCGATCTCTACCTGCAACGGGGCGAGCGCGGCCAGAGCTGGCGCTTGGCCCAGCCCAGCGGCAGCGCCGATGGCACCAACCAGGACTGGCTCACTTACCCCCTGCCGTTGAAGGGGGAGAGCGCCTGAGGCTGAGCAGCGTCGCCCCCAGCACCAGCGCTGCCGCCAGGGCGGTATCGGGGTCGGGCGTTTCGTGGAAGAACCACCAGCCCCACAGCCCCGCCAGCGGCACCTGCCCGTAACTGAGGGCCGTGGCCCGGGCCGCAGGCATGCCCAGCAGCCCCTTGGTGATGCCGATCTGCCCCAGCTGGGTGAACAGTCCCACCCCCAGCAGGGCCAGCAACTCCCAGGCGGTGGGCAGCAGCGGTGCCGCCAGCACCAGCGGCGCGGTGAGCACCAGCCCCACCAGGGGGAAATAGAACACGATCACCAGCGGGTGCTCGCTTCTGCCCAGGGCCCGCACGCTCACATAGGCCAGGGCGGAGAGCAGGGAGCCGCCGATGGCCAGGGCCACCCCCAGCAGCGGCAGGCTGCCCTGGTGCGGCCCCTGCAGCGGGCCCAGCAGGCCCGAGAGATCACCGGGGCTGGTGAGCACCAGCACCCCCAGCCAGCCCAGCAGCGCCGCCACCAGGATCCGCGGCGTCAGCCGCTCCCCCAGCAGCAGCCAGGCCAGCAGCGCCGTGAAGGTGGGATGGAGGTATTGCAGCACCGTGGCGGGCGCCAGGGGCAGCAGCGCCAGGGCGGCGAATACGCACAGCAGGGCGCCGGTGCCGATCACACCCCTCAGGATCAGCAGTGCCCGGCGTTGGCCCCAGGGGGAGAGCCCCGCCTGCCGCAGCATCGCCAGGCTGAGCGCCAGGCTCACCACCGAGCGGGCCAGCACGATCTCCGCCACCGGCAGCCGCGTGCCCACCGCCTTCACGCACACCCCCATCAGGCTGAAACTGAGGGCGCTGGAGAGCATCCACAGGGCAGCCCTGCCATCCTGTTGAGCACCCAGGCCCCGCACTGTGTCAGCCCCCCGCCTCCATCCCCGCACGATCGAGGCCGTCAAGGAACGCGCTGACATCGTCGATGTGGTGGGCGAGCACGTGGTGCTCAAGAAAAAGGGGCGGGAGTTCGTTGGGATCTGTCCCTTCCACGACGACAAGTCGCCGTCGATGACGGTGTCTCCGGCCAAGCAGTTCTACTACTGCTTCTCCTGCGGGGCCGGCGGCAACGCCATCAAGTTCCTGATGGAGTTGCAGCGCAACAGCTTCAGCGATGTGGTGCTGGAGCTGGCCCGCAAGTATCAACTGCCGATCGAGACCCTTGAAGGTCCGCAGCAGGAGCGCCTGCGCCAGCAGCTCTCGCGCCGCGACCAGCTGATGAAGGCCCTGGCCCTGGCGGCGGGCTGGTTTCGGGCCCAGCTGCGCAGCCCCGAGGGGGCCGCTGCCCTGGCCTATCTCAGGCAGGACCGCGGACTGAGCGAGACCACCCTCGAGGGCTTTGGACTGGGCTACGCCCCCGACCGCTGGGATGGCCTGCTCAGCCACCTGGGGCAGGTGGAGGGTCTGGCTCCGGAGCTGCTGGAGGCCGCGGGCCTGGTGGTGCCCCGCAAGGGGGGGGATGGCTTCTACGACCGCTTCCGCCATCGGGTGATGGTGCCGATCAGCGATCGCCAGGGCCGGATCATCGGCTTCGGTGGCCGCAGCCTCGACGGCGCCGAGCCCAAGTATCTGAACTCCCCGGAAACGGAGGTGTTTGAGAAGGGCAAGCACCTGTTCGGCCTCGACAAGGCCGTGAACGCCATCCGCAAGGACGACCGGGCGGTGGTGGTGGAGGGCTATTTCGATGTGATCGCCCTGCATGCCGCCGGCATCACCAATGCGGTGGCGGCTCTGGGCACGGCCCTCAGCAGCCAGCAGATCACCCAGCTGTGCCGCTGTTGCGACAGCAAGCGGCTGATCCTCAACTTCGACACCGACGGCGCCGGCGTGCGCGCCGCCCAGCGGGCCATCGGCGAGGTGGAGCAGCTGGCCCTTCAGGGCCAGCTGGAGCTGCGGGTGCTGCACCTGCCTGCTGGCAAGGACCCGGACGAGTTCCTCAAGCAGCACGGCGCCGGCGACTACCGCTCGCTGCTGGATCAAGCCCCTCTCTGGCTCGACTGGCAGATCGATCAGGTGCTCGAGGGCCGCGACCTGGCCCGGGTGGACCAGTTCCAGCAGGCCGTCACCGCCCTGGTGGCGTTGCTGGGCAAGCTGCCCCAGAGCGCCGTGCGCTCCCGCTACCTGCAGCAGGTGGCCGAGCGCCTCAGCGGCGGCCAGGCCCGGCTGGCGCTGCAGCTGGAAGACGACCTGCGCCAGCAGGTGAAGGGCCAGCGCTGGCACGGGCGCTCCCAGAAGTGGGAGCAGCCGGGGGAGGCGGGCCTGCGGGAGCGGGCGGAAGCCGAGCTGTTGCGCCTCTATCTGCACTGTCCCAGCCACCGGGGCGCCATCCGCGCCGAACTGCGGCGGCGGGAGCTCGACGACTTCGCCCTCTCCCACCACCGCCAGCTCTGGGCGGCGATCGGCGCCCTGGAGGAGGACAACCTGGGGGCGGGCCGCCTGGAGGCGATCAACCGCGGCACCGATCCCGGCGCTGAGCTGGCGGATCTGGATCTGCCGCGGCTGCTCGGTGATCAGCTGCTGGTGGAGCAGAGTGTGCTGCTCACCCGGCTGACGCCGCTGCTGGAGCCCACGGAGGTGCAGCGGATGGCCCTCTCCCAGCCCCTGCTGCAGTTGCGCGGCGCCACGGCGGCCCTGGAGCGCCAGCGCAGCCTCAAGCGCTGCCGCCACCTGCTCAATGCCTGGAGCAGCCAGCGGCTGGAAACGCTCGAGCGCTGCATCGCGCGGCTGCTGCTGGAGACGGAGACCAGCCCTGCTGCCGCTGCGCCGGATCCGCTGCTGCCCGCCGGCCTGGACATGGAGACCCGCATCGAGGCGATGTTCGCGGAGCTCAACAGCGACGCCCTCAAGTTCCAGGCGCTCTACTACAACGAGCGCAAGCACATGGCCCATCTCGATGCCCAGCGCCGTGCCGGTTATGAGGAGGTTCTGCAGGGTGTTGATTCCGAGCCGCTCTCGGCCTGAGGCCCGGATGTGGCGGCTTCGCCAGCTCCGGCTCCGGCCGCCCGCTGCCCCCCGGCCCCGGCAGATCGGTTAAGACGTTCCCATGCCTGCCGTGTCCTGATGCCTTTCCGGCTCCGTTTGTTTGCCCCTGTGTTGCTGGTGGCCGCCAGCGCCCTTGCTGTTCTGCCGGCCAAAGCGGGAGCCAGCATCCGCGATCAACTGATCAACCACTACTGCAGCCAGGCCATGGCCGAGGAATTCACCAAGTCCGGCAAAACGCCCCCGGCCGGCATGGTGGCCTTCACCTGCGGCTGCGTGGTGCAGCAGGTGGATGCAAAGGTCTCGATCGACGAGGCCAAGACCGTCTGCAGGCAGCAGGCGATCCAGAAGTACGGCGCCATCTGACCCCCCGCCCCTGCGTGCTCAGTGGGCCCACACCGTGGGCAGGTCGCTGAGGCGGGTGGTGGCCGCCCGTGACAGCCGCTCGCGCCGCATGGCCCAGCGGGGCCGCAGGCCGCAGGCGGCCCAGGCCACCGTGCCGCTGCCGTAGCGGCTGTTGAGCCGGTCGATGCTCTGCATCAGGGCGGCCCGCCTCTGCTGCTGCTCCGGCGCCAGCGGCACCAGCAGGTGGTGCTGCAGCTGGCTGTCGGGCTGCAGCTCCTGCAGCAGCACCCCCGCCTTCTGGAAGTGCTTGTGGGGCCGGTGCAGGGCCGGCACCAGCCGCAGGGCCGCCTCCAGCAGCACGGCCGTGTCGTTGCTGGCCAGCGGCAGTGCCGTGCTGGCGGCATTGCCGTAGAAGCCGGGGGCGAAGGGGCTGGTGCGGGCGAACACGGTGATGCGGCCGGCCCGTTGGTTCTGGCGCCGCAGTTTCTCGGCGGCCCGCGCCACGTGGCTGGCCACGGCCTGGCGCAGCTCGGCCAGCTCGGTGACGGGCTGGCTGAAGCTGCGGCTCACGCAGGTTTCCCGTTTGGCGGCAGGCCCCTGCTCCAGGGGCAGGCAGCTGATGCCCCGCAGCTCCTGCTGCAGCCGCAGGCCCACCACGCCGGCCTTGGCCTTGAGTTCGCCGCTGGGCATGTCGCGCAGCTGCAGCGCCGTGGCCACGCCCCGCAGCCGGCACCAGCGGCTGAGTTTCCGGCCGATGCCCCACACCTCCTCGATGGCCACCTGCTCCAGCCAGGGGCTGGGGTCGGGGCTGGTCCCCAGATCAAACACGCCGGCGTGGTGGCTCTCGGTCTTGGCGATCCGGTTGGCCAGCTTGGCCAGCACCTTGCTGGGGGCCAGCCCGATGGCGATCGGCAGGCCCAGGGTCTGGTGGATGTGGGCCCGCAGCTTGCTGCCCCAGTCGCTGAGATCCCCATCCCCCTGGCGCGGCCGGGGCAGCCGCCCGAAGGCCTCATCGATGGAATACACCTCCAGCTCCGCCAGCCAGGGCTCCAGGCTGCTCATCAGCCGCTGGCTCATGTCGCCGTAGAGGGCGTAGTTGGAGCTGCGCACCACCACCGCCTGCCGCTCCAGTTGATCGCGCAGCTGGAAGGCGGGCGCCCCCATGGGAATGCCGAGCTTGCGGGCTTCGGCGCTGCGCGACACCACGCAGCCGTCGTTGTTGGAGAGCACCACCACGGGCCGCCCCAGCAGGGCCGGATCGAGGGCCTGCTCGCAGGAGGCGTAGAAGTTGTTGGCGTCGATCAGCACCAGGGCATCGGCCATCGGATGCGGCCTCAGAGCGGGTGGATCACATGGATGGCCACGCCCCAGATCTGCACGTCGCCGCAGTGCCGCAGCTCCAGGGGCGGGTAGGCGGGATTGGCCGCCTCCAGCAGCAGTTGCCCCCGTTGCCGTGCCAGCCGCTTGAGGGTGAAGGCGCCATCGAGCACCGCTACCACGATGCGCGGCGGCCTCGGCTCCAGGCTGCGGTCCACCACCAGCAGGTCGCCGTGGTGGATGCCGGCGCCGGTCATGGAGTCGCCGCTGACCCGCAGGAAGAAGGTGCTGCTGGGGTGGCGGATCAGGGCCTCGTTGAGGTCGATGCCCACGTCGATGTAGTCGTCGGCCGGGCTGGGGAAGCCGGCCGCCACCGTCTCGCTGGCCAGGGGCAGCCGCAGGGCCGGCCGCTCCAGCCGCAGGGGGACAGGGGAGAACTCAGGCACGGCCAACCCGCGGATCTTCGCAGGCTAGTTCGTCTGTACTGCTTGGTGGTGCCTGTCGGGTGGCGGATCGGCCGCGGGGGTGTTGCGGTCGGTTGGCTGTCGGGTCGCCGTCAGTCCTCTTCGTCCTCCAGCAGCAGCTGCTGGAAGGCGGTGTAGAGCTCCAGTTCCTCGCCGCTGGTGGGCTGGCGCCGCTGGGGATTGGGGCGCTGGGGCGCAGTGCCGCTGCGGGCGGATGGGGACGCCGTCGGTGTCGTCGCCGCCAGCCGTTCGGCTTGCTGGGCCCGCTGCCTGTCGGCCTCCGCCAGGCGGAGCCGATCCAGCAGGTGCGGCGGCACGCTGCCATCGGGGCTCACCTGCATCAGCTCGCGGAACAGGGCCTCGGGGTCGGTTTCGGTTTCCACCCGGTGGCGCTTCTGGCTGGCCGGGGGCGGCGCTGGGGCGGCGTCGGGTTTGGGCAGGGGCTTGGGCAGGCTGCGGCCCAGCTGCTGGAGCCGCTCGAGGCTGCGGGCGTCAAAGCTCATCGGGCCGTCCTCTCAGCTGCAGGTGAGGGTGTCTCGGGTGGTGCGGCCCGTGGTCGGGTTGGTGCCCGAGGCCGAGGCGCAGAGGGTTTTCAGCACATCGCCCCGGAAGGGCACGTTGGTGAAATCGGCGCCCTCGATCAGCACGTTGCTGAATTTGGTGTTGAAGGCGAAGGCGTTCTCCAGCACTGCGTTGCGCAGGTCGGTGCCATCCAGCACCGCCGAATCGAGGGTGGCATCGCTGAGGTCGGCGCCGGCCAGGTTGGCGTCCTGCAGCTTGGCGCCGAACAGGCTGGCGCCGCGCAGATCGGCGCCGTGGAAATCGGCCTCGCGCAGGTTGGTGAGGTTGAAGGTCACGCCGCGCAGGTCGGCGCCGGCGAAGTCGTGGCCGATCAGCACCTGCTTGGCGTAGTCCATCGCCGCCTCGGCTCTGCCGGCGGGGCCGAGCAGCAGCAGGGGCAGCACCAGCAGTGGCACCAGCAGCAGGGCCAGGGGACGCAGCAGGCGGCGCATGATCGGGGAACCGGGGCTGGCGCAACCCTAGAGAGCCCCTGCCGGGATGGATCGCCGGGCACCGTTGGCTCGGCTGCTTTCACGTAGCCTCCGCCAGCGCCACGGACGCGCCATGGGCAACCCGATCGACAGGGAGACCTTTCTGGCCCGGGCCAAGGCGCGTTTTGGCGATCGCTACGACTACAGCGAGATCGTTTACAAGAGCTTCAAGACGCCGATCAAGATCCGCTGCCGAGAGCACCCGGTGCGGTTGATCGCCATCACGCCCGAGCGCCACCTGGTGACCACCGGCGGCTGCAAGTACTGCCTCAAGGCCCTGCGGGGTCAACTTCCGGGTTGAGGGGAAGGGGGGAATGCTCAGGGCAGTTCCCCTCAGCCCGTTTCGCGCCATGACCCGCACTCCGCAGCAGCGCCAGGGCGATTGGGCGGAACAGCGCGCCCTGCGGCTGTTGCACCAGCGCGGCTGGCGGTTGCTGGCCCGCCAGTGGCGCTGCCGCTGGGGGGAGCTGGATCTGCTGCTGGGCAAACCCGGCCGGCTGCTGCTGGTGGAGGTGAAGGCGCGCCGGCGCTGCGGCGCCGATGGTTGGGGCGTGGCCAGCCTGAATCGGCGCAAGTGGCAGCGGCTGGCTTCCACCTACAGCTGCTGGTTGGCGGAGCATCCCCAGCACAGCGGCTGCAGCCTGGAATTGGTGTGCGCCCTGGTGCCCCTGCCGCCCCTCAGGGTGCCGGTGCGCTGGATCCGCTGGAGCTAGGGGCCGCCGCGGGCGCTGTGGTGAAAAAGAGGGTGCAGATGTAGCGGTAGTTGCCGGTGCGCACGTTCACCTCCGTGCAGCGGCTGCGGGTCACCGTGGCCCCCGCCGGCAGTTGCGACTGGGCCCGCTGGATCGCATCGCCCTTGTCCCAGATCGATTCGGCGGTGATGGAGTCGGCCCGGGCTGCCGGGGTGGCTGCGTTGAGCAGCAGGCCAGCCAACAGCAGGCCTGTCAACGGCGGGCAGCGGCGCAGGCGCGGCATGGGGATGGTGCGGCAGGTGCTCCCTGTTTACGCAGGGCCGTCGGGGGCGGCAACGGTGTTGGAGCCACCACGCGGCAATCTGGAGGCAGGCCTGCGCGCGTGCGATTCCATGACCTCTGCGGCCCAGCCCTTCGCCGCCCACCGCGCCCGCAAGCGTTTTGGCCAGCACTGGCTCAAGGACGAGGGGGTGCTGGCACAGATCCTGGCGGCGGCCGAGCTGGGCTCGGCCGACACCGTGCTGGAGGTGGGGCCGGGCCGCGGGGCCCTCACCGAGCGACTGCTGGCCTCGCCGGCGGCGGCGGTGCGGGCGGTGGAGCTGGATCGCGATCTGGTGGCGGGGCTGCGGGAGCGCTTCGGCGCCGATCCCCGCTTTGAACTCACCGAGGGCGACGTGCTGGCGGTGCCGCTGCCGCCGGCCACCAAGGTGGTGGCCAACATCCCTTACAACATCACAGGCCCACTGCTGGAGCGCTTGGTGGGCCGGCTCGACCGGCCGGTGGCCCAGCCCTACCGGCGGCTGGTGCTGCTGGTGCAGCAGGAGGTGGGGGAGCGGATCCGGGCCAAGCCCGGCAGCAGCGCCTTCTCGGCCCTGAGCGTGCGCATGCAGTTGCTGGCGCGCTGCTTCACGGTGTGTGCGGTGCCGCCCCGCTGCTTTCAGCCGCCGCCGAAGGTGATGAGCGAGGTGGTGGCCCTCGATCCCCTGCCCGCTGAGCAGCAACTGCAGCCGGAGCTGGCGCGCGGCGTGGAGATGCTGCTGCGCCGTTGCTTTGCTGCACGCCGCAAGATGCTGCGCAACACGCTGATGGGCCTGCTGAGCGCCGATCAGCTGGCGGCGCTGGCGGCGGAGGCGGGCATCACGCTGCAGCAGCGGCCCCAGGAGCTGGCGCCTGAGGCCTGGGTGCGCCTGGCGGCGGGCTTGAATCGGCTCACCGCCTGAACCATCCATCCATGGCTGAGCTGCTGGTCAGCGCCCCCGCCAAGATCAACCTGCATCTGGAGGTGCTCGGCCTGCGGCCCGATGGCTTCCACGAGCTGGCCATGGTGATGCAGACCCTGGATCTGGCCGATCAGCTCAGCATTCGTCCCACCGCTGACGGTGCGATCAGCCTCACCTGCGACCGGGACGATCTGCCCACCGACGGCAGCAATCTGGTGGTGAAGGCCGGAGAGCTGCTGCGCGCCCGGGTGGGCCTGCCGGAGCTGGGGGCGTCGATCCACCTGCGCAAGCGGATCCCGATCGGGGCCGGCCTGGCGGGGGGCTCCAGCAATGGCGCCGCCGCCCTGGTGGGGCTCAACGCCCTGTGGGGCTGCGGTTTCAGCAGCGCCCAGCTGCACGCCATGGCCGCTGAACTCGGCTCCGACATGCCCTTCTGCCTGGAGGGCGGCACCCAGCTCTGCTTCGGCCGGGGCGAGCGCCTGGAGCCGGCCGGGCTGGGGGCGGCGCCGGCCCTGGGGGTGCTGCTGATCAAACACCCCGATTCCAGCGTGTCGACCCCCTGGGCCTATGGCCGCTGCCAGGAGCTGCGGGGCGACTTCTACCTGCAGAGCGAGGAGGAGTTCGAGCAGCGCCGCCAGGCCCTGCGCAGCGGCCCGCTGCTGGCGGCCCTGCGGGGGGAGGCCCCGCTGCCGCCGCTCCGCAACGACCTGCAGCCGGTGGTGGAGCCGGAGCTGGCCAGCGTGCGCGAGGGGCTGGCCCTGCTGCGGCAGGCGGAGGGCGCCCTGGCGGTGGCCATGAGCGGCTCCGGCCCGAGCCTGTTTGCCCTGTTCGCGGATCCGGCCGGCGCCGAGGCCGCGCATCAGCAGCTGGCGGCGGACCTGGCGGCTGCCGGCTTCGAGGCCTGGTGCTGCCGCTGCATCGGCTCCGGTGTCAGCCTGGGTTGATCTGTTCCGCCCCTGCCGCGCCGTGAGCGAAGCCCGCGACTCCTCCTCCTCCCCCGAGGCCCCGCGCCAGCGCAATGGACCCCCCAGCTTTCTCTCCGGCTCCATCACCAGCTGGTTGATGGGCTGGGGCGCCCTCCAGCTCTCCACCCGGGTGGTGGCCTACTACGGCGCGCATCCACCCCACTACGAGGCCCGCTTCGCCCAGAGCATCGCCGTGTTCATGAAGACCCTGATGGTGGGGATGAGCTTCCTGGCCACCTTCACCTTCGCCTTTGTGGGCCTGGGCCTGTTCCTCACCTTCATCCGCAGCCTGATGCCCGGCTGGAGACAAGCGGAGGAAACTCCCTAGCCTGGGCTGGTGCCTAGCCCCTGGCCATGACCGCCCACGACCTGCAACTGCTGGTGTTGCTGCTCTCGCCGGGCATGCTGCTGTCGGTGTTGCTGCTGGCCACCTTCGCCGCCGGGGGCTGAGCCCCTGCCACCGCGGGCGGTTGAGATAAGTTGGCCCCACCACCGGTCCTGTGCCGGAACCGCCTTCCCGCCGTGGCAGAGACGCTTCTCTTCAACGCCCTGCGCGAGGCCATCGATGAAGAGATGGCCCGCGATCCCCATGTCTGTGTGATGGGTGAGGACGTGGGCCAGTACGGCGGCTCCTACAAGGTGACCAAGGACCTCTACGAGAAGTACGGCGAACTGCGGGTGCTGGATACCCCGATCGCTGAGAACGCCTTCACCGGCATGGCCGTGGGCGCTGCCATGACCGGCCTGCGGCCGATCGTGGAGGGCATGAACATGGGCTTTCTGCTGCTGGCCTTCAACCAGATCTCCAACAACATGGGGATGCTTCGCTACACCAGCGGCGGCAACTTCACCATCCCCACCGTGGTGCGGGGGCCCGGCGGCGTGGGCCGTCAGCTGGGGGCCGAGCACAGCCAGCGGCTGGAGGCCTACTTCCATGCCGTGCCCGGCATCAAGATCGTGGCGGTGAGCACCCCCACCAACGCCAAGGGCCTGATGAAGGCCGCCATCCGCGACAACAACCCGGTGCTCTTCTTCGAGCACGTGCTGCTCTACAACCTCTCCGAGGACATCCCCGAGGGCGACTACACCTGTGCCCTCGACCAGGCGGATCTGGTGCAGGAGGGCAGCGATGTGACGATCCTCACCTACTCGCGCATGCGTCACCACTGCCTCAAGGCCGTGGAGCAGCTGGAGAAGGATGGCGTGAGCGTGGAGCTGATCGATCTGATCAGCCTCAAGCCCTTCGACATGGAGACCATCGCCCGCTCGATCCGCAAGACCCACAAGGTGCTGGTGGTGGAGGAGTGCATGAAGACCGGTGGCATCGGCGCCGAACTGATCGCCCTGATCACCGAGCACTGCTTCGACGACCTCGACGCCCGGCCGGTGCGTCTCTCGTCGCAGGACATCCCCACGCCCTACAACGGCACCCTGGAGAACCTCACGATCATTCAGCCCCACCAGATCGTGGAGGCGGCCAAGGCCCTCCACGCCGGTCAGCTCTGAGATGGCACGTCAACAGGGGTGGTTCGCCCTGATCCTGGCCCTGGCGATCGCCGCCGGGGCCCTTTTGATGTCGTTCCCCCTGCAGTTGGGGCTTGACCTGCGGGGCGGCAGTCAGCTCACCCTGCAGGTGCTGCCCGCCGGTGCCATCCAGAAGGTGCAGAAGGAGCAGCTCGATGCCGTGAAGGATGTGCTCGAGCGCCGCATCAACGGCCTCGGGGTGGCTGAATCCACGCTGCAGACCGTGGGCGACGACCAGCTGGTGCTGCAGTTGCCCGGCGAGCAGGACCCCAGCCGCGCCGCCAAGGTGCTGGGCACCACCGCACTGCTGGAGTTCCGTGCCCAGAAGCCTGGCACCGAGCAGGAGATGCAGGGGCTGCTCAAGCTCAAACGCCAGGCCCAGGCCGTGCTCAACCAGAGCCGGGCCAAGGCCGAGGCGGCCGCCAATGGCAAGCCCCAGCCCCCCGAAGCCCAGCTCAAGGCGGAAGAACTGGCCAAGACCCTGGCCCAACTGGGCATCACGGTGCCCGCCGGCAGCAGCGAGAGCGAGCAGCTGGAGCTGCTGCTCAACAGCGTGAACCGCAAGATCGTGGATCTCTACGAGCCGCCCACGCTCACCGGCAAGGACCTCACCACGGCGGGCCGTCAGCAGCAGCAGACCGGCAACGGCTGGGATGTGACCCTGGCCTTCAACAGTGAGGGGGGCAAGAAATTCGCCGAGCTCACCCAGAGCATCGCCGGCACGGGCCGGTTGCTGGGGATCGTGCTCGATGGCCGCTCCATCAGCGAAGCCAGTGTGGGGCCCGAGTTCAAGCCGGCCGGCATCACCGGCGGCGCCGCCAGCATCACCGGCAACTTCAGCAGCGAAGAGGCCCGCGATCTGGAGGTGCAGCTGCGGGGTGGCTCCCTGCCGCTGCCGGTGAAGTTGATCGAGGTGCGCACCGTGGGCCCCTCGCTCGGGGCGGAGAACGTGCGCTCCAGCCTCGTGGCGGCCCTCTCCGGCCTGGCGCTGGTGGCGGTGTTCATGGTGGTGGTGTATCGCCTGGCCGGCCTGGTGTCGGTGGTGGCCCTGAGCCTCTATGCCCTGTTCAACCTGGCCATCTATGCCCTGATCCCGGTCACCCTGTCGCTGCCGGGCATCGCCGGTTTCATCCTCTCGATCGGTATGGCGGTGGATGCCAATGTGCTGATCTTCGAGCGGGTGAAGGAGGAGCTGCGCAGTGGCAACACCCTGATCCGCTCGATTGATGCCGGCTTCTCCCTGGCCTTTTCCTCAATCCTCGATGGCCATGTGACGGGTCTGATCAGTTGCGCCGCTCTGTTCGCCCTCGGCACCGGCCTGGTGAAGGGCTTTGCCGTCACCCTGGCGATCGGCCTGCTGCTCAGCCTGTTCACCGCCCTCACCTGCACCCGCAGCGTGCTGCGCCTGCTGATGAGCTATCCGGTCCTGCGCCGCACCACCTACTTCCTGCCCGCCAGCCAGCTGCCCGGCAGCGCCTCCTGATGTCCGCCACCACCGTTTCCGCCGCGGTTCCCACGCCCCGCTTCCGCATCAGCCGCCACCGTCGCCTGGCCTGGTGGGGTTCTGGCCTCGCCTGCCTGCTCAGCGTGATCGGCCTGGTGCTGTGCTGGCTCAATCCGGCGATCGGCCTGCCCCTCAAGCCCGGCCTCGATTTCACCGGGGGCACCCAAATCCAGATCGAGCGCCAGTGCGGTAGCGGCTGCGGTGCGATCACCAGTGCCCAGGTGCAGCGGCAGCTCGCCCAGCTGCAGCTGCCGCCAGCCCCCGGCGAGCAGGCCCCGAATCTGGGCTCCGCCATGGTGCAGGTGCTGGATCAGGGCCGCTCCCTCACGCTGCGGCTGCCGCCGCTCAACCCGGAGCAGGCAACCGCCGTCACCCAGGCGGTGGCCCAGGTGGCCGGCCCGCTCAACCAGGCCGGCACTGCGGTGGACACGATCGGCCCCACCCTCGGGGAACAGCTGCTCAAGGGCAGCGCCATTTCCCTGCTGGTGAGCTTTGCCGCCATCGCCGCCTACATCACCTTCCGCTACGACCGCCTGTTTGCCTTCCTGGCCCTGATCTGCCTGGCCCACGACGTGCTGATCACCTGCGGGGTGTTCGCCTGGCTGGGTTTGATCAGCGGCGTTGAGGTGGATTCGCTGTTCGCCGTGTCGCTGATCACGGTGGCGGGATACTCGGTCACCGACACCGTGGTGGTGTTCGACCGCATCCGTGAACAGAAAACCGTGCTGGGTTCCCTGCCGCTCAGCGAGCAGGTGGATGTGGCGGTGGACGCCACCCTCACCCGCTCCCTCTACACCTCCCTCACCACCCTGTTGCCCCTGGTGGGGCTGATCTTTTTCGGCGGTTCCAGCCTGTTCTGGTTCGCTGTGGCCCTCACCATCGGCATCGGGGTGGGCAGCTGGTCGAGCATCGGTGTGGCCCCAACCCTGCTGCCGGTGTTGGCACGCCGATGAGGCGGCGCCTGCCGTGGGAACCGCTGCTGCTGGCGCTGCTGGCCCTGTTTGATCTGCGCACCGAACTGCAGCTGCTGGCCGACCACTTCACCTGGAGCAGCCTGATGGTGATCCCGGGCCAGCATCCCCTGGCCGTGGTGGTGCTGGCGTTGCTGCCGTCGCTGCTGCGGCGCTACCGCTGATCATCGGGTCACCAGCGATCCATGATCTGCTCCACCAGCACTTTCTGAGCCAGCACCTGCAGCACCACCACCAGGGGCAGGGCCAGCAGCACACCGGGCAGCCCCAGCAGCGCCCCCAGGCTCAACTGCGCCATCAGCGCCACGGTGGGCAGCAGATTCACGGTGCGGCTGAGCAGGATCGGGGTGAGCAGAAAGGCCTCGCCGTTCTGCAGCACCAGCCGCAGGATCAGCACCTGCAGTGCCAGGGCCGGCGACACCAGCAAGGCCACCGCCAGGGGCAGCAGCGTGGCCACCGTGGGGCCGATGGTGGGCACGAAGGTGAGCAGGCCGCAGGCCAGGGCGCTGAGCAGGGCCAGGGGAACCTTGAGAGCCGCCAGACCGGCCCAGGTGAACAGGAACACGGCCGTGGCCGAGATGGTCATGCCCGCCAGCCAGCCCCCCAGGGCCTCGCGGCAATCCCGCAGCAGTTCGGCGGCCAGGGGCCGCACGTGGTTCGGGGTGGTGGCCAGCACCAGGCGCTGGTGGCTGCGGGGATCGAGGGCCAGCAGCAGCGCCAGCAGCACCATCAGCAGCAGCTGGATCGTGCCGTTGGCGGCTCCGCCGGCAAAGCCCAGCACCTGGGCCCCCAGGGGTTGCAGCTTGTCCCAGGTGGCGAAACCCATCAGCTGCTGCTCGAGGCTCTTGAGCATGGCCACGCCGCCCAGCAGCTCACTGACGCGCTGAATCAGCACCGGCACCAACAGGGTGAGCTGGTGGGCCTGCTCCAGCAGTTCCGGCAGAAGCAGCTCCCCCAGCTTCCAGCCACCCACCAACAGCAGCGCCACCACCACCACCAGGGCCGTGGGGCGGTTCAGCTTGGTGAAGCGCCGCAGCCAGCTCACCGGCACATCCAGGGCCACGGCCAGCACCACGGCACCGAACAGCACCAGCAGCACCCAGCGCAGCTCCCAGGCCAACAGGCCCAGCACTACCAGGGCCAGCAGCCCGAGCAGGGTGCGGCCGCTCATGGGGCCAACCGCTGGCGCCGCCAGGGATCCAGCAGGTCGTGGATCAGCACCTCCCGGATCACCACCTGCAGACACACCGCCAGGGGCAGGGCCAGCAGCAGCCCCAGGGGCCCGAACAGCACGGTGAACAGGAACTGGGCGATCAGGGTGAGCCCCGGCAGCAGCTTCACCTGGTGGTGCATCACCGAGGGGGTGATCACGTAGCTCTCCAGGTTCTGCACCAGCACGTAGAGGCCCAGCACCGCCAGGGCCTTCCAGGGGGAAACCAGCAGTGCCACCGACATCGGGAAGATCGTGCTCAGGGTTGGCCCCACGTTGGGAATGATGTTCAGCAGGCCTGCCAGCAGGGCATTGGCCACCACCAGCTTCACCCCCAGCAGCGAGAGGCCGATCCCGGCCAGCAGGGCCACGCAGCAGGAGCTGATCAGCACCCCGCCCATCCAGCTGCTGAGGGCTTCACCGCACTGCAGCAGCACCTGCCGCAGCCGGCGCCGATAGAACGAGGGCGCCAGCAGCACCGCCACCTCCCGGTAGGCGCTGGGCTGCACCGCGATCATCAGGCTCACCGCCAGCACGAACAGCAGCTGGATCACGCCGCTCCCCAGGTTGCCGGCCACCCCCAACAGGCTCACCAGGCCCGGCCCCAGGCCGGATCCGCCACCGGGGGTTTCCCAGCTCTGCTGCAACCAGTGCAGGGCCTGCTTGCCGTAGAGCATCTGGCTGCTCAGGTCCATGCCCTGGCGCAGCAGCCGCACCAGCACGTCGGCGGCGGCGGGCAGCTGGCGCAACAACTCTTGGAACTGCTGCACAAACGGGGGCACCACGGCGCCCAGGCAGATTGCGAGCAGCAGCAGCAGTCCGCCCAGGGTGAGCAGCAGGGCCTGGGGCCTCCCACAGCCCAGGCGCTGGCGCACCACCCCCACCAGGGTGCAGAGGGCCATGGCCAGCACGATGGCGGCGAACACGTGGATCAACACCTCGCGCAGGTTCCACAGCAGCAGCAGGGCCGCCGCCGTTGCCATCAATGCCAGCCACTGGCCGAACTTCACCGCTCAGTTGCTCAGTTGCTCAGTCGCTTGCTTAATCGCTCAGTCGGCGCTGTCGGCATCCGCGGCGCCATCGGCATCGCCTTCGGCCCCGCCGCCCTTCTGGGCAAAGCCCAGGTTGTTGGCCTCGGCGTAGCGCTGGGCGAAGCGCATGAAGCGCTCGAAATCCTCGGTGCTCTTCCAGGTGTAGGTGGCCTCCAGGGCCGCCGGCTTGCCGTTCACGAACTTGGCGTTCACGTCCCGGGTCACCAGCTGACCCTCCTCATCGAGCAGATACATGCCGCCGATGTCGCCCATGGTTTCGGGGGAGAGGGCCTGGGGCTGGTCGAACACGAAGATGGCCTGACCGGTGCGGCCGTCGCGCGAGCGGGTCATGCGGATGTCGGGCACCACGGGCTCGTCGACACCGCGGAAGAACTGAATGGCGGCCATCGCGCGTCCGTTAAAGCCCGATCCTAGGCAGCTCCTCTCAACTGGCCTGGCGCTGCAACAAGCCCCGCTCCAGCAGCATCTCGGCGGCCCGCTCGGGGCTGGCGCCGCCCAGCTCCACCGAGCCCAGCAGGCGGGCCTGATCCGCCTCTCCGTGGCGCTCCAGCTCGTGGTCGTAACAGCGGTCGTAGTAGTCGAGCATCTGGCGGCAGGCGCCACTCCAATCGCGGCAGGCGATGGCCTCCAGGGCCGCCGCCGTGCGCTGGGGCCCCAGGCGCCGGCTGATGCGCTGGGTGGCCTCCGCAAGGGCCTGGGGATCCTGCACGCCGTACACGGCCACCAGCTGGCGCAGGCGCTCCTCGAGGGGTCGGCGGATCTCCAGCAGCGGGGCCTGCTGCATCTGGCGCCAGAGGCCGGCCGGCACCCGGCAGCGTCCCACCTGGGCGCTCTCGGCCTCCACCCAGATTTCCCTCGCCGCCCGGTGGCGGTGCAAGGCAGCCGCGATCCGGTTCTCGTAGTGCTCGGTGCTGGGCTGGGGCGGCAGGCCCAGGTTGCCGAAACTGCTGCCGCGGTGATGGGCCAGCCCCTCCAGGTCCACGATGGCCACCCCCCGCTGGGCCAGGGCCAGCAGCAGGTCGGTCTTGCCAGTGCCGGTGCGGCCCCCCAGCAGGCGGATCGGCCAGCACTGCTCCAGCCGTTCGAGCACCCAGCGCCGGTAGGCCTTGTAGCCCCCCTGCAGCAGCTGCGCCGGCAGCTCCAGGGTGTCCGCCAACCAGGCCACGCTGGCGGAGCGCATGCCACCACGCCAGCAGTGGATCCGCAGGGGCGCACCGCCGCCCTCTTGGCTCCAGCGGCTGAGGGCCTGCCCCAGTTCCGCCAGCTTCGGGCCCACCAGGCCCAGGCCCAGCTGCACGGCTTCCGCCCGGCCCAGCTGCTTGTAGGTGGTTCCCACCTCGGCCCGCTCAGCGTCGCTGAACAGCGGCAGGTTCACGGCACCGGGGATGTGGCCCTGGGCGAATTCCGCCGGGGAGCGCACATCCACCACCACACCTCGGCCCTCCGCCTGGCCCTCCGCCTGGCCCTCGCCCTGGCCCCCCAGGAAGGCCTCGATCGCCAGTTGGTCCGCCATGCAGCTCGGCAATGCCTGACATAGTGGGCCAACGCTGGCTCCATGACCGGTCTGCCCGTCTCCATGCTCTCCGGACCTCCCGTTTCCTCCGCGGCCAGCGCCGATCAGCTGCTTGAGCGTTTCCTCACCAGCTCGGTGCGCCAGCGCCGCAGCCTGCTCGGCCAGCTGCAGCAGCGCAGCAGCGAGATCCGTCCGCTGATCCCCGACCAGCTCGATCGCCTCGATGCCACCGGCGACGACTGGGCCGCCGGCACGCTGGTGCAACAGCTGGTGGCTGAGGACGACGCGCTGACTGAGGCCTTCTGGCAGCGCTACCCCGAGGGCTGGCTGGCGGTGAGCAGCGCCCAGGGCATCGACTACGCCCCGCTGCAGCGCGCCCTGATCCGCCAGGAGTATGAGCAGGCCGATCGTCTCACCAGCGAGATCCTGCGCCAGCTGGCCGGGCCCGGCGCCGTGAAGCGTGGCTACGTGTATTACTCCGAGGTGCCGCCGATGGCCGCGGTGGATCTTGAGAGCCTTGATCGCCTCTGGCTCACCTACTCCCAGGGCCGGTTCGGCTTCTCGGTGCAGCTGCGGTTGCTGCGCAGCGTGGCCGGCCGCTGGGAGCTGCTCTGGCCGCGCCTGGGCTGGAAGCAGGGCGGCATCTGGACCCGCTATCCCGGATCCTTCACCTGGGCACTGGAGGCACCGGAGGGGCATCTCCCCTTGGTGAACCAGCTGCGGGGCGTGCGGTTGATGGATGCGCTGCTCTCCCATCCCGCCCTGCAACAACGGGTGACGGCCTGAGCCCTCCGGGGTAGGGTCGAAGCACGGCTGGCGGATGTTCCGCTGATTCGGCGTGAAGGCGCTCCGCTGGGCTGACTACATCACTCCCTCGACGCTGCATCTCGCGCCGCTGCTGGATCTGTTGCTGGAGCCGATTCGCTGTGCCAACCAGCTTGCGGCCCTGCAGCTGGGGCTCCAGGAGGTGCTGGTGAACGCCGTGCGCCATGGCAATGGCAACGACCCGCGCAAGTGCCTGCGGGTGCGGCGCATCCTCACCCCGCGCTGGGTGGTGTGGCAGGTGCAGGATGAGGGCTGCGGGCTGGCGCTCGAGGCGCGGCGCTTCGGTCTGCCCGAGCAGCACGACGCCTGTTGCGGGCGGGGCCTGTTTCTGATTCAGCAGTGCTTCGATGACATTCGCTGGAGCCCGCGGGGCAACCGCGTGCAGGTAGCGGTGCGGCGGGTGGAGGTGCGCTAGCGGCCGTGGCTGGGGCAGCCCGGGTCGCGCAGCTCCCCCTCCAGCCAGGCCAGGGCATGGCGCACCAGGGCCAGCGCCTGCTGCCGCTGGGGGGTGCTGCCGCGGCCGTTGGCGGCATTGGCGTCGTCGAGCAGCTGCACCAGGGCGGCGGCCAATTGCTCGGCGGCGCGGCGCTGGGGATGGCCCTTGAGGGCATGCCACTGCCGATCGCTGATCACCAGCTGTTGGTGCAGGGCCTCAGCCGCGGCGCGGCTGCCCTGGGGCCAGCGGCTGGCGTCGTTGGCAGCAGGGGAAGACACAATCACTGGACGGACAGGGCGGCATCGGTTCATCCTGGCGGCATGCAACAGCGCCCGCGCTCTCCCCATCAGCCGATCCGCTGGCTGCATCAGCTGGCGGGGCTGATGGCCCAGATCTCCAGGGCCGAGCGGTTGCAGCCCGCCGATCAGAGCTTGCAGGCGCGGCGCTTGCGCCAGCGCATGGCCCTCGCCCAGCGGGTGCTGGATCCGCTGCCCAGGCCCCTGATGGCCCAGGGTTGGCCCGAACAGCTGTTGTGGACGGCGCTGCGCTGGGGTGGGCCGGCCATGGCTCTGGCCCTCTGGCTCAAGCGCTGAGCAGGCGTATCAGGGGCTGTGAGGGCGGCTCCAGCGGCAGGAGATCACTTTCAGCAACGGCTCCACTCAGCTCTGGCGCCTCCGCAGGGGGCTGCAGCCTCTGACCCTGCAGCCAGGCGTTGTGCAGGGCACGGCGCCGCTGGTCCTCGGCCAGCACCAGGCGATCGGCGGCCGCCACCGGACTCTCCCCCGGTTGCATCGGCGTGCGCAGGCAGATGCCGAAGCCATGGGCCTCCACCTGCACCTGCCCCTCCATGAACACTGTCTGAAATGACCAGCCCGCCAACCACCGCACGCTGAACGGGTTCGTCATCGCGTCGCCAGGGAACGATGGCTGACCCTATCCAGCCCCAGGGGCGTGGATCGCCCTGTGTCAGGGCTTGGTGGCACGCCACACCCGCGTCATCAGATGGGATTCGGCTCGAATCGCCGTGAATCCGGCCTCGCTCAGCCGGGCCTCGATGTCGTCGCCGATGTAGTCGCGGTAGTAGGGCTCGTGGAACACCCGCCGGAAGTTCTCCATCGCGGGCTGGAACTGGGGCGAATCGGCCATCTGCACCGAGTCGGCCAGCACCAGCACGCCACCGGGTTCCAGCACCCGGAAGCACTCGTTCAGAACGTTCTGGCGGGCTTCGGCCGGCAATTCATGCAGCAGGAACACGCAGGTGATCGCCTGCATCGAGCTCTCGGCGAAGGGCATGGCCTCGGCGTTGCCCTGCACCAGCTGGGGCAGTTCGCTGGGCAACTGGCTCAGCCAGCGGTTGGCCTGGCGCAGGTAGGCGGGGGAGAGGTCGAGGCCCACCAGCTGGGCCTGGGGCAGGGCGGCGCGCAGCTGGTGCAGGGTGCGGCCGGTGCCGGTGGCCACATCCAGCACCCGCAGTTGGCTGGGGCTGCGATCGGCAAAGGCCCTGAGGCCCTGCACCAGCGGCTTGATCACCCGCCGGCGCATCGGCTCGGCGGTGCCGTTGAACAGGATCTCCACCTGCAGGTCGTAGAGCGAGGCGGAGTGATCGCTGAGGTAGCCGTCGGTTTGATGGTGAAAGTTCTGCAGGTAGTAGTCGGGGTAGTCGTCGCGGTTGATCTGCTGGGGCAGGTCGTGCACGTTGCGCTCGCTGCGGCGGCTCCAGGTGGAGGGCATGTCCAGCCACACCAGCGGGTAGCGGCTAGCCCAGTCCAGCCAGGGGGCATCGAACAGCAGGCTGGTGGGATAGAGGCCCTGCTCCGCCTCCTGCCAGTCGGTGTCGAGCAGCTGCTGGTAGGCGGCTTGCAGCTCGCTCTGCATCTCGGGCGGAATCGGCACCGTTTTCGGGGCGCCCTGCGGTGCCAGCAGCTCCATCAGCTTGGTGCTCACCTCCTTGTGGGCGAGTCCCACCAGGCTCTTGCCCTGCTGCAGGGTCTGGTAGGCCAGCCGGGTTACGGGATCCGCCATGAACGGCTTGGGTGATGCGCTGGGGCCATTCCAGCGGATTGCCGCCGCCGCCGCGAGATCGGGGCCGGAGCCAGTGACTCGTGCCGGATGTAGCGGCGCGAACCCGGGTCACGTTTCATGGCCTCAGGGGGATTGCGGTAGCAACCGCTACAGAATGAAAGCAGCCCTCTGGGTTCGGAGTTGCGATGACATCCACCAATCTTCCCGCCGCCGCAGGCCACAGCGAGCCCAACTACGTGGCCTGGATGCGGGCCCGCCAGCAGCATGAGCACCGCCAGCAGCCGCTGATCTCCCAGCGCCACGCCAAAAACGATGCGAGTGAGAGCCCGGATGTGCATGCCCAGGAGATGGTCTGGGCTGAGCGCCATGCCCACGAGCTGCGCCTGCACGACAGCGCGATCGCCCAGCTGCGCCGTGGCTCAGGCCTCAACGGGGCAGGGTGAGCCGGGCCTGGCCGGCGTCGAATTCGAACAGCTCCGCGTAGCGGCCCCAGTCGACCGCGGTGTTGAGCTGCCGCTCGGCCTCCTCGCTGGGGAAGTAGTCGTCCCAGATCTCGAGAAAGAAGTCGGAGCGCACGCTGCGATTGCTCTTCTGCTGCAGGGTGTGCACGATGCTGTTCAGCACCGGCACCCGCTCCAGCACCTGCTGGCGAAACAGGTCCTTGCTGCGCAGGATGGTGGTGGTGGCGAAATCGCGGCCCACCGGGGTGAGGTGCACATCGCCGTCGGCCACCTCGGCGAAATCCAGCAGCACCGCGGCATCCAGCAGGGGCAGCAGCTCGTCCACCTCCAGCTGCAGCCGCTCGGCCAGCAGGGGGATGTCGAGGCTGCCATCGCCCTGCTCATGCATCAGCTCCAGCAGGCCGCTGATGCCACCCACGCGCACATGGGGCAGCGGGCGGGCAAAGGGTGAGAGGGTGGTCGGGGCTGCCGGCGTCGGCGTCGGCGTCAGCTCCGGCGCTGTTTCCGGTTCGCCGGTCACGGCGAGATCCGGGTTGGTCATCACGGTGTACACGTAGTCCACCAGCGCCTTGAAGCGGGGGTGGTTGCGGTCGTGGGGACGCGGCAGGTTGACCGTGAGCTCGCCGCGGATGCGGCCTGGATTGGCCCCGAGGATCACCACCCGATCGGCGAGATAGATCGCCTCTTCGATGTTGTGGGTCACGATCAGGATGCTGCTGGAGGGGAAGGTGCCGGCGTTCCAGAGGTCGTCGATCTCCCCCCGCAGGTTCTCGGCGGTGAGCACATCGAGGGCGCTGAAGGGCTCATCCATGAACAGCACCTCGGGCTCCAGCACAAAGGCCCTGGCGAAGCCCACCCGTTGCTTCATGCCGCCGGAGAGCTCCTTGGGGTAGGCGTTCTCGAAGCCGTCGAGGCCCACGATGTCGATGGCCTTGAGGGCCCGTTCACGCCGCTCCTCCCGCGACACGTTGCGGGCCGCCAGCCCCAGTTCCACGTTGTCCTGCACCGTGAGCCAGGGGAGCAGGGCGAAGCTCTGGAACACCATCGCCAGGTTGCGGTTGCTGCCGCGCAGGGGCTGGTCGTGGCTGAGCACCTGACCCTGGCTGGGGGCGATCAGCCCCGCCATGATCCGCAGCAGGGTGCTCTTGCCGCTGCCGCTGCGCCCCAGCAGGGCCACCACCTCGCCGGCCCGGATCGAGAGGCTCACGTTGTTGAGCACGGTGAACTCACCGCGGCCATCGGGGCGGGGGAACCGCTTGGAGATCTGGTCAACGCGGATCAGCGTCATCGGAGGCAGGTGCGGATCAGAGGTGGTAGCGGCGTTCCGCCAGGCCATAGAGCCGGCGCCAGAACACCCGGTTGAGCCCAACCACGAACAGGCTCATCAGGCCGATGCCCAGGGCGATGCGGGGCCAGTCGCCCTGATTGGTGGCCTCGGCGATGTAGGCCCCCAGGCCATCGGCCTTGAGGGTGGTGCCGCCCCAGCTCACCACCTCCGACACGATGCTGGCGTTCCAGGCGCCGCCGCTGGCGGTGACGCCCCCCGTGACCCAGGCCGAGAAGATGCCCGGGATGATCAACTTGCGCCAGCGCTGCAGGCCCCGCAGGCCCACATCGTCGGCCATCTCCCGCAGGTCGGAGGGGATGGTCTGGGCGCCGGCGATCGAGTTGAACAGGATGTACCACTGGGATCCCAGGGCCATCAGCAGGATCGAGCCCCAGCCGATCGGCACATGGGAGTGGATGAAGAACAGCGTGGCGAAGGGAAAGATGAAATTGGCCGGAAACGAGGCCAGAAACTGCACCAGCGGCTGCAGCAACCGCGCCAGCCGCGGCTGAAAGCCGATGGCCACGCCGATGGGGGTCCAGATCACGGTGGCTGCCGCCAGCAGCAGCACCACCCGAGCCAGGGTGTGGAGGCCCATCCAGAAGGCGCTCACCACCTCCGCCATCCCCACGGTGGTGAGGATGAAGTGCACCAGGGCCGCCAGCAGAACGCCCACCGCCAGCATCGCCGCCAGGTTGAACATGCGGTCGGCCCCTGGGGTTTCCGCTTCGCTGCTCCCTTCGCTCACCGGGCCCAGCAGGGCCGAGAGCAGCTGATCGAGGCGTTCATGAACGGGCGCCAGGGCCTCTCCCACCAGCGTGGGCACGCGGGCCGTGCGCAGCAGGTTGAACACCCACGAGCTGGGGGCATCGCCACCGCCGCTCTGCTCCAGCCGAAAGCGGTTCGACCAGGCCACCAGCGGCCGCCAGAACAGTTGATCCAACAGCAGGATCACCACCGCCATCGCCAGCACCGCCCAGCCCAGGGCCCCCAGGTTGCGGGCGGCCACGGCCGCAGCCACATAGGAGCCGATGCCGGGCAGGGTGTAGCTCTGGTTGAGAACGCTGATGGCCTCACTGGCCGCCAGAAAGAACCAGCCGCCCCCGAAGCTCATCATCGCGTTCCACAGCAGCGGGATCGCCGCCGAGGGCAGTTCCAGACGGCTGAAGCGCTGCCAGCGGGAGAGGCGATAGAGGCTGGCGGCCTCGGTGAGTTCCTGGGGAACCGTGCGCAGCGATTGGTAGAACGAGAAGGTCATGTTCCACACCTGGCTGGTGAAGATCGCGAAGATCGACGCCGCCTCCAGGCCCAGCAGGCTGCCGGGGAACAGGGCGATGAAGCCGGTCACGGTGATCGAGAGGAACCCCAGCACCGGCACCGACTGGAGGATGTCGAGCAGGGGGATCAGCACCTTCTCGGCGCGCCGGTTGTGGGCCGCCAGTGAGCCGTAGATCAGGGTGAATGCGGTGGAACAGCCCAGGGCGATGAACATCCGCAGGCTGGAGCGGGCGGCGTACTCCGGCAGGTTGCGGGGGTCGAGCGACACCACCGGGCTCACATCCGGTGGCTGAAAGCTCACCATCGCCTCGGAGCCCACATGGGCGATCAGGCCCAGCAGGGTGAGCACCGCCAGGATCACCAGCAGATCCGCCCAGCCGAGGCGCGACTGGCGCAGGGCCTCGGGTTGGGGGAGAAGCTTCATGCCGCTGATGGGGATGACTTACCCGCAACCCCGAACTTAATGACCCTGGCCCCGCCGAGCCCTGCATCGCACAACACCAGCGAGGATCGGGCGGCGGGAGTCACCCCCGATCTGATTGAGGTTCAGGCAGAACCTGCCGCCGCAGCGTCTGGCTCCAGATCCCCCAGGATCGCCTCCATCTGCTCGAGGGCGCTGCGCAGGTCGTCGGCGATCTCGGCGGCGATCACATCGGGGTCGGGCAGGTTGTCGGAGTCGAGCAGTGAGTCGTCTTTCAGCCAGAACAGATCGAGGTTGATCTTGTCGCGGGCGAGCAGCTCTTCGAGCTCATAGGCGCGCCAGCGGCCATCAGGGTTGGCCTCGCTCCAGGTGGGCTGGCGCTCGGCGATGGCACCAGGCTTGTAGAGGCTCACGAACTCTTCGAGATCAGCCAGCTGCAGCGGCCTGGTCTTGAGGGTGAAGTGCTTGTTGGTGCGCAGGTCATACACCCACAGGCGCTGGGTGGCGGCCTGGGCACTGCCGGCGCGGCGTTCAAAGAAGAGCACGTTGGCCTTCACGCCCTGGGCGTAAAAGATGCCGGTAGGCAGCCGCAGCAGGGTGTGCACGTCGCACTCGTGCAGCAGCTTGAGGCGGATCAGCTCGCCGGCACCGCCTTCAAACAGCACGTTGTCGGGCAGCACCACGGCGGCGCGGCCATTGATTTTGAGCAGCGACTTGATGTGCTGCACAAAGTTGAGCTGCTTGTTCGAGGTGGTGGCCCAGAAGTCGTCGCGCTCATAGGTGATGGCGTCGCTGCTCACCTCGCCCTCTTCGCCGATCACCTTGATCGACGACTTGCGGCCAAAGGGCGGGTTGGTGGCGACGATGTCGTAGCGGACGGTGCTCAGTTCGCGCAGGGCATCGTCAGTGCGCACGGGCAGCAGATCGTCGAGCTGCTTGGCCACCTGGTCAGGATTGGCGTCGTGATCCAGCAGCTCCCGGCGTTTGGCGTCGAGCTGGGCGGCGGTGGGCCCCACGTTGTGCAGCAGCAGGTTCATGGCGCAGAGCCGTATCACCGACTGCACGATGTCAACGCCATGCAGGGCCTCATGGCGCAGGTGATCGCGCTGTTCGC
>Ga0214917_10000566_pt1 | contig 48444 bp, 32 predicted proteins | sample LL_1208_BB_MetaG_FD_177983 | JGI IMG/M metagenome (GOLD analysis project Ga0214917, IMG submission 177983) | Freshwater microbial communities from Lake Lanier, Atlanta, Georgia, United States - LL_1208_BB | ecosystem: Environmental > Aquatic > Freshwater > Lake | place: USA: Georgia | collected... | reverse complement strand
CAGGCATTGTAAGCAGATCCAAACCCATTTCAGAGGTATTAAAAATTATGGAAGGCGCTGGCGTAAAGTTTACGTTAAAAAGCTCAAAGATTGAAGTTTCACGTTAATAAAACACCAACAACATAATAGATTATTATTTTATTAAAAGGAAAAAGATGATGTTATTTTCAACGATTCATTCTTACTTGGAAAAGTGGGAAACATGTTCAGGTATATCAAAAACAGCAAAAGTTTTGAGTATTTCTCTTTTCATTGTCTGTCTAAATCTGAATGCATACACGAGTGCTCAGATTGTAACACTTAACAGCAAAGAAATTACTTTGCAGAAAGTATTCAGGGAAATTTACCGTCAGACAGGATACCAGTTTTTTTATGAAGATGCTTTATTGGATAAAGCGGGAAAAGTTAATATTTCGGTAAAAGGTAAATCCATAGAGGAAACCCTCACCCAGATATTTATGAGTTTACCTTTATCCTATTCCATTAATAACAAGACTATTGTTGTTTCTCCCATAAAAAATGCCCTTAATTTTGAAAAAAAGGATGAAAAAATGGAAAAAATCATGGCTAATCCAATAAAAGGGAAAATAACCAACACTGCAGGTGAACCTATGATTGGCGTTAATGTAACCACTTCTTCTTCCCAAAAAGGAACCGTTTCGGACATCAATGGAAATTATTCCCTTGAAGCTGAAGCAGATGATAAGTCCCTCATTTTTTCTTATATAGGATATATTACCCGTACGGTAAATATTGATGGTCAGACAATCATGGACATCATTCTTCAGGAGGAGCCTTTTGTTTTGCAGGAAGTAAATATTGTAGCAACAGGATATCAGAGACTTTCAAAAGAGCGAAGCGCCGGTTCATTTTCCATGATAAAAAGTGATGATTTTAATGTAAAATCAAATAGTATGAGTGTTATTGACAGACTGGAAGGATTGGTCCCAGGTCTGGCCGTAAATTATGGACGCAACAGTGAAAAGTTTTTAATCCGCGGTCTTACTTCTGTAAATGCCAGTAGATCGCCATTAATTGTGGTGGACGGAGTTCCTATTTTTGATGGCTCTACGTTGACCTCATTGGTGAATCCTGATGATGTAGAATCTGTCACTTTATTAAGAGATGCTACAGCAGCATCTATTTGGGGTGCAGCTGCAGCAAATGGAGTCATTGTGATTACAACGAAAAAAGGGAAAATATCAACAGCACCACAGAAAATACAGGTTAATTATAATGGATTTGTTTCTTATAGAGGGATTCCTGATCTGGATTATTATAATCTAATGAATAGCAATCAATTGGTTCAGGCTGGTAAAGATATTTTTGATGTAACTGCTTTTCCCTGGTCTGTTGTGACGACGGCAGCTTCCAACAATTCGACACCCATCGTTACGCCACATGAACAGGTTTTATATGATTTATCCAGAAAATTAATAGGAGCAGATGTTGCACAGCAGCGATTTGATTCACTTAGTGGATTAAACAATAGAGATCAACTTCAGTCATTTCTTCAGCAGCCATCGAAATTATCCAACCATAGCATCAATTTTAATGGAGGATCAACATTTCACAGTTTCTATGGTTCAGTGGCCTATACCCGCGATGAAAATTTCTCAAAAAACAACTTAGACCGTTACCAGCTAAATCTGCGTCAGGATTTTATTTTTTCTGATGCCATACGATTAGATATTACCACCAATATAGCTTACGAAAATAATGACCGATTCCTTTTAACCGATTTTCCTGGTACTGTCAATACATTACTGCCCTACGCTATGCTCTCAGACAATGGAGACAATCCATTATCTATGGCCTATTTAACAAGACACCAACCATTTAGAAGTATTTCTGAAAATCAGAGCCGCATAAATCTGGATTATGTTCCGTTATTAGAACCTGGCTATACAAAAAACGGAAGTTCAACCCTTTCTACCCGATTAAATGGAGGTTTAATTGTCAAAATATTAAAGGGATTAACCTATGAGGGTCGGGCTCAATATCAGCGTTCAACCCTTGATTCTTACGATTATTACGATCAAAATTCATTTAGGGTAAGAAATGAACGGGTATTTTTCACTCAGGCACCTGCGACGGCAACAGGAAATCCTACCTATTTTCTTCCTGTAACAGGCGGCCATTATTTAACAAATAATAATACACAATATGCCTGGACGGCAAGAAATCAGTTACTTTATGAAAACAACAAAAATACAGATCATCAGTTAAACCTATTGGTAGGTACAGAATTAAGAGCTGATTTTTCCAGCCGATTAGGGACCTTTAAAAGGGGATTTGATTTCCAGACCCTTACTTACTCTTATATTGATGAACAATTCCTTGGTAGCACAGGAGTGACTAACCCTGTAAACTTCCTCCCATCGAGAACCATTAATATTTTGAATGTTAATCAGCATACATATAATGAAGTCGAAAAGCGATTTTTTTCTATATATGGAAACTCTGGTTATACTTACAAAGGTAAATACACATTAAATGCCAGCATCCGTATGGACCAGTCCAATTTATTTGGCTCTGACCCGGCGGCACAATACAAACCTGTTTGGAGCATAGGTGGTGCATGGAATATTTCAAAAGAAAACTTTTTCTCCACAACTATCCTTGACCTTTTAAAAATAAGAGCTACTTATGGTTTGTCGGGGAATGCACCTGTACCGGGTCAAGGGGGACCTTTTGATATCATCGGTGCAAGAAACAGTGCCATATTTGCTGGTTTGGGAACAGGATATGTCATTTTCACTCCCGCCAATGATCTTTTAACCTGGGAAAGGACGAAAACAATCAATTTTGGCGTTGATTTCAGTTTATGGAATCAGCGTTTATCAGGATACGTTGACGTTTATGACAAACTTACAACAGACCTATTAGGTTTCGTGCCTATAGATCCTACGACTGGATTTTCTTATGCTTATGACAATCTGGGAAGTTTAAAAAATAAAGGAATGGAGATTCAGCTAAATAGTTTGAATATAAAAGGGAAAGACTTTAGCTGGCGAACCGTTTTCACTTTATCCAAGAATAGTAACGAAATATTATCCCTTAAAAGATCTTCTGCATTAACCTTTAATAATAAAATTTCGGGGGTTCAAATCGAAGGATATTCAGCTTATCCATTGTTTGGCTACAATAATATCGGTTTAGATAAATCGGGAAATCCCCTTGCTTTAAGTGCAACAAATGATACCTTAAAACTTGCCAATCAGATAAAAATTGATGACCCCGTATATTCAGGCACCACCCAACCCATATGGTATGGGGGTTTAACCAATCAAATAAGTTATAAGAATGTCAGCTTATCCTTTCTGGTTGTCTTTAATCTTGGACATCAGATGCGTTTAGATGTAAATCGTTTTTATACGGGCAGGCTTTTAACCAATATCCCAACCTATTTTGAAAACAGATGGAAAAAGGAAGGAGATGAACTAAACACAGATATCCCAAAATACATAGCAAACACATCTACCTCATCGACGCAGCGAAATACCAATTTTTATACCCAGGGATTGTCGAATATCGCATCCGCCTCTTATGCTAAATTGAGAGATTTAACCATCAATTATCAATTTGGAAAAAATATTGCCCATAAACTTTCAATGAGAGATTTAACTATCTACGGACAAGTGAATAATATTTTGTTATGGACAAAAAACCGAAGCAATATAGATCCGGAATACTATGACTATCAACAGGGAGTCCGTTTAGACAGAATGCCTGCCTTTTACACCTTCGGTTTAAGAGCATCCTTTAAATAATTTTTAAAAAAGAGAAAATGAAAAAATCGACAATAAAAAGTTTTTCCTTTGTTCTGTGCTTTCTGGTATTTTCCACCAGTTGTGATTCATTTTTAGAAGTCACCCCAAAGGGATTAGATGTTTTAAAAACCACAGAGCAGTATAATGGTATTTTCAATAATGCCAATTTATTTACCTATTTAAATGTCCGCAACCAACCTGGAGGAATTTCCAGTTTGTTGGGATCTGCTGAAATGCCATTATTTATGGGGGACGATATCTTTTCCTCCGCCGGATTTTTAAATGCTATTCCAACCATTGCATGGCAAAATGGCTTTAAATGGAGTGCGGATCCGTATTTACCCACTGATGAATCAAACGAATGGGGTGCCTTTTATAATCAGCTCTATAATTACAATATTGTTGTGAGTGGTGTCATGGATTCTGAAGGTGGTTCCCTGGAAAGAAAAAAAGAATTGTTAGCCGAAGCAAAAGCATGCCGTGCCTTCAACCATTTTCTGGTATCAAATTTATTTGGTCAACCTTATGATGAAAATACTGCGGCTACCGATTTATCTGTGCCTATTGTTGTAAATGCCGATGTAAATGCGAGCAATTTTAAAAGATCAACGGTTAAAGAAATGTACGATTTTATCATTAAGGAACTTACTGAAGCCATTCCCGATTTGCAAGCGAAGGTTTATAGCAGGGTACGAATGTCCAGACCCGCGGCGCAATACATGTTGGGAATGGTTTATTTTCAAATGAGAAATTATTCCGCTGCATTAAAATCTTTAAATGAATGTAGAGCAGGCCTAACAGGAGGAACCGTGCCAGTTCAATTGTATAACTATAATACGACAATGACAAATGCCGCACCAACAGGTTGGTTTACAGCAAGTCAACCATGGCGTGGTGCTTCAGGTTACCCCTTGTTATATAATAGCGATGAAAATATATTTCTGCGTCAGTTAAGTATCTCCAGTACAGTTAACAGAAATTGCTTGTTTTTAAAACCCAATATTTTGGCTCTGTTTGCAACAACAGATCACAGACGAAAATTATTTTTCGATAAAAATGCGGCCAATGGAACCATTGCTTTACCCGGATTTATGCGAAATTCACCAACCAGTGTAAACCTAGGACCCAATTTACCAAATTTGCTACTAATGTCAGCAGAATGTAAGGCAAGGGGAAATGATTTGGCAGGAGCAAAGGCAGATTTAGAAGAATTAAGAAAAAACAGAATGCCTCTTGCCAATGCAAATGTATCGGTAACCACTCAGGATGATATGATCCGATTTACATTGGATGAAAGACACAGAGAATATGCAAGTACAGGAATGCGTTGGTTTGATATGCGCCGTTTAGTAAAAGATGCCAAATTTAACAATCTTGACAGAACAAAAAAGTTTGATGCAGAAACATTTACCTTAACAGATAACAGACTTACTTTAAAAATTCCACCTCAGATCCTTCAGTATAATCCATCGATGGTTGATAATCCATAATAGATTATTGATTTTGAACCCATTAAAACAAAAAAATGAATAAACATATTGGAATCCTTCTTTGCTTTTTACCTATTCTTTTGGCTTCCCAAAATACCTTTAAGGTTAGCATCCATTTAAACAATCTGAATGGCAATAAGTTAAGGGTAGGATATTTAAAAAATGGCAAAACCGTTTTAGATACTTTGTCAAGTTCTAAAGACAATCTGGTACTTTGGGAAGGCAGTACAATCGATCCCCAACTCGCCAGGATAGAGGTCCTGGATACAAATTTATACTTGCGCATTGGCAAGGCAGTTGCCTTACCTCCAGCTTTACAGTTTTTATTATCCAACAGTGAGATTAATATAGAGGGAGACGCCAAAGAAATCTGGACTGCATCGATAAAAGCCACTGATGAAGAAGTAAATCTGTATGAAAAATTTCGTCTTCAGGATTTACCCATTACTAAAGAACTTTGGGAAATTCAGAAAGAGCAAAACAGAAAAGCAAATGCTAAAGACACTGTAGGATCTGTTTTTCTAAAAGATAAATATAATCTGACAAGGAAGAAAAATCAGGCTTTAAGGGTCCAGTTTATTGACGGTAATCCAGCAGCATTTGGAAGTATGCTGATTCTACAATCCATGTTTTTACAATTAAACATCAATGATCTGGACAAAAAATTCAAGGCATTGGATGATAAGTATAAAAACACACAGACAGGAAAGGAGTTAGCAATAAAAATTCAAAATAACAAAAATACAGCAATTGGTCAACCTGCAGTTCCTTTTGTTCAGACTAGTTTTGATGGAAAAACAGTGGATATTTCGGCTATGAAAGGAAAGGTTATTCTTCTCGACTTTTGGGGAAGCTGGTGCGTTCCTTGTCGCCAAAGTCATCCTAAATTAAAGGAAGCCTATCAAAAATATCAATCGATGGGATTTGAAATTGTAGGTATTTCCAATGAATCAATCAGCAAAGGAAAAAGCAAGGATCAGCAAGAAGCGTCATGGCGAAAAGCGATAGAGGAGGACGGAATTGTTTGGCCCAATTTATTGTATGATTCCGAACTCAATGATGTAATAAAAACGTACGACGTCATGGGTTATCCGACTAAATATTTAATTGATCAAAAAGGAAATATCATTTCCAAAATTCTTGGAAACTCACCAAACAATCATGACATATTAATAAAAAAACTAGACGAGTTGTTGCTTAACAAATAAACAAACCGTCTTCTGAACTTGGAGTAATATTTTTTGAGACCCGCTTTGGGTCTCTTTTTTTTGTGGTCATCGGAATGGGTAAAAAGCCAGAATGAAATTAAAACAAATCTGGTTCTTTCCATATAACATCATTTGACCTGTTAATATAGACCCAGTTGGCATTTTTTTCAGTCCAGGCAAGTCCATTTCTGAAAGGCATAACCTGATCAAATTTTGGCGGCACGCACCATTCGCCGGCAGGATTAATAAAGCCCCATTGTTTGTGTTGTCTTACCTGTGCGAGACCTTCAGAAAAAAGACCTGCATCCTCAAAAATAAAAGGAATGACCAATTCGTCCTTTTTATTTATGTAACCATATTTACCGTGTAATTGAACGGGTGCCAGGCCTTCACTAAAATCGCCAGCCGATTCATACCTGGGAAGAACTGCTATATGACCCTCAATACTGACATAGCCATATTTATTATCGACTTTGAAAATGGCCATATCATCAAAAAACTCCCCATTGGTAGAACCTGGAAAATAAGGAAACTGAGGAGGCAGCAAAATATTCCCATTAATATCTATGAGTCCCCAAAGATTTTCATGGAGGACCACCGCAACATTTTTCTGGAAAGGAAAACATTTTTCAAAAGGCGTATTAAGAATAAACAGACCATTCCGGTCCACGAAGCCACTTTTGCCAAACCATTGAACAGGAGCCAAATCCCCTTTGAAATCACCCGCCCAGTTAAATCGGGGAGAGATGACTATTTTTCCCTCCTTGTTAATGTACCCAAATTGATTATTAATGGCCACTGCTGCCAAACCGTTACTAAAGTCGAAGGCATCATCAAATTTAATTTCTATCACTTCATCCCCTCTGCCATTGATATAGCCCCACTTTTTAATGAGTCGAACCCTGGCTACATCTTCCTCAAAATAACCAATAAATTTATACAATTGCTTAAGTAGTAATCTACCAAGTAAATCTATGTGAACATAATGGTCATTATGTTTTACTTTAGCGTACTGATGATAAAAATCTTCCGCTTCGACATACTGAGGCTCAATAATCACGTTACCGTGTTCATCTATGTAGCCAAAACGACCTTTATCCCTAATTTTAAATCGTAGTTCTTCCATGCCGGTTTATCTCCCCAATGTAGCGTAAAGATATAATTATTTTGCTAATTACTTTCTTAAGAAAAAGTCAGAATTCTATCTATATTAGCCCATTAATCCAGAAAACTACTTATGAGGTTAAGAGAATCCTTTCCGGAGGCGGGCTCTGAATACCTTGGGGGCGAATCTGATGGGTATGAATATCGCACTGCCTTTTCAGGTTCATCCTTAAGGTCTAGTTATGAAATGGTCAAATCCTTTCTTCAAGAAGAGGGTTATGGCGATGTGCCAATACCGTCCAGCATTGAGGAACTTTCTTTTTTTAGGCTATCAACCCGAAACAGGCAGATTTTATTATTCGAAGACAACGGCTATTGCCATAATCCTATAAAAATACTTTTTCCCTTAGACCGAAGGAAGAGGAGGATACTTTTTTTACATATTTATAATGAAAAAGACCCGCATCATTTATTAAAATTCCATCGAAAAAAGTAAGGACTTCATTCAGCTAAACCATTGCTTAACCTCTTCCGGGCTTATCCCCTTCAAGTCCAGTTTTTTCTTTTTCCTTAAGCCATTAAGCTCGTTGGCCACCTTTCCAATACCCCCTTCCAAGACTTTTTCCTTATTGGTATAACCCAATGATAATAAATGGGTTACCCATTCTTGGGGAACATTGGCATCGGGAAAGGAAAGTTCCAGAATAATGGTCTGCTCTTTTTTTTCTGGTTTCATCTGGGGAAAAAACAGCACTTCCTGAATGGCTGGATTATTAGTTAATAACATCGTTAAGCGATCTATTCCGATACCCAGGCCTGAAGTAGGTGGCATTCCATATTCCAGCGAACGAAGAAAATCCTCATCTAAAGCCATCGCTTCTTCATCGCCCCTTGCTGCCAGTTTTAACTGATCTTCAAATCGTTCTCTCTGATCAATCGGGTCATTTAATTCGGAATATGCATTGGCAATTTCCTTTCCATTAACAAACAATTCAAATCGTTCAACCAGACCATCTTTTGATCTGTGTTTTTTTGCTAATGGCGTCATTTCAATAGGATAATCAGTAATAAAAGTTGGCTGAATTAGATTTTTCTCAACTTTTGCACCAAAAATCTCATCAATCAGTTTTCCTTTCCCCATGGTATCATCGACCTCAATGCTGAGCGTTTTACAAACGTCCCTGAGACCTGTCTCATCCAATGGAGAAACATCAATCCCGGTATATTCCAGGATAGAATCGAACATGGTCAGTCGTCTGTAAGGACCGGAAAATTCAATTTCATGATTACCAACGGGTACTTTAGTCATTCCATTATTTACGGTATGCGTAATAAAAGTGAGGCATTGTTCGACCATTTCCATCATCCAGATGTAGTCCTTATAGGCAACATAAATTTCCATGGAGGTAAATTCAGGATTATGTGTCCTGTCCATACCTTCATTACGAAACATTTTACCAATTTCATAAACCCCATCGAAGCCTCCGACAATCAGTCTTTTCAGATATAGCTCATTGGCTATACGCAGGTAAAGGGGCATATCGAGGGTATTGTGATGAGATTTGAACGGTTTCGCTGCAGCTCCCCCATGCATAGGTTGTAAAACGGGTGTTTCCACTTCCAGCCAACCTTTTTCGTCAAAGAATTGCCTCATAGCGGTAATAATCTTACTTCTTTTTCGGAAAGTATCTTTTACGGCAGGATTAACAATTAGATCCACATAACGCTGTCTGTATCTCAATTCTGGGTCGGTGAATGCATCATAGGTATGTTCTTCTCCGGTAACTTCATCCACTTTCGTTTTGACAACGGGGAGTGGCTTAAGCGATTTACTGAGCAGCTTAAGTTCTTGAACATGCAAGGTAATTTCACCGGTTTGGGTGGTAAAAATATAACCCGAAACACCGATAAAATCGCCGATATCGAGTATTTTCTTGAAGAGCAAATTATAAAGTGATTTGTCTTCACCTGGACAAATTTCATCTCTGGATATATATAACTGCATTCTGCCCGAGCTATCCTGAAGCTCTGCAAAGGAAGCTTTTCCCATAATCCGTTTCATCATGATACGGCCTGCAAGCACCACCATTTTAAAATTATCTGGCTGTTCAGGAAATCCTTTTAAAACATCTGTCGCTAAATGGCTGACAGGATAAGCCTCTGCCGGATAAGGATTTATTCCTAAAGCACGTGCTTCTTCCAAGTTTTCTCTCCGTGCTGATTCCTGGTCACTCAATTGCATGTTGCTACTTTTTTTTATTAGAATAGCCGCAAAAATAGGGATATTTACCGACAAAAAGGAAGCAGATGTTACAAATTGCATTTTCACCTGTTTATGAATATCCCTTACCCCATGGACACCGATTTCCCATGGACAAATATGCGTTGTTACCGCAACAGCTTCTTTATGAAGGAACGGTGAGTGAGCAGCAATTTTTTCAGCCCCTTCCCGTTGCTGAAGAAATAATATTATTAACACATACACCTAGGTTTTGGGAACATTTGAAACAACAGACCTTGTCGGAGAAAGAAATTCGTGCCATTGGATTTCCTATGTCTCCCCTACTGGTTGAAAGAGGCCGATGTATCGCAGCAGGAACCTTGAAATGTGTCGATTATGCAGTAAAATTTGGCATTTCCATGAATGCAGCAGGTGGAACCCATCATTCCTTTAGTGACAGAGGAGAGGGTTTTTGCGTTTTCAACGATATTGCCATCGCTGTTAACCAATTAATTCACAGTCAGAGATTTAGTAAAATATTAATTGTCGATTTAGATGTTCATCAGGGAAACGGAACAGCCAGTATTTTCACGGGAAGTGAACATGTTTTTACCTTTTCTATGCATGGTTCAAAAAATTACCCTTTTAGAAAGGAGGCGTCTCATCTGGACATAGGATTGCCTGATGGGACAACTGATGATCATTATCTGGCCATATTGCATCGCATATTACCCAGATTAATAGATCAAAAACAACCAGAAATAATTTTCTATCAGGCAGGAGTTGACATTCTGGAGACCGACAGGCTTGGTCGATTATCCGTTAGTCGAGAGGGCTGCAGACAACGTGATAAATTTGTAATGGAACAATGCAAGAAAAACAACATCCCCCTTGTGGTTACCATGGGTGGTGGATATTCTCCACAAATAGCCCATATCATTGAAGCCCATGCCAACACTTTTCGAACAGCTACAGAAGTCTATTTTTAGGCCTCCCCTATTTTAATTGTTCATAGCCAGTATTTAAAGCATCATTTATAAAAAGGATGGGACAGAAAGATAAGTATGAGGACAGTAAATAATGTTATCGGGATATAAAATACGCCATGGATACTGCCTTTGAGGAAGGACCGGAAGAGGGAAAACTAATAGGCATTTATTTTGGTAGGAAGGCTGGGAACATTGAAAGTAAAAAAGCCATGAATTTAGAAATCATACGAAAAGGTTTAAGCAATAATATGTCGGTGGTGACCTATACTCAACTAACTGGACTAACTGAAAATGAAATACTTAACATCAATTTTATTTTAGAAAATGATATCGCATGACACCCTGCATTTTAAAAGGATAAAAATGCGCTAAGGCAATCCAAATATTTTGTTTAGGTCTGAAATTAATCAGCGAGCAATTCCATTCTTCCAAAATCGATGGGAATATTTCCTATGGCATTTAGGCGATCCAGAAAATTTTTAATTTTAAAAACTTTGCCCTCCGTTTCCAGTTTATGAGCATAATCGGCCATAGCCTGTTCCACCAGATATTTACCCGTAATATAGCTGGTTCCATAACCTGGCTGGCGCAGATATAATTGTTGTTCAAAAATACGCAATTCCTTCTCCGTTTTCATCCAGCCGCGGGGCGTATATTCGGAATGAATACCGCCGGCTTCCTCCATGGAAAGCATGTTAGCGTGAGCATATAGAGAACCCAGTCCACGGGCAGCGCGCTGAGCAAGCATAATATAAACGATTTCCCTTACTCTGGGCTGATCATCATAGAGTCCTGCCTGCATATACATCTCCTCCACAGCAGTAGCGATACCTTCATTTCTCGAATCAAAAATATTATATAAAAGAGGATCTCTTCTGATAATATTCTCATGAGGTTCAATATCCATTTGAGCTAATTCAAACCAATGATAAAAATGAGAAAATAAGGGTCTCTGATCCAGGTGAGCGGTAATCCAGAAGAAATTTCTGGTGTTTTCAGGAACAAATTTTCCCAGATGTTCCCTCAGTGCTGGTTCAAAATAATCTTTTACAGATACGATATCAGCGTCTTTCAAAAAGTCCATTAAATTTTTTGCTGCGGCATCTGCCCTTTCATTATATTCCTCTGGGGTAGAAGCAGGAACCAGAGGAGGCAAGTTTCTGTTTCTGTGTTCCTCCAGTTTTAAGGAGCTCCAGGCACGGGCGAGTTCTCTTTTAAGTAACATCACCTCATCGTCCCAGGTCAGGGGAACACCATGTACATTTTTCAAATACCAGGAATAATTTTCTTTTCCAATACCCGAAGGACCTGTTTTCTTTTTAGCCTCCAGCATAAGCCATTTTTCAAGATTTAAAGTTGCCAGAGAGGCCTCATTGATCACATTTACTAAATCTTTTTCGTCAGCAACCCCTGGCAGATGGAGGATATTGTTCAAATCATCGGCCTGACCTTTTATATCTCTGATGCCGGCAATCCATAAATCCCTGGCATTTCCTGTAAGATTTAATTTAGCTTGTTCGCAGAATGGTTTAATTCTGCTTAAACTGGTTATCAACTCCTTTTTTTTATTTTCAGAAAGAGGAAAAGAATATTTCCAAAGCTCGGTGGTATAATGAGGGGTAGGACCTTCATGAGCGGGTACATCACTTCTTTCCGTCCAGAGTAATTTATAATAGGCAGGATCTCTCTCCCAGGGTTTTAGGATGCGGTAATTAAAATCGAACCCATTCATTTCTGCCTGAACGATTTGCCAGTCAATTTTTTGATTGACTTTCCAGCCTGAGGTATCGATTTGATTTAATTTATTTTGAAGTGACTTGAATTCAGATAATCTTTTTCTAAAAGCAGAGGTAGAATAATCTGGGGCTCCATTGTTGAGTGGTGGAACCTCAAACTGCCTCCATTCTATAAAAAGGGATTGGAGGGATTTATATTTTTTTTGCGGTAACTCAGGCTTACAACCGAAAATAATAAGTAATAAAAAAGGAAGCAGGTATCTCATATTTAAAATCCGTTAAGTTGGTTATAAATATAAGATAAAATAACCTTAATTTAAATTCCATTTTAATCCCATACGAGCCCACCAACCATAATTTTCAATTAATCGAGGTATTTTTTTTGTACTTCCCAAGTAAAAGGTAAGAGGAGTATTTGTAAGATTTGCAGCATCAATGAATAATCGCATTGTTTTTCCAATAGAAATATTGCCAGTGAAATCAAGCCTAAGTTGTTGTCCATAATACTCATCGAGGTCATCATCGGCACCTAATCGATAAAGGAAAGCACTTTGAAAAAAACCTGACAATCTTACATAGCATTTTGCATTTTCATAAAACAGGGCCAGATTACCAGCATGTGGCGCCTGACCGGGTAAAGGGATAATCTCCGTTTCTGAAAGATTTGCAAACCCAGAAAAATCATCTTTTCTAAATTCAACGACCGCTTCTGTATAGTTTGCAGGTAATCGTTTGAAAATATTTGCTTTTGACTGAGTAAGAGTGTAATTGGCGTAGATACCAAAATCTTTTAAAACCCCATTTAAAAACCAGAATTTTCTTTGCACCATAAGTTCAATACCCCCCAATTGCGCTTTATTGCCATTAATCGCCTTATTAATTTCAACAAGACCGTAATCAGCAGGATCTCCTTCATGGGCAAAACGTTTGTAAAAGAATACAAAATCTGAAATATGCTTATAAAAAAGGCCCATGGAAATGAACCCATCAGAAAAGTATCGCTCAGCGACAATATCCAAATTTCTGGAAAAGGGATATTTTAATTCTGGATTCCCATATTTTACCTCTGTCCTGTCTTGTTCTCTGTAGGGAAGGACGTCTTCAAAATTTGGACGGGCATAACTGTGCGTTAAGGCTGCTTTTAAATTGGTATTATTTGGCAATTTATAATTGACCTGAAATTGAGGGAGAATAAAAAGATGGTTTCTCTGATCATTTAATGTATCTAAACCAAGAAATCGCGAGCCCCTTGTTAATACCTGAAACCCTTGATAATCAATATTTGTATGTTCAAGTCTGATTCCTGTAATTATAGTCATTCTTTTCCATTCATGTTTCACCATACCATAAACAGAAGTAATTCGCTCTTTTGCCCGATAATCCTCTCCAAAGGTTGCTACTTTGGTACCTGTACGATTATAAATAAAATGTTGAGGATAAAATTCAAAGAAATTTTTTATTTCATTGACCCCTGGAATAGCTTCCATTTTATTGGGGTAACCAAAAAAGCTACCCTTAGAAAAACCATCGGTAATAAGGGGAATTGATAATTTTGGAGCTGAACCTGGATAAATAGAAACATTTTCAAAAAAGGCACCATATAGACTTGAGGAAATATCCCTTGATTTTTCTTTCATTCTTATTTTGCCTCCAAATTTTATAAACCCTTTTCCGAGGGTGGAAAGAGAATAAGGAAGTTCAATATTCAATCTGGGCGTAAAATTTACATCATCTACTTTAGCATTTTCAAATAACAGAGACTGAAAGGTATAAAAGTTATAATTCGATGATAATAGTTTACCCTCTGGCGTTGGATAAGTTGAAAGAGGGAAAACAGGGTGAGTCTGATCCATTTCTATTTGAATGGCTTTACCTGGATTTTCAAAATTGACTTCCATTCTATCAGGTTCCCTTTCATTTGCATTGGCTATTGTCATTTGAAAATCAGATTTAATCCATTTCCAGTCCCAGAGTCCACCGAGGCTTAGAGAGGATAAATTCTGATTTTTTGTTCGAAATTTTAGATCTCTCTCAATACCACCGTATAAATAATAATTAAAATCGATGGGATCATCCATGGTATGAATAATTCTTCGTCTGGTTTCCCGATCGGTGTAATGACTATACAAACCTTTCAAATAAAATTCTTTACCCTTATTCACTTTAAAAGTTAAAACGGGACTCAAACCAATTCGTTTTCTATCCACTTCGTAATATCGAAGTTGAGATTCTCTGTATTGCAAGAAATAATTATTTTTTTCTACATTTTGAGACCCGTAAAAAGGTCCTTTACCAAATTCAAATTCCATGTTTTCGGCGGCTTGATTATTCTCATAATAATTGCCAACAATGCCAAAACCTAATTTCCCCATTTTCTGGTGAAATGAAAATTGAAACTGACCTAAACTTTTATTTCTTAGAGAATTATAACCAGCTGAGAAATTTATTTTTAATTCTGGAATATCGGAGCCTGGTGATTTGGTAATCACATTAATGTTCCCACCAATGCCATCGGCATCCATATCGGGAGTAAATACCTTTGTCACCTCTATTAAATCAATTTGATCAACGGATAAAATATCAAGCCCAACATAGCGTACTTTACCTTCTGGGGAAGGCATCTGCTCCCCATTTACATTAAAAGTGGTTAATTCCGGAGGAGTACCTCTCAATTGTACGTATCGACCTTCTCCCTGGTCCCTTTGTAAGGTCACGCCTGGAATACGTTGAATTGCTTCAGCAGCGTTTACGTCAGGAAATTTTTCTATTTGTTCAGAGGCCATGATATTCACAATATGATCAGAAACCCTTTGTTGAATTAATGCACGGGCAGCCCCTTTTGCCTCTGCATTTATGTCAATAACATCAAATTGAATACTATTTGGAAGTAAAAAAATCTGGATAGATTCGCTTGTATGGTTATCAATTTTCACATTTTTTACTTCATATCCAATATATGAACATTGAATAACGAGAGGTAAAGATTTTTTGTAATCTATTCTAAATTCACCATTAATATCACTTGAAGCACCTGAAGCAGTATTCAGGATTAAAAGAGAAGCCCCAACGAGAGGCTCCTTTGTTTTAGCATCAAGAATTTTTCCACGAAGAATAGATTGAGCAATGATGCCTGAATTAAAAAGCAGCATACTACAAAGTATGCTGCAATAAATTATATAACAATTGGAGAAATATTTCAAGGTTTAGCTATTACTATTTTTTGTAAATAAACATGATTATTTTGGCTCAAAGAAGCAAAATAAACTCCTGTACTTAGAGAATGAACATCTAATAAGTGATTCATACCTGTCATGTTTTTCTTAGTAAGTACAATTCTGCCGTATATATCTGTCAATTGAATATCGGCTTCACCTTCTTCAGGAAATTCAATCCATATATTTGATTCAGTGGAAGGATTTGGAGATACTTTGAATCCATTATAAACAAAATTATCTTTGGTTGCGGTCAACACCTCATTAATAGAGTACAATGAAACGGTACCACTCACTTCGTTTCCAACAAGGACTAAAGGTTTTTTAATCGGAGATTTATCAGCTGGGATAAATTTAATGTCTTCAACACCTAAGTCACCAGCCTGGGGTGTTTTAGGGTCTGCCATAAAATTCCGATTATTAAGATAGGATACAAATTTGGGTGATTTGGGGTCATTGATTTCGTAAACTACAACACCTCCAATTCTTTCTAATCCAACGAGAGCAAATAAGTCATTTCCAATTTTAGCAAATTCAATGGCTTCTGGTTCCGGTCCTTTATCATCAGACCTGCCTTTAAATGAATTATTATCTGTGTGATTTGAATTAAAATAGGTAGGTAATTTATTAGCTGTCATTTTTTCTAAGTGATCCCCAGAATCAAATATAAGCTCCAATGTACTTTCATCCCAAATAGAAAAAGAACGACCACCTAGAGAATATAATTGGTCAATATCTCCATCGTTATCCAAATCTCCCATGGCAGAAGAAGTTAATAAACGTCCTAATTCATTACTGGATTGAAGTGTTGAGGCGTTTGGAAAAACCTGAGCATCTAATTTCAATGCACTTATTCTTATTTCCTCATTGAAACCATTATAAGCTCTGGCATCCCCTTCATTGGCTGTAAAAATATAAGATTTTCCGGCTATTTGAATAAATTTAGTGGCATCAGGTTGATACATACCGAAAACAGGATGATTTTTTATTTCAATTTTTCCAGAAGTGTTACTGGCATCAAATCCATTTCCTGGTAGGTTATGATTTTTATAACCAAGAGGGACTAATTTTAACAATTTTGAACTATCTATATCTATAATAGCAATGGCATTATTTTCCTGCATGGTAACATAAGCCAGTTTACTATTAGCACTAATGGCAACATACTCAGGTTCCAAATCTTGAGCCACTGTAGCTTTTGGTCCATAAATTCGAATTCCAGCAGCGACAAGTTCTTTCAATTTCCCATTTAATGATTTAAAATTGATATGCTTAACCGAGGCATTTTGAGCACCTCCAGACACATCAATAATACTAACAGTGCCCTCCGGATCTATGGTGTAAGTATCATTAGGTTCCCCTTCATTGGCAGTGATAAGTTTTTTGCCATCTGGTGAGAAGGTTAACATGTCAGGTAAAGCACCTACTTTAACCGATTTTAACCATTTCCCCTGTGTATCAAAAAAAACTACCGAACCCGAATCTGTTTTTACAGCAGCTTCCATTGCCACGGCAACCAAACCATTAGAAATACTCACTGAATTAACACCTCCTCCATAATTACTAAGTTCAACATCAAATGCTTTTGTTAACGAAGCTGGATTTGATGCATTAAGTGCAGTTAATGTATTTGCTTTTGCATTTGTAAAGAATATTTTAGATGAAAGGGGATCAAAATCTACTATTTCAGCAGCTGCCTGGTCAAATAAGCCAGTTCTATAGGTAGAAAGTGGTATTAAATTGAATGTTAAATTACTTTGATTTATCTGAGAAACAGGAGGTAATGAATAATAAATGGTTAGTAAAGGAATGCGTTCCGGATGACGTTGACCGTCCCCTCCATCGGATGGATCTGCAATATTTTCAAAAGACTCAAACTCCCTGGCATTTTCGACTTCACTTGGACCTTGATTTTCACCGGCTAAAATAAAAGCTAATGGATTTCCCGATTTCCATGCTGGTTTACCAATTAATTCTTTGATAAGGGAAGAAATATCAGGTGAACGATATGGTTGCCAAATTTTCCATTGCTTATTTTCAATCCATTTTACAGTATTTAAACTGAAGGTTCTTTTGCTAATTAAAGAATCAAGACTGAAGGTTGGGGCATTCACATTTGCATCAAGGTAAATATTCATATTGGCTATATCCTCTGCCGACTTACCTTCATGGGACCAGACTGTAAGAAAAGCAGAATCAATTTTAGCTCCCTGAGGAATATCAATTTGACGGAAACGCAAGCCAGCCGTTAAAATATTTTGATCTTCTGGAGCACCCTCCCAGCCTACATCAATATCGTCATCATAAAGAGCATCCATTTCGTTGTTTTCCTGCTCTGCATCGTCAGTAGAAACGGGAACTTTATTTCCTCCAGTTGAAACTGTATCCGTTGCAAGAATTCTTCTCTCTATTTTTATGCTTTGTGCATGAAGAAATGACAAAGAAAATACTAAGACAAATATTACTGAAATTGATGTTGTAATTTTTCTACTCATTTTTTAAAAATTTTATCAGGTCAATATTTTTGACCAATTTGAAATTTTGGTTCTGCTTGTAAACTCCGTTTTTTGTATTTTTTCCATCCTGAACAACGAGGATTCCATGAATTCCTTTAGAAATATCTAATCCGTCAGTTTCCGTTGTGCGATCAATATTTTTGTTTTTACCAATATTAAAAGAATCGATGTATTCAAAGTTTTTATTCGTATTAAAAACGGCAAATGAATTATTTCCCTGACTTGAAACTAAAAGATACACTTCATTATTCCACTCGTAAAGAGCAACTCCCTCTAAATCCTTTTTTAAAAATGCATTGTTTTTTAGAGAAATAATTAGTTCAGGTTTAGCCTCGAGATGATTAAGGTCTAACATCCAAACGCCCAAATCTTCTTCGGCGATGTAGAGTTTTCCATTGGCATCATCTGCCACCAATCCTTCGCATTGGGTTGAGAAGGAATGATTATAAATTTTTATTGCTTTTAAAGAATCATCCTCCCAATTCAATTCATATCCTTCCAGCAATCCCTCTTTACCAACGACGTATGCATAAATGTTTAAATCATTCTGATAAAGACAAAAACCATACACTTCTTCAATACTTGTTTTTGGCAGATCCGTTGGGATTGGGATTAAAAAAGGTTCTGTGTACTTAAAATTAAAAAATTGCATGGCATTGATTGTTCTATTTGAACAACCTATTAAGACTTTGTCTTTTGAAAGCTTTCTTAAATCAACATTATTTATATGCCCGGAAGTATCAGCCCGTTGTATGTTTCCATTCATATCATAGACCACTAATCCTGATTGTTTATCGGTTGCTATAATAAAGAGAGGAAACTCATTTTTTAAATCAGTAAAAATAGCCACATCGTCTGCGGCATCACCCTTAGAATAAACTGGCATTGTTTCCAAATAAGGATGCAAGTTTGTCATTGAATGATTGCAAGACAATGTGGCTAAAATCAAAAAAGAAAATAAAATAAATGAATTCAATTATTTCATTTTAATGCTTAACAACTAATTTAAGGGTAGCACTTGATGCATCAGCATTTACTTTTACAAAATAAAGGCCATTCATCAGGTTAGTAGTATCAAATTCGATGCGATAATCACCAGAAGTCTGTTTACCTAAATTCCTCATCAGAACCAGTCTGCCCTGTGTATCAAATACCTGAAGCAGAAGATTTGCATTTTCCTTAAGGTAAATGGAAGCAGAAACAAGATCGCTGGCAGGATTTGGAAATAGTTCGAACCCTGGTGCCAAGGCTGATAATTCATTGAAACTTGTAGATTTACCCTGACCTAGGTTGGCAGTTCTGGCAATTGCTAAAGCATAGCTTAAATTCTGAGTAACCGATTTTTTAGCAACATCAGACTGTTTTACGGTTGAATTTGGTTCCTGAATTGAAATAAACATGTATTTATGGTCAGGTGTAAAAGTTATGCCTGTAGGTTCAGAACCAATAGGTGTATTCATAAAGACTTCAACCTGAGGAGCTGCTTGGGTATGTTTAGCTGTTGCCATCCAAACATAATTATTACCTCCATCCTGAAGAGCGAAAAGATTACCTCGTTCATCGAAAGCAAGATTATCAATACCAGAACCAAAACTTTCAGCTATCACTTGACCACCAACATTTATCCTATAATTCACACCACCAAGGAAAGTTTCAAAATTGGAAATAGAAGACCCATTATCTTTAAATCTATAAACTCTTCCTGCGCCTTTTACAGAAAAATAAATCAGTTGATTTATCGGACTGATTTCAACATCTTCGATACCAGCAAATTTGGTTGCACCTAAAGCTAAGGTCAGTTTTTTGGTATCATTTCTTTCTGAAATTGTCGTATTGGGAACAAGGGCCCATTTACCTGTGCTACCTTTATAATCCCCACCTGTATAAACAGAATCAAGAACCAACGCATATAATTTACCAGCACTTAAATCTCCCGCTTTATCTGCTATAAACTTATATACTGCGCCATCTCCTTCATCTTCACCAAAATAAACTGTTTTCTTATCTACGGGGTCAACCACCACATTTTCGTGACTAATACGACCTAAAGCCCAAAGTTTTTGGGGTTTACCTGTACCATAATCCTTTATTTTTTTGGTAATAGGATCTATTTCTGTGCACCAGCCAATATCAAAATAGCCATCTCCATTTCCATCTGAATTCTTACCATAGTCCTCTTCACAAGTAATGATTGTATTCCATGGTGTTACCGTACCTGAGCAATTTCTAACAGTACCTCCTACGGAAGAAAAATCAATGGCTTGAGCTGAATCTACTTTCCATAAACCAACTGATTCATCATAGCGAATATTAAGCATGGAAACACCCCCTGGATCTGTTTCATGATTTATAGAAAGGTAGCCTTCTTTACTTGAGCCATTTTTTGGAACATATCCCGTGAAATCATAATTGCTTCCCAAAGTACCTGTTCCTTTATTGTAAGGATCTCCTTCAACCGATACGTATTGAAAAACGTGAGAACGCTCAGGAATTTGAAGCGTATCATTTTGAATTCTGGGAATAACAGATGTAAAGCAACTGATATGACCGTCATTTGGATCCAAACAACCTAAAGCAGGAGCATTTGTTTTAAAAATACGAGGAGTAATAAACATATCAAAAAACATATCATCATCATTGGCAGATGATGAGTGCAGACTTACGGCAATAAGGTTTTCACCTTCCTTAAAGGCAGCTTTTGGAACCTCGAACAAGTAATAAGGTAATTCTTCATTCCCTTCGACCTTCCTGGATGACAAGGTACTGAAAGTTACATTAGATAAAGGCATATTGGTTCTAAACTGTTCTTTTCCGTTTACATAAACCACCGCTCCGTCATCAGCCCGGAGATGGAATTCGTAAACATCAGAAAGCGAACCTGCACTAGCTATTGAAACCTTTTTTCTAAACAAGGTATTTCCTGGAATTTTGGTCAAAGTAGTTTCAATACCTTTTTCACCATAACCGAATGGAGCTTTTCCGAAATTCCAGCTATTATCGACAAAATTTGATGTGAACCAAACCGAATCCAAGCTTGCTGAGCCTGGGGCATAAGACCAGTTTTCTCCCTTTTTAACTGGAAAGACACTGATTGGATTTCCTGTGGGTAAGGAATCTGTTTCGCTTTCAAAATATTCAATGATTAATTTAGGAGCTTTAGCAACTTCATCATCAGCCGACTCAGCTTCGCGGGTACCAATACCTTTTATAAAAAAGGCAAGCGCATTTCCTGTTTTCCATGCATCTCTTTGAATGATTGCTTGAACTAATGGTAATAAATTAGGTGTACGTTGGTCTGGTCCGGCTTCAGCTACCGTTTTCCATGACCCATTAGGAATTTTCCAGAAAATGGAATCTTTCAATTGAGGACGTTTAGAAACATTGAATGCTGAATCAGGATAAAATGTTAATGGATTAACATCATCCTGAGCATAAATATATAGCTCAGATGGATCCGAATTTTTGCTTGTTGCATCAGTTGTAAATTGAATATAAGCAGATTTTAATGCTTTAGTTTTATCTATGTTTACCGAGGCAAATCTTATGCCCACTAATTGAGGATCTTTATTATTGGCTGCTTCCGAACCCAGTTCTAAATCAGAGCTTCCTGCATCCATAGTCCCTAAAGTTTTAGTCTGATTTGCGCCGGCAATATATTCTTCTATATCATCATTAGGAGAAGATACAATGGTGGAAATGGCTTTTACGGGTATATATTTAATGTTCAGTAAAGGAGCTTTGGCAGCCTCATCATCAGCAGATTCTGCTTCCCTGGTTCCTATTCCCTTCAATAAAAATACCATTGCATTTCCAGCTTTCCAGTTTGGTTTATTTACAATGGTTTGAACTAATCTTGATAGATTTGGGGTTAATTGATCTATCCCTGCCTGGCCTGCTGTTTTCCAACTGGCATCAGGAATTTTCCAAAATACAGAATCTTTAATCGTTATTCTTTTAGAAATATTAAAAAGGCTGTCAGGAATAAAAGTACCTGGATTTTCAGCATCTTGAACATAAATGAAAAGTTCAGAAGGATCAGTATTTTTACTAGTTGCGTCAACGGTAAATTGAATTCTTGCATCCTGAATAAGTGAATTCGGAGGAATATTCAGATTAGTAAATCTTATCCCTACCAATTGAGGATCTTTATTATTGGCTGCTTCCGAACCAAGTTCTAAATCAGAGCTTCCTGCATCCATAGTACCCAAGGTTTTTGTTTGATTAGGACCTGGGATATATTCTTCTAAATCGTCATTTGCTGCAGCTACCCTTGAAGAAATACTGGTAGGGACAATATATTCGATTACTAATAAGGGAGCTTTTGAAGCTTCATCATCAGCTGATTCTGCCTCTCTTGTGCCTTTCCCCTTAATATAAAATGCCATTGCATTTCCGGTATTCCAACCTTCCCTGTTAACTAAAGACTGAATAAGACGTGATAAGTCGGGGGTTCTTTGATCCTGACCAGCAGCGGCAACTGTTTTCCAGGAGCCATCTGGAATTTTCCAAAATATAGAGTCATTTAGTTTACTTCTTGAACTAAGATTGAAGAGGGTGTCAGGAGAGAAAGTTCGAGGGTTATCGGCATTTTCAGCATAAATAAAAAGTTCAGATGGATCAGAATTTTTACTTGTAGCATCTACAGTAAACTGAATGTAAGCTTTCGTAATTAAGGCATGTTTAGGAATTTGAATACCCACAAATCTGATACCCACCAACTGTGGATCTTTATTATTGGCTGCTTCCGAACCCAGTTCTAAATCAGAACTTCCAGCATCCATAGTACCTAATGTTTTAGTTTGATTAGGCCCTGGGATATATTCCTCTAAATCGTCATTTGCATTTGACACCCTTATTTGGATGGTTTTTTGTGCAAAAATATGCAATGAAGAGAATAAAAGTAAAGTAGTAACTAAATGCTTCATCTTTTTTAAATTTTTGTAAATCAATAAAATAAAAGTGAAGCATATATTAATTGTACTTTAATTGATTGTTAATTCAGCGAAATGAACCATTTATTTTAGGATTATAACATAATATTTTGAAAAAATTGAAGTTTCTTTTTATTTGGATTTTTGGTTATCAATTACTTGGACTTATATAAGTATATTATTAAAAAATTAAATACTGTAACTTTAGAGGCTATTAATTTCATCGAGTAAAGAAAAAAGTAATTAACCATTGTATTTAATTTTAGAAAATCGTAACAAATTTGAAGTAGAAATTTTTGGCTAAGGGCAAAAAAAAAGTCGTCCCTTAAGGCACGACTTATATATAATCCCATGAACATAAACACATTTTGTGAAGGATGTTGCAGCGGTTTCTTACAAACGTTAAGGTTTTAATAAAAAACCGCCACTTTAACCCTTAATTGAATGTTGTAGTGTATATTTACACCCTACAAATTGTAATCGGGGAAAACCCCAGGACCTTTATCTTCAGGCAATCTTTTTTGCCTTGCTACAGGAACTAAATAGTGGAATCATCGTCCCGAAAAATTCCGGGACGACAAAACCCCGACAATATAATCCCATGAACATAATCAATTTTTTATCAGATCGTTTTCTGACTTTCTTACCCCCTTTATTCTCTTTCACGATACAAATATGCAACAGGTCTTAAGGCAAAACAAAGACGATTTATTAGCGTTGTGAAAAGATTTTTTGTTAAAATTATTTACAAATTATTTATTATCAATTATTTATGATATTTTTTGTGAATTATATATTTTTTTAGCCTTATTTTTTTTTAACTTTTTTTTAATTTTTTGTAAAAAAACAATCCAAAGAGGTAATAAAGTGAATATTTTACTTAAATAGTTATATTTGTAACCGTTAGAAATTTAATCGTTAAGTTAAAATCAAGTATTGTGGAAAATGATCAATTTCAACGGAAACAGGATAGTGTTTATTCCGTAAAAGTGAAAGCTGGAAAAAGAAGAACCTATTTTTTTGATGTCCGTAAAACAAAAGGTGAAGATTTTTACCTTACGCTAACTGAAAGTACACGTCGATTCAATGATGACGGATATGAGCGGCATAAAATCTTTTTATATAAGGAAGATTTTAACCGTTTCCTCGGCAATCTGGAAGATGTGATTTCCTATATAAAAACGGAACTCATGCCAAATTACGACTATGATGAATTTTCACGTCGTCATGATGAATTTGAAAACGGATTGGAATTTGATTCTGATTATCCAAGAGATCAGGATTCACCAACTAACAGAAAGCCAAAGCTGGATACTGAAGATGATGTTAGCTGGTAACTTATTCATCAATAAATTCCGATAAAGCGTCGGATCCCCCATTCAAGGCTCAGCGAAACCATTAATAAAATCAGTAGAAAAGGCATACTTAAAAGTGTTTGTGTCTTTTTTTCTGTTACTAACAGTGGCTTTAGGGTAACTGATTTCTTGAGCGCTTCTTTAATTTGATTTAATTCTTTGTATTCGAAGAACTGACCATTACTTTCTGTACTCATTGCTTTCAATATGTTGTGGTCTGCTGTCAGATTTATGAATTCCAGCTGAAGTGCTTTTACAGTAAATTGACCTTCGGCCGTCATTTCTTTTCCATTGTAGGTTGTTTTGGCAGTAAATACATAATTTCCAACGGGAAGAATTCCTGCGTTTAATTGATATCCTTTTCCCTCTCGACTCATAGAGAAATCATATTTCTTACCCTCATTATTTTTGAGCGAAAGACTTACCTCTGGAGAATTTGTTAATTCATAGGAAGCGTTATAAAGTTCTCCCACAAAAGATACCGCTTCATTTTCATCGAATACAGGTTTATTTACAAAAATCCTGAATTTCCTGGTGTCTCTTTTTACACTCAGATATTGAACAATTTTTCCAGTTAATCCATCAAAAACCTCATGATTTTCATGAAGTTGAAAATCAGATAACCTCCATTTCCATAGGCCGTCCCCAACAAAAACAGCACTTCTTACCTGACCCACTTCACCCAACGATAAAAGTGGATAAGCAGTAGATAGATTTTTAATGCGTTGGAATAAAAGTGTTTGTCCTAATTTACCCCCGTTAATATCGCCGAAAGGAACCTGAAGGGGAGGAAATCTCGCCATTTTTTGTGGCCATTCCTGTTCCCATTGGAATAAATTAAAATTTCTATTCCAGATTGCTTCACACTCAGTTCCAAGATTATTTGCCATATTTATTGTAATTAAATCTTGAAATGTATTTAAGGCTTTAAAATCTGTTTGAGAACCTGCAATCCACCAATGTGCTATTCCTAAATCTTTTATCTGTTTAAAGAGGGGTTCAAAATTTCGACCTGGAGCGGGTAGCTGGTGTAAAATAATTAAATCAAATTCATTAATATCAGGCAATGGATCCCCCAAAAGAAGAGACTTTACTTCATAATTTTTGTTGGCATTAAGGGATTGTCTAAGGGCTCCTAGATCGGGATGTGGAGCTTGTGCCAGTAGCAGGATTTTTTGTCTGCCATCAAGAACGGTCACAACAAAATCACGGCTATTATTTATTGTAGTTACTTCCCCTTCAATAGAAGAAGAAACCAGGCGAAAATATCTGGTTCCGGGTTTTGCAGCTGGAATATTCATAGAAACCGTTTTAAAATAATCGGATTTATCTATTTTACAATCTTCCGCTTTTAAAAGAACCCCTTTACCTCCATTTATTTCGTATAAAGAAAGTTTAGTGTTTTTTCCAGATAAATTTTTTGCTATCAAATCAGCTTGTACCTCTAGTTCATCTCCTGCATAAACAATTTGATTGTGATATAGGCGATTTATATATAAATCTTTTTTTACTGCCGTATCGCCGAGTCCAACGGTGTAGACGGGAGTAGCCAGATTACTTGCCAGATAAAAAGGATTACTCCCTTGATTGTAGAGACCATCAGAGGCTAATATTAGACCCCCCAGGGTATTTCCAGCATAACGGGAAGAGAGGTTATCCAATAGTTCGCTCATATTGGTCACTCTATCTTCGAACGACCCTGGAAGTTCATTTCTAACAGATTCACCAAATGAAAAAGATTCAACCTGATAATCTTTTTTAAGATCTTCGACCAATTCATTTATTTCGGACAAATAGGAAGGATATTTTTTCTTTAAAAAGTCCCCAACAGAGGAAGAAGCGTCCTGAGCAATAACTAAAACAGGTTTTTGCGTTTTAGTAATATTTCGACGCCATAGAGGAGAAAGTAAAAGAAAAGCTATTAGAAAAACAGTTAAAAACCGCAGGAAAGCAAGACCGTATTTCCAAGTTTTATAAGTTTCAGGAAATTCTTTTGTTCGAAAATAGAGTAAAGAGGCGGCCGTCAGAGCAGCTAAAATACATAGTATAACATACCAACTGCTAAACTCCAAAAAAAGATGTTGCATTCAAAAATATTTTAACAAGTATAAATGTACGGTTTGAACCACAAAAAACCTTATTTTGTTGTTATTGAAATGATGAATCTTAAGTAAAAGAACAAATATGAACATGCCACCGACCTTCAAAGGTCTATTTTTTTCGCTGCTATTAATGTCAAGCATACCATTAAGTGCTTCCTATATCTTACTGCCTATGGATTTTGAAAGCCAGAAAGATCATCTGAAGGCTTATGGTATTACTTACTGGGTATTGGAATCAGGACAGGAAGGATGGTGGTTATTAAATTACAGGGGCGGAAGTTTTGCCTTTCCATACAGCATTACTTTCGAAAAAGAATGTAAGACCCGTGGAGTCAGTTTTGAAACCATTTCTGACGCCACTTTTAATCAGATAATTACAGAAATTGCTCATCCTGAGAAAAATATGGATGCAATAAAGCTCGAAAAAGCGCCAAAAATTGCTGTTTATACCCCAGAATTTAATTCATCAGGAGAGCGCATTCAACCTTGGGACGACGCTGTAACCATGGTGCTTACCTATGCAGAAATTCCATATGAAACAATTTATGATAAGGAGGTAATGCAAGGAAAATTAGCTACTTATGACTGGTTGCATCTGCATCATGAAGATTTTACAGGACAATATGGCAAATTTTACAGAACCTATTCTGCCTTTCCATGGTACAGAGAAAATCAGCGAAGAATGGAAGCATTAGCAGCAGAACTGGGTTTTTCCAAAGTTTCTCAAATGAAGCTTCAGGTGGTTAAAAAGATTAAGGAATTTGTTGGTGGCGGCGGATTTATGTTTGCTATGTGCTCTGCTACAGATACTTACGACATATCATTAGCAGCAGAAGGCGTCGATATATGTGACTACATGTACGATGGCGATAAGGCAGACCCTCAGGCACAATCTAAATTAAATTTTGATAATACCTTTGCTTTCAGTCAGTTCCAGATTTCCCAAAATCCAATGGAATATGAATATTCCTCTATTGATGTAGCACCGGAACGACCCATGCCAGCCGAACAGGATTATTTTAATTTATTTGAATTTTCTGCTAAATGGGATCCTATTCCAACCATGCTCACTCAAAATCATACTAAACTGGTAAAGGGATTTATGGGTCAGACTACGGCTTTCAATCAACAAAATATTAAATCGAACGTACTCATACTGGGTGACAATAAACCTTTTCAGGAAGCCCGATATATTCACGGAATTTTTGGTCAGGGATTTTGGACGTTTTACGGTGGTCATGATCCTGAAGATTATCGCCATCATGTAAATGACCCAGAAACAGATTTAAGCTTACATCCAAATTCTCCTGGTTATCGTTTGATATTAAATAATATTTTATTTCCTGCTGCAAAGAAAAAAGAAAGAAAAACATAAAAAAGAAAAAAATGTCAAGAATATCTGCTTCAGTTTGGCAAATTATTGCTGGGATATCCATGGTAATTCTGGCTTTTCTGGGAGGAGCTGCCTGGATGGAAAAAGAAGAAACAAGCGTAAGTGGGGTGTCCCAGCCAGGGGACGAAACAATTACACTTTTGACAAATAGTGAGCTGTCAACCATACAACTTTTTGAAAAGGCAGCTCCAGGCGTATGCTTTATTACCACTACTAATTTGAGAGAAAATTTCTGGACCAGAGATATATCAGAAATTAAAAGCGGCACGGGTTCAGGGTTTATTTGGGATAAAATGGGTCACATTGTTACTAATTATCACGTCATTGAAGGTGCAGACAAAGCGACCGTAACTTTAGCAGACCAAACCAATTGGGCGGCAGAATTAATTGGTGTTGCGCCCGAAAAAGACCTGGCCGTACTAAAAATAAAGGCGCCTATTTCCGCTTTATTCCCCATTCCTGTGGGAATTTCTGAAAATCTCAAAGTAGGTCAATCTGTTTATGCCATCGGAAATCCATTTGGTTTAGACCAGACTTTGACCACCGGCGTGGTTAGTGCCTTGGGCAGAGAAATACAGTCCAGGGCCGGAGTACCCATCAGAGATGCTATTCAAACAGACGCAGCAATTAATCCAGGTAATTCAGGTGGCCCACTCCTTGACTCTGGTGGAAAACTCATTGGTGTAAATACAGCAATTTATAGCCCCTCAGGTGCATCAGCGGGTATTGGATTTTCTATACCGGTAGATGCTGTTCGCTGGGTGGTTCCAGAATTAATCAGATATGGAAAAATACAACGTCCGACATTAGGCGTAGAATTAGCCAGTAATAATATCGTTTCAAGATATGGTTTACAAGGTCCCCTCATTTTAAATGTTCCAACAGGCAGTAATGCTGAAAAAAGTGGTTTCCAACCTACAAGGAGAAACAGATATGGCGAAATTTTGCTGGGTGATATTATCGTTTCCATTGATGGAGAGCCAGTTAAGAATAATGGCGACTTATACCTCTTTTTGGAAAAGCATAAAGTTGGAGATGTGGTAGAAGTTGAGATTATTAGAAATCAGAAAAAAGCAAAATTAAAGCTCCAACTTGAGGAAGGTCAGTAAACAAATCAACTATAGGTGCCATTGAGGTGACTTTAGTGTTTAAATACGTATCAAGAATAAATGAGCATTTATGTTTGAATTGTATGTAGCCACTCTGGCATCAATATTTTCTATTGTAAATCCATTGGGTGCTGTTCCAGTCTATTTGGCGATGACACCCACCTATTCCCAAAAGGAACGAAACAAGACCTCAAGGATGACCAGTATTTACTTTTTTTTGATCCTATGTTTGTTTTTTCTGGCGGGCACCTGGATACTAAGTTTTTTTGGAATCAGCATAGGAGCCATGAGAATTGCCGGAGGTTTAGTCATTATGAGTTCTGGGTACACCTTATTGACAGGAAGCATAACAAATAGTGGTGCCACCTCAAAGAAAGTTACGGAAGAAGCCCTTCATAAGGAGGACATTTCCTTTGCCCCTCTCGCGATGCCTCTCCTTTCGGGCCCTGGTTCTATATCATTACTTATCACCTATTTTGATGACTATCCACTCTGGTGGCAAAAAGGTATCATTGTAAGCGTCATATTCACCATGGGCATTATTGTTTATCTCATATTAAGATTTGCCCCATTATTATATCAATTTTTAGGAGAAGCAGGTCTTCGCGCTTTATCTAGAATCATGGGATTCATCGTAATGTCCATTGGGGTACAATTTATCATTGGAGGAATTTCTAAAGTTTTTTAATAAAATAGGTAGATTTTGATTTACTTTAATATTCCAATAATCAAAATCTAACTTTATGTTCAGAGAAATATCAAAATTTATTTTTTTCAAAATAGCCAAATTTAAAATCGTAGGAGATATTCCTGGCGACCTTTATAAATATCTGGTAATAGCTGCTCCTCATACCTCCTGGTGGGATTTCCCCATGGGATTATTGATTCGTTCCATATTACAAAAAGACATCCGTTTTATAGGTAAAGAATCCTTGTTCAAAGGACCCTTCGGATTCCTATTTTATGCTCTTGGTGGGTATCCAGTCAACCGTTCTGAAAGGAAAAATATGGTTGAGAGTATGGTCAATATTTTCAATATTCACGACAAATTTGCCGTAGCTATGTCTCCCGAAGGCACCAGGGAAAGGGTGGAAAAATTCAAAACTGGCTTTTATTATATTGCTAAAGGTGCAAAGGTGCCAATTGTTATGGTGCAGTTTAATTTTGGGGAGAAAAAGGTGGTTATAAGGGAACCTTTTTATATATCCGATGACATGGAGAAAGATATGGCAATAATATGGAATTTCTTTAAAGGCATTGAAGGGAAAATTCCAGGTAAAGGGATAATATAGAAAGTACGGAATTAAAAGGATTTGGTGGTTTGTTTGTTTAAGGGTAGTTCTCTGGCGGATACCTGTTTATCGCCAGATTTAAAATTCATTTTTCAAACTTGAAAAGTACAAGATTCAAGCATAAAATAAACAAGACATAGCTTGGAAGGAACTTAACGGCTTTGTGGCAGCCTTTCTGGAATTCTAGGTTCATTTCAAGGTTTGCACCTTACATATGAGTGAAGCCCCTTCCAGCCATAAGCTTGAAGTTTCCAGGACTTTTTATTATTCATTAGCGATAGGAATAGTCGTTTTAACAGGACCGTTTCTGATACCAGGCAACTTTTCCCTTGATGAATTTAGGGATATTCCGATGAAGTGCACCCATTGGATTTGTCGTATAAAACAGCCGGCGCAAAAGCTCGGCGTAGACCATAAAGGCGACTACTTCTTCAAATCTTGGATTTTCACTTCCAGTGCTTTTAATCTCTTCTATTTTTGGGACAAAGGTAACAGACTCACTTTATTGAACAGTCTAGCAATCAGCAATCACCAATCACCTAACAAGCTACCAGATGGTCATGTACCTCCTTTGCAGCATCTCTTCCTTCAGCAATAGCCCAAACAACAAGGGATTGTCCACGACGCATGTCACCAGCGGCAAATACCGATGGAACGGAGGTTTTATAATTAGAAGCTTTCACATTTCCTTTTTCATCGAGCGCAACGCCCAGTTGATTTAACAAGCCTTCATGTTGTGGATGTACAAATCCAATAGCCAATAAAGCCAGATCACATGGAATTTTTCTTTCAGTACCCAGTTTTTTAGCAAATCCATATCTGTTTTCAGCAGGTATAAAAGTCCACTCAACATCGACAAGATTAATGCCAGTTACTTCCCCTTTGCTGTTTACCTCAAATGATTCTGTCAAAACAGACCATTCCCTTTCGCACCCTTCCTCATGTGAAGAACTTGTTCTTAAAATAAGTGGCCAATTTGGCCAGGAATCTGAAGTTCTGGTGGAAGGTGGCTTTGCCAGTAATTCAAGTTGAGTGACTGATTTTGCTTTATGCCTGTTAGATGTTCCCACACAATCGGCTCCGGTATCCCCTCCACCTATAACAACAACATGTTTGTCAGTGGCACGGATAGCTTCATTTTCAGCAATAAAATCGCCTGCAACTCGTCTGTTATTTTGTTCTAAGAACTCCATTGCAGGATAAATACCTTTAGCATCTCTGCCTGGTATAGGTAAATCGCGGGGTATGGTTGAACCTCCTGTCAAAACGATGGCGTCGAAGCTTTTATTTAATTCCTCAACGTGGATATCAACTCCAACATTCATATTGGTTTTAAAACGAATTCCTTCTGCTTCCATTAAACCGATACGACGTTCCAGAACCCATTTTTCCAGTTTAAAATCGGGAATACCATAGCGTAACAAGCCACCTATCCGATCTTTTCTCTCAAAAACAGTAACACTATGACCAAATTTGTTTAATTCAACAGCAGCAGAAAGGCCAGCAGGACCGGAACCAATAACAGCCACTTTTTTACCTGACCGAATCGTTGGTGCTTTTGGTCGTAAATAACCTTTTTCAAAAGCCATTTCTATAATAGATTTTTCTATATGTTCTATAGCCACCGGAGCCTGATTGATACCTAAAACGCAGGCTGATTCACATGGTGCAGGACAAATTCTCCCGGTAAATTCAGGGAAATTATTAGTGCTTGTTAAAATTTGGAATGCTTCCTGCCATTCTTCCCTATAAACTGCATCATTAAATTCAGGAATAACATTACCTAAGGGACAACCCGAGTGACAAAAAGGTACCCCACAATCCATACATCGGGCAGCCTGTTTTCTTGTTTTTTCCAAAGGAAACTCCTCATAAATTTCCTTATAATCATTTTTTCTGACATCCACTTCACGTGAAGATGGAAGTTCTCGTTGATACGTTAAAAAACCCTTAGGATCTGCCATAAGCTTTTCTTTATAAAATGTTGACTACCAAGCGTGAACTGGGGTCACCAGTAATTGTAATTTTTTGTTTCTTTTTAAAAGCACTTGTTTATAATCGGCCGGCATTACTTTTTTAAAGTTATTTTTTTCAGTTGCCCAACGATCGAGCAATAAGCCAGCGAAAGGAGAACGAGTATAGTGATAATGATTTTGAACAAGTTGATTTAACATAATGAAATCGTCCTCGTCAAGTTCTTCCAGTTCCACCATTTCCCGATTTAAGCGAGGAGAAAAATTATTTTCCTTGTCGTAAACATAGGCTACCCCACCACTCATACCTGCAGCAAAATTTTCCCCTGTTTCACCTAAAACAACAACTACTCCACCCGTCATATATTCACATCCATGATCCCCAATCCCCTCAACGACTGCGGTTACCCCTGAGTTTCTCACTGCAAAACGCTCTCCAGCACAACCTAGGATATAAGATTCACCGGAGGTAGCACCATAAAAAGCTACATTACCAATAATAATATTATCGCGAGCAATAAATTTTGCCTGGCTATCGGGGAGAACAATCAAGCGACCGCCTGATAAGCCTTTACCAAAATAATCATTTGCCTCCCCTTCCAGCCTAAAATGAATCCCTTTTGCGCCAAATGCACCAAAACTCTGACCTGCAGAACCTTTAAAGATAAACTGTATCGTACCATCTGGTAATCCATTTCCTTTCCATTTTTTAGAAATTTCATAAGAAAGCATGGTTCCTGTTGCCCTGTCAATATTTCTGATATTAAATTCAGCCTTTACAGGTTGTTTAAATTCGAGCGCAGGCTTTGCTGTATTTATCAGGGAATGGTCAAGAACCCCTGAGATTCCATGATCTTGAGGTACTTTTTTATATTGACCTACTGATTCATCGGCTGGTTCTTTGTATAAAATAGGACTTAAATCGAGATGTTTATATTTCCAATGATGAATATCTTTTTTCAATTTAAGCATTTCAACCTTTCCAACCATTTCGTTAATCGTTCTGAATCCAAGCTCAGCCATAATTTCGCGCAGATCGTTGGCAAGGAAATGAAAAAACTGAATGACATGTTCGGGTTTACCAGAAAACCTGCTTCTTAGCTCAGGATCTTGGGTTGCGATACCAACAGGACAAGTATTTACATGGCATTTTCGCATCATAATACAACCTTCAACAACCAAAGCGGCGGTTGCAACCCCCCATTCTTCAGCCCCTAAAAGGGTAGCTATGGCAATATCTCTTCCTGTTCTTAGTTGACCGTCTGTTTGAAGAACTACCCTGTCTCTCAATTTATTTTTAACCAGGGTCTGATGTGATTCAGCTAAGCCCAGTTCCCAGGGTAATCCGGCATGGCGTATAGAAGTTAGTGGAGAAGCACCTGTACCTCCATCATGACCCGAAATGAGAATCGCGTCGGCATGTGCTTTTGCAACGCCTGATGCAATAATGCCAACGCCTGCTTTTGAAACCAGTTTAACATTAATTCTTGCGTCAGGATTTGCATTTTTCAGGTCAAAAATAAGCTGAGCCAAGTCTTCAATGGAATAGATATCGTGATGAGGAGGAGGAGAAATAAGCCCAACGCCTGGAGTAGAATGTCTTACTTTTCCAATCCAGTCATCGACTTTATGACCAGGTAACTGACCCCCTTCCCCAGGTTTAGCACCTTGAGCCATTTTAATTTGCAGTTCATCAGCATTTGCCAGGTAATAACTAGTCACTCCAAATCTTCCAGAAGCAACTTGTTTAATACTTGACCTTTCCCAATCGCCATTCTCTTTGGGCTGGAAGCGAATTTCATCCTCCCCACCCTCTCCAGAGTTACTTTTACCCCCAATTCTATTCATCGCAATAGCGAGTGTTGTATGTGCCTCATGGGAAATAGAACCGAAAGACATAGCCCCAGTAGCAAATCTCTTCAATATATTTTCAACAGGCTCAACCTCCTCAATGGGAATAGGGTTTCCTCTTCTAAAAGTGAGCAAACCCCTTAAAGTAAGTGCTTGTTCTGTCTGTTCATTGATAATATCCGCATATTTTTTATACGCATTTTTATCATTATTCCTGGAGGCTAATTGCAGATAATGGATAGATTGTGGATTAAACAAGTGTGCCTCCCCTTTTACCTTCCATTGATAAATACCACCCACATCTAATTGTGGGTCATAACCACCCCAGGTTGGATAAGCTCTATGCTGCCTTTCCAGAATTTCCTGGGCAATGCCGTCAAATCCTATTCCTTCAATTCTTGAGATGGTACCTTTAAAGCATTTTTCCACGACTTCCGTTGAAAGACCTAGTGCTTCAAAAATTTGAGCTCCCTGGTAAGACTGAAGGGTAGAAATTCCAATTTTAGACATTATCTTTAATATCCCTTTGTCAATTGACTTTTTATAAGTGTATATTGCTTTATCAAGAGATAACTCCGTCTTTGTTCTTCCCCTGTTTAACAAATCAGCGAGGGTAGCAAATGTTAAATAAGGATTAATGGCTGAGGCACCATATCCCAGTAAAGTGGCAAAATGATGTACCTCTCTGGTATCTCCTACTTCCAAAACAAGAGAAGTTGAGCCGCGAAGACCCTCTTTTACCAAGTGATGATGAATAGCTCCAACGGCCAGCAATGAAGGGATGGGGGCTTGAAAGGCATCGGCATTTCTATCAGAAAGAATTAAAATAGTAAATCCATTTCTGACCATGTCCTCGGCTACAGCGCAAATATGATCAATCGCTGCTTTCAATCTTCCTGCCTGGCCATCGGCTTTAAAAACAATATCTACCGCGCCCGATTTGAAAGCACCTATTGAAATAACTCTTATTTTAGCTAATTCAGCATTAGATAAAATGGGGCTTTCCAAATGGATATAGCTGGCTCTTTCAGGGGTTAAATCCATGTGATTTGGGGCACCCCCGAGCATAGCAAAAATGGACATAACAGACCTTTCCCTGATTGGATCAATGGGAGGATTGGTAACTTGCGCAAATAACTGTTTAAAATAATTTGATAAATGTTGCGCATGATGAGAAAGGACAGCTAATGGAGTGTCAGTGCCCATAGACCCCAGTGGTTCCTGACCGTCAACCATCATTGGTAGCAGTAAAACGCCAATATCCTCTTTCGTAAATCCATGTAGGTGCTGATTTCTCAATAAAGTCTTTTCATCCTGCAGATAAGATACAGGAGAATTAAGCGACAGGTCTTTCAAATTGATTTTATGATCATTCAGCCACTGCCGATATGGAAAACGCTCACAGATTATTTTTTTCAACTCAGCATCTCCAACGACTCTATGTTCATCAAGATCGGCAATAAGCATTTTACCAGGTTGTAATCGCCCTTTTTGAACTACTTTACGCTGATCAACAGGCAATGCACCCGCTTCGGAAGCAACAATTAGGGTACTGTCTTCCATGAGGCAGTATCGGGAAGGTCTCAATCCATTTCTATCAAGGGTTGCTCCGACAACAATACCATCAGTAAAACAGATGGAGGCTGGACCATCCCAGGGTTCAGAAAGTGTTCTGTGGTATTCATAAAAAGCTCTTTTATGATCATTCATTCTGTCTGCTTCCTGCCAGGCTTCCGGAATCATCATCATTAAAGCATGAGGAAGAGAAAAACCTGATAGCACGATATATTCCAGAACATTATCAAAATTTCCCGAATCGGACAAACTCTCTCCACAGATGGGCTTTAATTTCTCTAATTCATCAGGTGTGAAAATAGCAGAGACAAGTTCCTTTTCTTTTGATCTCCACCAGTTTATATTTCCTGTTATGGTGTTAATTTCACCATTATGAGCGATATATCTGAAAGGTTGAGCCAATTTCCATTTTGGAACAGTGTTGGTAGAGAAACGGGAATGAATAAGAGCAATGGCCGAAGTACAAAGTTCGTCTTGTAAATCGGGATAGTATGGTCTGAGTTGAAAAGTTGTCAACTGACCTTTATAAATAATTGTTTTGTAAGAAAAAGAAGGTAAATAGAATTGATCTTTTGCCTGTGGATAAGTATGATGAATATTATGGGTAGCAAATTTTCTTAATATATAAAGTTTTCGCTCTAAGGCCCTTTTATCCAGGGAAAATTTTGGCTTTACAAAAACCTGTTCAATAACAGGCTCCACATTTAGTGCCGATTCACCAAGCAACTCATTATTCGTAGGAACAACTCGATAACCAATCAAATCAAAATCACATTCATCAATATAATCATTTAATAAAACCCTGCATTGTTCCCTTAAAATACGCTCTTCCGGAAAGAAAATCATTCCCACCCCATAAGAGCCAAATTCAGGAAGGGTAATGCCAAGTTCCTTCCATTTATTTTGAAAGAAGGTATGCGGAATTTGAATTAAAATTCCAGCACCATCTCCCGTATTTGGTTCACATCCACAAGCCCCTCTATGCTCCATATTTTCAAGCATCTGAATGGCCTGTTCAATTAATTCATGCGATTTATTACCTTTAAGATTGGCAATTAATCCCGTACCACAGGCATCACTTTCAAGTTCAGGTGTATACAAACCTTTAGCCACGTTCATATTATTTTCATTATAATCCATCATAATAATTAAGTCATTCTCCAAAGAAGGAGAAAGATTGAATTAATAATCTAACCAGTGGTATTACTAGGAAAGGGCAATTTAGAAAGTAAAGCTAACTTTTAAAAAAGTTTTATGCAAATAATCATACGAATAAGGTAATCTAAATCAGCCAGACTTTGTTTTAAAAATTACGAAAGCTAAAGGTGTCATTTTTAGTTTTATCTAAGATTTTAGATTGCTAAATTTATCAAAATTCAATATTTATATCTATATAAATAATATAATTTAGATGAATACCAATATTTTTAATGTGAAAACAAAATATTATTTTATTAGTAGTAATAAGTAAAAAGTTATTATTTAAGTAATAATTCCAATTTTTGACTCCAATTAATGCTTATCTTTGGGAAAATATAAACGCTCATGAAAGTATTTAATATCGTTTTATTATTCTTGATATTTTTTTTACCAGGCTGTCAGCTTCCTAAAAACTCCATTGCACAAAAGAATTCCCTTTATCAAGGTCAAAAATGGAATACAAACAAAATAATTACTACGATTGCGTTTGGATCTTGTAACAGAGAGGACCTTCCACAAGATATATGGTATAAAATTGCCTCTAATAAGCCTGATTTATGGATTTGGACGGGAGATAATATTTATGGAGACAGTGAAGATATGAATGTGCTTAAGGAAAAATACCTGCTCCAAAAAAATGGGGTGCCTTATCAGGAGTTTAGAAAAAATACCATGATTACAGGTATTTGGGACGACCATGATTTTGGTGTTAATGATGGAGGTAAAGAATATGCATTTAAAAAGGAGAGTAAATTACTTATGCTCGACTTTTTAGATGTTCCAAGAGATGGGGATGTATGGAAACATGAAGGTGGCTATCAATCTTACACTTTTGGGCAGGATGGTAAAAAAATTAAACTTATATTGCTTGATTCCCGCTATTTCAGAGATGCTCTTCAACCCAGTAAAAAGGAGGGATTTAGATATGAAATAAATGAAGAGGGAGATATCCTGGGTGAAGACCAGTGGACCTGGCTAAAAAATGAATTGATACAAAGTGAAGCAGATTTCCATATTATTGCCAATGGAATACAAATAATTCCAGAAGAACAGGGATTTGAAAAATGGGCAAATTTTCCAAAGGCGAGAACCCGTTTATTAAATTTAATAGCGGAAACGAAACCCAAAAATCCTCTTTTGCTTAGTGGAGACAGGCATATTGCGGAGTATAGCCGAATTAATAGCAACCATTTAGACCTGCCAGAAATAACGAGTAGTGGCTTGACCCATACCTGGGGAGAAGAAAGAGTTGAACCCAATAAATACCGTATTGGTAATCTGATTGTTAGCTTAAATTTTGGCTTACTTTATATCGACTGGAGTAAACCTTCCATTAGATTTGAAATCAGAGATCAAAATAACAATATACGATTAAGCAATACCTTATGGTAAATCGTGGGTATCATTTATTTAAGCTTCCAGATGGTCTTCCGGATAAATGATACCTGTTTGATATCTGATATCATCCATCATTTTCATCATTTGAAGGCTTAATTGTAATGGGGCGATATCACTTTCCTTTTTACCATCAGCAAGGCATTTTTCAACCTCCATTGCCTGAAACTGGTAGCCAAAACCCTCCCAGGGATGATGAAAAAGCGATAAACTTCCTTCCAGATTTAGGATATAAAATTTCTGGCTGTCAATCCATCTGTTTGGAATCCAGATGGTTCCTTTTTCACCATAAATAAAGGCCTCAGTTTTGGTATTAGCCCGAAAAGTTGAATGAATCTGGGCTAAGCCTTCGTTTTTATATTTCAAAACAGCTATCATTTCATCATCGACTTTCCATTTAGTTAATGAGGCCATCGCTTTAATTTCACAAGGTTCTCCAAGACAAACATTAGACAATAGCAGCGGATAAATTCCTATATCGAGTAAACTTCCTCCTCCGAGATGAGGGTTAAACAGGCGACTGGCATCATCATTTGCCGAATAAAAGCCAAAATCAGCCTTAATCCCAATAATCCTTCCAATTTTACCTTCATTTATTAAGGTAAAAATGCTTCTAAAAGAGGGAAGAAAAAGAGACCAAAGGGCCTCCATAAAAAATAAGCCTTTTTGAGCAGCTAGTGATACTAACTCTTTTAATTGTTCGCTGTTTATAGTGACTGGTTTCTCACAAAGAACTGATATTCCCTTTTCCAGGCAAGATTTAGCTTGTTCAAAATGGAAAGAATGAGGTGAAGCAATGTAAACCACATCTAAATTTTCTTTTTCCAGCATTTCTGAATAACTGCCATAGAAAGTAGGAATCTCAAACTTACTGGCAAAAGATTGAGCTCTTTCAACATTGCTGCTCGCCACTGAAACAAGGGCATCTTTTCTAAAAAGCCTCATATCGGAAGCAAATTTTGTGGCAATCTTACCGGGCGCCATAATTCCCCAACGAATTGGATTCATATTGGATATAATTCAGATATTTAAAATATTAAAATTTAGTCATAAATAAGTTACAAAAATATAATAAGTTTGATTATATTAAGAAAATATTCAATACCTTTACGCTTTTAAGGTACTATGATGAAAACAAGACCCATGCATGCTATTAGTACATTATATCAATCCTCTGTTGAACTAACAGAAGATCAATTACTTACTTTTAAGTCTGAGAGTTATTACGCACCTTATTTTTTCCTGCTTGGAGGCAATAAATTATCTTTAGAAAAAGCAGAAATCATCTTAGATACGCTATTTCAACATCAACAAATTGATGGTAGAATACCATTAATAATTAATGGAGACACAACTCCTTTTAACCAACCTCCCCTTCATGCTGGTATCATCTGGCAATATGCTCAGAGCATAGAAGACAAAAAACTGGCTAAACAGTTTATAAAAAAATATTTTGAAAAACTGGTTCAAGCCCATGCTTATTGGTATGAAAAAAGGGAAATGGAAGAGGATGGGCTGGTCGTTATTTTACACCCTTTGGAATCATTATTACCTGCTTCCTGCGCCTGGGATGAGACCTTAATGGCATGGAAAAAGAGAACTGAAATATCAGATTCAGATATTTCAGCCTCTCTGTTTAAAAAACAAACCGAACTTTTACATGCTTCTGGAAAACCAGAAAAAGAATGGGCTGTAAAAGATCCTGTTGTAAATACCTTACTTTGCTGGTCGAATGAGGCATTAATCAGCATGGGCAAAATGATTCGAAAAAATGTCAGTGAAATCATTCAATGGAATGAACTGGCCTTATACAGCATGAATGAACAACTCTGGGACGAAGAATATGGTATCTACAGAGCTTATGATATAAACACAAAAGAGCTTCCCCTTTCAGGTTCTATAGGCGGTTTATTACCCTTACTGGCTGGAATTCCAGTCCAGGAACAGGCCGAAGCCATGCTTGGAGCATTACGATTAAATTTCGAAAAGCCTGATTATTACAAATTAGCATCCAATTCTTTATATGCTGATGCAACTCAAGTAGAATTACCCAGCAGGGGAGCAATATCCTTATTTTTAAATTGGTTATTATTTCAAGGTCTGTCGCGTTTTGATTTAATTGATTTTGCAGAACAAATTAAAAATGATACCAGAATGTTGGTATCTGAGTACGGATACTATTTACATTATTTACCTCAGAAAGATCTGGTTAAAAATTGTGGTATAGGAAAAGGTAACAATCCATTTGCAGCAGCCATTCTTATACCATTTATGAACACAGATGCATCCTTTTACCAAGAAACGAGTGAAGATCCGGTTTAATGAAAATTAAAGTATTATCTTATCTTTGTCCAACAAAGTCTGTGTAAATTGTTTTATAATTTCAGTTAGATTTTGAAATCTATAGCCAGGTTTTCCAATTTTCTCAGCAAGGTCAGGATTTCTTTTTTTGAACAACTGAATTAGCCTTTTTTTGTAGGTTGCTCTGGTTAATTTTATGGGATTTCCTACATTGGAAAAATCCAGAAAAAAGGCCAGTACAGGATATGAATAGGGTTTTGCTATTCCATTTTCATAAATCCACTGAGTTGTATATTCGGGCACCTGGTATAATGAAACCCCTTTTTCCCTAAAAAGAAGCTGAAGAAAAAGCCAGTGTTTCCCATCATATTTACTCTCATAATAAAAAACCTTTGATTCATTTTTGTAAAGAAAACCACTTATCATTCGAGGGTGATAACTATAAACAGTACCAAAATCATTCATAAATATAAGAGAATGATTTCCATTAATTTCCATTATTTCACCAATTTGTCCTGTTAATTGGTATCCATTTAAAGTTAAGACAAAACCTGGATAGAGACCTTTTATAATATTGCCTTGTGCAATAACTGAATGGCTCAGGTTATTTAAAGAAAAAATTAATCCTAAAACAACAAGCCATTTAATCATAGTAGCAGAATGATTTATAACATCTAATTTAAGAAAATATCTGATTCCCCAAAGGATAAACAAAACTTGCTGAAAATGGATATTTGAAAGTGAAAAAATCAAACTATATTCGAAAAAAAATAATAGAATGACAAATGCAACCAGACTGAATGTCTGGTCGAGTCCAAGAAATGTGAGTACTGCTTTTATGTATTCTTTTGGAGAAAGACCTGACGTTCAAGCCTTTGATGAACCCTTGTATGCTCATTATCTACTTAGGACAAAAACTGAGGCAAACCACCCTGTCAGGGAAAAAATTATTGAGTATCAACTAAATGATGGTAATGATGTCATTAACCATGTTATATTAGGTCCTGCCAAAAGAGATATTTTATTTTTTAAGCAAATGACCCATCATCTTATTGAGATAGACTGGGACTTTATGGCACAAACAAAAAATATCCTATTGATCAGAAACCCACGTCAAATAATAGCTTCCTATTCTAAGGTAATTCCTAATCCGACGATGGAGGACATTGGCGTTGCATTACAACAAAAATTATTCCGACATTTAAAAGGATTGAATGCGCTTACGGCCGTCGTTGATGCCAAAGATTTACTTTTAAATCCTGCAGAAATGCTTGAAAAGATTTGTTTACTCTCTGGTATTCCCTATTTACCCAGTATGTTACAATGGAAAGCAGGCCCCAAGGAATATGATGGAATATGGGCACCTCATTGGTACTCGGAGGTTCATCAAACTACCGGATTCAAACCATATCTGGAAAAAGAGGCTGTAATACCTCAACACCTTGAGCCTTTAGCTGCTGCTTGTGAACCTTACTATGCAGAATTAATGGAAAACCGATTAAAAATATCCTAAAAACTAAAATATGTTACAAACTTATAATAGCGCCAATGAATCCATACAAATATTTGTCGGCGATAGATTATATCCCAGAAATGAGGCAAAAGTATCTGTTTTTGATAGTTCTGTACAAGGTGGAGACGCAGTATGGGAAGGACTGAGGGTCTATTCCGGACGAATTTTCAGCTTAGAAAAGCACCTTGAAAGAATGGAACTATCGGCTCATTCCCTCGATTTTAAAAACGTACCTTCTAAAACATTTATACAGGAAGCAATATTTAAAACACTGGAGGCCAATGGTATGAGAGACAATACGCACATTAGGTTAACTTTAACAAGAGGAGAAAAAATTACCTCAGGAATGGATCCACGATTAAACACGAAAGGGTGTACGCTTATTGTTTTAGCTGAATGGAAACCACCCGTATTTCCCCCTGACATCAAAATGGTAACGACAGCAATTCGTAGAAATTCCCCTTTGTTCCTGGATTCAAAAATCCATCATAACAATTTATTGAACAATATTTTAGCCAAAATAGAGGCAAATTTAGCTGGAGCAGATGAAGGATTAATGCTGGATCAACATGGTTTTGTTTCTGAAGCAAATAGTGTTAATGTTTTTATGATCAGGAAAGGAGAAGTTTTAACCCCTTTTGCCGACAATTGCTTACCAGGAATCACCCGTGCCCACGTAATTGATATCTGTAGCCATTTAAACTTACCCTTTAAAGAAAAAAATCTATCTGTTACTGAGTTTTATACTGCTGACGAAGTTTTTTGCACTGGAACGATGGGAGAATTAACCCGAGTTACTGAAATTGATGGTCGAATGATTACAAACAGATCCAATCTGCCAATACTGGAAAAATTACAAAAGGCTTTCAGAAATAAAACAGAAACAGAAGGAACCCCCCTTCCCTTTTAATAAAAAGAGGGGCTGTTAAAATCAAACAGCCCCTTACTCATTACTTTAGATTACCCATTTATATTTCTTCCCTAAAAGGCAATAAATACAAACTCTTACGAATGTAAACAATAATTGCGACAAATACAAACATATTATAAAAAAATATCATATTTTAACCTGAGTGGTGAATATAATACGGAAAATAAGCGCAGAAATGATGACCGAGGCACCGATGATGGCAAATAATCCCGGCATTTCTCCAAACCCAATCATTACCCACACTGGATTTAAAATAGGTTCAAGCATAGCGACTAAAGAACTCTCTAAAGCAGAAACTCGTTTCAGTCCAAAAGTAAATAATATGTAACCAAGACCTATTTGAATAAAGCCTAAAAATGAAAGCATAAACCATTCATTTACTGAAGGCAAAGGAGCATTAACAGTCAGGTATAAACCTAATATTACGACCCAGATATTTCCCCAAAAAATAGAGGCTTCATGATGTTGAGGGGGATTATTTCGTTGGGCGAGCATCATACCTGCTAACATAACACCAGAAAATAAGGCCAGAAAATTACCTAAAAGACCTCCCAGAGAAAACTCATCTAAAAAGAATAAGCCCATTCCAAGCATACAGCAGATAGCCGTCAGGAGATTTTGGGTGGATAATTTATACTTGAACAACCAAGGCTCAAGAATAATCAAATAAAGAGGAGCAGTATATTGTAAAAAAATGGCATTTGCAGCAGTTGTTAACTTGGTAGCAAACACGAAAGTTCCCACTAAAACAGCATAAAAACAAGAAACCAGAAATATTTTAGGTGTAAGAACCAAAACTTTACGTCTAAAAACGATAAAAAAAAGTAAGGATGCAAAGAAAGCTCTGAAGGTTAAAATAGAAATAGCCGGTAGGTTAATCCATTTAATAAATAAACCTCCCGTACTCCATAAAATAGCTGCCAAAGCGATAGCTGCAAGTCCTGTGTTATGATATAGAGAACTGGAAACTGAACGAGAAATATCTGTCTTTTCCACTATTTTTGATACAATTTAATTCCTGCATCTTCATATTTATCTCCAGCTTTCCATTTTGGAAGAACAGGATTATCCGCTATTAGGCGAGCCAAGTGAGCCAGTGACTGAGAAAACTTCAATAAATAAACTTTATCCACTGTTTCTGATTCGTCATCTACACGATGATAATATTTAGAAATCTCATCATCAAATGCATCAAAACCAGGAGAAAAAGTAAGGGCAGGGATGCCTTTGGCGGCAAAAGAAACATTATCAGAACGATCGAAAAGATTTTGTTCGGCTGCTGGATTTTTAAAAATATCAAGACCTGCTAATTTCGCTGCTGTTGAAATGAGGCTGTCAATTCCGGTTCTTCCCCAACCAATCACAGAAACATGATTTACAGAATTATAGCCCGCTCCGTCTGTATTAAGATTAAAAATAATATCATTTAGTGGAATAATGGGATTTTCAGCATAAAATTTGCTCCCCAGAAGGCCAACTTCTTCTCCTGTAACAGCTAAGAAAAGGACGGATCTCTTAGGTTTCTTTTTTGCCAAAGCTGCTGCTGCATGAAGAATTGCTGTCACACCCATGGCATTATCCCTGGCACCGTTAAAAATAGAATCTTCCGGAGTAAATGCTCCCCCATTTTTACCTGTTCCAACATGATCATAATGAGCAGAAAGTAAAACATACTCCTTTTTCAGCATTGGATGAGATCCCTCGATTACTCCTACCACGTTTTGAGAATATTTTGGTACATAGGAGCTTCCATAAGCTGAAACAGAGCCAAGCATCTCTTTTTTACCTGCTATGAGTTCTTTTTTTAATAAATCTCCTTTATCCTTTACCCAACCATATATAATTTGATCTTTAGAACCAGCAGCTGTATCTTCCAGTTGCAAAGATTCTCTTCCGTAGTAATTAGTAAAAAAAGTCCAAGGAGTATTTAATTGATATAGTTCAAGGAGGGCTGCTGCTTTATATTTAACTGCAAGGGCTCTTTTCTTTTTTGAAGCCCTCATGACTGCTGATTGCTGACTATTTTCTGGTTCGCCGGGTAACACCACCACTATTTTCCCTTCAACGTCCAGTCCATCATAATCACTTTTTCCTGTGAGTTCATCTTCAAGACCATATTTTGCAAAAACCACAGGGATGTTTTTGAATTCGGCCTTCCCTTTTGTAATAATACAATCGGTTAAAGGATTAAATGGAATATTATTAATTTCAAGACTGTATTTTCCTACCGGTTTTTCGAGCACGAAGGGGATTTTTTGAAAATAAGTATTCATACCAGGGGGGTAAGAAACACCGTAAGATTTTAGTTTATCGGCGATATATTGGGCAGCTTCGTTATTTCCAGATTCTCCTGTTCTTCGCCCCATAAGTTTATCATCGGCAAGAAACTCAAGGATTTCAGTCGTTTCCCTACTATTTTTTTTAAGTTCAGGCTGTCCATTACCATTTGCACAGCTAAATATGATAACTATCCAAAAGATAGCGATAGGTTTAATCATCATGATTATTTTTCAAAAAGTATAGCCGCCAGATCTGCGGGAGAATAATTAATGGATTTAAGTGTTTTTCTATCGGAAGCTCTGTAAACAAGAAATTTATCATCGGAACTTTCAATAATACTTTCCACACCTTTTGTTTTTTCATAATGGGCTTGAGTTTCAAATGCCTCTTCCTTTGAAATGCATGATTTGCTCATATTGGATCTTTGCACTTCATCAAAGAGGTTTTTGAATTTCGAACCCATTCCAAATTCAAGGATAGCACCTGTAAGTACATACTGTAAATCACAGAATGCATCTGCCACAGCAACCAGATCATTCGCCTGAATAGCATCTTCTAACTCTGCCAATTCTTCTTTAAGTAATGAAATCCTGAGTTGGCATCTTTCAATTACTGGTATTCCGGGTTCTTCTGGCAATGGATGTTTAAAAGTACGATGAAAGTTTGCAACCTGATTAAGGACATCTAATTTTTCCATGTTAACTGAATCAGCCTTTAAAATCAATTAATTTTCTAATATCATCATTTTTACCAAAGGTAACGATAATATCATTTTCAACAAAAACGAAATCTGGATTAATTACCCCTTTGCATCTATTTTCAAAAATTTCGGTCTCTTTATCTTTAGAAATATTTTCCTTTCTGATTACAGAAATAATGTTGACTGAGAATTTGCCTCTGATATCCAGATCAGATAATTTTTTACCTGCCATCCAGCTTGGAATCAGGGTTTCTGTAACGGAATGGATCTGATCAATAAACAACATTTCCTTTCCAAGATCATAGGTCAAACGGTGAGAAAGTTGTTGTGCAGCTTCCTTTTCTGGATGAACTATATCTTTAATACCCATTGCATCAAGGATATATTCATGCGTTTTAGAAAGGGATCGGCATATTATTTTTTCAATTTCCAGACTTTTAAGAATACCTGCCGTCATCAGCGATGCACCCTCATTTTCCCCGATAGCAATAATCACCATTTCAGTTTCCTTAAATGGCAAAGTTTGCATCCCTTTGAGGTTTGTTGAATCGATAATAAAAGTATGTTCAAGAACATCTTTTAACTTATTAACTCTATCTCTTTCGGCGTCAACGCCTATCACCTGATGGCCTCTTCTGGTTAAATCTACAGCCAGTTCGGAACCAAAAATCCCCAGGCCGATAATCATAATTTTATTTTTTTTCATCCCAAAGGTTTTAATTTATTAAAATAGAATCTTCCGGAAAATGATACTGTGGCGGTTCTTTAAATGCTAATAATCCAGAAAGAACAGAGAATATTCCAACTCTCCCAATAAACATAACAGCTATAAGCAAGAGCTTTCCTTCGTTAGAAAAGGTAGGCGTTACCCCCAAACTTAAGCCAACAGTACTATAAGCTGAAAAAACCTCAAAAACTAGGGAAAGAAAGTTCATTTCAGGCTCAAAAATATTAAGTAACATGATAGCAAATCCTATAATAATCAATGATAATGAAATAATGGCAAAGGCTCTGTTTACTGATTGTTGTTCAATTTCTCGGTGAGCAACCTGTATTTTTTCTCTTCCTGTCAATGAATGAAAAATATTTAAGACAGCAACAGCAAACGTACTTGTTTTTATTCCACCACCCGTAGAGGCAGGTGAGGCACCCACCCACATTAACATGATAGTTAAAAAAAGAAAAGATGTACTTAAACCTGCTAAATCAACAGTATTAAAACCTGCCGTTCTGGGTGTTACGGAGGCAAAAAACGAAACAACTAATTTTCCAAAAATCGAGGTATGTTCCTGAAGGGCTGGCCTGTTCCATTCCAATAAGAGGAAGGAGAACCAACCAATAAGTATAAGGATTAATGTAGTGTAAATTACAATTTTAGCATTTAATGTCAACCTTACCCTTGGATAATCGCTGTAATCATTTTCCTTATTAAAAGTCCGTTTGATTTTATCAACCTTATATTTGATAAAATCTGCTATATTAAAATGAATAGCGTAACCAAGTCCACCAAAAACCAAAAGGAAAGCAATTATCAGATGAATAAAGTAATTGTAACGGAGAAGGGGATCATATAGATTATTCCCAAGTAAGGAAAAACCTGCATTACAAAATGAGGAAACAGCGTGAAAGAAAGAAAAGAATAGCCTTTCCTGAAAAGAGTTTCCATTGGGTAATATGGGTAAATTAAAATAAATAAGTGTCGCTCCAATGGCCTCAATAATAAGGGTAAAAACGACAACTTTTTTTGCCAGTCCAAGAAGATTTGAAAGTTGATTAGACCCCAAAAAATCACTTAAATAAGCATTTTCCCTGTAAGAAGCTTTGCCCTTGAAAAAATAGGAAAAAAAAGACGTAAAGACAAGCATACTCAAACCACCCAGTTGAATGAGGATTAAAATAACCATATGTCCGAAAAAGGTAAAACTTTTTCCTGTGTCGTTGATCGCCAGGCCCGTTACACTTACAGCACTTGTAGCAGTAAACGCAGCATCAACCCATGTTATTCCTTTAGTTGTGGCATTGGGTAATTTTAGCAATAGGGTACCTACTGCGATGAGAAAAAGGAAGCTACCTGCTAAAACAATGGACGGCTTTATACTTCTTTTAGCATATAACTTTTCACTAAATAGTGCAATTTCTATGCAAAGCAGAAGAACTACATTCGTAATAAAGAGGGAAGAGGCAAAATTTATTGAATCAATAAAACTAAACCCCTGTAACAAGGAAAGCATAAACACCAAAATCGTTAACAGAGGTAAAAGACCTCTTAAAAATGGTTTCCATTTTTCGCTTTT